>Ga0080064_1000262_pt2 | contig 34124 bp, 27 predicted proteins | sample Subgrocontami54m_FD_69260 | JGI IMG/M metagenome (GOLD analysis project Ga0080064, IMG submission 69260) | Subsurface groundwater microbial communities from S. Glens Falls, New York, USA - GMW46 contaminated, 5.4 m (SPADES assembly) (version 2) ...
GGCCTTCAACCAGGTCACACCCTTCCAGCAGTCGGGCCGGCTCGTCTCGGGCCCAGGGAACACCGTCATCGTCGTGTCACCCCAGGTCTTCAGCCCCACCGACCCACGCCCCAACAAGATCACGGTATTTCATCTAAATTCCGCCTGCGGCCTGGCCGAGGGCGGCAGCGTCATCCTGCCGAACGGTTTTTGGTTCAGCATGGCGGGGGTGGGTGATATGTTCTACATTGGTAGTACTTCGGGCGAGATTCGCGGCTTCCGTATCGATTCGGGTACAGGATCCATTGCGGAGGTCCCCGCAGCACGCTTCATGGCCGGTGGCGGTGTCAATGGGCTTGCGATGCATCCCAACGGAAGGGTCATGAGCGCGAGTGTTGGTGGGAACGTGCAGAGTTTTCTGATCAATGAGACGACGCAGGCGCTGACGCTAGTCTCTGATGCGCCGCCGACCGAAGTGGGCTTCAGTCCTCTCCATTTGGCGTTCAACCCGGCGGGCACCCACCTCTTCTCGGCGGCAACCTCTCCCACCCAGCTTGTGGCCATCCCGGTCGATCCCCTTTCGGCGATGCTCGACACCGCCCTTCGGAGAATCCAGACGCTCAACGGCCGTGCCCTGGCTTTGGGGGTGATCCGTTTGACCAACGGGGTCGATCTGGTGCTATCGATCCAGGGCAATAGCAATCCCGCGTTGAATGAGCTTCGGGGGCACCGCTTTGATCCCCGGATGAATGCATTTGACCCGGTCCCCGATTTTTCGCCCAGCATTGACCGGATCAGAGACTTCGCCTACTCCGAGGATTTCGCATATTTCGCCTACCTCTTCGCCCAGGGGCTCGGCTTCGGCAAGGTCGATCCGGACGTCGGCGTGCCAACCACCGAACCACAGACGGTTCCCTCTCCGTTCGGGAGCAACGAGGTGCATGACTTCATCATCGCGAATTTCTGAAGGACTATATCCCAAGGCTGGGGGGTCAAATCTTTACGCGCCCTAACGGGGCCGGGCCTACTTTCTTGTCATTCACTAAAACCAGCTCGGTCCCGGTCGTCATTCCCCTACGCAAAAATACTTCCTTTTATCCCGGAAACAAAGGGGTCAGGAAACAAAGGGGTCACAGGAAACAAAGGGGTCAAGTCTACTTTCTTGTCATTCATTAAAACCGGCACGTTCCAGGCCGCCTTTCTCCTACGCATTCCTACGCAAAAATATTTCTTTTCGATCCCCGGAGATTACGCAAAGACCTTTCAAAAATCAACAAAGGTTTCTTTTCGTGTTTCTTTCCGTCATAGTCAATAACCAGGGCAATCATTTGTGAGGATTTGCACCAGGTGAAAGGATCGGCTTAGACTTCGACTGTTTGAAAGATAACAATCGGGGAGAATCTTGGAGGTCTCAATTTCCTACTCCGCCCCCGCGGTATTCTGGCAGATATCCTGGTAGGCGCAATCCTGGCAGGCAACATAGGTGGGCCGGGCCTCGAAATCTCCCTTTCGAATTCCCTCCGCGACCACGCGAATCTTTTCCTGAATCTTTTCGATCTCTTTCTTTTTCCTCACCGCCGTTCCGACGAATCCCGAATCGAGAAAGTGCAATTCTACCCGCACCGGCGATGATGAGAAGCGGACCTTCTCCATGTTCAATCGCTGCCTGCTGTTTTTTGGAAAGGGGCGGGGTGAGTTCCATCACATGCAGTGTTCCATCCTGTTTTGAATGTAACGAAAACCACAGGGGATATCAATGAAAATAGGGCCCCCTTCCGACCTGCCTTTCCCGCAGCCTGCCTTTTCAAAATCGAATCCTGTTTTTGGATCGCGCCGGGTGAGATCGGGCCGCCTCCGGGAGTACCGGGGCAGTGTAACCCAATGTTTTTTAGCTCGCTCATTTGACAAAATGAAGCCTTATGTTAGATTTTACCTAGACCGATACAAATTTTAGGAAACTTCCTTTATGAGCAAGCTACTCGGCGAGCACCTGATTGCGGCCAAAAAAATTACCGAAGAGCAACTGCTCAAGGTTTTAGAGCGGCAGATCACAGAAGGGTCGCGTCTTGGGACGAATCTCATCGAACTGGGCTACATCACCGAAGAAGAGTTGACCCATTTCTTAGCCGAAAAATTCGGCCTTCCGATTGTTCCTCAAGCCATCCTGGCCCAGATCCCCCCTGAGGTTCTTCAGTCTGTCCCGAGGTGGATCGCGATTCAATACGAGTTGATTCCATTCGCGCGCGAGGAAAAGGTGCTCAGGCTGGCGGTGGCCGATCCGACCTCGATCCCAGAGATTTCAACTTTTCCGGAATTTAAATCGTACGAGCTCCAATTTCACGTCGCCTCTGAAATCCGGATTCAGTATTTCCTCAAAAAGTATTACCGGGCCGACGCCAAACCCCGCCTCGTTTCCCTTCTTCAGAAAGAGAGAAAGCAGCAGAGATCCAATTCCAACGGGCATCAAAATGGAAACGGCATCGAACCTTCCGAGGCGAGCCTCTACCTTGAATTGGCTAAAAAAGACCTGCTGTTGGTCCAAGACCGGGACCAGGCGGTCAAGACCCTGATGAAATATCTGGCCCTCTTTCTGGAGCGGGTTTACTGCTTTTCGATCAAGCAGGGGAAGCTTCATCTCTGGATGAGCATTCCGGAAGAAGAAAGTTTAAGCCTGACCGTCGCCATCGAAGAACTCCCCCTCTTTCAAGAGGTCATCCAGAAGAAAACCTTTTATGACGGCCCGATCATCACTTCCGGGATGGAAAAGCTGATCCAAGCCCTCGATATCCAGTTTCCCCCTCAGGTGGTCATCATTCCGATGCTGATCAAGGACCATGTGGTCTCCATTATCTACGGAGATAACTTTCTTTCACGAAGGGAAATCCATCAGGTCCCCATTATAAAAAAGCTGGTCGCCAAGACGGCCATGGCCCTTGAGATTCTCATCCTCCGAAAAAAAATCGTTGAAACCTGATCAAATGGCGCGCTGAGTAGCCCACCTTGTCTTGACTTCGCCCTGAAATCAGATTATACACACCTCGGTTAGAACCCTTCTCAACAGCTGCTTTATCTTAATATGATGAAAGGAGTCCCGATTTGAACTGGATCATAGATCCTCAGGCGTGGGTTGCGTTAATGACACTGACTGCCCTGGAGATCGTGCTCGGCATCGACAATGTGATTTTCATCTCGATCCTGGCAGGAAGACTCCCCGAGGCGCAGCAGGCCAAGGCAAGAAAGGTCGGCCTTCTTCTGGCCGTGGTCACCCGCGTCGGGCTTCTTTTCTCCCTGGCGTGGATCATGCGTCTGACGACCCCGCTGTTTACGGTGTTCAGCCACGAGATTTCCGGCCGGGACCTGATTCTCCTTCTCGGAGGTCTCTTCCTACTCGCAAAAAGCACACATGAAATTCATGTGAAGCTGGAAGGAGAAGAAGGCCATGCTTCCGGAGGAACCGGCGGATCCTTCGCCGGGGTGATTACCCAAATACTGATTCTGGATCTGGTCTTCTCACTCGATTCGGTGATCACGGCCGTTGGAATGGCCACCCAGATCGGCATCATGGTGACCGCGGTGGTGGCGGCGGTCGGGTTCATGATGGTCTTTGCGGGAGCCATCAGTCATTTTGTTCAGCGCCATCCGACCGTGAAAATGCTGGCGCTTAGCTTCCTCCTGTTGATCGGCGTCACATTGATTGCGGAGGGGATGGAACAGCATATTCCAAAGGGATATATCTACTTCGCCATGGCGTTTTCGGTCTTAGTGGAGATGCTGAACCTGAAAATTAGCCGGCGGCCGGCGGCTCCGGTGAAGCTGCGCGAGCCGTATGCCGAGGCGGAGAAAAAACCGACGGTCTGAGGGATGGACTAAGGACTAACGTTGCTGTTATTGACCAGAAAAAATTTGGGTTTGGGTAGATCTTCATTGATATAAACCAAGCTGACCGTTTGAAAACCGGTCGGACTTTGGGATCCGGAAAAAAATCCGGCACGGAGGGAACGGGGGGCGACCCCCGTTTTATACGCCCAGTTGCCGATCATGTTCCCCTCTCCATCGCCAAAAAGAACATAGATTTCCCCGCGATTCGGCAACGAAACCCCGATGTCATGCCGGGGATTTCCTTTGATTTGGGGCGTCGGCTGAATTCGATCAAGGTTCACATCTTCCACTACAATCGACTCGGGCTCTGAGTTGAGCACAATTGGGGGTCGATCCTGAAACGTTCCATCCCCTTTGCCGATCGAAATCAAGACGGTCTTTCGAGACGAAAAGGCCGCAGCCAGATCGGGTATTTCGTCGGCGTTGAAATCTCCCACGTCAATGGAAGTCGGCTGCGCCGGCATAGGAACGCTTACCGGAGAAGAAAATCCATCGACGCCATTTCCCAGTAAGATTAGAACGTCAGGGGCTCCCTCCCGAACCACAGCAAGATCCAAAAAGATATCCTGGTTGAAATCGGCCACCTCAAACTGGACAGGTTTTCCGACCGTTATCGGCGTAGTCTGAGTAAACGTCCCTGCCCCTCTATTTTGAAGAAAAAGAACAACCGAGCCATCCTCCGTCCCAACAACCAGATCCGAATTGCGGGCTTCGACATCACCGTGAAATCGACCGGCCGCAAGCAAGATCGGAACCTTTCCGGACGGAAGGACCAGGTCAGGACCGGAAGCGATGGAAAAATCAGCTTGAGTACGCCCCTGAATCAGGACGATATTCGGCCGACCCTGTGCACAGGCGGCGACACAGGCAATCGCCGCATCGGCGGTGAATTCATTTTCCGTGATGAAATCCGCCACTGCCACGGCAACCGGTTCCAAGACGGTGACAGGGGGAACCTGATTCATCGTTGTAAAGCTGCCGTCTCCCCGCCCGAGGCCCAGGAAAAAAGCAACGGCATTTTCCGCTTTTGATAGCGAGATCAGATCCAGGACGTTATCCCCATTCATATCGATCGTTTGGCCCTGCCGAACGGTATACCCGCCGATGACCAGTGAACGCATATCGGACCGCAGCTCTTCACCGGGACATTCTCTGACGACGGTCGTCCCGGCCGACCCGTTCCCGACGGCGGCCGGATCCGCCACGCTCTTCGCCTGAATGGTCGCCAGCGGCGGCGTCACGGGTGGCGCCGTGGATACTACACATGGAGTCACCTTCAGCGGCGCTTTGTAAAGACCCGACGGGCTGATGCTGCCGCCGGCCCCCTTTTGCTCCCACTGGACCGCTTTATCGAGGGTGCCGAAGACCTCGGCGGAAAATTGCACCTCTCCCCCCACCGGGAGCTGAAAGAAATCCGGCTTCACGATGACTGCGATCGGGTCTTCGGCGCCTTTCCGCCCGCAACCCCAGAGGAGAAACCCCGATAAAATCATAAGAAAAACTTTCAATTTCATACTGCTCCTTTAAAGTAGGCCCTAGCGCGGAAGATTACGGCGCTCAACTGTTGATTCTAGGATACCGCCAAAGCCGGCCTTCTGCAACCGGGCCGGTTTACTAAACCTCCCCGATCACCCTCACCTCCCGCCACTTTTCAGAGCGGTAGCGAAGCAGGGTCAGCGTCATCCGAACAAACCAATCGAGGACCATCACCCCCCAGACGTAGACAACCCCGGCCGGCATGACGAAGGCAAAGTAAAAAGAGACCGGCACGCGGACCAGCCAGGCGCCCGCCAGGGTGATCCCGAGAAGGAAGCGGGTGTCTCCCGCTCCTTTTAATGACCCCGACAGGACCATGGTGACGGCGAGCGGGATCTGGATCAACGCTGCGATTTTTAAAAATTGCGTTCCCAAAGCGACCACCTCCCGGTCCTCTGTAAAAAGCCGGAGGAGAAGATAGGGAAAAAAGAAAAAGAGGATTCCCATGACCGACATCACCAGGACCGCCAGGCGATTCGCCTCCCAATTCTCCATTTTGGCCCGCTGGTACTGAGCGGCGCCGATGCTCTGCCCGACCGCCGTCACCGCCGCGACGGCAAACCCGCTCCCGGCCATGAACGAGAACGACTCAATCGCGAGCCCTACCTGGTGCGCGGCATAGGTGGCCGTGCCGTAAACCAGCACCGCCCGGGCATAGGCCATCTGGGCCGTCTGCTGCACGACCCGGTCGATACAGAGGGGAAGGCCGACCTTCACCACCTGCAGAAGCAGATCCAAATGAGCGCCGTAATTTTTCGCGCTGGAACTTATTTTAAAACGAAGAGAAGTCCGCGCCAGGTAGCCTTTCTGAAAAGCGCGCATCATCAGAAAAGCGGTCCCCGCGACCTCTGACAACCCCACGGCGATGGCCGCGCCTTTGACCCCCATCGCCGGGAAGCCGGACTTCCCGTAAATCAGGAGGTAGGCAATGGCCAGATGCAGCAGGTTGATTCCGATGATCCCCACCAGAGGGGTCCGGGTATCGCCCCGGCCGTGCATGACCGCCACCAGCAGGTCCACCGCCACGCTGAACGGCAGGGATAGAAAAATAAAAAAGAGGTAGGTGTCAACCAGCGCAACCAGGTGCGGTTCGGCGCCGAGAAGCACCGCCCCCGCTTTTCTGAAGTAGAGCCCGGCCCCGCCGAGTAGGAGACTGAGAAGAAGGCCGATACCGATGGCGCTGAATGCCGCATCGCACGCCGCCTCCTTTTTTTGTGCGCCAATAAGTTGGGCAATCACCACGGTGGCGCCGACCGATAAACCGGAAATCAAGCTCATGACAAACACAATGATCAATTGGGACAGCCCCACCGCCGCGATGGCGTTCGCACCCAGCCCGCCGACCAGGAAAATGTCGGCCGTCGTGACAGACCGTTCCAGCAGGCTGCTCGCGACGACCGGAAGCGCCAGCGTCAGCATATGTCGCCGGATTTTTTTCATGCTTTCAATTTTCTTCCGGGGAAAAGCGCGGCCCGGCACGAAACTTCATTGCCCGTGAGGAGATGATGACCATGGGATGGAACGAATCTGTCCCGATCGGTGCGGAGAACCCGGCAAGCATTTTTCTTTTTTTTCATATAACCCTGATACACCCAGTCATTATAATGCCTCTGAGCGACATCGGCAACTGCCGATAAATTTTTTCAAGTTTATAAAAAAAATGGTATATTGCTACGATGATTGATTTGAGTCCCTTTCGAAAAATCGCGTTAGAAGCGGCCGGAAAAGCGGGGAAAATTTTAAAAAAAGGCCTTCAGGGCAAGATCGAGGTCTCTTACAAGGGGGATCTCAATCTGGTGACCAATATCGACACCCGTTCCGAGCAGGCGATTGTCGCCGTCATCAGCCGCGCGTTTCCAAAACATCAAATCATGGCTGAAGAGGGTCACGGTCAAAAAGAGCCCTCTTCCTTCCGTTGGATTATCGACCCCCTCGACGGCACCACGAATTATGCCCATGCCTTCCCTTTTTTTTGCGTCTCCATTGCCCTGGAGATCAAAGGAAAAGTGATGTTGGGAGTCGTTAACGATCCCATCAGAAAAGAGCTTTTCTTCGCCGAAAAGGGAAAAGGGGCCTTTTTAAATGGACACCCGATTTCCGTTTCGCCGGTGAAGAAACTCAGCAAAAGCCTTCTGGTCACCGGGTTTGCTTACGACATCCGAACCGACCCTGCCAACAACTTTAATCACTTCATCAACTTGAGCATGAACGCCCAGGCGGTCAGGCGAACCGGCTCGGCCGCGCTCGACCTCTGCTATGTCGCCGCCGGCCGGTTGGACGGCTTCTGGGAGTTGAAACTCCATGCCTGGGACACCGCCGCAGGCAGCCTCATCCTTCGGGAGGCCGGAGGAAAGGTCACCGACTTCTCTGGAAACCCCTATTCCATTTATGATTCGGAAATTTTGGCAACGAACCGAAAAATTCACGAAGAGATACGCCACCTCTTAAATAAAAATAGATGAACGCCGTAATCTTCCGCTTAAAAACCTATTTTAAGATGAAAGAAACCCTTGCTTCTCAGCCCGTGACGCTCCGCGAGCAGGTCAGCTGGTGCCTTTACGACTTCGGCAACTCCGCCTTTACCACCGTCATCGTGACGGTGGCCTATAGCGTCTATTTTACGGAGGTGGTCGTGGGGGAAGGAGGAACCACCCTGTGGGGAAGGGGGGTCGCCTTTTCGATGTTGGTGGTCGCTCTTCTTTCACCCTTCCTCGGCGCGTGGGCCGACTCTTCCGGAAGAAAAAAAAAGTTTCTTTTCATCGCCACCCTCCTTGCGGTTCTATTTACCTCTCTTCTATATACGGTAAAAAAAGGAGACCTCTTCAAAGGCCTCTTTTTCTTTATCGTCGCCAACGTGGCCTATAATGCGGCGCTCACTTTTTATGATGCCTTCTTGAAAGAGTTGACAACCCATGACCGGATGGGCCGTCTTTCCGGATATGGTTGGGCCACCGGCTATGTCGGTGGTTTTTTTTCGCTTCTTCTTGTCGTTCCCTTTCTCCAAAGCGGACTGGAGGCCGACTCTTTCCGGTATTCTTTTCTGGTGACCGGCTTTTTTTTTCTTATTTTCTCCCTGCCGTTTTTTTTGTATGTTCGGGAACGGGCCATTCCGCAGGCCCCTCATGCCGACGCTTACTTTAAGACCGGCTTCAGCCGCATGGGGGAAACCTTAAGATCGATTCGGCGTTTCAGGGATCTTCTCCGTTTTTTTGTCGCTTATCTTTTTTACAACGACGCCATCAATACCATTATCGTATTCTCATCTATTTTTGCCCGCCAGGTTCTACAGTTTACCCCTTCCCAGCTCATTACCTATTTCATCGTGACCCAAGTAAGCGCCGCCGCGGGATCTCTTTTTTTTGGGCCTTTAACGGACCGGCTCGGCCCCAAGCGGACCATCACCATTACCCTCATCGGATGGCTCGGGGTTGTCTATGGAGCTTATTCGGTCGAAACCCATCTCGGATTTTATGGGGTGGGGCTTTTCGCCGGAAGCATTTTAGGAGCCACGCAGTCCGCCAGCCGGACCTTGCTTGCGCGGTTCGCCCCGATTGGAAAAAATGCCGAGTTCTTCGGTTTTTTTTCTCTCACGGGAAAAATTTCCGCGTCGATCGGACCGCTCTTATACGGAGAGATCGTACGGATCACGGGAAGCCAGCGATGGGCCACGCTTTCTCTCGCCCTTTTCTTTATCGTAGGGCTTCTACTCCTTCAGTCGGTAGACGAACAAAAAGGGACCCTTGCGGCTCAAGCCTGGGGGAAGGAAGAGTGACGTTTTTTGGTATTCTTGGGTAAGTCAGGTTCCGTTCTTCCCTTACTTTTTTACAACCTTTGTTCAAAGTTTTGTTAAAATATTGATTTCTCATGTTATAATCAAAATATTTTTCAATACATTAGTGGTATAAATATTGCTAAATTCATAACCAGGCTCGTTGACGGCATTCTATTGACACCTAATGACGATGAGAGGTAGAGATGGCAAGAAAGCGGTCGCAAAACTGGTTCCGGTTATTTTATGAGACATTGATTCTTTTTCTCGCCGCCCTGCGGGATCTTTTTATTTTATGGTCTCCCCGCTTCGTTGCGCGTTTGCTGGTTCGTAAGGGAGAGTTTGCTTTTTTAATTCACCCAAGGGATCTGTCGGATGTTTCAAGAAAATATCCCGTGATGGACCGTCTTCCCTTGGGATGGATTGAAAACTTCACCCGTTTCTTTTGGCCTATCATCGGATCCCGGATTGTCGGCTTAAAATCGATCACGACGGGAAAAGAAAAAGTGGGATATATCGTCGTCTGTCCTCTGACTCCGGAACAAATGCACTATGACAAACGCCTCGCAAAAAAGAGAATTCTCCAAACCACCCGTTTGGCTGAGAAGCTCGGGTGCAAGTTGATCGGGCTGGGCGCCCTTTCCACCTCCATGAGCAACGCGGGCGAATATTTGATCGATAAAGTCAATATCGGCATTACCACCGGATATGCTTACACGATTGCGATTATTCTTCAGATGCTCGATGAAGTGGTTGATACCTTTGGAATGGACCTCCAATCTAAGACGCTCGCCATCGTCGGGGCGGCGGGGTATATGGGCGTCCCTTCCTCCCGGATCATCGCAGAGCAAAAGAAGGTCGGGAAGATTCTCCTCGTGGACCGTCCGGCAAAGCGTCCGATGCTGGAATTGCTTCGCAAAGAAATACAGACCACCACGACGGAGGTCTCTACGACGCTCCAAAGCCTTCGTCAGGCCGATATCGTTATCGTAGTCACCAATTCCGTTGAAGTGCTGATTAAACCCGAACATTTAAAGCCGGGAGCGGTGGTCTTGGATGACTCCCAACCGCGCAATACCTCCAAAGATTTGGTCTGGACAAGACCGGATGTGCTCATCCTCGACGTCATTGCCAACGCGCCCGGGATTAACTGCAATTTTCCTTTTGGATTTCCCCACTCCGACGACGTTTTTACCTGCTGCGGAGAGGTGCTTCTGTTGTCGGCGCATGAATGGAAGGATCATTTTGCGGTAGGCCATTTCGACGAGCAATTGGTCCACCAGATCATGAAGTGGAGCCAGAGCATGGAATTTAAAGTCGCGCAATTTAGAAGTTTCAACGATCTCGTTCCAAAAGAAAAGGTAGAATATATTAAGACGTTTCACCAGCCGGTCGCAGAGATCCTCCCTCAATAGAGAATCGGTTTTCATGGATATTCAAAACAGCCTGAGTCTGATTGCAGGGTTCACCAATCTGGGCCTTGGGATACTTGTCTACAGCCGCGGCCAAAAAAGCACAATCAAAAGTTGTTACAGCCTCGTTGCGCTCAGCGTGGCATCATGGTGTTTTGCTGTTATCCCTTTTCGCTCTGCACCCGATCCGGAGACCTCACTCTTTTGGGCAAAAATCCTTTACATGATTCCGATTTTTATCGTGACGTCGTTTTTATTCTTTAATTTTACGTTTCTTTCCCAAAAATCATTTCGGTTGGTTCACTTTCTTGCGTTAATTCCTGCGCTGGCAATATTGCTGCTGGTCCTCTGGCCCGACATGGTCATTCAACAAATCGACCACCCTTATTCCGGAGAAAAGAGAGTTCTTTTCGGCACGGCTTATCCAATTTATTTCATTTTTATCCCTTCTTATTTTATTTGGTCTTTTATTCTCCTTAGTAAAAGATACTTCACCTCTTCCGGCATCAACCGGATGCAAATTCGTTACGTTTTCTTCGGCACTTTTATTTCAGCGAACCTCGGGATGGTTACGAATCTGATCCTTCCGACGCTGGGCTCCTTCTCTTTCAATTGGCTGGGCCAGATACTAACGATTATTATGAGCAGCTTCATCGCTTATGCGATTGTCCGTTACCGCTTAATGGACATCAAGCTGATCCTCAAACGAACCATCGTTTATTCAATGCTCTTGGTCATGACCTTTGCCGTCTATGTTTTTATGATCCTTTCATCCCAGAGTTTAGGGCAAAATTCCGAGCCGACGATTCGAATGTTTGTGACGGCGCTCCTCGTTGCTTTGGGTTTTGAGCCTTTAAAGCGTTTCTTTCAGAGAGCGACCGATCGGATTTTTTTCAAGGATGAGTACAATCAGAAGACGCTTTTGTCGCGCCTGTCTGTTATGATGAGCAATACCATTAACCTTGAGAAGCTTTGCCGGGACCTGACGCAGACACTGGTCGCGACGCTCAACGCAAAAAAAATGGCCATTCTCGTTGTCGAAGAAGAGATCTCCTCAGTAGTCGTCGAAGCGGCGGAGGGATTTGATATGACTCCTCTCACCTTATCCACCAACAATCCTCTGATCGAATATTACAATATTCAGGGGATCCAAAAAGAGATCCTGGAATATAACGAATTAAAAAAACAGCTCGAAGAGGATCCCAGCGACCATGATTTGTCGATTTTGGTTCGTGAACTGGAAGCATTGGATATCCCACTGGTAGGACCTATTTTTACAAAAGGAAGATTGATCGGCTTATTTCTGTTAGGAGAAAAGCGATCTGAAGATATTTACACCGAAGACGAACTTTCGCTTCTTGAGATCATTTTCTCCCAAGCCGGAACTTCGGTTGAAAACGCGCGTCTTTACAGACGGGTTCAGGAACAGATGGAAGAGCTCAAAAAAAATCAGAGCGAGCAGTTGATGCAATCGGCCAAATTGGCCTCCGTTGGAGAATTAGCCGTCAGTGTCGCTCACGAGATAAACAACCCTCTTACGGGAATTTTAGGTTTCACGGGCTTACTCCTTTCTGAGATGCCGCCCGATGATCCGCGGATAAAGGATCTGAAGGTGATCGAGAGTGAGGCGTTGCGGTCCCGGCAAATCGTGCGAAACCTGCTCGACTTCTCACGGTCCCACGGCTCCAATAAAGAATTCGTCGATATTAATGAAGTCATCCGGAACACCCTTCTTTTAATCCGGTATCAAGCGAAAACGTCCAATTTTAAAATCGTAGAAATTTATGAGAAAGACCTGCCGGCGGTCTTTGCGGATATTGATCCATTGAAACAGGTTTTTATCAACTTGATCAAAAATGCTTTCGATGCGATGCCGAATGGCGGACAGTTGCTGATTCAAACCGCCGTCTCTTCAGGTCGATCGTTACCCACAAACCGGTCGCCTTCAAGCAAGGAGAACTCCGCGCAGGAAATGGTTACCATTCAATTTAAAGATTCTGGAATGGGCATCCACCCCGATCACATTAAAAACATCTTCGATCCATTCTTTACAACCAAGGACCGTCAGATGGGAACAGGTCTCGGACTCTCCATCAGCTACAACATTGTCGAGAAACATGGAGGACGGTTGGAGGTTGAAAGCGAGGTCAACAAAGGGACCAACTTTATTGTAATGCTTCCTTTTATGGCCCCCCAGGGGAGTCGTCATGGCTAAACAGCGCGTCCTCGTTGTCGATGATGAGAAAACAATTTTAGAACTGGCCCGGCGTTTTTTGACTGCGGAAGGCTTTATCGTCGAAACGGCATCCCAAGGAATGCAGGCGATCAAGTCTTTGGAGGAAGCCCACTTCGATATTCTTCTGACCGATATCCGTATGCCCGGCATGAGTGGCCTCGAATTGATGAAGGTGGCGCGATCACTCAGGCCGGAAATTATCATGGTCGTCATTACCGGACATGGGACGATTACAACAGCGATTGAATCCCTGAAAGTGGGCGCCATGGGGTTCGTATTAAAACCGTTTACTCGCCAAGAGATCATGTCCGCCGTTCAGAATGCCTTGGAAAAATACCGCCTGCAGCAAGAAAACATCCGGATGAAATCGTTGATGCCGCTCTTTCAGGTGAGTCAAATCCTCATGATGGAGACCGATCTGAATCAGCTTCTAAATCTCATTATCGGACTGGTAAAAAAGGAGGTAAAAGTCGATCGGGTCAGTTTGATGCTTCTCGACGAGCGGACTCAAAAGCTTGAGGTCAAGGCTGCGGTAGGCTCTGACCTTTTGGATAAAGCCGAATCGGATAAAACATTTGGAAAAGAAATCGCTGAAATGGCCGTAATAAAAAAAGAGCCAATTCTGATCGAGAAAGGGGTGGAACAGAGTCCAGACCTCAAAGAGCTGGTTGCCGCCGCAAAGATCGCATCGGGCTTGTCATTCCCCATCCTGATTCGAAAGAAAGTGATTGGGGTCTTGAATTTATCGAAGTTGAACCCGGGCAATCCATTTGGCGAGAGCGACTTGGGGCTGGTCTCGATCATTTGCGGACAGGCAGCGGTTGCCATTGAAAATGCGCGGCTCTACCGCGACATCAAAGTCAGCTATCTGAGAACGCTGCAGGCATTGGTGGCCGCGATTGAGATCAAAGACCACTACAGTAAAGGGCATTCTTCCAGCGTGGCATTTTATGCCGCCCTCATTGCCAAGGAACTCCGGTTATCCAAGGCTGAAATCCAGGATCTGATCATTGCCGGCATTTTACATGATATCGGGAAAATCGGAAGCAGCGACAACATCCTAAAAAAAGAGGACCGGCTCTCCAAGGAAGAATTTGAAGAAATGAAAGTACATCCTCCGAACGCCGTAAAGATCCTGAAACCGATCGGTCTCTCGGAGAAGGTCCTTGAGTCAATTATGCACCATCACGAATGGTGGGACGGAAGCGGCTACCCTAAAGGGCTCAGCGGAGAAAACATTCCGCTTTATTCACGCATCATTTCAATTGCGGATGCCGTCGATGCCATGACGACCCCTCGTCCTTATCAGAAGAAGGTGACCCTTTCGGAAGCAAAGGAAGAAATCCGCCGATGTAAAGGGAGCCAATTCGACCCGGATCTGGTCGAAATCTTTCTTCAACTCGATGAAAAAGTCCTATCCTCCCCTGCCCTGACCGAATTGACCGATTTTTCCATCAGATCAGAAGGTTCTATATAAGGATAAAGCGGATCAAGCGCTTGAAAATATATAGACGCGGCTTATGAACCGACTTTGAAGGGAACCGGCATAAAGGTCAGGATAAACAGAGCGATCGATCCCCATCCCACCAGCCGATGTTTGAAATCGAGGGGATAGTCTTCATCCAGGATGGGCGGATGCCACAAACCGAGAAGCACTCCTAAGATGGCCCAGACGAACCACCCGGGCCAGCCGATGATTCCAAAAAAGAATAAAGAGAAGACCACCGCCATCGAGATAAACCTCTGCTTTCGGCCGAATAAAGCGTAGCCGATATGTCCTCCGTCCAACTGACCCATTGGAAGAAGATTAAGCGAAGTGACCAAAAGGCCGATCCAACCGGCAAACCCGACAGGCCCGATGGCCAGGTCAAAACCGGGAGGGGGAATTTTCCCTTGAATGTATTTTAAAAATGTAAAAATCAGTGGTTCGCCCAGGCTGATTAATGCGCCCCCCTCCTCGATAATTTTTGCCGAATGAATCCCGAATCCAACTGCAATGACCGAAATGACGAACCCCGCGATCGGACCGGCCGCCCCGATATCCAGCAAGGCATTTTTCTTCAAGATCGGAGATTTCATTCGGATAAAGGCGCCAAAAGTTCCGATCAAACCGAAAGAACCCCATAAACCCGGGATAAAATAAGGGAGGGTCGTTTTCACTCCATAGGACTTGGAGGTCAGATAATGACCCATCTCATGGATGAATAAGATCGACATCAGCGTAAATGAAAATGGGATGCCGCTGGCGATATCGGCAGGACGACGGAAAAAATCATTCATGTCCCGATAGGCTCCCGCCAGATAGGATCCCGCAAGCAAAGTAGTAAAAAGTGTCAGGAAAAAAAGAATGGTTGGAATAACCACATGGGTCTTTTGCTCTGCATCGGCAGATCCCAGGGTTTCTTTGAGCTCGATAGGCCGCTGTTCCCAGGAGGAAGCGTGACCGTTTCCCATCGCCTTGGTGATCAAGACTTCCGGACTGATCGGGTGAAATTGCGGTAACGGCCCCTGATCCGGCAATAGCGGTTGTTCGCTCTTATGCTCCATCATCTACCCCTTGGTCGGTATCTCTCGAACATCCGTAATCTCTTCCATCGGCAATGCGATCCAATCATATAGACCTTGCAGATAGACTTCGCTTTCGCTGGCGCCCATCAGCTTCCCCTTATAAATAATACCCTGGGAAACGACTTCAACCTCTTTTCCTTCCAGTTGCTGTAAAAGATCCACGAGACTCCACTCCTTGAGGAAATCCTTTCTTAATTATAATCTTCCCTGATTCCAGGTACAAGCCGAATCAGCGAACGCTCCGGGAAGGGGCCATCTTAGCTGGAAAAACACCTACGAAGGTTGGGGCGGGTACATGAGCCGCCGCGCTGGGTTTCTGGTCCCTGCCTCTAAATTTTACCATACTCTAAGATGAAGAGAAGCACGGCCGGACAGGCATGGCCGTCTGGAGAGAAGGATCCTCCGATTCTCCCTAAAGCACCGCCGGGGGTTTCTGTATGGAGGTCAGTGCCGCGGCATTTTTTCTTTTAACAGAGCGGTCGGCATCGTAAATGGCCCAGGCCCGGAATACCCCGACAACGAGAAGCCTGGCAACCAGATCTCCGGTCAACGAAACCTTCAAACGCAAAATGTCGAGGTAGTTTTCAGGAAAGACCAGGCTGTCCAGAATGGTGGATGCGATAAAAAACGCCGCACCTTTGGCCCAATCTTCGTTGTAAAACTGTCCCAGACCGGGAAGAATTCCTGAAAGGATCAGGGCCAACTGGTTCGATTTAGGTCGATTCGATTTGGGATCCATCCGGTGTCTCGCTTTAAAATAGGCTCCTGCGCGCGGAAATTTACGGCGCTCCGCTTAAAATTCAAGTGATGATATAAAAAACAGATCGATTTGTCAAAAGGGACCTGCAGAGGGCTTCGGGAAGAAACCTGAAAATTGTATTTTAACCAAGCTTTTGTTATTCTTGCTTCAGCACAAGGCGATTGAAGAAGGTGACTGCCCTTTTCACTTTAAAATTAGGTTTTTAAGCGGAAAGTTACGGCGTTCATCTTAACCGGCCGCAGGACGACGGGAGGTCTCCCATGGAAATAGAACGGGATATGAGGAAACTCGGTTATGATAAAGAAGAAGAGTACTTCTATAAATTGAACAAAAAGTTGATTGAGGAGATGCGAAAAAAGCGTGACTCGGAACGGGCTGGACAGAAAGCAAGCGCTGGGAAGGAAGACTATTGGATGAAGTGTCCAAAGTGCGGGTCGGCGCTCAAAGAGACCGACCTCCTTGGGATTAAGGTGGACCGGTGCGACCGCTGCCAGGGGGTCTTCTTTGATAAAGGGGAGCTTGACATCCTCCTCAAGGCTCAAGAACCGAAGGGATTCTTAAGCGGTCTGCGTCGAATTTTTGAAAAATGAGATTTGAACGCTTCCGAACGTTCGTTAGGCGATGAGCCTGTGCGACCCCTAATCTGGATGATATCCCAACTGATCGCAGGGTCGATTCTAATTGCGGCCTGCACCCCGTTTGGGATACCTGCTTTTTATCATCCGCCCGACGGCCATTTCGAAGACAAGGAAATCACCGAGTCTTCCGGCCTCGTGAAGAGCCGCCGGTTTGAAGGGATCTTCTGGACGCACAACGACTCGGGCCATCCCCCCCGCCTCTTTGCCGTCGATCGAGCGGGACGCCGGATCGGCACAGTCGATCTTCTCGGCGCTGCGAATGTCGATTGGGAAGACATCGCCATCGACGATGCCGGTTTTCTCTACCTCTGCGACATTGGAAACAACTGGAATCGACGGGAAGAGTTCACCCTCTACCGGGTGCCCGAGGTCGATCCGCGGCAGGCTCGTCAGGCGACGGTCTCGGAGCGCCATCCCTTCCACTATCCCGCTCTCCGCTCCCCCGATGCCGAGGCCTGCTTTTTTCATCAAGGAGCGCTCTACATCCTGACCAAAGAGCCCGGTAACGGTAAAACCGGCCTTTACCGGCTCCCTCTCTCTGATCCCGGCCCGCCGAAGGAACTGACCTTCGTCGCAGAGACCGATGTCGAAAGCTCGGTCACAGCGGCCGACCTTTCCGCCGATAGCGCGCGTCTGGCCGTTCTCACTTACTCCTCCGTTCTCATTTTTCGCAAACCGGACCAAGGGGACAATTATCTGGCCGGCCCCCCCTGCCGGATTTCAATCCGCTTCGGACAGATGGAAGCGATCGCCTGGGACGGGGAGGACCTGATCATCACCAATGAGGAGAGCAGACTTTTACGGCTCGAAGGAATTCCACCCGCCTGTTTGGCCGGCAGTTGATTCATCTTGGGGAATTCCACTACAATGGAATTAAACAACCACGAAGTGGGGCGATGAAAAAATTAATTCTCGGTATCGGACTGTTTTTTGTCGTTCTTCTCGCGCTTGCTCTCACCCTCCCCTTCCTCATCGATCTGACCCATTTCAAAGATCGCTTCCTCCCCCAGGTCGAAGCGGCCCTCAACCGGAAGGTCGATGTCCGGAAGATCCGCCTCTCTCTTATTCCGCTCGGCGCCCGAGTGGAAGGGGTCACGGTGCTTGACGATCCCGCTTTTTCCAACGACCCGTTCTTGACGATCGAGTCGACCGTCGTTCATCTTAAATTTTTCCCCCTCCTTCAGCGGCGGCTCGAAGTCAGCGAATTCAGTCTCAAACGACCCGAAATGGTCCTCATCAAAAACAGCGAAGGGGTCATGAACACTTCGACACTGGGGAAGAAATCATCCGGAGAAAAATCACCTGCGCCTGCGCCCGCCGCCCCCTCGGCGCCCGCCTCTCAGGTCGGCATTCAGGGAGAAGAGGTGACGGTGAAGGGGGGGAAGGTGACCCTCATCGATCTGTCGGCCCCGGAGATCCCCCCTTTCGTTGCGGAAAATATGGCGGTCAACGTCAAAAATTTAATCCTCGGACAAACCCCCTCTTTTGACGCCTCCGCGCGCCTGATGCCGGCGGACAAAATGGTCAAACTGAAGGGAGAGATCGGTCCCCTCACGACCCAGATGAAGCCGGAACAGGTTCATCTCGCGGCGAACATCGGCGAGAGCGACCTCGATCTGCGCGGCGGCTTTCAGGGAGACCGGGCCGAGATGAAAGCGCGCTCCAAGATGCTGAACCTCGATGAATTGATGGCGCTCCTGCCGGCCTCTTCCTCCGATACGACAAAACCGCCGCAGAAAGGGCCGGCGCCCGCCCCCTCGCCCGGCGCCGCCCGCGCCTCCCTCGATTTTAATTTCGATAAGGTCGTGACCCAGGGGATAGAGATCAAAGAGGTCGTCGGCCGGGTGGGACTTCATCGCGGGCTTTTTTCGCTGGAGCAATTCTCAGCCTCCCTCTTTGAGGGAAAATTAAGCGGCAATGCCAGGGTCAATACCGCCTCGGCGACCTATCCCTTTACGTCGGAGCTTTCCCTGCAGGGGGTTTCGTTCGGGGCGCTGGCTGAAAAACTCGTCTCGGCGCCGAGCGGCCTTCTCACCGGAAAGAGCAATCTTTCGGTTTCACTCCGGGGCGAAGGGAGCGACTGGTCTCAACTTTCCAAAAGCCTGACCGGCCAAGGGGCCCTCTCGGTTCAGAATGGCGGGATTGAGAAGGTCAATTTGCTAAAGCAGACCTTCGAAGCGCTTCACGCCGCGGGAATCCCCAATATCTCGCAAGCGCCGCGCACCACCTTCTCGGAGATGAAGACGGCACTCACCGTCGACCGCGGCCGGATCCGCCTTCCCGATCTGAAGGTCGCCGCCTCTGAATTTACCTTTCTGGGTGAAGGGACGGTCGGCGTGAATGGAGAATTTCAGATCGGCGGCGCCATGAAGCTCTCCCCCTCCTTAACCGCACAGATCCAGAAAGGCCCGCTCGCCTCCCTCCTCGGGGGCAAAAAAGGAGAGGCCGTTTTCCCGATTCAATTGGCCGGAAACACCCAGGGGGTCCGTCTGGCCGTCGATGAAACCGCCCTTAAGAAGCAGGCGACCGAACGATTTACCGAACGCCTCGAAAAAGAAAAAGGGGCGGTGATCGAGAAGTTCTTCAAGCGCTGAAATCACTTCCTTCTCTCACTTTTTTTAGCACCCTCCCGTCAGGCAAGCCCTTCTGCGCCTGATCTTCGAATTGACATTGATTTCCGGCAAGACTAAAATCAGCCGATTGACCACCCACCTTGTGAAAATATTCCAAAGGAGCGGACATGACGGAAGCGGAGAGGGGAAAAAAAGAGAGAACCGAAACCGGCGTGAAGGTCGGCCTGGCCCTTTCGGGAGGGGGATTCCGCGCCTCGCTCTTTCATGTCGGTGTGCTCGCGCAGATGGCGCAGTTGGGGCTGCTCCGCCGGGTCGAAGTGATCTCGACCGTTTCGGGCGGATCGATCATCGGCGCGCTCTATTATCTTCACGTCAAGCGGCTCCTTGAAGAAAAGGCCGACGGTGACATTACCGATCAGGACTACCAGCGTCTCATCGAGCGGATCGAGCAGGATTTCTTAAAAGGGGTCCAGCAAAACCTTCGGATGCGGGCCTTCCTCAATCCGTTTAAGACGATCCGGATGGCCCTGGCGAACTACTCCCGGAGCGATCGAATCGGCGAGCTCTACGACGAATATTTTTACCGCCCCGTGGTCGATCCCAACCGGACCGGAATGATTCAGATGAAGGAGTTGAAGATCCAGCCGAAAGGGGCCAAAGCCGGGTTTCATCCGCAAGAAGACAACGCCGGCCGGAGGGCGAAGGCGCCGGTTCTCCTGTTGAATGCGACCTGCCTCAATACCGGGCACAACTGGCGCTTTGAGGCCGTGCGGATGGGGGAGCCGCCGCGCGACAGCCTGACCGCGTCCGAGATCGACAAAAACATGCGCCTTCGCCGGCCCCCGTCTTACGATGACATTATCCCCCAACAGCAAAACATCGAGCTCGGCCTGGCGGTCGCGGCGTCGGCCTGCGTCCCCGGCCTTTTCACCCCGCTGGCGATCAGCGGTCTTTATCCGGAAGGAATCCGCGTTCAACTGGTCGACGGCGGCGTTCACGACAACCAGGGGATTCAGGGGCTGATCGATCTTCAATGCAGCCACTTCATCGTGAGCGATTCATCGGGACAGATGCGCGATGAGGATGATCCCTCCACACAGCCCTTTTCGGTCCTCGGCCGATCCAACAGCATTCTGATGGACCGGGTGCGGGAAGAGGAGATGTTCCGGCTCTGCCAGGAGGAGACACCGGTTAAAATAAGCCCTAGCGCGAAAGATTATCAAGGCCATCTATCGAGGGCCGACCTACTCGGCGACCCAAAGGAAGTGGTTGAAATAGGTCCTGGCGCGCAAGATCCGAATGAACGCCGGAAATCTTCGCTTGAAGAGACTTATGTTCACGGCGCTCCACTTGCAGGTAGAAACGAAAACCACGGCGCTCCACTTGCCTTCATGCATCTGCTCAAGGGATTGGCGGGCCGGGCCGTTTCGTGGATCGGGCCGGACGGCCAACCGGCCAAACCTCCCCTCAAAGAGCGGCAGCCCGATCCCTCTCCGGAGAGCTTCGGGGTCGCCTGTGAGGTCCAGGACCTTCTCTCCAAAATCCGGACCGACCTCGACTCCTTTACCGACGTGGAGGCCTACTCCCTGATGCTCGACGGCTATCAGATGAGCGGGGTCGAGTTCCAAAAAATAAAAAAGATTCAGGAACTGATCTCAACCCGGGATTCTGCTCCCCCCCGGTACCGATTTTTGCAGCTTGCCCCCTGGATGGCAAAACCGAGCCCCGCCTATCTGCGGCAATTGAAGGTCGGCGAGGGACAGGTCCTCAAGGTTTTTCGCTTAAGCTCGCCGGTGGCCCTGGTCACCGGGTCGGTGGTAGCGCTTCTTCTCTTCGGCCTTTGGATGCAGGTCGGAGGATGGATTCAAGAACAGCTCTCCCGCCCCATCACCCTGGGAACCCTTTTGATGACGGTGGGGATCTTTGCCCTGGGATTCGTCCCGCTGCTCAGCCATGCCTCGAAGGTGTTTCGCCTGATCCGATCTCCCCTCGAATACGTCATCCGGTTTGTGGTCCGCGCCCTGTTGCCGGCGCTCGGCTCGGTCTTTGTCGCCCTTCATCTCTTCATTTTCGACCGGCTCTTTCTGCGCCAGGGAAAAGTAGAACGGCTCAAACCGCCCACCTGATTGCGTGAGGGGATGCGCGGATACGCCACATCCGCAGCGGCTAGTTTCGAGGAAACGGATCACAACGACTCCCAGAGCCAGGTGAGCTTCGCCAGGAAGAGGGCGGTGTTGTCGTTTCCCTGATGGAACGGATTCGCGATCAGGAAGAGGTGGCTGCCGGGGCGGTACTCCCAGGAGAAGCGGAGGTTGGCTGCCACGACCTGGGCCTCTTTGTCCCATTGGACCAGCCCCCGGAGGAGCAGGGTATTGGTGGCCGACCAGGTCACATCGGCATCGACGATCTGGGAGACAAAATTCCCCTGGGGAAGATCGACCCAATCGATCTCCCATGCCGTTCCGAACTTTAGCCCCTCCCTCGGCGCAACCGTGAGATTGAGGATCAAAGATTCTCTCTCTCCCTCATAAAACCCACCCCACTTAAAACTTAAAAAAGCGGAGAGCGGCCGGCGGGTGTCGCTGATCAGCATGAGATTGTAATGCTCGTACCGGTAGGTTCCGGCCGGGATCACAATACCGGGCCGGATCTCGAAGTCTTCCGGGAGCCGCTCCCGCTGCGGGTCCCAGCTGATCAGGATAAAATCGCCCGAATGAAAATCGGCCTGCGCCCGCCAATAATTGCTTTGATAGAGGAAATCGCCGTCGGTTTCGGTCTGATAGGTCATCTCCCCTTTGAAGCCGAACTCCCGGACCGGACCGGAAGCGGGCTGCGGCCTCAGATCGAGATGGCCTTGCGTCTCGTGCAGGTCGGACTGCGGAACGAAGCCGGTCGCGGGAGAAAACGACTCGTCCACCCGGAGGTGATAGAGGAGTACCCTGAAAAAGGGATCGCGCCACTGGAGCCGGCCGAAGCCGGCCTCCCCCGGTCCTTCGGGACCGGAGTCGGAGCGGAGCCAGAAGCCATTCGCCACCAGATTTCCGGTCGGCGCAAAGGTGTTGTCGAACCCAACGGTGTTCCCTTCGCTCTCTTCATCCCCGGCGCGATGCGTCCCGATCATCCCGATGTTCGATCGGAGGCCGAAATCACGCGTCAAGCGGAGAACGCCGAATCGCTCCGAACCGAGACCGATCTCTTCTTCTTTTCCGGTCCCCATGTAAAGGGCGCCGATGCCGTAGGGGCCGGCCTTTCCGGTCAGCTTTCCACCGCCGAGGATCTCGATCGGCCGCCGCTGCGCCAGGCCGATCCTCCGGCTGAAGAACGGCTCGACCCGCCCCGAGAGCCCAAAATCATAAAACCCTTTTCCCTCCAGAAAAAATTCCCTTTTTTCAGGGAAAAAAAGCGGAAAACGGGTGAGATTCACCTGGAAGCGGTCGACCTCGGTCTCGGCAAAATCGGTGTTGATCGTCAGATCGAAAACCAGGTTGGACCGCAAGCGGTAGCGGAGATCTCCTCCCGCGTCATGGTCAACCTCCCAGTCATCCCGCAGGTCGGTTCGATTGAACTGATACGATCCCTTGGCGTACGGCTTGATGGAGAGACGGCGCTGCTGCCCCGCCGATCCGATTCCAACCAGATGCCCCGCTCGGGAGACCTCATAGAAAGTCTGCTCCGGGGTGAGGGGATTCCAAAAGGAGATCTCTTTCAGATGAGGAATCCTTCGACGAAACTGGATCCCCCAGATCTGCGACTCGCCAGGTTGAAAACGAAGCGTTTCAAAAGGGATTCGGAATTCAGCCGACCACCCCTCTTCGGTCCGCTGCGCCGCCGCCTCCCAGAGGCCGTTCCAGTCGAGGTTGACCTCTCCCCCCTCCCGGCTGACCAGCGCATCCGATATCGCGGATAAAACATTGGTCTCGAAGAAAAACCCGTTTTGATGGTCATGGTAGGCGTCAATCAGGAGCGCAAACGAATCGCTTCGTTCGAACGACGCATCCCGTTGGCGGTCATCGCCGCGGATGAGTGAAGGGCTCGGATCACGGAGGTCGGCGGCAATATAAATGTTGTTCTGATCGAAGGCGATCCAGACCCGGGAGACGCCGAGGGCCGGCGCGCCGGTTTGAGGACGCTGCTGGACAAAATGATCGGCCGGTTCGGGGTTCGCCCAGACCGGTTCGGTTAAAAAACCATCGACAGTGATCTTCTGTCCTTGCAGGGGGAGCGCACTGATGGAGGGCTTAGACGGTTCTTGCGGCGAAGCCTGTCCATATAAGAATAAGAGAAGAAATCCGGAGCTAAAAATGATCGCGGAAGATTGATTCAAGATATGCGGTTTCCGAAAGGAGCGCTGGATGACGGAGGGAGTCACCCAGCGGTGACCCCTCCGAAACGGCTATCCGATTAGTTTTGCGTTCAAGATGATTTCCGTGCCGGCCAGCGCCTGAGAGACCGGGCAGCCTTTTTTGGCCCCTTCGGCATGCTCCATGAACTTCGCTTGATCAATCCCCGGAATCTCGGCCTCGGTCTGAAGCTCGATTTTGGTGATTTTAAAACCCTCTCCGACTTTTTCCAGATGCGCCTTCGCGCTGGTCTGAATTCGCTTCGGCGAAAAACCTGATTTCCCCAGGCCCGCAGAGAGCGCCATCGAGAAGCAGCCGGCGTGCGCCGCCGCAATCAGCTCTTCCGGATTGGTTCCGGCGCCGTTCTCGAAACGGGAAGCAAAAGAATAAGCCCCTTCATAGGCCCCGCTGCCGAGCTTCATTTTTCCTTTTCCATCTTTCAATCCGCCTTCCCAAACTGCATTTGCTGTTCGTGTCGCCATCATTTTCTCCTAATGAAGTGTTCAGTCCATTACTTGCGTTTAGTACTATGTAACGGAGCCCCTGCGGCTGTCAAGGGGGAATTTTATCCCGACTGGGGGCTCCTTAGCGTATATCCGATCCGAAGACCCTTATTCTATTTTTTTCTTGACCCGTTATCCCCAAAAAGCTAAAGTAGGTACCAGAAAAACGACACTAAAAAGAGGAAGCAGATCGTGATGGAAGCGCCAAATTCCCTTTTTCTGCATCGGTAGAAAATCGATTGATTCCGCGATTAACTTAAACACAACCATATTACCTCTGTTCAGAGCAAACCAGGAGAAACTCTGGGACGCAGAGCAACGGGGCTAACGTTTTAAGAACCATGCCCGCCGAGCCGCCGAGGGACCTTATCATCTTTGGCGGCTTTTTTATGTCCACTCGTGCAAGCTCAGTCGATCACCGAAAGAGAATTAAAAAGTATCGCCTTTTTGGAGCAATCGTCCTTCTCTTCCTTACCTACACGCCGGCCCTTTTTGCGGCCGACGCGATCCTCACCTGGAATCGGAACGCCGAAACAACCGTCACCGGGTATAAAATCTACTATGGAACGGCCCCGAAGCAGTACACGAACTCCATTGACGCCGGGAATCAGATTACCTATACCGTCACCGGTTTGAGCAATCTGACCTATTACTTCGCCGTCACCGCCTACGATGCCCTGAAGAACGAAAGCAATTACTCCAACGAGGTTAGCAAAGCTTTTACCGGAACGGCCGATACGATTCCTCCGCTGATTTCCGGTATCTCCGTGGGGAGCATCACCTCCGGCGGCGCCCGGATCACCTGGTCGACCGATGAGCCTTCTTCGACGCAGGTGGAGTACGGGGTCATCACAGCGTACGGCTCGACCGCCCCTCTGGATGCAACCCTGACCACGGCGCACGGCCAGACCTTGACCGCGCTCCTTCCCGGCATGCGCTACCATTACCGGGTCTTAAGCCGGGATGCCGCCGGCAATCTGGCCGTCTCCCCGGACGGCGCCTTCACCACCGCCATGGTCCCCGATACGGCCGCCCCGGCGGCGCCGGCCAACTTAACCGCCATGCCGACCGCTTCTACTCAGATCGATTTAGCCTGGTCCGATTCCACCGACAACGCCGGGGTGGCCGGTTACCGGATTTACCGGAATGGGGTCCAGGTCGGAACCAGCGGTCTTCCGGGCTATTCGGACAAGGAGTTGGCCCCATCGACCCTCTACACTTATACGGTTTCGGCTTATGATGCGGCAGGAAATGTCTCGAATCAGTCGATTGCCGCCGGCGCCACCACCTTGCTGCCGGGCACGATCACCACAGTGGTGCTCAGACCCCTGGCGGATACTTTTCTGAATCTCGACCGCCTCGTCTATCATACGGAGCAGACGCTCAACACTTATACCTGGCCGAACCATCAGGTCGCCAATGCCATCCTTATGAAATTCGATCTGACCGGCATTCCGAAAGGGGCCATCGTCCAGAGCGCCACACTGAACCTGGCGCTGGTGCAGAGCGACGCCTCAGCCGACGCCGGCTATACGGTCACCGCACACAAGGTCATCAATCAAAACCCCGATCTCACCCGCGCCACCGGCTCTAGTTACAACGGCGTGAATAACTGGACGGCAAGTACCTGCTGTTATAACCAGACGCCGCTTGCGCAGGCAGACCTCTCTCTCCCCTACGCGACCACAGGAGTCGACAAGGTCTTAGGATTTAAAACCTGGACGATCACGGCGATGATCAACGAGTGGGTAAACCAGGGGGTTGTCAATCGGGGCCTGCTGTTGAATTCCGATACGACGAAGCTGGCCGACCGCTTCCGAACGTTTGCCAGCATGCAGCATACCGATGCCGCGCTCCGTCCTTATTTGAGCGTGACCTATCAACTGCCGAATACCCCCGACACCATGGCGCCGGTTGCGCAGTGGGTGGGGCCGTTATCCGGCAGCATGGTCCGCGGGAGTGTTTCGGTCCAGGCCAATCTTTCCGATAATATTTCGGTGGTGCAGGCGGCTTTCTTTGTCGATGGGGCGCGGAAGGCCCTCCAGCAGGGAACCGATTTAAAGTCGGTCAGCTGGAGTTGGGATACCACCGGCCTGACCGATGGAACCCATCGGCTCTTCGTTCAAGCCTTCGATGCCGCCCATTTAACTGGCAACTCTCAGGAAATCTCCGTGACGGTCGATAACACCCCGCCCACCGCGCCCGGCGCCCCCTCGACGACGGCGATCCTTCAGAATCAAATATCACTGACCTGGAGCCCCTCGACCGATGGCATCTTTCTGATGGGGTATGGTATTTTCCGCGATGGCGCGGCCTTGGCGACCACCCAGGGCGCCTCTTTCACCGATTCGGGCCTGGCGCCCAATCGAAGCTATTCTTATGCCATTGTGGCGGTCGATGCGGCCAGGAACAAGTCGGCAACGTCTGCAGCTTTCTCGGTAAAGACCTTGCCGCTCGCCCCAGTCGTCGGAATACCGGCCGCTTCGACTTTGACCTCCAACTCCGGCCACCCTCTCAGGTTCGGTCGATCCTTCCGGCGCCTCCACTTCGGCCTGGTTCGAATACGGCGCCACCACGACCTACGGGACCGTCACAGCGCCGGTCACCTTCACCACTTCGACGACCCTCTCAACGCCCGTGACCTCTCTTTCGGCAGGGACCCTCCATCACTTCAGACTGGTCGCTCAGAATGCCGGAGGGAAGAGCTATGGGCCGGACCAAGCCCTGACGACTTTGCCGGATGTTCTTCCCCCTCCGGTCACGGGCTACACGCTGACTTCGGAAGCCTATCACTGGGTGATGGCTTCCGATCCCCTCGCTCTGGTAGGAGACGACAACTTCAAGGCGATCTCACTCCCTTTTCCATTTCCCTTCTACGGCCAGATTTACAATGAGGTTTATGTCTCAACCAACGGGCTGCTGACCTTTGGGGCGGGGAGCTACGTTTACGTTCCGCAACCGATCCCCTCTTCAGGCGGACCGAATGCGTATATCGCCCCTTTCTGGAGAGACCTTTATGCCGGCACCAGGCAGATCAGCTACGCCTCTTCCGAGTCGGAACTGGTGGTGGCCTATACCGGGGTAAGAAACGTCTGCTGCAGCCTCCCCGTTTTTACCTTCGAGGTCATTCTCAGGGCGGACGGGACCATCATCATTCAATATGACACGATCTCTTCCCCCCCGAATACCACCGTCGGCATCGAGAGCCCGGATGGAACAGAAGGGATCATCCTTCCCGCCATTGCATCAGGACAGACCTATCGATTCACACCGATCCGCCCATAGAAGGTTGGACGGGACGGTCGGCTTAAGTGCTTTTATTTTTGCGCGCGATGTCGGTCTTGGACGTGAGGAGGCACTGCTCCGGATAGCTGCCTGCTTCACGCGTGCAGAGAGGTCTTACTGGATGATGGTGAGCTTTAATGAGTTGGAATTCTGTACGGAGATCAAGCCGGCCAGTGTCTTGGCAATCTTCGTAAAGGCCTGGGCCTGAGGCGACTGCGGGTTCGCGACGACGATCGGAACGCCGTTGTCTCCCCCCTCGCGGATGGCCGGATCGATCGGGACCTCTCCTAAAAAGGCGACCCCCAATTTTTCGGCTGCGAGCCTTCCCCCGCCGCGGCTGAAGATCTCGGTCTTTTCGTGGCAGTGAGGGCACTCGAAGTAGCTCATGTTCTCCACGATCCCCAACACCGGCACATGGACCTTTCTAAACATCGCCAATCCCTTTTTGGAATCAAGAAGAGCCACTTCCTGCGGCGTGGTCACGATGACCGAGCCGGTCAGCGGAACCAGCTGCGCGATGGAGAGTTGCGCGTCCCCCGTCCCCGGCGGAAGGTCCACCAGCAGGTAATCGAGCTCACCCCAGATCACATCCCGCAAAAATTGCTGGATCGCGCCGTGGACCATCGGGCCGCGCCAGATCATCGGGGTGTCATCCGGCACGAAAAAGGCCATCGACATGAACTTCACCCCGTGGTTTTCGGCGGGGAGGAGTTTTTCTCCCTCCGGGGCGGGCGGGGTCTTGACCCCCATCATCAGGGGAACGTTCGGGCCGTAGATATCGGCGTCCATCAACCCGACGCGGGCGCCGGTCTGCGCCAGGGCCACCGCCAGGTTGACGCTGACGGTCGATTTTCCGACCCCTCCTTTTCCGCTGCTGATGGCGATCGTATTTTTGACGCCCGGAATATAGTTTTCTTTCACCTGGCTTTTTCCGGCGCTGACATTGGCCGTATAGTCGACCCTGATCCGATCAACCTCCGGAATCTGCTGGCGGAGCGTCTTTTCAACGCGCTGGGTAATCTCATCCTTCAAAGGGCAGGCAGGGGTGGTCAACACCACGGTCAACGAAACGTTGTTGGCGTCGATTTTTAGATCTTTCACCATGTTCAGCGTCACGATGTCTTTAAAGAGCTCCGGCTCAATGACGTGGGTGAGCGCCTTCATGACCGATTCTTCCGTTACTTTTGACATACCTCGCTCCTTACCCCTATTTTTAATCTTTCCATAATATAACTCCATCAAAGCGCGCTTGTAAAGAGGCATTACTCCGGAATTTCGACAATCGATTCGATCATATGTTTGTTGAGCGAAATAAAGGAGATCGGCGATTTATTTCCATCCACGAGAACTTCCGTCAAGTTGATGAAGAACCGTTCTTCCTCATTCAGGACATCCGAGACCCGTTTTCGCATTTGAGGAATCGTCAAAAAACCTTCATAGGTAGAGCGCACCGTTTTGACCTGAACTTTGACCCGTTTCCCCTCCGACATCGTCTCCTCCTGTTGTCATCCATTCCGGAAAGATTACCGTTTCTTATGCCGCATCTTTTTAAGCAGCTTTTTGTATTTATGTTTTCGCATCTTCTTTCTTCTTTTTTTTACGACACGCGACATGCTTTCTCCTTTAAAATAGGCCCTAGCGCGAAAAGTTACGGCGCTCCTTATTAAATGAATACTCGACTTTTTTACCCGGCCTGAAGGGGGATCCTTCCACGCTTCTCCCTCACCACCAGGACCGGACACTTTCCATATTCGATGACCTTCAACGGAACGCTTCCCAGAAAAAACTTTTTCACGGCAGAACTACCGCTCGAGCCCATCACCACAATATCATGATCTTTCGCTTCGTCTATAATTTCCTCGGCGGGCTGACCGATCCGAACCAACGGCTCCGCCTCGATTCCCATCTGAGCCAGGATCATTTCTGCCCGGCGGATCATTCGGACCGCCTCCTCCCGCCGGGGCTCTTCCTCCGCGACGGAGAGGACCGTCACTTTGGCCTCCAAGGCCCGCGCCATTTCCGCCCCTGCGATCTCCGCTTTTTCGGAAAGCTGCGATCCGTCGGTGCAGAGGAGAAAATTGTCCTCCTCCCGGATATTTTTCGCGATCAAAACGCTGCAAGGGGCAAGGTCGGCCACGCGAAGCGCGGTGCTTCCGACGAAATGGCGTGCAAAACCTTCCTGGTGTCCGCGGGAACTGACGATGATCAGATCGTAGTCTCCCACTTTGGCCTCTTCCAGAATTTCGTCGACCGGATGTCCCTCTCTCAAGCGAAGCCGGACGTTTTCCCCCCGGGGGCCGACCATATGAAGCTCGGTTGCCCCTTCCACCCCCCCCTCAAAAGCCGGGCCGAGCTTTCCCTCTTCCGAAGAAGCCAGCTTGGTCAAACCGCTCTCGGTTAAAATCTCCCTGGCCCGGATCAGATATTCTACACCCGGGATCTCCAGGTTCCATTCCGTCAATTTCTTCCGCGTCGTGGTTAAATGAACCCGCTCGGACGGCGAGATCGGAGAACGAACATGAAGGACGCTGACATCCGCGCCGATCGCCTTGGCCAGTTTCCCTCCAAACCGGATGGCGGCTTCCGCATACTCTTCTCCATCCGTGCACATTAAAAACTTCACGGGAATGCCCTACAATCCGAGTAAGACCCAGTATCCGCCGCTCATGAAGAGAAGCAGAATAAAGGAGACCAGCGCCAGCTTCCAGCCGGCCCTCAAAAAATCGCTCCGCTTTATATATCCACTGTCATACATAATATGGCATGCGGCCGACGCCACAGGGGTCAGATAGGCAAATGAAGAGGAGATTACCGTCACAAAACCGGCAGCCAGGATTGACGTCCCGGACAGAGAGGCGATATTCAGCGTGATCGGACCGAGCATTCCCACCGTTGCATGGCTTGTCATCACAGACGAAAGAAGAACAATCATCAAACTAATTACCGCCAACAAAGGAAGGCCGCGATGGATTCCGATCATTCCGGCCGACGCCAAAAACGATTGAGCAATCCACTCGGAGACGCCGGTTCGTTTCATCACGATGCCGAGTGAAATGGCCCCCCCATATATGAGAATCGTTCCCCAGTTCACATTGTTGTTCAGGTCTTCCCAGCCGACGACCCCGGTCAGCAAAAAGAGAAGAACGCCGATCAACGCGGTGGTCCCCAGTCCGATCCGGTCTGAAATCGTCATCCATAGCATCACAGTGGTCAGGAAAATGGCGATCGCCGTCCAGTCCTTCCGGGTCATCTTCCCCTCTTCTTCCACTCTCTTTTTCAACATTTCAATCGCAAACGATAAGTCCTTTATCTCGGGCCTGAAGGAACGGCATAGAAAAAAAGCAATAAAAGGAATTTCAAGCAAAATAATCGGATAGGCAACCTTGATCCATTCGAAATAAGTGATATTCACATGGAATAATTCCTTCCAATACGCAATCATGAGGGCGTTCCGGCCCGCTCCGGAAGGCGTTCCGATTCCGGCGATCATTGCTCCATATGCGATCGAAAGCATAATGAGAAGGGAGAGATTCCGAATTTTTCTGCGGTCATCCGACGTAAAATTAATTAAAGCCGCTCCCACCGGCAACATCATCGCTGCAACAGTATGTTCTCCAATAAAAGAGGCAATGATCGCCGAAAAGCTGATTAACCCTACGACGATCCGTTCTACACGGGGCCCGGTCAGGCGGACAATGGCCAATGCAATACGCTTATCCAAATTCTGCTTCACAAGGGCCGTCGCAATCATCAGCGAGCCCATGATAAAAAAAACAGAGTCGCTCATGAACGACTGTGCCACGGCACTCGGCTTTTCGATTCCGAGTAACACCTGAAATACGGCGATAAAAAGGGCCACGCCGGGTAGAGGAATCGGCTCCGTCAGAAAGAAAATAAACGTGACGACAACAAGGGCAAGCGCCCTCATCCCCAACGGCGTTAACCCGACCGGCGTCGGGATCGACAAAATTCCCGCCCCCACCAAAAACCCGATAAAAATCCACTTCTTTTTAAGTAGCTCAGAAACAACGGACATCAAATAACCGAACCAAAATGTTATTCTTTAACAAGAATCCGGACAAAAGTCAAATTAGAAACATTTCTTGACGGTTCCCTGTTTTTCACATTATAATTCCGCTATGCAACGGATTTACACACGTGAACGGCTCATAAGACCGGCGCGGGCTCCGCTTTCCCGGGATGGTTCCCGCTCGCCTCACGCTTCAGCGGCATCATCCGATTCTTTCCGGATGATCCGGCGGAGAGCACTCCGATTGATCTTATTTTTACTTCTCTTTTTTTTGGGAGGCTGCGCAACCGATTCCAGCAAACCTTCTCCGGTTGCAATGGAGGTCGACCATCTTCAGGAAGCTTTTTTGAGTATAACAGAATCGTACGAGAAAAAAGACGAAAAAACATTCCTTTCAAAGCTGGACCCTGCCTTTCAACCTCTCACTCCTTTCAAAAACCAAGTGCTTCATGACTTCAAAAATTTCTCCGAAGCCCATATTCGGCTGATCATTGAGCGCATTCAGATCGAACCCGAATCGGTTGTGGTGGCGGTCCGCTGGAGTGGCACCTGGAAAACCGCCGACGATGCCCCGGCGCTTGAAAAAAAGGGACATGCCCTCTTTCGCTGGACCACAGGTGAGAATCCCCGGCTGCTTGAAATCAGGGGAGACCCTCCGTTTGGAATCTTTACAAAAGGCCTGTAATGCACTCCGCGCCGATCCCTCAAATCAAAACAGACTTTCTGATCATTGGAAGCGGGGTGGCGGGGCTGCGCGCCGCAATCGAGGCCAGCCGGCACGGTCAGGTGATTGTCCTCAACAAAGGTTTGGGCAATGAATCGAACTCCGAATTTGCCCAGGGAGGCATCGCCGCCGCATTAAGCGAAGAGGAAGAAGAAGTCCAGTCTCATTTTCAGGACACCATCGACGCGGGCAAGGGCCTCTGTAATAAAGAAGCGGTCAGGGTCTTGGTGGAAGAAGGGCCCCAGAGAATCCATGAATTGATCGCCTGGGGCGCGCAATTCGATAAGGTGGGCGACCAATTCGCCCTGACCCGCGAAGGGGCGCATCGTCACAGCCGCATTTTGCGGGCGAAAGGGGATGCCACCGGGTACGAGATCGTCAGGACCCTGACACGGGCCGCACAGAACCAGCAAAACATCTCCATTCAAAGCGGCCATTTCACAATGGACCTCCTCGTCATCTCAAAAAATGGCGCGGGCACCCGCCCGCCGCCTCTCTGCTACGGCGCGTCGGCGCTGGATGAGCGGCGGGGAACGCCGGTTCTCTTCTTGGCAAAAGCGGTGATTCTCGCCACAGGGGGGGCGGGTCAGGTTTACCGAAGAACCACCAATCCTCCGGTGGCCACCGGAGACGGCGTCGCCATGGCCCTGCAGGCGGGCGCCATGCTGGAAGATATGGAATTTTTTCAATTTCATCCGACCTCTCTTTCCCTTCCGTCGGCCCCTTCCTTTCTCCTGTCCGAGGCGATGCGGGGAGAGGGGGCGCTGCTGAGAAATGCGGATGGAAAGCGCTTTATGGATCGTTACCATCCGGATGCAGAACTGGCCCCCCGCGATGTGGTCACCCGCGCCATCTGGGATGAGATGCATCAAGGAAAGCTCCCGCATGTTTACCTTGATCTGACCCATCTAAGACCTGCATTCGTGCGGGAGCGGTTTCCAAAAATTTATGCCACCTGCCTCCAGTATGGAATCGACATCACCCGGGAACAGATACCGGTCGCCCCCAGCGCCCATTACCAAATGGGAGGGGTGAAGACCAACCTGGTCGGGGAGACGAACATTGAGCGGCTCTATGCCGTCGGTGAGGTCGCCTGTACCGGCGTTCATGGCGCAAATCGTCTCGCCAGCAATTCACTTTTGGAAGGGCTGGTTTTTGGCGCCCGCGTCGGAGAAAGGCTCGCTCAACTCCCGCCGCTCCCAGCCTCACTCATCAAGGAAAAAGGAGGGCCGCTCTCGGCTTCCTCCGGCTCCGCTGCGCCGGAGGAATTTCTCTTGGCACAGAAAGAACTGCGGGATACGATGTGGAACAACGTCGGGATTATCCGAAGCCATAGTTCCATTCAGAGGGCGATTAAAAAGTGGCGGCAGTGGCGGTCGATTTTAGCAAAACCGTCCCTCTCCAAGCTCGCCATGGAAACACGGAATCTGCTTTGGCTCTCTGCTGCCATCATGGAGTCGGCATTGCGAAGGAAAGAAAGTATCGGCGCACATTTCAGATCTGATTTTCCGGCCATAAAGGTAAAAAAGAAAAACGCTCCCGAACACTTCGTATTAACACCTGCCTCCCTGAAAAAGAACTTTCCCTTCCGATCATAGCCGATCAGGACATTCCTATTAAAATAAGTTCTTAAGCGAAAGATTACGACCTCCAGGAAGTGGCTGGAGGCTGGAACCAAAGCCACGGCGTTCATTTTTCCCGAAAGAGCCGTGTCTGCATTGCAAACGGAATTGATCCGGCCAGGAGAACCTTTCCGCGTCGAGATCTTGGGACAACAATCAATTGAGCGCCGTGGTTTTCGTTTCTACCTGCAAGTGGAGCGCCGTGAACATAAGTCTCTTCAAGCGAAGATTTCCGGCGTTCATTCGGATCTTGCGCGCCAGGACCTATTT
>Ga0080064_1002221_pt1 | contig 34107 bp, 27 predicted proteins | sample Subgrocontami54m_FD_69260 | JGI IMG/M metagenome (GOLD analysis project Ga0080064, IMG submission 69260) | Subsurface groundwater microbial communities from S. Glens Falls, New York, USA - GMW46 contaminated, 5.4 m (SPADES assembly) (version 2) ...
TATCCACGCATCCCATTCCCTCCCTTCAATTCCATATGAACACGATATCCATAACGTTTACCCATCGCACCCCGTTTACACGTGATCGAAATTCAACAGCCTGTTAGGCCATGACCGACGGGCGGTGGATCGCGTCGCTGTGCCTCGCCCGCGTCGGCTTCGCGCTGATATTCGTTGCCTACTCGGCTTCGCTGGGGTTGCTGAAACAGGACTGGGGCCTGACCTCGGCGCAGGCGGGGCTGATCCAGTCGGCGTGGCATGTCGGCTACCTGGTGTCGCTGTTCGCCATCGGCTTTCTCGCCGACCGCTACGGCGCCAAGCGCACGTTTCTTGCGACCAGCATCATCGCCTGCGCCAGCGGCCTCGCATTCGCCGTGTTCGCCGACGGCTTCGTCTCGGCGCTGCTGCTGCACGGCCTGGCCGGGCTGTGTTCGGGCGGGTCCTACACGCCCGGCATGACCCTGGTTGCCGAGCGCTTCCCGGCAGTGCGGCGCGGCCGCGTCATGGGTTATTATCTTGCCGCCGCATCGCTCGGCTATGCCTTGTCGCTGTGGCTGTCGAGTGCGCTCGTCGTCACCGCGGGCTGGCGGACTGCGCTCGTCGCCTGCGCGCTCGGCCCGGTCGGCGCCAGCCTGCTCTCCGCCTGGGTGCTGCGCAGCACGCGCAACGTGGTGCATCCTGCGGGGTACTCGAACCCCTTGCGCGCGCTGGCAGAGGTGTGGCGCAACAAACCCGCGATGCTCGCGGTGTGGGCCTACGTGTTCCATTCGTGGGAACTGCTTGGCATGTGGGCTTGGTTGCCGACCTATCTTGGCGTGGTGCTCGCCTATGGAGGCGAGGGCGGCACTGGCATGGCCGGCCTCGGCATCGCGTTTGCCGCGCTCACTTATCTCCTCAGCATGGCGGGCAGCATCGGCGGCGGCGTGCTTTCCGACCGCTGGGGGCGCACCGCGGTCATCCTGCTGATGTCGCTGGCGAGCCTCATCTGCTCCTTCACCTTCGGCTGGTTGATTGCGGCGCCGGCCTGGATCGTGGTGGCGGTCGCCATCGCCTACAACCTGACGGCGATCGGCGACTCCTCGATCTATTCCACCGCGCTGACCGAGCTCGTGCCCGGACACTGCCTGGGGGCCGCGTGGGCGCTGCGCTCTGTGCTGGGCTTCGGCTTCGGCGCGATCAGCCCCTGGGTGTTCGGCCTGGTGCTCGACCTGGGGCAGGGCGCGGGCGGGATGCGCGCGGACGCCGCCTGGGGCTGGGCCTGGACCGCGCTCGGTATCGGCGCGGTGCTCGGTCCGATCGCCACGCTCAGGCTGCGCGCGCTGCGCGCGAGCGCGCAGATGGCAGGGGGGAAACGCTAGCAGACTCGCCATCCTTTGGCCCCTGGTTCGAGTCCGGGTCTAGGAGACGACACTCACCGGCCGCTACCGACCCATGTTCCCGCGGCGCACATCAAGATGGAAATCGCGCGCATGGGCAGCGTGATTCCGGAGCACCGAGCGAACGGAGGTATGCGGCCGAAGGTTGAGCATGCGATTCTTTACCGACTACCCGCCGGAGGTCTACACATGTTTAATCGCATCACGCATGATCCTAACGTGCTCTCCGGACGCGCAACGTTGCGCGGCCTGCGGATCTCGGTCGCCCACGTGGTCAATCTCGTCGCCAACGGTATGACGCCGGCGCAGATCGTCTCCGAGCATCCCGATCTGGAGGAAGAGGACGTGCGCCAGGCGCTCGGCTACGCGGCGGTAATCGCCGAGGACCAGGTTCACCCCATCCCCGCAGGCAAATAATGCGGTTTGCGCATTAACGCCGCGCCAGTACTGGCTCTAGAGAAATAAATCTTGGAGATTCAACCCCACTCCACCTGTTCATGAGAGGTGACCTGGCAGGCGAGGCCGCAATTTCGCCCGGCGCACAGGCGCAGCGCCTCCCGTTACCTCCTGCGTCCTCGTGGCCGTGAACCGATGCTCAACGACTGCAAACGACCCAAACCCGTCACCGGCAAGTATTGGGAGCGGCCGTTCGCCGTGAACGCTGAAAGACGAGAAGGGGCCGTTCGTAATGCGCAAACCATATTTGCGCCTGGAACGTCAGGTTCGCAGGGTATTGCGGCCAGTGGCTACGTTTTATTGAGCTTCGGCATCCGGCCACGAGCGGTCCCTCACGGCGCGGCAGATTTGACTTGCTGGTCATCCTGACCATTCTTGTTGTTGTCATGATCCGTTGCAGTCAAAGGGTGCCGAAATTGGCTCCTGCTGCTAAGATAACTCGCATACGCGCTATTAGCGCGAGCTTTCAGAGTAGTATTGGCTTGAATCTAAATGTAGTTACGCTAGATTAAGTTGAGCAATGACACGACACGAAAAAAGGTCATTTGACTTGCTGAAAATGTAGGTTTGCCAGCCTGAGCCACCCAGTTCAGTCCGCCGAGCGTCCGTCGCTACTCGATCCTACAGGTGAGGTCAAACTGGAGGATGTGGGCGCCGTCAAGCCTCGTGGAAGGAACTGGGTCCGCCATGGTCACTCGGAAAATAAAGATCGTGGGCAGATTGATTTACCTATTCGTCGGGCGTTCGCGCCAAGCCCCGGCAGGAGACGCAGTCTTATGTTTGATTTCGACCGCATCATCGAGCGCCGTGGCACGCACTCTTCGAAGTGGGACAGCATTGAGCGTTTTTCCGGCATTAAGTCGCCAGATGCGATTCCGATGTGGGTGGCGGACATGGATTTCGCGTCGCCACCAGGCGTCACGGCAGCGCTCACTGCGGAGGTCCAGCGTGCAATCCACGGTTATTACGCCGACACGGGTAGCTGGGCGGCCGCGCTCGTCGATTGGATGGCGCGTCGCCATAGCCTAAGGCTGGATCCGGGCTGGGTTAGCCCGACGCCAGGGATCGTTTCCGGGCTGGGCCTCATCCTTCAGGCGGCGTGTGAGCCGGGTGACGAAGTCGTCGTCTTTGCGCCCGCGTATCACGCTTTTCGCAAGATCATTCTCGCCAGTGGCCGGCGCATTCTCGAGGTGCAGCTGGTCGAGGTCGCGGGGCGCTACACGATGGATCTCGATGCATTGCACGGCAAGATGACGCCTCGGACAAAAGTCGTCTTCTTTTGCAGCCCTCACAACCCCGGTGGGACCGTCTGGTCGGTGGATGAGATCCGCGCGCTGGGCGCTTTCTGTGCGGGGCACGGCTTGATCCTGGTTTCCGACGAGATCCATTGCGATCTCGTATTCGACGGGGCGAAGCACACCCCGACCATGTCTGCCGCGCCCGAGATCGCGGACCGACTGATCACATGCGTCGCCGCGACGAAAACCTTCAATCTCGCCGGCGCCCATGTCGGTGCCTGCATCACCCCGAACATGGACTTGAAGCGTCGCCTTGATGCGCGGATCGCGGCGAGCGGCCTTGGTACCTACAACAGATTCGGCATGATCGCGACTGAAGCGGCCTGGCAAACGGGCGAGCGGTGGCTCGATGCGTTGCTGCCTTATCTTGCCAAGAGCCGCGATTTGTTCGAAGCGCGCATTCAGGCCGCGGCACCCGGCGCGCGCGCGATGCGCCTTGCCGGCACCTATCTCGCGTGGGTCGATTTTTCCGGAACTGATCTCGCTCCCGACGAGGTTGCGGCCAGGGTCAAAAACCGTGCGCGAATCTTTGCCAGCCCCGGTGATCAGTTTGGGCCGGGCGGCGAGACATGGTTGCGTTTTAACTTTGCGATGCCGCGCCCGATCCTCGAACAAGCTCTCGCGCGACTGGATGACGCGTTTGAGGATTTGCGGGTGGGAAAGTGAGAGCCAAGCCGTGAAGAGACCCGTGGTCGGTGTAATCGGGAACGCTTACCTCATAGAGAATCGGTTTGCCGCGCAGCTTGTCGGCGAAAGAAATCTTCGAGCTGTTGCAGAAGTCACCGGGGCGTTGCCGGTGATGTTTGCGGGCTCTCCGGACATCACGGAGATCGGTGCGTTGCTGGAGGCGGTCGACGGAATTCTGCTGACGGGGGCTCGCGCGAACATTCATCCAACCCATTTCGGAACCGAGCCTCATCCGAGGTACGAACCCTACGATACGGCGCGCGACGCGCTGGCATTGGCATTGGTTGAAGCCTGCGTCGCTCGTGGCGTGCCGCTTTTGGGTATCTGCCGCGGCCTGCAGGAGATGAATGTCGCATTCGGTGGCTCGCTGCATCCCGAGATCCGCGAGTTGCCCGGGCGCCTGAACCATCGGATGCTGCGGTTGGATACGGGGGAAATCCATCCGGATCCCGCAGTCCTCTTCGGCGACCGTCATAATGTCCGCCTGGTCTCCGGTGGTGCTTTCGCGAGGCTTTTCGGCCAGGAGACCATTCGAGTGAACTCTCTTCACGGGCAAGGCATTCTCGATCCCGGCGAGCGTGTTGTCGTCGAGGGCGTGGCAGACGACGGCACGATCGAGGCGATCCGCATTTCCGACGCCCCGGGCTTTGCTCTCGGCGTTCAATGGCACGCGGAGTACGACCCGCAACACAACCCTGTGAACCGATCCCTGTTTCAAGCGTTCGGCGAGGCGGTTTCGGCTTGCAAGCACGTCGCCGAGTGAATGCGCGTGATCGCCCTGATCGACGATCCGGGCGTGGTGCGGCGCATCCTCGAGCACCTCGGATGCTGGGCCCCCGAGCCTGCGGAGCGAGGCCCGCCCGCGCAAGCCCCGGACTGGCCGCGAAACGCGATCATCCCTCTCATGTACCACGCAGTTCCCGACATCGCGTAGCGCAGTGCGAGGTCGGGGAGAAAGCGATGCTAGAGAGGAATGCTGCAGAGAAAGCTTCGAGTTGATCGAACCTGAATGTCTGCTCAGGGTCGATAGCGCCATCTCACAGATTTTGGAAGCGGACGCCCCCTGGCATGGGCGCGACAATGCGAGGGCGTATTTTTGCCGCCTGCGCCGACTTCACGAGCTCCTGAAATAGGGACAGAGCGCGGCCGCCTCCCGCCGGCGGCGTCTTCGCGTCTTCATCCGCTTGCAATGGCCTCGATCTCGACGCGCGCTCCGGCCACTAGGCTCGCTGCCTGGAACGTCGTTCGTGCCGGCGGGTCCTTCGGGAAGTATTCGCTGAAGACCTCGTTCATTGCCATGAGGTCCCCAAGGTCGGCCAAGTAGATCGTGACCTTCGCGACCCTGCCGAGCGAGGAGCCGGCCGCCTCGAGCACCGCCTTGAGGTTTTCGCACACCTGTCGCGTCTCAGCCTTGATCCCGCCTTCGGCGAGGCGCCCGGTCTTCGGGTCCATTCCGAGTTGGCCCGAGGCGAAGACCCAATCGCCCGCCTTGATCGCCTGCGAGAGCGGGACCTTCGCCGGCGGCACTTTGTCCGTATGCACTACGTGTCGCTCCATGGTTTCTTCTTCCTCCAGTAACAGCTCTGGTGCTGGTTATGCGCTGCTAATGACTGCGGTAGCCTGCCGCCGAAAGATGCATACGCAGAATAAAGTGAAAATCAGCATCGTCCTCAATAATGAGGATGCGGACTTTCTGCTCATTTTCTGAGAATTGGCTTTCAAAAACCATTTCGTTTCCCGGGACGATTGAAGCAAAACAGGAGTCACGCTCACAGCGCGAGCCGCTCAACTATACCCGCTACACCCGCCGCCTACTGAAATTCCGGCCAAGGTCTGCTGACCAAAAGTTCCGGGGGCAGCACGCGACCCTGAACAGACATTGGGCTGACTGTTAATCCGGGTCCTTGGTTCGAGCCCTGGCCGGGGAGCCATGGAGGGCTCGAAGTGCAAGCGCATCCGGATTTTAATGAACTGTCGCCACCTTCCGGTGGTGCGGCATTCCTTGATTGACCAGCCCATTGCACGGCTTGGGAAGCCAATCTAGGACACCCATTGATAAAAACTGGGGCCTGAATGACTCTGGCGCTGCTCACCTGCCAGCGTCGGAATCAGGGCAAGTTCCTTGTCTTGGGGTTAAGCAGCCAATACACCATCAAAATCAGGAAAATGCCAAGAAAAGTCCCGGATGGAACCTTCTGGAGAAAATCCATAGCATTTGCGGCGACCGAGGAAATGAATCCCCCGCTTTCTCTGCCCAAGATGATATTGAAAAGCACGCACAAAACCACGAGCAGAAACGCCACTTCAACGATGAACCAACCAATTTTCGTTATTTGTCGAATCACCTTTGCTTGGGAAACCCCGGGGCGGACAGCGCCCGCCCGGGTTTCGCCTCCGAAGCGTTAATTAGTTGGGGGAACGCTTCGCAAACAACCAGAAGATGACCCCCAAAGCGATCAGGCCGACAAGACCATTTGTACCGAGGTCTTTGACCAAGGCAACGATGTTGCTTACAACTCCTCCGAAGAACGGAAGACCACCTCCCACCAGCAGGCTTGCGACAATTGCAAGGGCCAAGAGCATAAGCCCAATGTCAATAATTGCTCCAATCCACGACTTAATTTTGGCAATCGCATCCATACAGGTCTCCCTTTGGTTAGAAATGCCGCTTGACGGCATAAAGAATATGTTACCTGAAGATTTTACGGAGGTATGGAGGGTTTCCGAGGCTTTTTGCCTTGACCTTGATGTGGATCACGTTTTTGGCAGATACGCTGACAGGCTCCTGAGTTTTGGCACCAAAATTCGACGCCGCCCGAGAGATGAAAGAGGCAGTAACCGTTACGGTTCCCGCAACTTCTTGAGGCCTTAGGCGCCACGTCAAGCAGTCAAGCTAGCGTTAATTGTACGCGCCAGTGCCCACATTTGCCCTGGTCGGGGAGCCAACTAGGGCTCGAACTTTCACGATTACGTTCTCGAACTACCAGTGACTGAGTGTCCGCAGTTGGCGGTAAGCGGCCTTCGGCAGATTCTGCAATGAGGGGTCAAAAAAGCGTCCCCTTTTGTCAACGCCCCTCCAGGAGTTCATTGCAAGATGAGAGGATACCTCCCCTCATGCTCCCCCAATTCAGGGGCCGTTTTTGTAATTCCGGAAATGGTTTCTAGACATTACTTCAAGAATGCAAGCAACGTATCCAGCACCTGGTCCGGCTGTTCTCCCATCATGTTATGTCCGCTGCCGTCGATGATGACGAGCTGCGCGCCCGGGATCGATTTGGCGAAGTCCTGCACCGCGCGCACCGGAGTCATGGCATCGCGCCGCGCCAGCAGAAACAGGGCGGGGCAGCGCACCTTGGCCGCTGCCTCCGCACCACCGGCATAGGCATTGCAAGCGACGAAGTCTACGTGCATCACGCCGGGTTTCTGCCGCTGCATCAGGCGCAGATTCTCTCCGATCACCCAGAATCCCGGGCCCGGATTGTTCGGGTATTGCGCATAGGCCAGGTGTGACCAGATGTTGACCATGTCCTGCGCCAGAGGCTCGTTGTTTTTCGTCGCGTCCAGCAGCTCGGCCGAGACTTTCATCGGATAGGCGGTCGCGAGCAGGGCAATTTTTGCGACCTGCTCGGGCCGGCGCGCGGCGCATTCGAGCGCGATCAACGAACCCATGCTGTGGCCAACGATCACGACCTCATTCATCCCCGCAGCGTCCTGCACTGCGCTGACCCATTCGGCGAGCTCACCGATGCTTGCGAGTGCAGGCCCCTCGCTACGGCCATGGCCGGGAAGATCCACGGCGAGCACGCCATACCCGTGGTGCGCGAGATAGCGGCTCTGCAGTATCCACACGCTGTGGTCGCACTGGGCGCCGTGGACGAAGACCACGGTCGGTAGCTTTGCATCGAACGCTTTGCCGCCGGTGTAGGCGTAAGCCTGTTTGGCGTTTACTTCGAATTGCATCGCCGCCCCCTATTTGCTGGCTTTCTGCGACGCGCGCAGGCCGCCCGCGAGGTCCTCGATCAGATCGTCCACGTCTTCCAGTCCGATCGAGAGCCGCATCGTGCCTTCGGTGATGCCGGCTGCCTTGAGCGCGGCGTCGTCCATGCGGAAATGCGTGGTGCTCGCGGGATGGATCACCAGCGACTTGGCGTCGCCGACGTTGGCGAGGTGGGAAAATATTTTCAGCGCCTCGACGAAGCGCCGGCCGGCGGCCCGGTCGCCGTGGACGGAGAAGCTGAACACCGCGCCGCAGCCCTTGGGCAGCAGCCTTTTCGCCAAAGCGTAATCGGGATGCTCGGGCAGTTCCGGATAGGACACGGACTCGACCGCCGGATGCCGCACCAGGAACTCGACCACCTTGCGCGTGTTCTCGACGTGGCGCTGCATCCTGAGCGGCAGGGTCTCGACGCCTTGCAGGATCTGGAACGCGGTGGCCGGACTCATGCAGGCGCCGAAGTCGCGCAGGCCCTCGCGCCGCGCGCGCAGCGCGAACGGGGCGACGGTGGACTCTTCCGAGAAGTTCATGCCGTGGAAGCCTTCGTACTCGCCGGTGATTTCCGGAAACTTGCCCGAAGCGACCCAGTCGAAGGTGCCGCCGTCGACGAGGACGCCGCCGATGGCCACGCCGTGCCCGCCGAGGAATTTGGTGGCGGAGTGGAACAGCAGATCGGCGCCGTGGGCGAAGGGCTTGAGCAGGTACGGCGTGGTGAACGTCGAATCGACCATCAGCGGCAGGCCGTGCTCGTGCGCGATCGCCGCCACTGCGGGAATGTCGAGCACGTCCAGCCCGGGGTTGCCCAGCGTCTCGGCGAACAGCGCGCGGGTATTGGGGCGGATCGCCTTGCGCCAGGCGTCCAGGTCGCGCGGCTTGACGAACGTGGTTTCGACGCCGAAGCGCGGCAGCGTGTAGTGCAACAGGTTATGCGAGCCGCCGTAGAGCGCGCCGGAGGAGACGATGTGCGAGCCCGCGCCGGCGATGGTGGCCAGCGCGAGGTGCAGCGCCGCCTGGCCGCTGGCGGTGGCGATGGCGGCAACCCCGCCTTCGAGCGCCGCCATTCTTTCCTCGAGCACCGCGTTGGTCGGATTGGAGATGCGCGAGTACACATGGCCGGCGCGCTCCATGTTGAACAGCGCCGCGGCATGATCGGAATCGCGGAACACGAAGGAGGTGGTGAAATAGATCGGCGTCGCGCGCGCCCCGGTGTGCGGGTCGGGCGCCTGTCCGGCGTGCAGGCTGAGCGTATCGAAGCCTAGATACTTGGGTTGGGCCATGAGTCCTCCGCTTTTCGAGGGCATCATGTTATCAGCATGTGCGTCCAACGGAATAGGTCAATGACTTTAAGACACCTGGGCCTGCGGGCGCCGTGGGCGATGCAACGAAGTCCGCCACTGTGAATCATCGGGATGACGGGCGGCATCGCCAGCACCGTGAGCCTCAAGCAAATGCCGAACAGCCGTAGCAAGCCGAGTGGTTTCCACATTGGCGGCATTTTATGTGCGAAGTGCCGGGATTCGCGGCATAACCTTCGATATCAAAAAATATGATTCGCCCTTACGCCACTCACTAGCCAAACTATTATCTTAGGGCTATCCCGTCGGAGCGAAGCAGATGATTACCCAGCGACACGAAACAGACGTGCTCATAATCGGCGGAAGCGCTGCTGGCATGTACGCAGCCATCACTGCGTCCGACCAGGGGGCGAAAGTGATGATCATCGCGAAGGCGCTTCTGGGCCGCGGCGGGTGCTCTTCCACGTTTGGCTTTATGGGCGGACCAGCAGGCGTGACCTTCAAGTCCACGCCGAAAGGTGAGAGGCTCGTGCAGCTCGATTCGACCCAGGACAAATCCTTTGCGGACAAGGTCAAATACTATGGGCACTACCTGGTGGATCAGGAGTTCGCCGAAAAGGCCTGGTCGTACACGAACACGTTCTGCCATCGCATGGAGGAGTTCGGTCTCTACATTCGCCGCACGGACGACGGGACGCTGGTCGCCGCGGGGGATTCCGGCTATGCCTTAATAAGCCCGAAGTACGGCAACACCGGCAAGGGAATCATGGATGTGATGCGCAGCCAGATCTTCCGGCGGCAGATTCCCGTGCTCGAGGAAAGCATGGGAGTCTCGCTCATCGAGAGCAACGGCCACGTGGGCGGCGCCATCGTGTACGACTACATGAATGGCGTGGTGCACGAGGTCCGCGCCAAATCGGTCATCCTCGCTTGCGGCCACGTGAACTGGCTTTGGAAGCGGTCCACCGCGACCCGGGAGCAGGCGGGCAACGGTCTGGCGATGGCTTTCAATGCGGGCGCGGAGCTCGCCGGAATCGAAATGATCTGGTGGCACATCGCGGACATGGCCCGGCCGGCGGCGTGGATGCGCTCGCATATGTACCCGAACCCCTTTCCCATGTCGACGGAATCGATCGAGTACTACAACTCGAACGGCGAGTTCTTCTTTTCCGGCAACATGTATAAGGCGGCCCAGCCATCCTATTACCTGCAGTGCAAGTACCTGATGAAGGAGATCCACAAGGGGCTGGCGCGAACCGATGGCGGTTACTTCGCTTACTTCGGCAAGATCGATCCGAAGGTCCTCGACGAGTACGCCGTCTCGCATACGTTCATGCGCAAGCTCGGGCTCGACCCCCAAAATGACATGATGGAGTGCGCCATGACGTGCCACCAGCAGCGGGGTGGCGTCGTGATGGACCATTCCATGGCAACCCGGGTCGAAGGGCTGTTCGTCGCGGGTTCCATCGCGGCCGATTTCATTACCGGGATCATCACCGTGTGCTGGGAAGCGGAGACGGCGGCAATGTCGGCCCTGAATTATGCGAGGACCCACGAGTTGATGAGCGTCAGTGAGCCGGCGAAGCCCCTGGAGAGGCGCCTCAACAACCTCATCGACGCAGCGCCCGCAAACCCAATAACTCCGTCGGCCATCAAGCACGAGATTCGCGAGCTGATGGGCCGGGAGATGGATTACGTGAAGAACGGGGAAAAGATCCAGCGCGCCATCGATGGGCTGCGGCACGTCCGGGAGAACATGTTGCCTCGCATCCACATTCCGTCGAAGGACCGCGTGGCGAACTACGACCTGATGGACGCGCTCGACCTTCCCGACATGCTCAACGTGGCGGAATTGATCAGCGTCGCCGCGCTAAACCGTAAGGAAAGCCGGGCGTCTTTCTACCGCACCGACTATCCCGTCGTTGACAACAAGAACTGGCTCAAGAACATCTACCTCAGCGGCAGGATGGACGACGTAAAGGTGAGGCTGGGGGACGTCAACCTGAAGTATGTTCGTCCCGCCGACGAAACCGCAGATTTTCTCAACAGCGAATACTAGGGAGGAAGCCGGCGATGGCCGAAGACGAGGTTTCAACGGTGGAAGTGCGGCTGCGTGGGGCGGAGGCCTCGCCCAAGGTCGTTGCGCGCATTTTCGTAAAGCGCTCGGCGTTGGCCGATGGCGATCCGATCACGATCAATATTCGCATGCGCGAACCGGGCGACGTCTCTGACGGAGTTCTCAAGACTTTCGTCGTGCCCTTCCGGAAGGACATGCGTATTATCGACGCGCTGCACTGGTTGAGCGATCAAGGCGACAGCGTCGCCTACCGCTGGTTTTGCAGCACGAAAAAGTGTGGGGCCTGTGGAATGAAAGTCAATGGCGAGCCCCGTTTGGTTTGCTGGGAGGCCGTGGATCAGGACAGGCTCCTCATCGAACCCTTGGACAACTTCAAGGTGGTGCGGGACCTAGTGGTTGACCGTACCCGATACGAGTCCCGTTATCTCAAGTTGAAGCCGTTTCTCGAGAGGAAGGCAACGCCGTCCTTTCCGGAGCCGCTGACCCACAAGCAGATCCTCGGCTCTTACAAGCTGATGGATTGCATCGAATGCGGAATCTGCACCTCGGCCTGCCCGGCGTATACGGGCGTGAACGGACACTTTCCTGGGCCTTGGGCGTTGGTGCAGGCGGCGAAATTCGCGCGCGATCCAAGGGACGAGCTCGACCGCAGCGACGTTATCGAAAATTCGGGCGTCGACTATTGCATGTCGTGTTACCGGTGCGAGCAGGTTTGCCCCGTCTCGATACCGATCGTTTTCGAGGCCATCGATCCCCTGCGAGGCATGGCGGCCCGGGGTCCCACGGGCCGGGCTTCATTCCCGCTCGCCTTCGCGGAGAACATTCGCAGGAATGTCTACATTCATAGCGCTTCGCTCTTTGTCCGCACCAGAAGTCTGGTGGAGTCGCTGCGCTCGCTCCCGATGGCGCTGCGCATGCTGACGAAGGGCAAGACGAAGCTGGTATCCGGGGCGAATGAACATGCCAAGGCCAGCATCGCGGCGCTGTTCAAGGAAGCGGGCCAGAAGGAGATTGGATAATGCGGTTCGCCTACTACCCAGGATGCGCTGCGAAGGGCAGCACCCAGGAAGTGGATGTGGCCACCAAATGGCTAGCCAACAAGCTCGGAATCGAACTGGTCGAGCTCGTGGAGGCGGGGTGTTGCGGTTCATGCGAGATCAAGGCGGTTAATCCCACGCTGCACCTGATGCTGAACGCAAGAATCCTCGCGTTGGCCGAGGCACAGGGATTGGAGATCCTCACGGTTTGCGATACGTGCCAGGCAAACCTGGTCCAGACTCGCAGGCGCCTGGACTCCGACACTGAAACCAGAATGGCCATTTTAGAGAAGTTGAGCCGTGCCGGGGTTCATTGCGACAAAAAGCCGCGTGCGCGGCATTTCGTCAAGATACTGGCTGATGAGTTCGGGACGGTGATGCTAAAGCAGCACGTGACGCGGCCGCTGAACGGACTCAAGGTTGCGGCGTTCAGTTGTTGTCACGTGTTTCGCGGGGCGGGATCGGAGCCTTCAAATCGCTCGCTGATCGACGAGATGGTGGCCATCTCCGGCGCGAGCGGGCAAAGCCTGCGCAGCGATGACGACTGTTGCGGATTCCATATTCTCATGGTCAACGAGGAGCTCGCAGCGCGCGCCGCAGGCAAATTCCTAAGAAAGTGTGTGGAGGCGGAAGTGGACTGCATCGTAACCACAAGCCCGCTATGCCACACGGCACTCGATATCTACCAGAAGAAGGCACAGGCTTCGATCGGCACCGCGATCGGTATCCCGGTCTTGCATGTCGAGCAACTGCTGGCATTGAGCTTTGGCTGTTCTCCGTCCGCTGTCGGGCTCGAGCGCCACATGGTCTCGACCGACAGTCTGGTACGGAAAGTGGCGGCCTGAGCCGTCGGGGCCATTGTGGATGCACCTTCCGCGGACGAGGACGCCGATGCCATTTTTGAAATCACCGGCCTGGCACCGGCGTGGTATGCTTCCTTGCAGTCCGTCCATCGTGACGAAGCCGGGAAATTCCTCGCGGAGTGGGACGGTCGGGGAGCGCGTAGCATTGGACGCGCGCGAGGGCTCGGCACTGCACCAGGCGACCTCGTCTTTTCCTGCAGGTTAGTGGGCGTGGCGAGGTCATGGTTCGAAGGCAGCGTCGAGGGCGTCTCGGTTTGCGTTCTCCATATTCCTGGCGCGCTCGAGCGATCGCCGGAGCTCGATTTGTTGAAGCTCTGCCGCTGGGCCTGTGCACAGTGCACGTACGTTGCAACACGCGCAGTTGTAAGTCCGAACGTGATGGTGATTTTGCATTGGACTCCGGAGCCTTTGTTCGAGCACGAGCGGCCGATTTCTGAAGGAATCGCATCGCTTCTGCGCCGCGAAGGGCTCTGGGTCGCAAGCTTCAAGGAGTTTCGGAGGTCGCATCTGTCTTCGGAATGACGCACACATTCGCTGGTGGCGCGTGGGAAGATGTCTTAAATTGTGGGAGGGCCGCATCCATGGAGCTATATCAATTACGCGCCTTCGTCGCTACTGCGGACCTGGGGCAGATCACCAAGGCCGCGCAACGCCTGCACATAACCCAGCCGGCTGTTAGCGCGCAGATCAAGGCGCTTGAGCACGAAATCGGTGTTCCTCTGTTCGAGCGCGTTGGAAGCGGCGTCGCTCTAACGCGCGCCGGGAAGGAGCTCCTCGCTCACGCGCGTATTGTCCTGGCTGCTTCGAAGGTCATGGCGGCTGAAGGCAGGAAGCTGCGTGAAGGGATGTGCCAGGAGCTTCGCCTGGGCACCGTGTTGCATCCCCAGTTCATCCAGCTCGGAAAGCTGGTAAGCGAGCTCCTCGACACTTTCCCGCTCCTTCAAATCAAGCTAAGGCACGGCATCTCCGGCAACGTCATCGAGGGAATCATGGATGGCGAGCTCGATGCGGCGTTCTACCTGGGCCACCAGAAAGAAGCCACCGTGTTTTACCTGCCGCTTGCGCAACTTGAATATTGCGTCGTCGGCCCGGCGGCGTGGGGGACCAAAATTGAAGGCGCGACGCTGGAGCAGTTGTGCGAGCTGCCTTGGCTGGCGGCTCCGTCCACGAGCTCGCAGTCCGTCCTGCTGGAGCAATTGTTTAAAGGTCGCTCCGTAATGCCACCGCATATCGTCGAGGTGGATCAGGAGACCACGCGCATTTGCCTGGTTCTCGAGGGCATCGGCTTGTCCCTTATGCGCAGGGAGCTCGCGTGGAAGTATCGGCGGGAGGGAAACGTGGCGGTCTGGCCCGGCAAGGGGCCGAGCACGACTCTCTCGTTCGTCCACGAGTCCGATCGCAAAGACGAGCTTGCCATCAGGGCTCTAAGGGAAATCGTGGTGCGCCTGTGGAGAACATCCGACGACACCGTCGACCTCGATTCCCTCAGGCCGTCGATTGCTATGCCGCTTTCGTACGATGACGAAGGCTCAAAAGGGGCCGCTGGATAATCTGCGCCGGCTGGCGTTTTGGAAATTCTCGAGAGGAGGCAGTCATGCGAATGAATTCCGTGCTCAAATCCGCGCTAATTCTTATCGGTCTTCTGGCGTTTGCCGGTCAGGGGCACACGCAATCCTACCCTAATCGCCTGGTGAGGATCATTGTTCCGTACTCCGCCGGTGGATTAACAGACGTAGTGGCTCGGCTGGTTGCCGAGGAGTTGCAGGCGGCGCTGAAGCAGCCTTTCATCGTTGAGAACCAGCCCGGAGCGGCCGGTCAAATCGGGCATAAGGAAGTCATCAAATCCGGCAATGATGGCTATACGTTGCTGTCCAGTGCATCGGGACCGCTGTCGACTATGCCCCATACGCGGGTGGACCTTGGGTACGATCCGATCCGCGCGTTCGCTCCGATAAAACTGATTGGGATATCAGAGCTGGTACTGGTCGTAAATCCGAAAGTCAAAGCAAATACTGTCGCCGAGTTGGTGAAAGAGGCTAAGGGGCTGGGCGGAAAGATGACCTATGGTTCGTGGGGTGAGGGGAGCCCCTCGCACCTTGTGGCCGAGATGTTCAGGGACGCATCGGGTGCTCCGATTCTTCACGTGCCCTACAAGGGAAGCGCTCCAGCGATAAACGATTTGCTTGGAGGCCATATCGATATGCTGTTTGAAGCGGTGTCCTCGGTTCTTCCGCACATCCGAGCCGGAAAGTTGAAGCCCATCGCTTTGACCACCGCGGAGCGATCAAAGGTGCTTCCGGAGCTTCCCACCATGATCGAGGCTGGCTATCCCACGGTAATCATATTCACTTGGTATGGATTGCTTGCACCTGCCGGCACGCCACCGGAAATCGTCAATACGCTGAGCAAGGTTCTAGATGAGTCTCTGGCCAAGAAAAGCTTCCAGGATAAGTTGCTTACCCAAGGTGTCATCGCGAAAGGCGGCACGCCTGAGGAATTTGGCAAGTTCTTGCGAACCCAGCTTGAAAAAATGGGGAAGGCGGTAAAAGCAGCCGGAATCAAGCCCCAATAGCGAGACGCGCATTGCCGCCAACACCGGGCGAGAAGAGTGGTGCCGGTGCATGCAACCACAGGTGCCTGCTTATTCAGGCGGCTGGAGTTTACGCAGACTAAATTTTAGCCAATTGCATTAGATAAGGAAAACAAGAATATGGAGAAAATCAATCCCACAAAGGCTAATTTCGAGGTAAATAGTACACCTGACATGATCCTGCACAATGGTGTCATCGTTACCTTGGATAGTTCTTCGAGAATTGCCGAGGCAGTTGCTATAAGACACGGACGTATTCTTTCCGTGGGTACGTCGAAGGGTTTATTAGCTGATGCAGGCCATAATACAAAGCTTATAGACCTTGGAGGCGGCACGGTACTGCCGGGTTTTTTTGATGCACATCCTCACATGGACCGCGAGGGTCTCAAGGCACACGGTGGGATCCCAATCGCTGGTCTTCGCTCGGTGGTCGACATCGTCAACATCGTACACAATGCTGCCAGGTCAGCGAAACCTGGAGAGTGGATTATCCTCATGCCGATGGGTACACCTCCGCATGATTATGTGAGTCGACCCGATGAACTTAGAGAAGGCCGTTTTCCTAACCGTTACGATCTTGATACTATTGCCCCTCACAACCCAGTATATATAAGAGCCGTATGGGGGTGGTGGAGTCGACGACCGTTTCCCTCTGTTGCTAACTCGATGGCTCTTAAGATTGCTGGGATCACTCGTGACACGCTATCTCCGTCCAACATTGAGATCGTTAAAGATACGAAGGGCGAACCCACAGGAATCTTCCTCGAATGGAACCTTGTTCCTGTGCTCGAATATACACTCTTAAAAATGCTGCCACGGGTTACATATGCTGACAGGGTCGATGGTATACACCTCGGTTGCGAGGCCTATAGCGCGGTCGGCACAACCAGCGGTTGGGAGGGCCATGGACTCACTCCGGAAGTAATCCGAGCCTACCGCGAGATATACGAGCGTGGTGAGCTGAAGGTTCGGATGCATACGCCCATCAGTGTGCCAAGCGCAGCCATGGATGATAAGCAGGTGTTCGACCTACTTTATCACTATGCAGGTGTTGCAAGTGGCCGCGGAATCGGCGATGACTGGTTCCGTGTGGAAGGGATCATGCTCGGAAACGGTAATCCCCAAGTTGCCGATATCATTGCACGCGAATATCCCTATGTGCAGTGGGCAGGCCATTTCTACCAATCCCTCCCTCCGAATGACCGATTCATTCGGTTCGCCATTGAAGCCGCACGGCTCGGACTCCGCGTGAGTCGTTCATTCTGCTATAACTTGGAGGAAGACTTACTTGCTTACGAGGCGATAGATAAGGAGGTCCCCATCCGCGATCGCCGGTGGGTAGCGATGCACTTTATAAACGGAACATCCGAACAACTAAAACGAATCAAGGCACTCGGACTGATTGTCACGGTTTGCCCAAGCTTCATGTACATGGCTAAGGACCGGTTCGGACTTGACAAGTTGCGCGAAAAGGGAATTCCAATCCGTGAGCTGATCGACGCTGGTATCCCCGTTGCGCTGGAGACGGATAATGTCCCATATCCAATGCTTTGGACGATGTGGGAGGCCCTGGTCCGGTGGGACAATGACTCCACGAGCCGCCTCGGAGAAAGCCGACTCACCCGCGAGGAGGTGCTGCGGCTCGCCGTTCAGAATGGCCATATGATAACTTGGAATGAAGACCGTTTTGGGTCCGTGGAGGTCGGCAAAATTGCCGACCTCGTTGTGCTCGACGACAACCCGCTGACATGCCCGGAGGATCGGATCAAGGATATCCCTGTGGACCTGACTATTCTTGGGGGGCGGGTGGTCCACAAGCAAACAGAAAGGGAAAGTAAGAATTGATCCAACCTAAACAGTCTAAGATTTGAGAACGCTATACCACCTGCGTGATCAGGAGTGTAACCGCCTTTTCTTACGGGGCAGGGCTTAAACTTTTTTCGCCCCGGCCCTGGCCGCCTCTTCCTGGGCCAGCATTTCCTGGCGCGCCGTCTTCAGCACCTCCGCGGCCTCACTGTGGCCCAATTTCAGCGCCAGCTCCACCGCGTTCTCGCCATCCTTGCTCATGATGCCGACGTTGGCGCCGTTCCTGATCAACAGTTCGACCATCTGCGCGTTGCCGCGCATCGCCGCGTACTGCAGCGGCGTATAGCCATTGTCGCTGAGCAGGTTGGGATCGAAGTTCATCGTCAGGACTTTCTGCGCGTAGACCAGGTTGTCCTTCTCGATCGCATAGAACATCGCCTTGATGCCTTCGGGGCTTTTTTCCCGCGGCTTCGGCTCCAGGCCGGTGGGCAGGATGCTGACCACGTAATTGATGAGCGAGATGCCGACCATGGCGATCAGCGTGATGATCAGCGGCAGCTTCGAGATGCCCAGCGTATCGGACCAGTTGTCGGTGACGTTGGCGCCGACCACCAGCACCGCGACCATGATGAAGAAAGCGAACTTGAGGTACAGGAACAGCGCTATCACCAGCAGGATGCCGAGGATCGCCGCGATGTACGCGCGGTTGATGCTCAGCTCCTCGGCGATGTTGGGTGGAAGCAGGGCGAAGGCGGTGGCGAGGCTGACCAGACCGACCAAAGCCCATTCCTTGTATTTTCTGGCCTGCAGAAAGTCCATGACTTCCTCCGCTTAGCGATCGTTGGAATGTTATTGTGGCTATTGTGAGCAGGCGGCCCGCGATTGGCAAGAGCGGTCCGCTGACGATAGTATAATCCATCCGTCGAATCAGTAGTTTGCAATAGCGCGGAGAGAGGCGTTGAGTAAAGCGTTCACCAAGGAACCAGACGGCCTGGAAGACGACGAGTTCGAGCCCGAGGCGGAGCAGCCGCAAGGGCTGAAGAACTACATCACCCCGGCGGGCTACGCGCGCATGAAGGCGGAGCTGAAGCAGTTGCTCGACGTGGAGCGCCCGGAAGTGGTCGGCATCGTGCATTGGGCGGCCTCCAACGGCGATCGCTCCGAGAACGGCGATTACATCTACGGCAAGAAGCGCCTGCGCGAGATCGATCGCCGCATCCGCTTCCTGATCAAGCGCCTGGAAATCGCCGAGGTAGTGGATACCAGGGGCCAGGAGCAGGACCGGGTGTTCTTCGGCGCCACGGTCAGCGTGCGCGGCAGCGCCGGGGTTAAGCGCTGCATCAGCATCGTCGGCATGGACGAGGTCGACCCGGCGCGGGGACGGGTGAGCTGGGTCTCGCCCATCGCCCGCGCGCTGCTCAAGGCGCGCGAAGGCGATACGGTGACGCTGCGCACGCCGTCGGGGACGGAAGAGCTGGAGGTGGTGGAAATACGCTACGTCGACTTGCCCTAAGCCGGACAATCCGGAAGCTAATTCTTCTTGTCTGCGCTGATGCTGCCTTCGGCGATGCGGGTGAAGTCGCCGGCCTTGACGATGGACAGCTTCAGCGGGTCGAGGTAGCGCTTCAGCGCGCTCTGGATTTGCTGTGGCGTCAGCGCGGCGATGTTGGCGTCGAAATCCGTATCCCAGGCGAAGCGGCGGCCCAGGTAGAGATTGTTGGCGAGCCGTCCGGCGAGCGCACCGTCCTGCGTGCGGCTGAGTTTGCGCAATGCGAGATAACCGTTCTTGGCTGCGGCCACTTCGGCGTCGCTGAAGCCTTCGCGCAGCACCTGCCGCAGCACCTCCAGGATCCCGGTTTCGATGCGCGCGCGGTTCTGCGGTGCGTAAATTGCGCTGATGCCGAATTCGCCCACGGCATCGATCGAGCCGGCCGAGAGCCAGGAGCGCACGCTGTAGGACAGTCCTTCCTGCTCGCGTATGCGCCGCGACAGGCGCGCATCCGAGGAGCCGCCCAGCAGGTAATTTCCCAGCGCCAGCGCCGGGTAGTCGGGCTGGTCGTCGCGCAACGGCAGGTTCAACCCGGCCTGAAACACCGCATTGGCCTTGTCCGGTGTGTCCAGATTGCGGTTGATGGCAGGCACCTCATGATAGCTGCCGGCGATGCGCGTAAACGGCCGCGGACTTTTCCAGTCGCCGAACAGCTGTTGCGCGAGGCGGGTGATCTCTTCGGCATCGAAATCGCCGACCACTACCAGTTCGGCGTTGCTCGCGCCGTAGAATTCGTCGTGGCAGCGCCGCAGGTCTTCGACGCTCACCGACTGCAAGCGCTGCATGCGTTCTTCCAGCGTGGGCGTATACAGCCAGTGGTCCGGCGGGTAGGGATTGAGATGGCGCGCGAGCTGCAGGCCGGCGAGCGCGTTGGGATCGCTTTTCATGCCCTCGATGCCGGTCAGGGCGGAGCGCTTGAGCTGTTCGAATTCGCTTGCGGGAAAGGCGGGCTCGCGCAGGACCTCGGCGACCAGGCGCAGGACCGCCGGCAAATTGGGGCGCAGCGTTTCTATCGAAGAGCGCTCGCCGCCGACGCTGACACCTGCCTTCAAGCGGTCGAACTCGTCGCGCAACTGCTCGCGCGTGTGCTTCGTGGTGCCGCGCATCAGCATGGCCGAGGCGAGGCTGCAGGCGGCGCTGCGGCCCATCTTGCTCTGCTCGTCGCCCCAGCGCAGGGTCAGCTGCGCCACCACGGTGCCGCCGCGGGTCTTCTTCGGCAACAGCGCGAGCTTCATGCCGCCGGGCAACTGGCGCACGCTGGTGCGTGCATCGATATTGGCCGGAGTGGGGTCGAACACCTCGCCTGCCGCGACCGCAGCCGCCCCCTTGTAGTCCTTCACCAGCGCTGCGACGTCGGGTGCCGGCGGAATCTCGGCGCGGTCCGGTTGCGGGGTCGGCACGAAAATTCCGAGCGTGCGGTTAGCGGTCTTCAGGTACCGGGTTGCGACCCGCTGCACGTCCTCGCGCTTCACCTCGCGCAGGCCGTCGCGGTAGAGGAAGAACAAACGCCAGTCGCCCATGGCGATGAATTCGGACAGCGCGATCCCGAGCTCGCGCGGATCGGTCAGCGCCATCTCGATGTCGTTCTGCAGCTGCGTGCGCGCGCGCTCCACTTCGTCATCGGTGATGGGATCGGCGGCAATGCCCTCCAGCGTCGCGATCAGGGCCGTGCGCGCCGCATCCAGAGGCATGTCCTGGCGCAGGCTGGCGCCGAAATAGGCGTAACCGGCCTCGCGCTGTTGCTGGTCGCCGCCGTATATGCTGCTCGCCTTGCTGGCCTCGACCAGCGAGCGGTGCAGGCGCCCGCCGGGCACCTTGGTGAGTGCGGTGACGAGGATGTCGATCGCGGGAAAATCGGCATGCGACCCCGGCGGCAGATGGTACAGCGCGCCTACGAGCTGCACCTCCCCCGCGCGGCGCAGGGTCACGCTGCGCTCGCCGTCCTGGGTCGGCTCGGCGGTGTAGGTGGAGATGAGCGCGCGCGCCGGCCTGGGCGTGCTGCCGAAATGGCGCTCGATGAGGCCGAGCGCCGCTGCTTCGTCGAACTTGCCGCTGACGAGCAGCACTGCGTTGTCGGGCTGGTAGTATTTGCGGTAGAAGGCCTGCAGGCGCTCGATCGGCACGTTTTCGATGTCGGAGCGCGCGCCGATGATGGCGCGGCCGTAGTTGTGCCACAGATAGGCGGTGGCGGCCATGCGCTCGCGCAGCACGCCGGAGGGGCTGTTCTCGCCCGCTTCGAACTCGTTGCGCACCACTGTCATCTCGCTGTCGAGATCTTTCTTCGACACCTTGGAATTGACCATGCGGTCGGCTTCCAGCTCCAGCGCCCATTCGAGATTTTTCTCGCTCGCGGCAAAGGTTTCGTAGTAATTGGTGCGGTCGAAAGAGGTCGAGGCGTTGAAGCGCGCGCCGCGGCGCTGAAACTCGTTCTTGAGATCGGGATGGCGCGGCGTACCCTTGAACTGCATGTGTTCGAGCAGATGCGCCATGCCCGATTCGCCGTAGCCCTCTTGGCGTGAGCCCACGAGGTAGGTGACGCTGATTGTGATCGTGTCCTGCGAGGCGTCCGGGAACAGCAGCACCTTGAGCCCGTTCGCAAGTCGGTACTCGGTGATGCCCTCGACCGAGGCGATGTTTCTGATCGACGCCGAAGCGGCCGGGCCGGCCGGCGCGGCGTGGGCCGGCGCGAGCAGGAACGCCGGCAGGAGCAGGGCGAGGGTGAGCGAAAGAATACGGCGCAGCATCGGGCGACCTCGTTGTTGTTGGGGCTTCCGAAGAGACCGGAAATCTTTGGGTTGGTTCAGATTGTATTACCAACAGCGGCGCGCATCCTCGCCGTCCTCGCCGTTAGCCAGGATGTGATACTTCGTTGTTTATTGAACTTTCCGTAACCAGTGACGAACCTGATTCGATAGTGTCATTCGGAGGGCAAAGCCCGAGGAATCTGCTTTTGGATGGGAAAACAGCAGATTCCTCGCTGCGCCCGGAATGATAATAGCTTGACGAACGGTGTCGCGTATTTCGGAAAGATCAATAATTCGGGAACCGGCCTGGGCGCCAGTATTCATGCGGCTTTCCGGCTTGTTTGGTGGCGCGCGAGCGCATCAAACGGTGCCCGACAGGGCATGGAATCTGAACTTGAGGGTGCAGACGCAAAGGGTCTGGGCTGATACGGAGTCGGCGCAGGCGACATTCTACCGCAGCGGTGTCCGGCCCCTTGAAAATCCCGCCCGCAGCCCGCATTTATCCGGACAATGACAACTGTCCCGGGAGGAACCATGTCTGCCACCGCCACCAAGGAAACGCTGGGTTTCCAGGCCGAAGTCAAGCAACTGCTGCATCTGATGGTCCACTCCTTGTACAGCAACAAGGAGATTTTTCTGCGCGAACTGATTTCGAACGCCTCCGATGCCGCGGACAGGCTGCGCTTCGAGGCGCTGTCGGACGCCTCCCTCTACGGCACGGATGCCGACCTCAGGATCCGCGTCAGTTTCGACAACGCGGCGCGCACCCTGACCGTGTCCGACAACGGCGTCGGCATGTCGCGCGACGAGGTCATTGCCAACATCGGCACCATCGCCAAGTCGGGCACGCGCGAGTTCTTCCAGGCGCTCACCGGCGACCAGGTCAAGGACGCCCACCTGATCGGCCAGTTCGGCGTCGGCTTCTACTCGTCTTTCATCGTCGCCGACCGCGTGACCCTGGTGACGCGCCGCGCCGGCCTCGCCGCGGGCGAGGCGGTGCGCTGGGAGTCCGACGGCGGCGGCGATTACAGCATCGAAGCGGTGGAGAAGCAGGACCGCGGCACCGAGGTGATGCTGCACCTGCGCGAGGGCGAGGACGAACTGCTCGACGATTTCCGCCTGCGCGCCCTGATCCGCAAGTATTCCGACCATATTGCCATCCCGATCCGCATGCAACAGCGCGTCTGGGACGAGGATAAGAAGGAACACAAGCTCACCGGCGAGGACGAGACCGTGAACCAGGCGAGCGCGCTGTGGGCGCGGCCGAAATCCGAGGTGAGCGAGGAGCAGTACCAGGAGTTCTACAAGCATGTCGCGCACGATTTCGAGACGCCACTCGCCTGGACCCACAACAAGGTCGAGGGCCGGCACGAGTACACGCAGCTGTTGTATCTGCCCGCGCATGCGCCGTTCGACCTGTGGGACCGGACACACCGCCACGGCGTCAAGCTGTACGTGCGCCGGGTGTTCATCATGGACGACGCCGAGCAGCTGCTCCCCGCCTATCTCAGGTTCGTGCGCGGCGTGGTCGATTCGAGCGACCTGCCGCTCAACGTGTCACGCGAGATCCTGCAGCAGAGCAAGGATATCGAGGCGATCCGCTCCGGCTGCACCAAACGCATTCTCGCGCTGCTCGAAGACCTGGCGCAAAAGCAGAAGGAGCAGTACGCAAGTTTCTGGAAGGAGTTCGGCCTGGTGCTGAAGGAGGGCGTGGGCGAGGATCATGCCAACAAGGAGAAAATCGCGGAGCTGCTGCGCTTTGCCAGCACGCATGGCGACAGCGAAGAGCAGGGCGTTTCCTTCGCCGATTATCTGGCGCGCATGAAGCCGGGCCAGGAGAAGATCTATTACGTTACCGCCGACTCCTTCCTTGCCGCGAAGAACAGCCCGCATCTGGAGGTGTTCCGCAAGAAAGGTATCGAGGTGCTGCTGCTGGCGGAGCGCGTGGACGAATGGCTGGTTTCGAATCTGACCGAATTCGAAGGCAAGCCGCTCGTCTCGGTGGCCAGGGGTGACCTGGACCTGGGCAAGCTCGAGGACGAGGCGGAGAAAAAGGAACAGGAAAAACAAGCCGGCGAATACAAGGATCTCACCGACAAGATCAAAGGTGCGCTGGGCGAGCAGGTGAAAGAAGTGCGCGTGACCCTGCGGCTGACCTCCTCGCCCGCTTGCCTCGTGTCCGATCAGTACGACATGGGCGGCAATCTCGCGCGCATCCTCAAGGCGGCCGGGCAGAAGGTGCCTGAGTCGAAGCCGATCATGGAGATCAATCCGGGACATCCGCTGGTGCAGCGGCTCAAGCACGAGGAGCCGCATTTCGCCGACTGGAGCCAGGTGCTGTTCGACCAGGCTCTGCTTGCCGAAGGCGGGCAACTTGAGGACCCGGCCGGCTTCGTCAAGCGCCTGAACGAGCTGATGCTCGATCTCTCCGGCGGCGGCGCGAAAATCTGGACGCCGGGGAGTTAAACGCGGCTACGGCGGACTTACGTACCACCCATGCCATTGCGCGCTGCGCGCGCCAACCGTGTTTTTGGTACGGATGAAAATCGCATCCGTACCAAAAACACGGTTATGGATAAAAGCAACAGCGTCTTGGCGTTGTTTTTATAAAAGATCGCCGATTGTGTGCGGGTGTGCTTTTCATCCGCGCGCAATCGGTGATCCGCGCGGACGGGTCGCCGTCCGCGCAAGCTCGAGCGCTGCAGCTCGACGTACCCCCGCACGGCTGCCGGTGTCGACGGGTCGCCATTGCGCGCTCCGCGCGCCAACCATTTTCTTGGTACGGATGAAAAGCGCATCCGTACCAAGAACACGGTTATGGATAAAGCAACAGCGTCTTGGGGTTGTTTTTATAAAAGATCGCCGATTGTGTGCGGATGTGCTTTTCATCCGCGCGCGATCGGTGATCCGCGCGGACGGGACGCCGTCCGCGCACGCTCTGGCATTGCAGCCGATCGGCCTATAGCTGCTTCAGCATGGTCCCGGCGTCGGCGACCTCGAATTTGCCGGGAGCCTCGACGTTGAGATGCTTGACCACGCCGTCCTGTACCAGCATCGAATAGCGGTTCGAGCGCACGCCCATATTGCGCGCGGTGAGATCGAGCTCCAGGCCGAGCGCCTTGGTCCATAAGCCGCTTCCGTCGGCCAGCATCCGCACCTTTCCGCCGGCTTTTTGTGTGCGACCCCAGGCGCCCATGACAAACGCATCATTGGTGGCTACGCACCAAATTTCGTTCACGCCCTTGGCCTTCAATTTGTCGTAGTTGGCGACGTAGCTTGGCACGTGCTTGGCCGAGCAGGTCGGGGTGTAGGCTCCGGGCAGGGCAAAGATGGCGATCTTCTTGCCCCTGGTCGCTTCAGCGACGCTGATGTCCTTGGGATTCAACGGGCAGCCGGCGGCTTCGTCGAATTCGGTAGCTTCGCTCAACTTACCGTCCGGCAGATGGTCTCCAACTTTGATCATTGCATGCTCCTGTCAGTGATAGGTGCGCGCAGCAGCGCGGGAAGGGAGGGGAATGCTAACACAATCGGCGGAAGCAATAACCGTGTGCGGGGTAGGTGTAATTTGAATCCACTGCGCAATGCCGCTATAGTGCGTTCCATGCAACCCGCCGCCGAAACCGCGTCCGACCGCAAACTGAGCCTGACCGAGGTGCTGAACGACCTGGTCGAGGACGGCATCGTCGGACGCGCCGAGGCCGACAAGCTGATCGCCGACCGGCGCATGCAGCGCGCCGATCATCACCCGCTCGTGGTGATCGCCGACCAGAAATGGAAATCCCTGCTGCCGCCGAACAAGCTGCTGTACCTCGAACTGCTCACCGAGTGGCTGGCGGCCAAGGTCGGCCTCGGGTATTTCCACATCGACCCGCTGAAAATAAACTTCTCCGCGGTCACGGACATCATGTCCAACGCCTACGCGCAGCGCTTCAAGATTCTGCCGGTGGAAGTCAATAGCAAGGAGGCGGTGATCGCCACCTGCGAGCCTTACATCAAGGAATGGGAAAAGGAGCTCAAGCCGATCCTGCGCCTGGAGATCCGCCGCGTCATCGCCAATCCGCTCGATATCGCGCGCTTTCAGGTCGAGTTCTACAACCTGGCGAAGTCGATCAAGGGCGCGGCCGAAAAAGGCGATCAGCGCAGCGGCATCGGCAACTTCGAGCAACTGGTGGAGATGGGCAACACCAACCGCCAGTTCGATGCCAACGACCAGCATATCGTCCATGTGGTCGACTGGCTGTGGCAGTACGCGTTCGACCAGCGCGCGAGCGACATTCACATGGAACCGCGCCGCGACGTCGGCTACGTGCGCTTTCGCATCGATGGCGTGCTGCATCAGGTGTACCAGATTCCGGCGGCGGTGATGTCCGCCATGACCAGCCGCATCAAGATACTCGGCCGTATGGACGTGGTGGAAAAACGCCGGCCGCAGGACGGGCGCATCAAGACCCGCACCGCCGACGGCCAGGAAATCGAGTTGCGCCTGTCCACCCTGCCCACGGCGTTCGGCGAAAAGCTGGTGATGCGGGTGTTCGACCCGGAGGTGCTGGTCAAGGACTTCACCGAACTCGGCTTCTCCGACGAGGACCAGGCGCGCTGGAACCAGATGAGCGCGGCGCCGCACGGCATTATCCTGGTCACCGGGCCCACCGGCTCGGGCAAGACCACCACCCTGTACTCGACGCTCAAGACCCTCGCTACCGAGGAGGTCAACGTCTGCACTATCGAGGACCCGATCGAAATGGTGGAGCCGGCGTTCAACCAGATGCAGGTGACGCACGGCATCGACCTCGGCTTCGCCGACGGCGTGCGCGCGCTGATGCGCCAGGACCCCGACATCATCATGGTGGGCGAGATCCGCGACCTGGAGACCGCGGATATGGCGATCCAGGCGGCGCTCACCGGGCATCTGGTGCTCTCGACCCTGCACACCAACGATTCGGTCGCCGCGATTACGCGACTGCTGGACCTGGGCGTGCCGCCTTATCTGCTCAATTCAACCATCCTCGGCGTCATGGCGCAGCGCCTGGTGCGCACGCTGTGCCCGCATTGCAAGCAGAAGGTGCCTTACGACGATTCCCGCGCCGACGACCTGAGCTGGGAAGAATTCGTCGCGCCGTGGAAGGCCAAGCGCCCGGCGCACATTTTTCGCCCGGTCGGCTGCCTGGAATGCCGCAACACCGGCTACATCGGCCGCATCGGCATCTACGAAATCCTGCTGATGTCGCCGGCAATGAAGCGGCTGGTCGATGCCAAGGCCGACCTCGCCAAAATGCGCGAGCTGGCCTATAAGGAAGGGATGAAGCCGCTCCGGATCAGCGCGGCGATGAAAGTGGCGGCGGGACTCACCACCATCGAGGAAGCGATCAAGGTGGCGCCGCCGCCGCAGCGCGAGGGCGACTGAGCGTGCGTTGCGACAGGAGCGGATATCTCCCCCCATGCCCCCCGAAGTCGGGGGTTGTTTCCCAAATCTCAAGCTACTTGCTCAGATAGCGCATCGCGCGCTCCAGGCCCTCTATGGTGATCGGGTACATGCGCGATTCCATCAGCTCGCGAATGACGGAGATCGACTGGCGGTAGGGCCAAAGCTGCTCCGGCTCCGGATTGAGCCACACCGCCTTGCGATAGACGTCGAGCATGCGCCGCATCCACACCGCTCCGGCCTCGTCGTTGGAGTATTCGATCGAGCCGCCCGGCTGCAGGATTTCATACGGGCTCATGGTGGCGTCGCCGACGAAAATCAGTTTGTAGTCGTGAGCGTACTTGTGCAGAATGTCCACGGTAGGAGTGCGCTCGGAATGGCGGCGGCGGTTGTCCTTCCACACGTAGTCGTACAGGCAGTTGTGGAAGTAGAAATACTCCATGTGCTTGAACTCGGTCTTGGCCGCGGAAAACATCTCCTGGCACAGCTTGATGTGGTCGTCCATCGAACCGCCGATATCGAAAAACAGCAGCACCTTGATCTTGTTGTGGCGCTCGGGCCGCATCAGGATGTCGAGCATCCCGGCTTTTCGTGCGGTGGAGGCGATGGTGCCGTCCAGATCGAGTTCCTCGGGCGCGCCGTCGCGGGCGAAGCGGCGCAGCCGTCGGAGCGCGATCTTGATGTTGCGCGTTCCCAGTTCTACCTGATCGTCCAGGTTCTGGTACTCGCGCTGGTCCCACACTTTTACCGCGGAGCGGTTGCGCGAACCTTCCTGGCCGATGCGTATGCCTTCGGGGTTGTAGCCGTAGGCGCCGTAAGGCGAGGTGCCGCCGGTGCCGATCCATTTGCTGCCGCCCTGGTGCCTGCCCTTTTGTTCTTCCAGGCGCTTCTTCAGCGTTTCCATTAGCTTTTCCCATCCGCCCATGGCCTCGATCTTGGCTTTTTCCTCCGGGCTCAGGTTGAGCTCGACCTGCTTGCGCAGCCACTCGAGCGGAATGTCGGCTTCTACGCCCATGATGGCCTCGACGCCCTTGAAGTACTCGCCGAAGACGCGGTCGAACTTGTCGAAGTTGGCCTCGTCCTTGACCAGGCAGGTCCTCGAGAAATAGTAGAAATCGTCGATCGAAGAGTTGACCACGCCCTTTTGCATGCCTTCGATGAGCATGAGGTATTCCTTGGTCGTGACCGGGACCTTGGCATCCTTCAGCTTGAGAAAGAAATTGATCAACATGATTGCGCTAGGCGCTAGGCGAGAGGCATCTTTCTCGTCATCGATTCTGCCGCGACATGAATATCAGCCGCTCGAACAGATGCACGTCCTGTTCGTTCTTGAGCAGCGCGCCGTGCAGCGGCGGGATGATGGTCTTCCTGTCCTTGCTGCGCAGGGCTTCGGGCGGAATGTCGTCGGCGAGCAGCAGCTTCAGCCAGTCGAGCAGTTCGGAGGTTGAAGGTTTTTTCTTCAGCCCGGGCACCTCGCGCACCTCGAAGAACACCTGCAGCGCTTCACGCAGCAGATGCTTCTTGATGCCGGGGAAGTGCACGTCGACAATCCTCTCCATCGTTTCCTTGTCGGGGAAGCGGATGTAATGGAAGAAGCAGCGCCGCAGGAAGGCGTCGGGGAGTTCCTTTTCATTATTGGAAGTGATGAACACGATCGGACGGTGCTTGGCTTTGACCAGTTCATGCGTCTCGTAGACATAGAATTCCATGCGGTCGAGTTCGCGCAACAGGTCGTTGGGGAACTCGATATCGGCCTTGTCGACTTCGTCGATCAGCAGCACCACGGGTTCGTCGGCGTTGAACGCCTCCCATAAGGTGCCCTTGACGATATAGTTGTTGATGTCGTGCACGCGCGGGTCGCCCAGCTGGGAGTCGCGCAGCCGCGATACGGCGTCGTATTCGTACAAGCCTTGCTGCGCCTTGGTGGTGGACTTGATGTGCCACTCGAATATCGGGAGCTTGAGCGCCTTGGCGACTTCCTCCGCCAGCATGGTCTTGCCGGTTCCGGGCTCGCCCTTGATCAAGAGCGGTCGCTGCAGCGTGACGGCGGCGTTGACGGCGAGGGTGAGGTCGTCGGTCGAGATGTAGTTGGCGGAACCGTGAAAACGCATGGCAATACCCTGAAATGAAAGCGGCATTATACGATGAGCGGCCGGGCGGGCGCTCGGCCTCTCGGTGTAGCGTGCGCACGCGGCGGGGGGAGTCTTACTCCTCGGCCCTCACTCCTCCCGGGTTTTGGCCTTGTGTTCACACAAATCCGCGATCAGGCACTTGGGGCACTCCGGCTTTCTTGCCTTGCACACATAGCGCCCGTGCAGGATCAGCCAGTGGTGCGCGTGCAGGCGGAACTCCGGCGGCACGAATTTCAGCAATTTCTGCTCAACCTCGAGCGGGGTCTTGCCGGGGGCGATGCCGGTGCGGTTGCCGACGCGGAAAATATGCGTGTCCACGGCGATGGTCGGATGGCCGAAGGCGATGTTCAGCACCACGTTGGCGGTTTTGCGTCCGACCCCGGGTAGCAGCTCCAGCGCCTCGCGCTCCTGCGGCACCTCGCCCGCATGCCGTTGCAGCAGCAGCTCGCAGGTGCCAAGAATGTTTTTTGCCTTGGATCGGTACAGGCCTATGCGCCGGATGCGTTCGATCAGACCGTCCGTGCCGAGGGCGAGCATCGCTTTGGGCGTGTTCGCCGCCCGGTACAGACTGCGCGTGGCGAGGTTTACGCTCTTGTCGGTCGCCTGGGCCGACAGGATCACGGCGATCAGCAGCTCGAACGGCGTGCGGTATTCGAGCTCGCCGCGCGGGTCGGGATTGGCTTTTCTGAAGCGCGCGAAGATTTCCTGTCGTTTTGCGGAATTCATCGCTTTTTCGCAGTGGCGTGGCGCGCGTCGATGGCGGCGATCTCGGCCTGGACCTGCGGCGGGAGCTTGTCCGTAATGCCGGCCTTTCTCGCCTTGGCGCGCTCGATGGCCGCGAGAATCACCGCCTTCTTGGCATCCGGCGTCGGCTGCCCCAATTTCTCCTGTGCCTTGCGCGCGAGGCGCTCGGCACCCTCGGCCTGTTCGCGCTCGAGGCGCAAATGGCGGAACTGGAAGCGCGCACGCGCCGCATCGGCCATCGCCTCGGTCCAGGGCGCCTGCGCTTCGGGCAACGGCAGCATATCGATGCAATCCACGGGACAAGGCGGGACGCACAGATCGCAGCCCGTGCACAGCTCGGCGATCACGGTATGCATGCGCTTGGCTGCGCCGACGATGGCATCGACCGGACAGGCCTGGATGCACAGGGTGCAGCCGATGCAGCGCGCTTCGTCGATTCGAGCGACAGCGCGCCGCTGTTCCGTGCCGTTGGCCGGATTGAGCGGCTTCGCGTCGCGCCCAAGCAGAACGGCGAGCTTGCGCACCCCCGCTGCGCCGCCGGGCGGGCACTGGTTGATATTGGCTTCGCCCGCCGCGATGGCCCGGGCGTAAGGCAGGCAGCCGCTATAGCCGCATTTAGTGCACTGGGTCTGCGGCAGCAGGGCGTCGATTTTCCCGGCGAGCGCGCGCTCGGTCATGGTATGGCGGCAGCGAATTCGCGCAGGATTTCCCCGATCAGCTCCGGTCCTCGATAGATGAAGCCGGTATAGATCTGCACCAGGCTCGCGCCCGCTGCGAGCTTGGCGCGCGCGTCGGCTGCGCTCATCACGCCGCCCACGCCGATGATCGGCACCCTGCCGTCGAGCAGCTGCGCGAGCTTGCGGATCACTTGCGTCGAGGCATCGCGCAGCGGCGCGCCGGACAGCCCGCCAGGTTCCTCCGCGTGCCGCAACCCTTTCACGGTTGCGCGCGATACCGTGGTGTTGGTGGCGATGACGCCGTCCAGTTTGTGCTTGAGCAGGCATTTGGCGATCGACCCGAGTTGGGCGTCGTCAAGGTCCGGTGCGATCTTTAGCATCAGGGGCACGTAGCGCCCGTGGGCGTCGGCCAGGCGATTCTGCTCGGTCTTCAACTTGCCCGCGAGCGCGCCCAGTTCGTCCGTGCCCTGCAACTGGCGCAGATCCTTGGTATTGGGCGAGGACACGTTCACCGTGACATAACTCGCGCGCGCATACACTTTCGCCAGGCAGAATTCGTAGTCGTCGGCGGCGCGATCGAGCGGCGTGTCGAAATTCTTGCCGATGTTGATGCCGAGCACGCCGCGGTAACGGGCCCGCGCGACGTTGGCGAGCAACTGCTCGACGCCATGGTTGTTGAAGCCCAGACGGTTGATCAGGGCCTGCGCCTGCGGCAGGCGGAACATGCGCGGTTTGGGATTGCCCGGCTGCGGCCGCGGCGTGACCGTGCCGATTTCGAGGAAGCCGAAGCCCATGGCCGCAAGCGCGTCGATGTACTCGCCGTTCTTGTCCAGGCCGGCGGCGAGTCCCAGCGCATTGGGAAACTCCAGGCCCATGAGTTTGACGCTGCGCCCCGGCCGCGCATCGGCCAGCATCGAGGCGATGCCGGCGCGCTCGATCAGCTTGAGCGAGCCGAGGGCGAGATCGTGCGCGGCTTCGGGATCCATTCCGAACAGAAAGGGGCGTGCCAGAGAATACAGCATGGCGCGATTTTACAGTGAGCGGGGAAATTGAGGGGCAAGGTGCTGCGTGCGGCGTCTAAAGTACTATCGCATGCCACCAGCGGCCATTGCGCGCTGCGCGCGCCAACCGTGTTTTTGGTACGGATAAAAACCATCCGTACCAAAAACACGGTTATGGGTAAAAGCGAAAGCGGTTTAGGGTTGTGCCTTTATCCAAGATCGCCGATTGTGTGCGGATGTGCTTTTCATCCGCGCACAATCGACGATCCGCGCGGACGGGGCGCCGTCCGCGCAAGTTCTGGCGCTGCAGATCGACGTATCCTGCTACGTCCGCCGTTGTCGGCGCGCGACCATTGCGCGCTACGCGCGCCAACCACGTTTTCTGTACGGATAAAAAGCGCATCCGTACAGAAAACGCGGTTATTGATAAAAGCAACCACGAAGTACGACCCACGACCTCTAATCGATATCTTTGGCGCCGAGCTCGCGCCACTCGCCGTCGATCAGGCCCTCGATCGGCCGGAATTTGGCCTTGTAGGCCATTTTGCGGCTGTTTCCGATCCAGTAGCCAAGATACAGGTAGGGCAGCCCGAGGCTGCGGCACTGCTCGATCTGCCACAGAATGTTGTAAGTGCCGAGGCTGGCGGCGGCGATGCCGGGCTCGAAGAAGGTATAGACCGAAGACACTCCGTCGCCGAGGATGTCGACGATCGACACCATCATCAGCGTGCCCGCGTCGCGGAACTCGATCAGGCGTGTGTTGACCCGGCTTTGCAGCAGAAAGTGGGAATACTGGTCACGGCTGTCCTGGTCCATGCCGCCGCCGGAATGGCGATGGGCCTGGTAGCGCAGGTAGAGCGCGTAGTGCTCGTTGCGAAAACGCAGGCTTTGCGGCGCGGCCTCGAGCGCGGCGTGCCGCTTCTGCGCGCGCCGTTGCGCGCGCGTGGCCTCGAACTGCGCCACCGGAATGCGCACCGGCACGCAGGCGCGGCAGGTGTCGCAATGGGGGCGGTAGGTGAAGATGCCGCTGCGGCGAAAACCGGCCTTTACCAGCGAGCCATAGACCTCATCCGAGATCAGGTGGCTGGGCGTGGCAACCTGCGACCGCGCCAGCTTCGCCGGCAGGTAGCTGCAGGGATAAGGTGCGGTCACGTAGAACTGCAGTACCGCGTGCGGCAGGTCGTTAAGCAGCGACATCGTTGTCCGTCTCCGGGGCGTCCCACTTCATTGGCGTCATCGCATAGTCTACCAATTCCCGCAACCTTAGTGAAAACTCGCTGCGCGGGATTGCGCGCGCTCCGAGGCTGGCCAGGTGCCGGGTGTGCATCTGGCAATCGATCATGCCGCAGCCCTGGCGCTCGAGACGCCGCACCAGATGCACCATGGCCATTTTCGAGGCGTCGCGCACCCGGGTAAACATGGACTCGCCGTAGAACATGCGGCCGATGGCCACGCCGTACAGCCCGCCCGCGAGTTCGCCTTCGATCCAGGTTTCCACCGAGTGGGCGTAGCCGAGTTGGTGCAGGCGCTGATAGGCAGCGCGCATGTCAGCGGTGATCCAGGTGCCGGTTTCACCCGTACCAGGGGCGGCATGATCGGCGCCCCTGAGGGCGCAGCCCTGCATGACCGCTTCGAAAGCGCTGTCGAAACGAATCTCGTGGTCGCGGTTGCGCAGCGTCTTGGCGAGGGAGCGCGAGACTTTTAATGCGGACGGCATGAGCACCATGCGCGGGTCGGGGCTCCACCACAGGATGGGCTCGCCTTCGGCATACCAGGGGAAAATGCCCTGGCGGTAGGCGGCGAGCAGCCGCTGCGGCGACAGATCTGCGCCCGCGGCGAGCAGGCCGTTGGGATGTTGCAGCGCGCTTGCCAGCGGCGGGAACGGATCATCGGGTTCAAGCCAGGGAATCATGGATGCAGTGCACAGTTAAATGCATGGCTCGTCATGCGGCACGCTAGCACAAGGCGGTTCGGCGCGTCCATGACGGCTTGGGCTTGTCTTTATCCAAGATCGCCGATTGTGCGCGGACGGCTTTTCGTCCGCACGCAATCGGCGATCCGCGCGGACGGGGCGCCGTCCGCGCAAGTTCGAGTGCCACAGTTCGAAGTATTCTCCGACGTCTGTCGATGTCGACGAGCGGCCATTGCGCGCTCCGCGCGCCAACCATGTTTTTGGTACGGATGAAAAGCGCATCCGTACCAAAAACACGGTTATTGGTAAAAGCACCTGCGGTTTAGGGAATCACTGATCAAGTATCCGCATGGGCGGCACCCGTGCGTGATTTCGTTGAGTTTGTGAAGCGAATGGAATTTTCATCGAATATGAAGGCGGTTTTGGCCGGGAATGCGGGGGATTTTC
>Ga0080064_1002222_pt1 | contig 34104 bp, 32 predicted proteins | sample Subgrocontami54m_FD_69260 | JGI IMG/M metagenome (GOLD analysis project Ga0080064, IMG submission 69260) | Subsurface groundwater microbial communities from S. Glens Falls, New York, USA - GMW46 contaminated, 5.4 m (SPADES assembly) (version 2) ...
TGGCGGTATCGAGGATGGCCGCCCTCTCCGCAGGCGAGTAGCGGCGACCACGCGACGGACACTTGGAACCGGAGCGACCCTTCTTCTTCTCCACGGTGACCTCCATGAGGAGCGGATGCTCGCCGCCCCGGGAGCGTCAGGATCTGTCGGGGATTTCACCCTCGACAGCCAGTGGGGAGAGTAAGACAATCACACATAGGATCATCCAAATCCACTCTATGTGCTCCGTAATTCTCTCGAAGAACGTCCCAGATGGACGGAGCGGCATTGGAGCATCCGCAGAGATCCCCTCACTCGACCCGGCACTCCGAGGTGCAGCGGAAACCCTGAACCCCAGACGGAAGACGACCGCGATTCCCACGCCGACCGCGACACCGATCGACGCACCCACAACGCCGGCCTCAAGTCCTACCAGCACGGCAACACCAACAATGATGAAGGTGGAGAGATCCCGCGTGTTCATTGCCTACTCGCCCGCCTCGCGAGCGCGCTTGAGGACGTTTCGGAATCGTCCGAGCGACTGCTCGGGTGGATCGGCGTACCTATCTCCGCGAAGCGCCCCCCGATGCCAGTTGGCCGCGAGGCACAGCTCGTAGAGGCGCACGTGGGCCTCGGTGACTTCCGCGCCACCGGCGTCTCGATAGGCGCGCAGCAGTCGGGTCATCCCGTCGGCGAGCTTGAAGGGGCTGCCCTTGCACCGCGTGACGATGGCCAGGTCGAACGCGTGGTCGCCGCGGCGGCTGTACTCCCAGTCGATGACGCCGTTGGGTTCGCCGACGCCGAGGATGATGTTCTGCCCGAGGAGGTCTCCATGGACGAGGCTTGACGGCGCCTCCGGCGGAAGGTGGGCGGCGGCCCAGGAGCGGGCCTCGTCGAAGTCGGGGCCTGGGAGCCCGTCGAGGGCCTTCAGCTCATCGAGCGCGTGTGCTCGAAGCGTCGGATGCCCAGGCGTCCCGCCGCCCAACCGCTCGCCTGGGACTGCGTGTATGGCGGCGGCGACGCGCGCAACCTCGACCCAGGGTTCGACCTGTCCCTGCTGGCCGGAGCGGAGGTCGAGCGGGATCCCGTTCAGGAAGGTCCTCACGAGAACACTTCTGCCACTCTCTGGAACGACTCCGGCGGCGCGGCAAGTCCGGAAAGGAAGTCGGAACGATGGCAGCCGTGAGAGCAGTTCGGCCTCCCAGCGGGTACGCCGGTCGATCTCGTCGGGAGACTCGTCGGAGTCGCTTCTCGGGAGCAGGATGGCGTACGCGTCGCTCCAACGGTCCGGATCGGGTGAGATCCCCACGGGCGCGCCGTAGACCTCGCGGGACACTCCGTCGCCGACCCTCTTGACGTAGCCCACCTCCACGCGCGCGCCCCGCGGGGCGAGGGAGCGGAAAAGCCCCTCGAGGATCTCCCTGGCGCGAGTCCATCCGGCGCCCCGGCTCTCTCGAAAGCCGTCCACCTGAACCTCCTCCTCGGTCAGGCCGAGTAGAGCGCGCTAACCCTTCCACCTCGGCAGATCGTGCGCGATCCGAACGAGCGGAACGGCATCGATGCTTGGGCCCAGACTGTATTTCTCCGCGCCGGAATGGACGACGAACAGCCGGGTCAGGCGCAGGTCGGCGAGGGCGATCTTCATGGATGGCGTCACCCCGGGCGAGGGGGAACGCTTGAACTCGAATCCGACCCGCGACATCCCACGGACGATCAACAGGTCCAGCTCGGCTCCGGTATGGGTGCGCCAGAAGAAGCACTCCTCGGCGCGAGCGCCCATCCGGTGGATCACTTCCTCGATCGCGAACCCCTCCCAGGAGGCGCCCAGGCGCGGGTGCACTGCGAGGTCCTCCGCTGTGACGATGCCGGAGAGGTAGTGAAGAAGGCCCGAGTCGCGGAAGTAGATCTTGGGGGCCTTGACCTGCCGCTTGGCGAGGTTCTCGAACCACGGCGGCAGGATGCGGACCATGTAGGTCGAGGCAAGGAAGTCGAGATACGACCTGACAGTCTTGTCGGAGACGGCGAAGGACCGGGCCAGGTCCGAGGCATTCCACAATTGCCCGTGGACGTGCGCGAGCATGGTCCAGAATCGGCGGAGCGCCTCGGGCGCGGCGGGTGATCCCAGGACGGGCAGGTCCCGCTCCAGGTACGAATGGACCAGTTCCCGCCGCCACTCGAGACTCTCGAGGTCGGTTTTCGCCAGAAAGGACCGCGGGAAGCCGCCACGAAGCCAGAGTCGATCGAGCGACCGCGTGCCGACCTCTTCGATGCCGAGGCCACCCAACTCGTGGTAGGAGATCCGTCCCGCGAGGGACTCCGAAGTCTGGTGGAGGAGTGCGGGAGAGGCGCTTCCAAGGACGAGGAACCGCGCGGGGCGGGGCCGACGGTCGGCGAGCACGCGCAGCGCAGGATACAGGTCTGGCCGCCTCTGCACCTCGTCCAGGATGACCAGTCCGCGCAGGCGGTCCAGGGAGGCGATGGGATCGGTCAGTCGGTCCAGGTCTCGACTATCCTCGAGGTCGAAGCGGTGCACGGGACCGCGCGCCGCCTGTGCGACATCGAGCGCGAGCGTCGTCTTGCCGACCTGCCTTGGGCCGACAATTCCAACCACGGGGTAGGTTCGGAGCCTGCGACGCACCGCCTGGACATGATCGCGCCTCGGAATCATGCGTCCAGGGTACCATGAACTCTCGGATCGTGGCTCCGAAACTTCATGGTCCGGCGGCGGCTGGACGGACAGGCCCTTCGAGGTGCATGTCGTGCCGCCCCTCCCGCGGCACGGCGACCACCGACTGCCTGAAAGTTGGATACCCCCGACGGGATTTGAACCCGTGCTGCAGGCTTGAAAAGCCTGTGTCCTAGACCAGCCTAGACGACGGGGGCCAGGAGTCGCGCTCGGAGTATAAGAAGGGCGCCAGGGTCGGTCAATCCTAGTGGTCCTTCGCCCAGTCTTCGCCCTCGTCCGCCGGGCACGCCTCGTAGCGCATCGGCGGCGTCCACTTCTTCTTGTCCGTCGAGGAGTCCTTCATCTCCCGCCACAGCATCCGACCGTTCGGGCGCCCCTCTCCAGGCGGAAGGTACGCCACCGTGATCGCCAGCGTCGCCGCCTCGTCCGTCGTCTCCTCGATGCGCCAGGCCTTCACGTCCGCCTCGCCGTCCTTCGCCTCCACCTCCCCCTTCCGCAACGCCGTCCCGTTCGCCACGCGCATCGAACGGGGACTGTACGTGCAGAATTTCCGCACTTTGCCCTCCTCGAGTCCCGCGTAGAGGAACAGCACCGTCCCCTGCGAGACCAGCCCCGCCGGCATCGCCAGCTCCGTCTCCGCGCCGCCCCGCGAGGTGTCCATCACGTACAGCTTCCCGCTCGTCACCCGCCCCCTCACCGTCCGCGAGACCTGCTCTCCGAGGTCGCCCAGCTTCGTCACCCGCTCGAGCGAGACCGGCGCAAGGTCCGCCCCGAACGCGTAGTCGCCGACCTGGTCCTGCCGCACGTCCGCGATGTTCACCAACGTCGACTCGACGTAGCGGAACCCCGCCCCCTCCGACCGGTACTCCGCCTTCTGGTACCCGACGAGGTGCCAGCCGCCGTCCTTGTCCCCCAGCATCACACGGAACCACTGGACGTCGGGCTTCACGTCCGCGGCCAGGAGCGCCACCGCCAACGTCAAGGGCAGGATCATCGGGCCCCTCCTCCATGCGGGTTCCTCGCGAGGAAGACCCTCACCTCCTGGTAGCCGGGCAGCGCGAATCGGTACTCCAGCGGATCGAAGCCCTCTTTCCGGACGAGCAGGCGCGCGTCCTGCGGGTGGGGCATCTCCGACCACTCCAGGAGAAAGCTCCCCAGCCCGTCCGTCCGCGTCTCGGCCCGCTTCGCGTACGGGCCGAATGGCACCCAGCCCCCCGCCTTGCCGAGGACCTCGACGCGGACGATCGCCCCCACCACCGGGTGTGCGTCGGGGAGGGCCGAATCGTCCTCGTAGTCGACGTCGCTCGTGTAGACTCGCGCGTGGTCCCCCTCCGCGTCCAGGACGTAGCCCCTCACCCCCTGCGGACCGTGGCAGCCGACCGCGACGGCCAGGAGGGGCAGGAGCGGCACGAGGGCTCTCAGCGACGCCGTGACGCCCTGACGGGCGTCACCCCCCCGCGCCCTTACGGGCGCGACTCCAGGGGTGCGCGCGGGCGCGACTCCAGGGGTGCGCACGGGCGCGATTCCAGGGGCACGCGGGGGCGCGACTCCAGCCGTGGACGCGCTCACTTCCCGCCGTCCTGGATGGCCGCCTGGATGATCTCCCGTTCCTTCGCGTAGATGTCGTTCTCGGGCTCCAGCCGAATCGCCGACTCGATCGACTCGAGCGCCCCCAGCATGTCTTTCGCATCGTACTGGGAGACCGCGAGGTTCGCCCACGTCTTCCCGTCCCGAGACTCGATCGCCAGGCTCTTGCGGAAGGAGTCGATCGCCGCCTCGTGCTGTCCGTGTTGCGCCTGGTAGTGGCCCACGTTCGAGAGCGCCATCGCGAGCTGCGTCCGGAAATACGCCACGTCGCGGAGCGCCCTCACCCCCGCCTCCAGCCCCTCCTTCGCGAGCACCTCGCGCGGGTCTGGAAGCGGCGTGAGCCACGTGACCACCTCCCGCTCCAGGAGGTACGCGTCGTCCTCGCGCATCTGCCCCCGACGGATGAGCGCGAGCGAAATCTGGGGCATGTTCACCCAGAAGCAGATCGGCTTGTCCGTCGCCTTCTTTGCCCGCTCGTACCCCTCCACGGCCTCCGCAGACTTCCCCATCCCATCCCACGCGAGCGCGAGGAGGTTCAGGAGGACCGCGTCGTCCGGCGTCTTCTCCAGCCGCTCCGAGAGGATCTCGACCGCCTTCTCCGGCTCGTGGTTCACCTTCTGGACGAGGTCGGGCATCCGCGTGAGGTCCTCCTCGAGCATCCACGGCTTCCGCTCGACGCGCGAGAGGAGGCGTTCGAGGTCCGCCGGCCTCAGGCAGAGGAGCGCGAAGTGGGCGTCGACCCAGGTCGCGGGGGGGAGGTCGAAGGTGAGGAGCTTCCCACAGTGCGCGGCGGCCTCGTCGGCCTTGCCCGCGGCGAGGGCCTCCGCGGCGGCGCGGGCGTTCTCGAGGGCAGGGTCCTCGGCCACGGCCGGGCCGCAGGCGAACGTCAGGCAGACCGCGACGAGGAGCGCGATGGGGATGAGGGTGGGGGGATTCGAACCCCCGGCCCATGGCTTAAAAGGCCATTGCTCTACCACTGAGCTACACCCCCGGGGGTTGAACAAGGGAGCTGCAGGAATCGTTTGCGCAACGTCTCCGGACTAGACTTCCATGATTTCCTTGGTCTTCTTCTCCAGTCCCTCTTCGACTTTCCTTTCGGACTCTTTCGTCAGCTTGTCGAGTTCGTCCTTCAGCTTCATCTTGTCGTCTTCGGTGAGCTTCCCTTCCTTCTCCTCCTCATCCGTCGTCCGGATCGCCTCGCGACGGACGTTGCGGATCGCGACCTTCGCCTTCTCGCCGATCTCCTTGACCATCTTGGCGAGCTGCTTGCGCCGGTCCTCGGAGAGGGGCGGGATCGCCAGGCGGAGGAGTTTCCCGTCGTTCGCCGGGTTGATCCCCAGCTCCGACTTCTGGATCGCCTTCTCGACCGCGCCGAGGGAGCTCATGTCGAACGGCTTGATCACGATGAGGCGCGCGTCGGGGATCGAGATCGCCGCCACCTGCTTGAGCGGCGTCGGCGCCCCGTAGTAGTCGACCCGGATGTTCTCCACGAGCCCCGGGGTCGCGCGACCCGTGCGGATCCCCTTCAGCTCGTTGACCAGGACCTCGGCCGCCTTCTCCATCTTGTCGGTCGCGTCGAGGTAGATGTCGTCGTACGGCATGCGTTCCCTCCAGACTACTTCGCGCCGATCGTCGTCCCCACGGAACCGTCCAGCACCACGCGGACCAGGTTCCCCTCCTTCTTCAGATCGAAGACCACGATGGGGATCTTGTTTTCCATGCACATCGAGATCGCCGTGACGTCCATCACCCGCAGGCCCTTGTTGAGGACGTCCAGGTAGCTGATGGCCTCCAGCCTCTTCGCCGTCGGATCCTTCTTCGGGTCGGCCGTGTAGACCCCGTCGACCTTCGTCGCCTTGAGGATCACCTCCGCGCCGATCTCCGTCGCGCGGAGGGCCGCGGCCGTGTCGGTCGTGAAGTGCGGATTCCCCGTCCCCGCGGCGAGGATCACCACGCGCCCCTTCTCGAGGTGGCGAATCGCGCGGCGGCGGATGAAGGGCTCCGCGACGGCGGCCATCGGGATCGCCGTGAGGACGCGCGTCGGCGCCCCCTCGTGTTCGAGGATGTCCTGGAGCGCGAGGGCGTTCACCACCGTCGCGCACATCCCCATGTAGTCGCCGGTGGCCTGGTTGATCCCCTGGCCGGCCAGCTCGGCGCCGCGGACGATGTTGCCTCCGCCGACGACGACTGCCACCTGCACGCCGAGGCGCCAGACCTGGACGATCTGGCGCGCGACGGAGCGGACCTCGTCGATCTCGATCCCGCGGCCGCCCTCGTGGCAGAAGCCCTCGCCGCTGAGCTTCAGGAGGATGCGGCTGTAGCGTGGCTTGTCCATCGATCCTCCGCCTGCCAGCGGCAACGCGCCCTGACGGGCGCGACTCCAAGGGCGTCGGGGTTACTCGCCGATCGCGAAGCGGGCGATGCGGCCCACGACGATGTTCTCCTTCATCGTGGCGATCTTCGCCTTGATCACGTCGCCGACCTTCATCGCCTCGTCCCGGAAGTACGGCATGTCCATCAGGACCAGCCGCGAGTACAGGTTCTTGTCGAGCTTCGCCTCCAGGACCTTTTCGGCGATCTCGGGCGGCTTCCCCTTCACGTCCTCGGCGTACTTCGCCTTCTCCTCCTCCAGGAGGGCCGCCGGAAGCTGTTCCCTCGAGACGTACTTCGGGTCGTATCCATAGACCTGCGTCGCAAGGTCCTTGGCGAGCTCGATGAAATCCGGCGCCTTCGCGACGAAGTCGGTCTCGCAGTTCAACTCGACCAGGGCCCCGCCCTTGCCGCTCTTCCCGCCCTCGTCGGCGCCGTGGATGTACGTGGCGATGCGTCCCTGCTTCGCCGCGCGATCGGCGAGCTTCGCGCCCTTCGCGAGGCCCTTTTCCTTGAGGATCGCCTTCGCCTTCGTCATGTCACCGCCGGCCTCATCGAGGGCGGCGCGGCAGTCGTTGACTCCCGCCGAGGTCTCGTTCCTGAGCTGCATCACCAGCTTCGCGTCGATGGCCATGGTACTCTCTCCGTTTCCTCTCTTCTAGACCTGCGGGATCGCGGGCGGGACCGGGGGCGGGGGAGGAGCGGACTCGCCGCCGGGCCCCTCGCCGAGCGGCAGGATCGGGACGGCGCTCGAGGCCGCACGGCCGGCGCTCACCGCCTCGGCCAACCGCCCAATCAGGATCTGGTTCACGCGGAGGGCGTCGTCGTTCGCCGGGATCGGCACGTCGACGAGGCCCGGGTCGGCATCCGTGTCGATGACGGCGATCACCGGGATCTTCAGTTTGTTCGCCTCGCGCACGGCGTTCTTCTCGCGGCGCGGGTCGACGATCACGAGCGCCCCGGGCATCTTCGACATGTTCCGGAGCCCCTCGAGGTTGCGCTTCAGCTTCCTCTTCTCGCGCATGATCTGCGCCCGCTCCTTCTTGCCGTACATCTCGATCCGCCCGTCCTGCTCCATCCTCTCGATCTCGAAGAGGCGCTGGAGGCGGTTCGACACCGTCGTGTAGTTCGTGAGGGTGCCGCCGATCCATCGCTCGGTCACGTAGTGCTGGCTGCAGGACTTCGCCGCCGCCTCGACGACGCTGCGCGCCTGGCGCTTCGTGCCGACGAAGAGGAACTCCTTCCCCTGCTTCGAGAGCGCCGTCAGAACGTGGCACGCGGTCACGAGGCCGCGGATCGTCTGGCGGAGGTCGATGATGTGGATCAGGTTGCGCTTGCCGAAGATGTACGGACGCATCCTCGGGTTCCAGCGCGAGACACGGTGTCCGAAGTGCACGCCTGCGGCGAGCAGCTCCTTGACGGAGACGGACGGCATGGTGAACTCCTGCCCCGCATCCGGGACCGGCTGTAGGGAACCGGCGGCTCCGGAGGGGAAATCACGACTGTTGGACGCGCGCGGGGACAATCCCCGCGCAAAAGCCGTAACAAAGTACCAGGAGCAGGGGAAATGTCAAACAGGATCGGGGGCGTGCGTGAGTTGCTGCGCCCGTCGGAAAACGGCGAGGAACATCGGCCAGGTCAGCTTGCCGGTCTGCGTGTTCTGGCGGGAGCAGTGGTAGCAGTCGAGCAGGAGGAGCCCGTCGGGGAGCGAGTGAAGGGCGCCGTGCGAGAAGGGGAAGGCAGAGAGGCGGAGCCCGTAGGTCTTGAGGAGCGCGTCGTGGCCGATCTTGCCCAGGGCCAGGAGGACGCGGCGGTTCGGGAGCAGACGGAGTTCCTCGGCGAGATAGGGACGGCAGGCGTCGAGCTCCTGCGGGAGGGGCTTGTTCCCCGGAGGGGCGCAGCGGGCCGCCGCCGTGATCCAGCAGTCGGCGAGCAGCAACCCATCGTCCGCGCGCTCGCTGCGCTCGCGCGGAGAGAAGCCCGTCTCGTGGAGGACGCGGAAGAGCCAGAGGCCGGAGGCGTCGCCGGTGAACATCCGCGCCGTGCGGTTCGACCCGCGACGCCCGGGGGCGAGGCCGATGATGACAAGCCGCGCTCGCGGGTCGCCGACGCCCGGTACCGGGCGGCACCAGAAGTCCGGCCAGCGGCGCTTCGTCTCCGCCAGGTACTCCACGAGCCGCGGACAGGCGCGGCAGGCGACCACGCGGCGGGCGAGCGCCGCGAGACGACGGTCGGCGGGGACTTCGGGGAGGCGAACGCTCACCGTCCGGCCCTGCATGCGGGGCGGTCCATGGCGGGGCTCCCTGAGGGAAGGAGGACGACGGGAGGATACCGCGCGCCCTCCGCCGGGCGCAACAGGCTTCCCGCCGGCCGCCTTTACCGGATCTTCGCCGCATCCTGACCGTCGATTCACGCGCCCGGAGTCCCATGGACCGCGTCAGGATCACGTGGCGAACCACTGGGAGAATGCTATCCTCCTCCCCGTGGGAAACCGATCGGAGTCGAAGCCATCACACGCAGCGCGACGCCATGGAGGGACCTGCGCGAGGAGGTCGCTCGCCGCCTGCGCGAGTCGGCCGAGAGGCTCGGCCGCCTGCTCGGGCGCGTGGAGAAACAGGCGAAGGCGGAGGACGTCCATGACCTGCGCGTCCTCACCCGCCGCCTGCGCGCGGCCGTGTGGATGGGGAGGCTCCTCGGCGGGTGGCGCGGCTTCCGGCGGATCCGCAGGCTTCTCCGCTCGCTCGGCCGCGCCCTCGGGGAGCGGCGCATGATCGACGTCATCGTCGCCGACGCCGGGCGGCTCGGGATGCCGGCCGACTCCATCACCGCGCGGCGGCCCGGGGCGGACGCCGTGCTGCTCCGGGCGGTCCGCCGCACGCGGCGCCGCGGGCTCGTCGATCGGGTCCGCCGCGCCGCACGGGGAATGACGCTCCGCCTCGGCGAGGACCTGCCGATCGCCCTCGCGGGGCTCGCCGGCCGCCTGTCGAGCGCCCATGCGCGCCGGTACGGGGGCGCAGCGGCCCTCCACCGCCTGCGCATCGAGGCGAAAAAGGCGCGCTACGTCCTCGAGCTGCTCGGCCTCCCGACGGCGCCGCTCGTCGTCGTCCAGCGCGGTCTCGGGCGATGGCACGATCTCGACGTCCTCCAACGCGAACTGGGCCGGCACCCCCTGGCCGCGCGCGAGCAGCGGACGGAGCGCGCCCGCGCCGCACGGGTCCTCGACCGCGCGGTCGAGACATCCTCGCGCAGCCTCCTCGAGGCCGCCCGGGCACTGTGGGCCAGCGCCGAGAGGAGGCGCCCGTGAAGCTCGGTGTGCTCGACATCGGCAGCAACTCGATCCACATGGTCCTCGCGGAGCTGGGCCGCGACCGGAGCTTCGAGGTCCTCGGGCGAAACAAGGACATGACCCGCCTCGGCGACGGGACGCTCCAGACGGGCGTCCTCGAGCCCGAGAAGATCGAGCGCGGCCTCGAGGTGGTCCGCCAGTTCACCGCGCTCGCGAAGAACCGCGGGGCGCAGCGGATCATCGCCTTCGCCACTGCCGCGATCCGCGAGGCATCGAACGGGGGCGAGTTCCTCGACCGGATCCTGCGGGAGACCGGCGTGAAGGCCTCCGTCGTCTCCGGGGACGAGGAGTCGCGCCTCATCTTCCTCGCCGCGCGCCACTTCGCCGACCTCTCGGGGAAGTCGTCGCTCATCCTCGACGTCGGGGGAGGGTCGGTGGAGGTCATCGTAGGCAACGACCGCGGGATGGCGTTCTCGCGCAGCCTCAAGCTCGGCGTCGCGCGCCTGAAGGACCTCTTCCTGCCCAAGTGCCCGCCGTCGAAGGGGGACCACGAGCGGCTCCACCGGCACCTGCGCGAGACGCTCTCGTCCACCCTCGCCGAGGTCCGTCGCCTGTCCCCGACCCGGCTCGTCGGGACCTCCGGGACGCTCATCAACCTCGGCGCCATGATCAGCGAGGAGCGCGACGATCGCCCCCTCGTCGGCGCGACGGGGTTCCGGTACGACGAGGACAACCTCAAGGACCTGCACAAGCGGCTCGCGGAGGCCGACCCGAAGGAGCTGTCGGAGATCAAGGGGCTCGACCCGGACCGGAAGGACCTCGTCCTGCCGGGGGCTTGCCTCCTGCTCGAGGTGCTGCGCGGGACGAAGCTCGACGAGGTCGCCCTGTGCGACCGCGGGATCCGCGACGGCGTGGTCCTCGACTACATGGAGCGGAACGCGCGGAAGCTGGAGATGGAGGCGATGGTGCCGAACGTCCGGATGCGGACGGTCCTCCAGCTCCTGGCCCGCTGCGAGACGAGCGAGAAGCACGCGCGCCAGGCGGGGAGGCTCGCGCGCCTCCTGTTCGAGCAGCTCCCGCTCCAGCGCGACCTCCACCCGGCGGCGGCGGAGCTGCTGGAGTACTCGGCGATCCTGCACGACATCGGCTATCATATCGGCTACGAGGCCCACCACCGCCACGGCTGGTACCTCATCAAGAACTCCGAGATGCCGGGGTTCGCGCCCGAGGAGGTCGACGTGATGGCGGCCGTGGTCCGCTACCATCGGAAGCGCCCGCCGAGGCGGAGGGACCTGGAGCTGCGGGACCTCGGGCCGCGCGAGCGGCGGACGGTGCAGGTGCTGACGGCCGTCCTCCGCGTGGCGGACTCGCTCGACCGGAGCCACTTCTCGGTGGTCGAGGGGATTCGCGCCGTGGTCCGCCCGAGGCGCGTCACGCTACGCCTGTCAACGCGCGACGACCCCGCCATCGAACTGTGGGCCGCGCGGCAGAAGGTCGGGATGCTCGAGGAGGTCCTCGGGCGGGAGGTCGTCTTCGAGGTCTCGAGAAAGTCGTAGGTCGAAATGGAACCGTTCGCACCTTCCTCGTTTCCGGGCCGGCTGGTCGTCGTCGAGGGAATCGACGGCTCGGGCAAGAGCACGCAGCTCATGCTCCTGAGGAAGTTCGTGGAGAGCGAGGGGATCCCGCTCATCTTCACCGAGTGGAACTCCTCGGAGCTGGTGCGGGAGACGACGAAGCGCGGGAAGAGGAAGCAGACGCTGACGCCGACCACGTTCTCGCTGCTCCATGCGACGGACTTCGCGCACCGATTCACCTACCAGATCCTGCCGCCGCTCAAGGCCGGGATGCTGGTCCTGGGCGACCGCTACATCTACACGGCCTACGCCCGCGACACTGTGCGCGGGATGGACCCCGAGTGGGTGCGGAACCTCTACCGCTTCGCGGTCCGCCCAACGCTGGCGTTCTACTTCCGCGTGCCAATCGAGGTGGCGATGAAGCGTATCCTCACGGGGCGCGTGAAGCTGAAGTACTACGAGGCGGGGATGGACATGGGGCTCTCCGGCGACATCCAGGAGAGCTTTCGCCTGTTCCAGTCGCGGATCCTGCAGGCCTATGACGCGATGGCGGAGGAGGTAGGCTTCGAGGTGATCGACGCGACGCTGCCGGTCAACGAGCAGCAACGGATCGTGCGCGCGAAGACGATGAAGGCGCTGGAGGGGTACACGACGAGGCGCCACATCGAGCGGATGCCGCGGCTCTACTCGCGGGAGGGGCAGTAATGGAAAGGCGGTACTACGGGGCCGGGCTCCCCTACGTCCCGACGAAGGACCTGCGAGGGAAGCTGATCGTCGTCGAGGGGACCGACGGCGTGGGGCGGTCGACGCAGATGGGGCTCCTGCAGCAGTGGATCGAGCTGCAGGGGTACGCGGTGGTGACAACGGGGTGGACCCGCTCGAGCCTGGTGTCCAGCTCGATCGAGGCCGCGAAGAGCGGCAACATGCTCAACCACCTGACCTACACGCTCCTCTACGCGACGGACTTCGCGGATCGCCTGGAGAACGTGATCATCCCGGCGCTCCGGTCGGACTTCGTGGTCCTCTGCGACCGCTACATCTATACCGCCATCGCGCGAAGCGCGGTGCGGGGACTGACGAAGGACTACCTCCATCGGCTCTTCGGGATCGCCCTCGTCCCCGACCTCGTGCTGTACCTGAACATCGACCTGGAGACGCTGATCCCACGCGTCCTCGAGAGCGGGGGACTCGACTACTGGGAGAGCGGGATGGACATGGACCTGGGGCAGGACCTGTTCGAGAGCTTCCGCCAGTACCAGACGCTCATCATCCGGGAGTTCGACGCGATGGCCGCCGAGCACGGCTTCGAGACGGTCGATGCCCGGGCCCCGGTGCAGGTCATCCAGGACCAGCTCCGCGCCCGCGTGGCCCAGGTGCTTCAGGACGGCGCCCCGAAGGGCGCCTAAGTAGCGTCCACTAAGTTTCCCGGGATACACCAACCAGCTCGACTTGGAGTCGCGCGCGTAAGCGCGCGGTGGATCACGCCCGTAAGGGCGTGCGACCGCAGGATCACGCCCTTACGGGCATGATCCACCGCGCCCTCACGGGCGCGACTCCAGCGATCGTGCATTCCGGTATCCCGTGGAACTTAGTGCGTCCTAACTTAGGCGCGGGGAACGACGAGCGTGAAACAGGTCCCCTCGCCGGGACGGCTGCGCACCGAGACGGAGCCGCCGTGGAGCTGCGCGACGTGCTTCACGATGGCGAGGCCGAGGCCCGTCCCGCCCAGCTCGCGGGAGCGCGACTTGTCCACCCGGTAGAAGCGCTCGAAGATCCGCGACTGGTCCGCCTCCGGGATGCCGATCCCGTTGTCTTCGACCTCGAAGACGACGCTCGTGCCATGGCCGCGCGACGCCAGGCGAATCCTCCCGCCCTCGGGCGTGTACTTGACCGCGTTGTCGACGAGGTTGGAGAGGGCCCGCTCGAGCATGTCCGGATCAGCGACCAGTTCGCGCGTCTCCGGCGAGCAATCGACCCCCAGGGCCTGCCTCCGCTTCTCCGCGAGGGGGCGGAGCGCGTCGCCGACCCTCGCGAGGAGGGAGGCAAGGTCCACCTTCCTCGGCTTCAGCGCCTGCCCCCCCGACTCGAGCCGGGAGAGGTCGAGGAGGTCCTCCACGATCGCAGCGAGGCGCCGCGCGTGCGTCTCGATCGTGCCGAGGAACTCCGATGCGCGCGCCGGGTCCGAGAGCGCCCCGGCGCGGAGCGTCTCCACGTACCCGAGGACGAGGGAGAGCGGCGTCCGCAGCTCGTGCGAGACGTTCGCCACGAACTCCCGCCTGAGCGCGTGGTAGCGGTGCTCCTCCGTCGCGTCGTGGGCGACGATGACGGCCCCACCGCGGTCGCGGACCGGCGTCACACGCACCGAGACCACACGCGCGCCCACCTCCGCCTCCATCGCGACCTCGGCTCGTCCGTCGAGGACGTCGCGGACCGCGCGCTGGACCTCCGGTAGGCGGATCGCCTCCCACGCCTTGAGGCCGATCGGCGCCGAAGCCAGGCCGAAGAGGTCGCACGCCGCGGCGTTGCAGTGAAGCACGCCACCGTCGCGGTCTACGGCGAGGACCCCCTCGCGCATGCTCGACAGGATCGCCTCCAGCTTGGAGGACTCCGCGCGGAGCGAGGCCATGCGAGAGCCGAGCTCTTCCGACATCCGGTCGATCGCGAGCGCGACGCTCGCGACCTCGTCGCGCCCCCCGAGAGGCGCCCGTCGCGAGAAGTCGCCGCGGGCGATCGCCTCGGCGATCGAGCGGATCTCCCGGAGCGGGCGGGTCGACCAGCGAGCGAGGATCCACGTCACGGCCGCTCCGGCGGCGGCGACGACGAGGAAGACCACCGCGAGTCCCCGGTACAGCGCGCCCAGCTCCTCCTGGACCCGCGTGAGCGGGAGGGCCACTCGGACGACCGTGCCGTCGGCGCGCGCGGCTTCGACCAGCTCCGCGTGATACATCATCTCGTACCGGACGGTTTCGCTGAAGCGGACCTCGGTCCCGCGGCCCGTGCGACGCGCCGCGACGACCTCCGGGCGCGCGTTGTGGTCCTCCATCGACGACGGCGCCGCGTGCGAATCCGCGAGGACGACGCCGTCCCCGGCAATCACGGTAAACCGCGCTTCGGTCGGGGCCTTCAACCCGACGAGAGCGGCCTGGAGCCGCTCCGCGGACGGCTCAGCGCGCACGAGCGCCTTCGCGAGCTCCGTTTCCGCGCGAAGCCGCGCCTCGATCTCCACGAGGACGCGCTCCCGCGTGGAGCGCGCGGAAAGGACGCCCGCGATGGCGAGGGAGACGACGAGAAGGGCGAGGAACGCGGCGAAGAGCCGTCGGAACATCGCTCACTCCCTCAGCCGGTAGCCGACCCCGCGGACAGTCTCGATCCGGTCGCCGCGCTTGCCGAGCTTCCTGCGCACCGCCGCGACGTGGACGTCGATCGTGCGGTCGACGACCGCCGCGTCCTCGCCGCAGGCGAGCGAGATGAGCTGCTCGCGCGACATGACCCTCCCGGGGCGCTCGGCCAGTGCGCGGAGGAGGTTGAACTCCGTCGCGGTGAGGTCCACCTCGTCCCCTCCCGCTGTGACGAGGCGGCGGCCCGAGTCGATCACCACGTCGCCGACCTTGAGCACCTCGGCCGGCTTCAACGCCGCGTCCCGGCGGCGGAGGAGCGCCTTCACGCGCGCCAGGAGCTCCCGGACGCCAAACGGCTTCGTGACGTAGTCGTCCGCGCCGAGCTCCAGGCCGAGCACGCGATCGGCCTCGTCGGCCTTCGCGGTGAGCATGAGGACGGGGACCTGGGCAGTCGCGGGGTCGGCGCGGAGGCGCTTGACAACCTCCCAGCCGTCCAGGCCCGACATCATCACGTCGAGGATGACGAGGTCGGGATGGTGGCGGCGCGCCGCCTCGATCCCAGCCTGCCCGTCGCGGGCCGTGAGGACGAGGTAGTCGGCCTGCGTCAGGTTGTAGTCGAGCAGGCGGACCAGGTCCGGCTCGTCGTCAATGACCAGGATTGTCTTCGGCATGGGCGTGAGTCGCCGCGCCCTTGCGGGCGCGACTCCGTCAGGACCGGCGAGTCTCTTCGTGATGATGACGCACGTCGCGGCCCTGGACAAGGTAGATCACCTCCTCGGCGATGTTCGTCGCGTGGTCGCCGACGCGCTCCAGGTTGCGCGCAATCAGGATGAGCGGCAGGGCGCGCGGAATCGTCTGCGGCTCGGACATCATGTAGGTCAGGAGCGCGCGGAAGCTCTGGTCCTTGAGGGCGTCCACCTCGTCGTCCGTGTCGAGGACCTTCTGCGCCATCGCCGGGTCGCGGCGGACGAAGGCGTCGAGCGCCTCCCGGAGCATCCGGCGCGCCGTGTCGGCCATCAAGCGGAGATCGACCAGCGGCTTGAGGGGCGCGCCCTGGAGGTGGATCTCGGTGTTCTGGCAGACGTTGACGGCCTGGTCGCCGATCCGCTCCAGCTCGCCGCCCATCTTGGAGCACATGACGACGAGCCGCAGGTCGGCCGCGACGGGGTGCTGGAGGGCCAGGATCCCGATCACGCGCTCGTCGATCTCGACGTGGAGGTCGTTCACCTCCTTCTCCCGCGCAAAGACCTGCGAGTGGCGCTCCGTGCTGCGGTCGACGAGGCCGCGGATGGCGTCCTCGATCATCGACTCCGCCAGCGCGCCCATGTGGACGAGCCGCGCCTTCAGCTCGGCGATCTGCTCCTCGAAGTGGCGGTACATCGGTTCCTCCCTTGTCCTACTACGCTACTCCCAAGCGACATCGGTGGCGGTGGCGAGCTCGTGCGCGAGGTCGTACTCGTACTCGTGCTCGTGCTCGTACTCGAAAGGGGAAGGGCCTCCCCGGTTCGAGTACGAGCACGAGTACGATTTCGAGCCCGATTACGAGTACGCCACCGCCACCGATCTGGCCATGATTTGGCGTTGTAGGACTAGCCGAATCGGCCCGTGACGTATCCCTCGGTCTGCTTGTTCCTGGGGTTCGTGAAGATCTGCTCCGTCTCGCCGAACTCAACCAGCTCGCCGAGCCACATGAACCCGCAGTGGTCGCTCGCGCGCCCCGCCTGCTGCATGTTGTGCGTGACGATGACGATCGTATACGACTTCTTCAGCTCCTGCATCAGCTCCTCGATCCGGGCGGTCGCAATCGGGTCGAGCGCCGAGCACGGCTCGTCCATGAGCAGGACCTCCGGCTCGACCGCGAGGAGGCGCGACACGCAGAGCCGCTGCTGCTGCTCGGCGGAGAGGGAGAGGGCGTTCTCGCCGAGGCGGTCGGACAGCTCGTCCCAGAGCCCCGTCGCGCGGAGCGAGCGCTCGACGATCGCGGCGAGGTTCGCCCTTCCAGACTCGCCGTGGAGCCTGGGGCCGTAGGCGACGTTGTCGGAGACCGAGAGCGGGAACGGATTGGGCCTCTGGAAGACCATGCCGACCTGCTTGCGCAGGACGTCGACGTCGGTGCCCGGCCCGTAGATGTCCCGCCCATCGAAGAGGATCTCCCCCTTCAGGCGGAACCCGCGTACGTGGTCGTTCATGCGGTTCAGGCACCGGAGCATCGTCGACTTCCCGCACCCCGACGGCCCGATGATCGACGTGATCTGCCTCTCGGGAAAGTCGAGGGTGATCCCCTTGAGCGCGTGGAACGTCCCGTAGTGGACGTGCAGGTCGCGCACGCGCAGACGCACCGAGGGGGGCGCGACGACGCTACCCGAAGCGGCCGCTGATGTACTCAAGCGTCATCTTCTCCTTCGGGTTGACGAAGAGGTCCCGGGTCGGGCCGCATTCGACCATCCGTCCGTCCAGGAAGAACGCCGTCCGGTCCGCCACGCGCGAGGACTGCATCACGTTGTTCGTGACGAGGACCACGCTCACCTCGGCCTTGAGGAGCGTCAGCGCCTCCTCGACCTTGGCCGTCGAAATCGGGTCGAGCCCAGAGCACGGCTCGTCGAGGAGGAGGGCCTCCGGCTCGAGCATGAGCGTCCGCGCCAGGCACAAGCGCTGCTGCTGGCCTCCCGAAAGGGACGGCGCGAGGAGCGAGAGGCGGTCCTTCACCTCGTCCCACAGGTACGCCGCCCTGAGGCACCGCTCGATCCGCGTGTCGAGGTCCTTCATCCGCCCCATGAGGCGCGGGCCGAAGACGAGATTGTCGTAGATCGACGCCGGCAGCGGCGCGGGGGTCGCGAAGACCATCCCCAGGCGCCGGCGGAGCGTCGGAACGTCGATTCGCTCGCGGTAGAGATTCACTCCGTGGTACTTGATCGCACCCTCGGTGCGGAAGCCCGGCACGAGGTCGTTCAGTCGGTTGAGGCTCCGCAGGAAGGACGTCTTCCCCGCGCCCGCGGGGCCGATGATTCCGAGGATCTCCCCCTTGCGGACGTCGAGCGTCACGTCACGAAGCACCCGCTGGCCCCCGTACCAGACCGAGAAGCCCAGGATGTCGATGATCGGCATCACGTCGTGCGGAGCCTCCTGCGGATGCGGGACCTCAGCAGGACGGCGAAGAAGTTGAGGCCGAACGTCACGAGGAGCAGGACGAGAACCGTCGAGTAGAGGATCGGCTTCGTCGCCTCCACGTCGGGGGCCTGCGTGGTCAGCACGTAAACGTGGTACCCCAGCTCCATGAACTGGTCGTTGAGCCTCTTCGGCAGGTAGGGGAGGTAGTAGGCCGCGCCCGTGAACAGGATCGGCGCCACCTCGCCGGCGCCGCGCGAAACCGCGAGGATCGCCCCGGTGAGGATGCCTCCGATCGATTGGGGGAGGACCACGCGGCGGATCATTTGCCACTTCGTCGCGCCGAGGGCGTAGGCGGCCTCCCGGTAGGTCCGCGGCACGGCGCGGAGGGCCTCCTCGGTCGCGACCACGACCGTCGGCAACGTCAGCACGGCGAGCGTCAGCGAGGCCCACAGGATGCAGGGCTGGCCGACGACGAGCGAACCGCTGAAGAACACGCGGTCGATGCCCCCGCCTGCGAACTGCACGAAGAACCCGAGGCCGAACAGTCCGAACACGATCGCGGGGACCCCGGCGAGGTTCTGGAGCGCGAGGCGGACGACGTGGACGAGCCGCGAGCCCTGCGGCGCATACTCGTGGAGATAGACGGCCGCGGCGACGCCGAGCGGGACGACGGCAAGCGTCATCAAGAGGACGAGCGCGATCGTTCCGAAGATGGCGGGCCAGATCCCCCCCTCCGTCATCCCCATGCGGGGCTCCGCGGAGACGAACTCCCATGTCAGGCGGTCCCAGCCGTGGTGGACGATGTTGCCGAGGATGATCGAGACGGCGACCACGATCAGGAGGCAGGAAAGCCCCGTGAGCGACGTGAAGAACCAGCCGATGAAGCGGATGCGGCCCCTCATGGGCGGGCCTCCGCGACGACGGGCTTCGGGCTCGCCGGGCGACCGCGGAGCTTCCCGCGGAGGCGGTTGACGTACCAGTGCCCCGCGAGGTTCGAGACGAACGTCACGGCGAAGAGGACGACGCCGAGGAAGAAGAGGACGTGGTAGTGGGGGCTGCCGTGGACGACCTCGCCGAGCTCGGCGGCGATCGTCGCGGAGAAGGTGCGGAGGGACTCGCGCGGGTCGATCGAGGTCGTGGCGGCGTTGCCGCTCGACATCAGGACGATCATGGTCTCCCCGATCGCGCGACCGAAGCCGAGGACGCAGGCGGCGAAGACGCCGGGCTTGGCGGCGGGGAGGACGACGCCCCACGCGGTCTGCCAGGGATTCGCCCCCAGGGCGCGAGAGCCGTCGCGGAAGGCCTGGGGAACGGCCGAGAGGGCGTCTTCGGCCACGGTGTAGACGATCGGGATCACGGCGAGGGACAGGCCGATCCCCGCCGTGATGGCGTTCAGCCTCACGATGCAGCCCGTGGCGTCCTGGACCCAGGTCGCGAGGACCATGATCGCAAAGAAGCCGATCACGACCGAGGGGATCCCCGCGAGGAGCTCCACCACGGGCTTGATGAACTCCCTTGCCCACTGAGGCGCGAACTCGGAGGTGAAGACGGCCGCGCCGATCGCGATGGGGAGCGCGATGAAGAGCGCGACGAACGTGACCTTGAGCGTCCCGACGAGGAGCGGGAGGAGGGAGTACTTGGGCACGTTCGAGACCGGCTGCCAGGAGAACTTCCCGTTCGGGAGGGGTTCGACCATGGACCGAATCGTCACCTCCTCGTGGACCTCCGGGGAGGTGACCATCGGCACGGCCTCCTTCGCCACGAAGACGAAGATGAGGACCAGGGCGGCGACGACGATGAACGCGCTCGAGTGGATGGCGACCTCGATCGCGCGCTCTCCCCATCGACGCTCGCCGCGGCGCAGCAGCTCGCTGACGTGCGGGTCCAAGGGCAGCCTACTTTCCGCCGGTGCCTGGGGCGGGGGTCTGCTTGTCCGTCGGGATCGGGTAGTAGCCGACGGACTCGCAGATCTTCTGCCCCTCGGGGCCCGTGCACCAGTCGATGAACTCCTTGATGGCCCCCTCGGGCGCGCCGCCGGTGTAGAAGTAGAGGGAGCGGCTGATGGGATAGGCCCCGGAGACCACGTTCTCCATCGACGGTTCCGTCGCAGGCGTCGCGGCGTCCTTCTTGACCTTGAGCGCCTTGACGCCCTTGAGGTACCCGATTCCGCCGTAGCCGATGGCGTTCGGGTCCTTGGAGACCGCGTTGATGACGGCCGCGGTACCCGGGAGGGACTGGGTCTTCTCGGCGAAGTCCTCGTTCGCGAGGACGTGCTCCTTGAAGTACATGTACGTCCCGGAATTGTTCTCGCGCCCGTAGGCGACGATCGGGCCGCTCTTCCCGCCCCACCACGCGGTCGTCTGGCCGGTGTAGACCCCCTTGAGCTCCTCCAGCGAGGCCTCCTGGAGGGGGTTGGAGTCGTGGACGAAGACGGCGATTCCGTCGAGGGCGACGAAGGTCTCCTGGGAGTCCTTCCCGCGCTTCTCCTTGAGCTGCTGCTTCTCCTTGTCCTTCAGGGGGCGCGAGGCCATGCAGATCTCGGTGGTGCCGTTGATCAGCGCTGCGATCCCAGTCCCCGACCCGCCGCCAGTGACCTGGACGACGACGTTGCTGCGGGCCTTCATGTACTCCTCGGCCCAGCGCTGGCCGAGGATGACCATGGTATCGGAGCCCTTGATCGTGATGGAGGTCTTCGCTCCACCGGACTCCTTTCCGCACCCTGCGAGGCACGCGGCCGCGACGGAAACCAGGAGCCAGTTCCTCATCGGTTTCTCCTTCCACATCCTCTTGGTCTGGAGAATGTACCGACGATCCGGCTAAGCCGGTGCAAACCGGATGTGAAGGAACTGCAAAGACGGGGAGCGGGGGTGCGCCTACGAGTGCTGGCCGGGCGACTTCTTGAACAGCCTATCGATCCCGGCCGGCCCGCTGCCGCGGCAGGCGATGAAGAGGAAGAGGAAGCAGTAGAGGAGGGCGGATTCGCCCTTGTTCACGACGGGGAAGAAGTTCGAGTCGAACTTCAACTTCCAGTGGAACTGGATGTAGGCGACGGCCATCGTGCCGCTGGCGAGGAAGGCGGCCCAGGCGGTGAGGAGGCCGAGGGCGATCATGGCGCCGCCCACGAGTTCGATGACTCCTCCGAACCAGACCTGGGACCACATGGGCGGCTGCTTCTCCGTGAGCACGCCGAGGATCTTCTGCGCGCCATGGAGCGCGAACGTCGCCCCGCAGACCATCCGCAGGGCCGCATACGAGCCCTCGGACATGGGAGAGAGCAGCTTCGGCAGCATCGGGACCTCCTTCCGACCGGCGGCCGCTCCGTCAGCGCGGAGCGGGGCAGAACTGCTTGGATTCTAGCGAAACCGGGGTCGCATCGTAGGGGGAATCACCGAGGGGACCGACCTGAGGGGCTGCGAGACTCCGTCGACGGTTCCTTGACGCTCGAACACAGGGGCGCGTATAGGTGTACGCCAATTCCGACGCCGAATCCCCCCAAGGGGGGAGCGGGGGACCCAAGGTCCTCGGGGTGAATCCCTCTCCGGAGGGTAGGGCCATCCGGGCGCCCGAACCCGTCAGCTAACCTCGCAGGCGTTTTCCGGAGGGTCCCGACCCGGGGGGTGGTCTTTCCCCAGGAGGGACCACGTGGAATCCCCGAACGCCACTCCCACCGGTCCCCAAGGGACCGGCGGGGAGGAGACTCCGTCCACTCTCTGGGAGCGCGTCAAGCGTCTCCTGATCGGCCCGCCCCGCGACCTGGCGGACCGCTCCATCTACCACCGGCTCTCGCTCATCCCGTTCCTCGCGTGGGTCGGGCTGGGCGCCGACGGCCTATCCTCGTCCGCGTACGGCCCCGAAGAGGCCTTTCGCACGCTCCGGGAGCACACCTACCTCGCGGTCCTGCTCGCGGCGCTCATGGGGACAACGGTGCTCGTCATTTCCAAGGCGTACAGCCGCATCATCGAGGCCTTCCCGCACGGAGGAGGCGGGTACCTCGTCGCGACCAAGCTCCTGGGCGCGCGCGCGGGGGTCGTCTCGGGGAGCGCGCTCCTCGTCGATTACGTCCTCACGATCGCCATCTCGATCGCCGCCGCGGGGGACGCCATCTTCAGCATGCTCCCCATGGAGTTGCACGGGATGAAGATGCCGATCGAGGTGGGACTCATCGGCATCCTGATCGTCCTCAACCTGCGCGGCGTGCGCGAGTCCGTCATCGCCCTCGCCCCGGTGTTCCTGCTCTTCCTCGTAACGCACGCCATCCTGATCGGCGGAGGCCTCCTCGCCACCTTCAGTCGGTGGGATGACGCGCTCGTCGAGGTCGGCTCCGGATTCTCGGGGGGCTACTCCGCGATCGGGCTCGGCGGGATGCTCCTTCTCTTCGTACACGCCTACTCGCTCGGTGGTGGGACCTACACCGGCATCGAGGCGGTCTCGAACGGAATCGCCATCATGCGCGAGCCCAAGGTGGAGACCGCGAAGCGGACGATGGTGTACATGGGAATCTCGCTCGCCATCACGGCGTCGGGCCTCCTCCTGTGCTACCTCCTCTGGAGCGTCCGTCCGGTCGAGGGGAAGACAATGAACGCGGTGTTCGTGGAGCGCTTCATCGAGACGGTCCCGCTTGGGACGGCATTCGTGATGCTCACGCTCCTCTCCGAGGGCGCGCTCCTGGTCGTCGCGGCCCAGGCGGGGTTCGTCGACGGGCCGAGGGTCCTCTCGAACATGGCGATCGACTCCTGGGTCCCGCGGAGGTTCGGGGCGCTCTCGGACCGCCTGACGACGCAGAACGGGATCCTGCTCATGGGCGTCGCCTCTCTGGGCGCGCTCGTCTACACGCGCGGCGACGTGAGGCACCTCGTCGTCATGTACAGCATCAACGTGTTCGTGACCTTCTCGCTGTCGATGCTGGGGATGGTCCGCCACACCTGGAAAGCGGACACGGGGAGCACGGGGCGCCATCTCGCGCTCTTCGTCACCGGCCTCGTCTTCTGCCTCACGATTCTCATGATCACGGTCTGGGAGAAGTTCTCGCAGGGCGGCTGGGTCACCCTCGTGGTGACGGGCGGCGTGGTGATCCTCTGCTTCCTCATCCGCCGTCACTACGCGACCGTATCGCTGAAGCTGATGCAGCTCTATCGCGAGCTGTCGGACGTGCCGCGCCTGACGTCCGAGAAGGGCGCGGAGCCGAGCCCGTCCGACCCCGTGGCGGCCGTGCTGGTCTCCGCGTACAGCGGCCTGGGGCTCCACACGCTGCTGTCCACGCAACGGGGCTTCCCGGGGCACTTCAAGGGGATCGTGTTCGTCTCGGTGGGCGTGATCGACTCCCGCGAGTTCAAGGGCGAGGAGACGGTCGCAGCTCTCCGATCCAACGTCAAGGAGCACCTGGCGAAGTACGTCGACTTCGCCCACGGACAGCGGATCCCTGCCTGCCATCGCTTCGCGATCGGCACCGACGCCGTGGAGGTGGCCGAGGACCTGTGCCTCCAGGTCGCGACGGAGTTCCCTCGCGTCACGTTCTTCGCGGGGCGAGTCCTCTTCGAGCGCGAGAGGTGGTACCAGAACATCCTGCACAACGAGACGGCCTTCGCAGTCCAGCGGCGCCTGCAGTGGGCGGGCAAGACCGTGGTGGTCGTCCCGGCGAGGGTCACGTAGGCATGCGCGATTACGCGCTCTTCCTCTCCAACATTGACGCGGCTACTCCCTGAGGCGGTACCCGATGCCGCGGACCGTCTCCAGGCGCTCCCCCTGGCGGCCGAGCTTGCGGCGCAGGGATGCGACGTGCACATCGATCGTGCGGTCGATGACGGCCACCTCCTGCGCGTGCGACTGGGCGATCAGCTCCTCGCGCGAGAGGACGCGCCCCGGGCGGCGGGCGAGGGCGCGCAGGATCTGGAACTCCGTGGTCGTGAGGGCGACCGACTTCCCCGAGATCGCGGCCTCCCAACGCCCGCTGTCGATCACGAGCTTGCCGAGGCGCAGGACCTCCTCCGCGTCGATCGGCGGCTCGGCCCGTCGCAGCAGCGCGCGGACGCGCGCAACGACCTCGCGGACGCCGAAAGGCTTCGTCAGGTAGTCGTCGGCGCCAAGCTCGAGGCCGAGCACGCGGTCGGCCTCCTCGGTCTTGGCAGTGAGAATGAGGATCGGCACGCGGGGATTCGTCGGGGACGTGCGGAGCCGCCTGCAGACCTCCCACCCGTCCATGCCGGGCATCATGACGTCGAGGACCACGACGTCGGGGGCGTGCCTGGCGGCCAGATCGAGACCCGAGGCGCCCTCCCGCGCCGAAATGACGGCATATCCCGCCTGGGTGAGGTTGTAGTCGAGCAGCCGCACCAGGTCCGGCTCGTCATCGATCAGGAGCACGGTCTTCGTCATGGCCACCTCTCGATCCCAGCGGACGGATCCTCCCCGGGGACCGCAAAGGGGAGATGAGCGGATTGCGAAAAACACGTTGCGCCGGCGAATCCGGGGCTTTGCAGAACCCTAACGTCTGCTTCGAACCCGGTTCACCCCCCGCGGATACCCTTGGCCCACGTCGCGCGACTGGATTGCGCGCGGGGATTGGAAATCACAGGAGGGTGTCAGATGCAGCGTCGGTGGCTTGCCGGGGCCCTGGCGACCGTCGTCTTCGCGGGGACGGCTTTCGCGCAGGGGGGAGATGTAGAGGCGCGGTTGAAGGCGCTCGAGGACGAGATGAAGGGCGTCAAGCAGGAGAACCGCGAGCTGAAGGCCGAGGTCGACCGCCTGCGGTCCTCGGGGGGCGGAGCGTCCAGCAAGGACCAGGAGATCCGCTTGCAGGCGATGGAGGAGGGGATCGCCGCTGCGCGCGGCGTGCAGCCCATGTGGAAGGACGGGTTCCGCCTGAGGTCCGAGGACGGGAAGTACGACATCCATTTCGGCGGTCGCCTGCTGGTCCAGTCGCGCACGTTTCTTGGCGAGACGCGCCGGACCGACAGCTTCTTCGTCCGCGAGGCCCGGTTGCAGGCGGACGGGACGCTCTTCAACGACTACGAGTTCACGGTCCAGGGCGACTTCGGCCGCGGCTCGGCCCAGCTCCAGGACGGCTTCCTCGGCTGGAAGCGGCACAAGACGTTCTCCCTGCGGCTCGGGCAGTTCAAGGAGCCGTTCGCCCTGGAGGAGCTGACCTCGGGGCGGTTCATCGACTTCATCGAGCGCTCCCCCGGCGCGGTCCTCTACCCGGGCCGCGACCTCGGCTTCATGTTCCACGGAAAGCTCTGGGAGGACCGGATCGAGTACCAGCTCGGGGCGTTCAACGGGAACGGACGGAACAACGCCCTGGACGCGAATGACGACAAGGACATCGCCGCGAGGCTCGTCCTGACCCCCTTCAAGCCGCTCGACGACCCGTGGCTCAAGGGGATCCGCGCCGGCGGGGCGATCACGTACGGTTCCGAGAAGCAGGCGTTCGGCAGCCTCTCCGACCCGAACTCCGCGGGGACCTACATCACGATGACGAGCGGCGTCCGGTCCCGCGGGGATCGGAACCGTCTCAACGTGGAGGGCGCATGGACCAAGGGGCCGTTCAAAATCCAGGGCGAGGCGACCTGGGTGGACGTCCAGCTCGCGCGGTTCGTGAGCGGTCTTCCGAACAGCACGTTCGATGACGAAGGCGACTTCACGAGCTACTACCTCGAGGGGCTGTGGGTCGCGACGGGCGAGGACGCCTCGGACACGTTCGGTCGGCGCAAGGTGGCGAAGAACTTCCTCGACGGCGACGGCTGCGGGCGAATCGAGCTCGGGCTCCGGTTCTCGCAGTTCTGGACCGACGACTCGCTGTTCGACAACGGGTTCGCCAGCCGGGGCCGCTCGACGCCGGGCTACGACAGTTGGACGGTCGGCGGCAACTGGTGGCTCAACCCGTACGTCCGGGTCTCGCTCAACTATTTCTACAACGAATTCTGGCAGCCGTTCGATGTGAGCGGTCGGTTGGAGGATCACGAGAGCGGGATCCTGACCAGGTTCCAGGTCGATTTCTAGAAGGGCGTCCATCGGAATGGGTCGCCCTTTCAGGGCTCCGGTGTACGGGGGTGCCCTGAACCAGGGGCTCCGCCCCTGGCTGTCTTGGGACGCCCCCTTGGGGCTGCCTTCCGCGACGCAGGTTTTCACATTTAGGAGAAACGGATGAACAGGAATTGGCTGGCCGCGGCGGCGATCGCGGCATTCGGAGTGATCGGGATCGGCGTGGCCGAGAACGTGGTCGTGGTCGACCCGGCCATCCCGTCTTACAAGCCCGTGAGCGGCGTGAGCGGAAGTCTCTCGAGTGTCGGATCCGACACGCTCAACAACCTGATGACGCTGTGGTCCGAGGAGTTCGGTCGGCAGTATCCGGGCGTCGCGGTCCAGGTCGAGGGGAAGGGCTCCAGCACGGCACCCCCCGCCCTCATCTCCGGGACCGCCCAGCTCGGGCCGATGTCGCGCGACATGAAGGGCTCCGAGATCGATCAGTTCGAGGGGAAGTACGGCTACAAGCCGCATCGCGTCCGGGTGGCGGTCGATGCGCTCGCCGTGTTCGTGAACAAGAACAACCCGGTGAAGTCGCTTTCGCTGCCGCAGCTCGACGCGATCTTCTCGAAGACGCAGCGGCACGGGCTTGACGAGATCAACACCTGGGGCGAGGCAGGCGTCGAGGGGGCGTGGGGCACGTCGCCGATCAGCCTCTACGGTCGTAACTCCGCCTCGGGGACCTACGGCTTCTTCAAGGAGTTCGTCCTGAAAAACGGAGACTACCGCGACACCGTGAAGGAGCAGCCCGGTTCGGCCTCCGTGGTGCAGTCGGTCTCCGCCGACAAGCTCGGGATCGGCTACAGCGGCATCGGCTACGCGACGTCCAACGTCCGGCCCATCGCCCTCGCGAAGGAGGAAGGCGGCCAGGCCTTTCCCCCGACGGCGGAGAACGCGTACGCGGGGAACTACCCGCTCACGCGCTTCCTCTACATCTACGTCAACCGCGACCCCTCGAAGGGGTGCGACCCCCTGGTGAGGGAGTTCATCAAGATGGTCCTCTCCAAGGAGGGTCAGGAGGGCGTGGTCAAGGACGGCTACTACCCCCTGCCCGCCCAGGTCGTCGAGGAAGAGCTGAAGGCGCTCGAGTAGCAGCCGACAGCCATGGAAACTCATACCCTCCCCAACAGCAGGCCCGCCAAGTCGGCGGGCCTGCTCCCGAACATCGATGCACGGATCGGCCGGCGGCGATTCGCCGACCGGCTGGTCCATGTCCTCGTCCGCCTCGGCGGCATCGCCATCATCGGGTCGATCCTCGCGATCATCGCCGTCCTCGTGATCGAGGTCCTGCCCCTCTTCGGCCGCGCCAAGACCACGCCCGGTCCGTCCCGCGAGGCGACCCTCGCCAAGGCCCCCGTCCGCATCGCAGTCGACGAGTACCTGGAGGTCGCCTGCGTCCTGCACGCGGACGGAATCCAGGCCCTCGCCCTGGGCGACGGCACCGCGTACGAGATGCCCGCCCTGCCGCTGGGCGGGGCGCACGTCACCGCCGCGACCGGGCTGGACCGCGGGCCTGGCGCGATCGCACTCTCCGACGGACGGATCGTGCCGATCGAGTTCGCCTTCTCGCAGTCCTGGAAAGACGGCCGGCGGTCGATCCGCCCCGAGGTCCGACTCGGGGATCCCATCGCCGCGGACCCGGAGGGCCGGGCCGTCGTCGCGCTCTGTTCGGCAACGACTGCCGATGGAACGGCGATCGCCGTGCTGCTCGAAGGGGGCGTGGTGCGCCTCTTCCGGGTCACCGAGGTCACGCCGCTGGTCGGCCCGAAGCGACGGGAGGTCTCCGAACGCTCCTGGCCGATCCGAGCCGAGGGACGCGGGACCGCAATCCTCATCGATCACCACCTCGACTCGCTCATGGTGGGAACCTCGGCCGGGCAAATCGCCCGGTGGGACCTCCGCCGGGTGCGCGCGGAACCTGACGACATCATCCAGGTCGGCGAGGCGCCGGTCGCCGCGCTCGCGTACCTGAAGGGGGAGCAGACGCTCGTCGTCGGGGACGGGCGCGGGGCCGTCTCTGGATGGCAGCTCCTGAAGGGGGACGGAAAGAAGCGCTCTCTGGTCAAGATGCGGGACTTCGAACCGCAGGTCGCGGCCATCGTCGCCCTGGCGCCATCCCCGCGGGACCGGAGCTTCCTCTCCGGGGACGCGAGCGGGCAGGCCTTCGTCCGGTACGGCACGACGGGCGAGACGCGGAGCGTCTTCCGTCCCGCCGAGACGCGGCTCGCATCGTTGACGTTCGCCCCCAAGGGGGACGCCGCGGTCGCCCTGGACGAACGGGGCCGCGTGGCGATCTGGCGGTTCGACGACCCGCACCCCGATGCGACGTGGAAGGGGCTCTTCGGGAAGGTGTGGTACGAAGGGTATCCCGGTCCGGCGTACGCATGGCAGTCCTCGAGCGGCTCCGACGAGGCCGAGGCGAAGTTCAGCCTCGTGCCGCTCGTCGTGGGCACGCTCAAGGGGACCTTCTACGCCCTCCTCTTCGCGGTGCCCATCTCGCTCCTGGGAGCGCTCTACGCCTCCCAGTTCATGCACCCGCGGCTCCGCGGCATCGTGAAGCCCTGCGTCGAGATCATGGCCGCCCTCCCGAGCGTCGTGCTCGGCTTCGTCGCGGGGCTGTGGCTCGCGCCGACCGTGGAGCGCTTCGTCCCGGGCGTCTTCCTGATGCCGGTCGTGGTCGCGCTGGCGGTCCTCGCCACGGCCGCCGCCTGGAGGCGCCTCCCGGAGCGCACGCGGCACTCCCTCCCCGCGGGGTTCGAGGCGTTCCTCCTCCTCCCGGTCGTCGGCCTGGCGGCGTGGGGGGCCCTATCAATCGGATCGGCGATCGAGGCGGGCTGGCTCGGAGGCGACTTCCGCGCATGGCTCGCGAGCGCCTTCGGCATGACATACGACCAGCGCAACTCCCTCGTCGTCGGTTTCGTGATGGGATTCGCGGTCATCCCCATCATGTTCACCATCGCCGAGGACTCGCTCTCGAACGTCCCGCGGCACCTGGTCGCCGGGGCGCTCGCCCTCGGCGCTACGCGGTGGGAGGCGGCGACGCGCGTCGTCCTGCCCACGGCGAGCCCAGGGATCTTCTCCGCGGTCATGATCGGATTCGGCCGCGCGGTGGGGGAGACCATGATCGTCCTCATGGCCACGGGGAACACGCCCGTGATGGACGGATCGATCTTCAGCGGCTTCCGCGCCCTCTCCGCGAACATCGCCGTGGAGCTGCCGGAGGCCCCGCACGGCAGCACGCACTTCCGGATCCTCTTCGTCGCGGCCCTCCTCCTTTTCGGGATGACGTTTGCGGTCAACACCGTCGCCGAAGTGGTACGCCTCCGACTCCGGAAGAGGTACGCACTCCTGTGAAGCGCTTCTGGAAGAGCGGCGACCCGTACGTATGGTGGACCGGCGGCGCGCTGGCGTTCAGCCTTCTCATGGTGATCGGGCTGATCGCGGTCATCCTCTACAACGGCCTGGGTTGCTTCTGGCCCTCGGAGGTAGAGCGCTTCACGCTCGAAGACGGCCGCACGGTCCTCGGGATGGTCACGGACCGGGAGGAGGTCCCCGGGCACCTGGGCGAGTACCGGCTCCAGGTCCGCCAGGGAAACCGCGACTTCTACGGGGCGGACTTCGTCTGGATCGACGAGTCCGCGATCCGCACGCGCGAGGCCCCCCGGGACGCCGTGGTCCTCGAGCGCCGCGAGTGGGGACTCCTCCTGGGCGTCCCCGACGAGGTCCGCGACGGCGGCCAGGTCGTCGGGAAGGGCGCGGAGGCCTGGATCGAGCTGGAGTCGAGGCTCCCGGAGGCCCGCCGCCGGTGGGAAGCGGTGCAGACCATCGAGAAGGGGGAGCTGGTCGAGGTGGCCCGTGAGCAGGAGCGGGACCGGCTCGAACGGCGCCGACTGGAGATCGCTGGACAGCCCGACCCGGCGAAGCTGGCACGGATCGACTCGGAGATCCAGCGCTGCCGAGACGACTACGCCGGGGGGCAGCGCAGGCTCGCGGAGGCGAAGGCGAGGCTCACCGTCCAGGTCGCCATCCGGGCGGACGGCGTGCTTTCAAAGACGCTCGCGCTCGAGCAGGTGGTCCGGGTCCACAGACCGAACGGGATGGGGACTGGCGCGAAGCTGGGTCTCTACTTCTCCAGGCTCTGGGAGTTCCTCTCGGACGACCCGAGGGAGTCGAACACGGAGGGGGGGATCCTCCCCGCGATCTTCGGGACGGTGCTCATGGTGGTCCTCATGAGCCTCGCGGTGACGCCTCTCGGCGTGCTCGCGGCGTTCTACCTTCGCGAGTATGCGAAGCAGGGGCCAATCGTGAGCGCGGTCCGGATCGCCGTGAACAACCTCGCCGGCGTCCCGTCGATCGTGTTCGGCGTGTTCGGTGTGGGGTTCTTCATCTACTTCGTGGGAGGCTCCATCGACCGCCTCTTCTTCGCGGAGGCGCTCCCGGCGCCGACCTACGGGACGGGCGGGATCCTCTGGGCGTCGCTGACCCTTGCGCTCCTGACCGTACCAGTCGTCATCGTCGCGACCGAGGAGGGACTCGCGTCGATTCCGTCGTCGATGCGCGAAGGGGCGCTGGCGCTCGGGGCGACGAAGTTCGAGACGACGTGGCGGGTGGTGCTGCCCGCGGTGGCGCCGTCCATCCTGACGGGACTGATCCTGGCGATGGCGCGGGCGGCGGGCGAGGTGGCGCCGCTCATGATCACGGGCGTGGTGAAGCTGGCGCCGACGCTCCCGATCGACGCGCAGGCGCCGTTCTTCCACCCCGAGCGCAAGTTCATGCACCTCGGTTTCCACATCTACGACGTGGGGTTCCAGTCCCCGAACGTGGAGGCCGCGCGCCCAATGGTCTTCATGACGACGCTCCTGCTCCTCGGGATCGTCTTTGCCCTCAACTTCGTCGCCATCGTGCTGCGGAAGCGGCTGCGGGCGAAGCTGGCGAACCTCGCCCTGTAGGAGGACCGATGATGCAGATCGACGAGAAGGTCTTCAAGGCGGTCCGCGCCCCGGCGCGACCGGCGCCGGTCGTCGAGCCGCCCCGCCTGGAGATGCGTGTGGACGGGCTGACGCTCCGCTACGGCGACAAGGCCGCGGTGCGCGACGTCTCCCTCGGCTTCCCGAGGCACCGGGTCACGGCCTTGATGGGGCCCTCCGGGTGCGGGAAGTCGACGCTCCTCCGGTGCCTGAACCGGATGAACGACCTCGTGGACGGCGTGCGGATCACGGGCAAGGTGCGGCACGGCGAGATGGACCTCTACGCACCGGGGGTCGACGTGACGGCGCTCCGGAAGCGGGTCGGGATGGTCTTTCAGAAGTCGAACCCGTTCCCGAAGACGATCTACGAAAACGTCGCGTTCGGCCCGCGTCTCCTGGGCGTGCGCAAGCGGGCGACGCTCGACGAGCTGGTGGAGTCGAGCCTCCGGTCCGCCGCTTTGTGGGAGGAAGTCCGGGCGCGCCTGCACGACAACGCGCTCCGCCTCTCGGGGGGGCAGCAGCAGCGCCTGTGCATCGCTCGCGCTCTCGCGGTGGAGCCGGACGTCCTCCTCATGGACGAGCCCTGCTCGGCGCTCGACCCGGTCGCGACGGCGAAGATCGAGGAGCTCGTCTTCGCGCTCGAGGACCGCTACACGATCGTGATCGTCACGCACAACATCCAGCAGGCCGCGCGGGTCTCGGACTTCGCCGCGTTCATGCTCCACGGCGAGCTTGTGGAAGTCGGCCCGACGCGCGACGTGTTCACCACGCCCAAGGACCCTCGCACCGAGGCGTTCATCAGCGGTCGGTTCGGCTAATCGGGAGGACCTCTTGAATCCCCACTTCGACGAGAAGGCCAACGAGCTCCTCTGGACGCTGCTCCAGATGGGGGGCAAGGCCGGCACGATGCTCAAGGCAGCGATGCAGGTGATCGCGGATCGGAATCCGGCGCCGGTGGAGGAGATCCTCCGGCTGGAGGACGAGGTCGACGGGCTCCAGCTCCGCGTGGACGAGGAGGCGATCCGTCTGACGGCCCTGGCGCAACCCGTGGCGTCGGACGTCCGCTTCCTGTTCATGGCCTCGCGGATGGCGCACGAGATCGAGCGGATCGCTGACAAGTGCGTGTCGATCGGGAGGCATGGGGTGTCGCTCGCGCACGTGCAGCGCCTCCCGCGAACGTTGGACCTGCCGGCGATGGGGGAGATCGCCAGCACGATGCTCCGCAGCTCGCTGGACGCGCTCCTGGAGCGCGACTGCGGGCTGGCGGAGTCGGTCCTCGCCCAGGAGGACAAGATCGACGCCTACCGGGATCGGGTGATCGACAACCTGATGATCGGCGGGATGGAGAGCGGGGAGGAGGTCCGGCGGACGCTGTGGCTCGCGCTCGTCGCGCGGGCGCTGGAGCGGATCGGCGACCACGCCTCGAACATCGCGGAGGACGTGATCTACCTCGTCCGAGGCCAGGACGTCCGCCACCGTCGCCCAGCGGCGCACCCCGAAGCGGAGCCGATCGACGCGACGGACGGGGACTTCGACCGGGCGTAGGGCGCCGCGGCGGCTCATTTCCTTCGCAAAACCCCGACGGCCCTTCCTATCATTCCCCGCTTCGCGCGCGACCTGGACTGCGCGCGGGTGGGATCGAGAGGAGGGTGTCGAATGACGGGGATCCGTATCACTGTCGCAGTCCTGGTCGTCGCCACGGCCGCGTTCGCGGACGAGGCGCTCGAGCAGCGCCTGAAGGCGATGGAGGCGCGGATGGAGCAGCTCGCCACCGAGAACGCCGCGCTCCGCGCCGAGGTCGACGCGCTCAAGGGGAAGGGGCCAGCCGCGCCCGCGGAGGCCCCCACCGCGAGGCCCGAGGAGAAGAAGAAGGACGCGGAGTTCTCGGTCGGGTGGAAGGACGGGTTCCAGCTCAAGAGCGGCGACGGGAACTTCAGCGCACACCTCGGGGGTCGCATCCTCCTGCAGTCCCGGCACTTCATCGGCGAGACGCGCGCGAGCGACACATTCCTCGTGCGCGAGGCGCGCATCCAGGCCGACGGGACCTTCTACAAGGACTACGAGTACAAGGTCGAGGGGGACTTCGGACGCGGCACGGTCCAGCTCCAGGACGGCTACGTCGGCTGGAAGCGACATCCGGAATACTCTCTCCGGATCGGGCAGATGAAGGAGCCGTTCTCGCTCGAGACGCTCAACTCGTCGCGCTTCATGAGCTTCGTGGAGCGCTCCCCGATGAGCCTGCTCGCGCCGGGCCGCGACATCGGGCTTCTGCTGCACGGGAAGGCGTGGGAGGAGCGGCTCGAGTACGGCCTCGGCGTCTTCAACGGCAACGGCCGCAACGTCGCCTCGGACGCGAACGACGACAAGGACGTCGTGGCGCGCCTGGTGGTGAAGCCGTTCGCACCGAGTGAGGACCCCTGGACGAAGGGGATCCGGGTCGGCGGGGCGATCACGTACGGGAGCGAGAAGCAGGCGTTCGGCAGCCTCGCGGCACCCGATTCGGGGACGACGTTCCTCACCATGACGAGCGGCGTGAGGAGCCGCCAGGACCGTCGCCGCCTGAACGTGGAGGGCGCATGGCTGGTCGGGCCGGTCAAGCTGCAGGGCGAGGCGACGTGGATGGACCTGGAGCTGCACCGCTTCGCGTCGGGGCTCCCGGACAACAAGGTGGAGGGAGACGCCGAGTTCGGCTCGTACTACGTGGAGGGGCTCTGCGTGCTCACCGGCGAGGACGCGGTGCTGGACCGCAGGAAGCCGAAAAGGAACCTCCTCTCCGACGGCGGGATCGGCCAGGTCGAGGTCGCCCTGCGCTTCTCGCAGTTCTGGACCGACGAGGACCTGTTCGACGAGGGATTCGCGACGGAGAGCCGCTCGACGGACGGGTACGACAACTGGACGGCGGGGGTGAACTGGTGGCTGAACCCCTACACGCGCGTCTCGCTCAACTACTTCCACAACGAGTTCTGGGACGACGTCCTCATCAACGGGAAGTCCGAGGGGGACGAAGACGGCCTCGTGACGCGCTTCCAGATCGACTTCTAGTGTCCCGTCAACCGCTATTCCGGCAGGTGGAGTCGCGCGCGTAAGCGCGCGGTGGATCACGCCCGTAAGGGCGTGCGGCCGCGGGATCACGCCCTTATGGGCGTGATCCACCGCGCCCTTACGGGCGCGACTCCAGCCCACAGAATAT
>Ga0080064_1002223_pt1 | contig 34075 bp, 41 predicted proteins | sample Subgrocontami54m_FD_69260 | JGI IMG/M metagenome (GOLD analysis project Ga0080064, IMG submission 69260) | Subsurface groundwater microbial communities from S. Glens Falls, New York, USA - GMW46 contaminated, 5.4 m (SPADES assembly) (version 2) ...
GGGCGCGACGCCTGCCTGCTGCTGCACGACGCGGAAACCGGGCGCGAGGCTGTGCTTGCCGCGGGGCGACGCGGCCGCGGTCTGCCCGCGCGCGTGATCCCGGTGGAAATTTTCCACATCGCTTCGATGGGGATGGACCTCGCTCTGGCCGCGATCGCGTACGGCGCGAGCCAGGTCCGGGTGCTGGTCGCGGGCGATCCGGCCGAGGCTTATCTGGAGGCGCTGCGGGAGCAGCACGCCGTCGCGCAGCGAATCCTGGGTGAACTGGGGTACGCTGGCGCGCACTTCGGCATGATTCCGGGCGATCGGCTGGATGCCGCATTGTGGGGATTGATACCGGCCGGTGGCGTGGCGAGCGCTGCGGTGTTCAATCTTTCGCCTGACAAGCGCACCTCGCTGGATTTCGTCGTTGAACACCTCGCGAAACATGCGCCTGCTCCGAAGGAGGTGATTGCGCTGGAGCGCGGTGCGGCGTTCGGCACGCTGACCGTCGACCGGGATCTCTGCACGTTGTGCAAGGCCTGCGTCGGCGCCTGCCCGGAATCGGCGCTGATCGACGTGCCCGATGCCCCGGTGCTCCGGTTCATCGAGCGCAACTGCGTGCAGTGCGGGCTGTGTGCCAACACCTGTCCGGAGCGCGCCATCCGTCTCGAACCTCGGCTGCTGCTGGGCGCGCGCGCCAAGGAGGCGGTGACGCTCAACGAGGCCGAGCCGTTTCATTGTGTGCGCTGCGGCAATATTTTCGGCACGCGGCGTCTGGTCGACGTGATGCTGGCGAAGGTCGGAGGACACGCCATGTTTGCCTCGGAAGGTGCGCGCCGCCGGCTGCAGATGTGCGCCGACTGCCGCCTGGTGGACATGATGGAATCGAAGTCCGAGCCGACGATCTTCGATTACCCCGGGCGCAAGTGACCGCGGAGACGCTCGGTGCGGAAGAGCGGGCCCGCGCGGACGTGTATGCATTGCTGGCGCGCCTGTTCTACGCACCCCCCAACCCGGAACTTATTCAGATCCTCGCCGGATTGAAGCGCACTGCCGACGCGGCGGAGTCGGCCTTCGCGCGAGGCATCGACGAACTCGCGCGCACCGCGGCCGCGGCCGATGCCGAGGGGGTGCGGGAAGAGTTCGAGGCCGTGTTCATCGGGGTCGGGAAAGCGGAGGTGACGCTGTATGCCAGCGCCTATCTGACGCGAGGCGCGCACCACGCGCCGCTGGTCGAGATCCGGGACCTGCTGGCGGAGCACGGACTGGAGAGAATTCAGCAAGCCGGCGAGCCCGAGGATCACGTCGCCGCGTTGTGCGACGCGATGCGCCACCTCGTGATGCAGGCCGATCTCGAAGCGCAGAGGAGCTTCTTCGAGCGCTATCTGTGGCCGGCGATGAATCCGTTGTGCGACGCAATAATCCAATGCCAACGAGTCGACTTCTATCGCGCAGTGGCGGGGTTGGGTCGGGCGTTCGCAGAACTTGAACACGACGCGTTTCAAATGGATTAGACTTTTCGATACAGGAATGAGAATCGCTGCGGGTCGCCTGCCCGCGACGACTTAAAGGAGGAGGCAGACATGGAAAAACCGACCCGGCGCCTGTCGCGCCGCAATTTCATTCGCAGTCTCGGTGCGGGCGGCGCAGCCGCCGCCGCGGCGCTCGTCGCGAATCGCCCGGGGAAGGATTCCACGACGGAGAACGCCGCGGCTCGCAATTCGCGCGGGTATCGGGAATCCGCGCACGTCCGCAATTACTACCGAACCGCCAAGGTCTGAGGAGATCGCGCCATGCTACTGACCAGAAAATCGAGCGCAACGACTCCGGTTCAGGCGCGCCTTGCACGCGGTCTCTCGGGAGTGCTTGCGAAGACCATCGATCGGCGCGCATTTCTGCGGCGCTCCGGGCTGACGATCGGCGCGGGCGCGGTCGCGACGCAATTGCCGTTCAACGTCATCGGGCGCGCCGAAGCCGCGAAGGACGACAAGGGCGACGGCAACGTCGAGGTGAAGCGCACCGTCTGCACCCATTGCTCGGTCGGCTGCGCGATCGACGCCACGGTGGTGAACGGCGTCTGGACCCGGCAGGAGCCGGTGTTCGATTCGCCGCTCAACCTGGGCGCGCATTGCGCGAAGGGCGCATCGGTGCGCGAGCACGGCATGACGCACGACTCGCACCGCCTGCGCTACCCGATGAAGCTCGAGGGCGGCAAATGGAAGCGCGTGTCCTGGGACCAGGCCTACGACGACATCTCGAAGAAACTGCTCGCGATCCGCAAGGAAAGCGGTCCCGATGCGCTGATGCTGATCGGATCCTCCAAGCACAACAACGAACAGTCGTACCTGCTGTGCAAGTGGGCGCGCCTCTGGGGCACCAACAACACCGACCACCAGGCGCGGATCTGCCATTCGACCACCGTCGCCGGAATCGCCAACACCTGGGGTTACGGCGCGATGACCAATTCGTACAACGACGAGCAGAACTCGAAGTGCCTGCTGTTCTTCGGCTCGAATGCGGCCGAGGCGCACCCGGTGTCGATGCTGCACACGCTGCACGCCAAGGAAAGCGGCTGCAAGGTGATCGTCGCCGATCCGCGCTACACGCGCACCGCGGCCAAGGCGGACAAATTCGTTCGCGTCCGCTCGGGCAGCGACGTCGCGTTCCTTTTCGGCCTCCTGTACCACGTGTTCAAGAACGGCTGGGAGGACAAGAAGTACATCCACGACCGCGTCTACGGCATGGAGAAGGTGAAGGAAGAGGTGATGGCGAAGTACACGCCGCAGGTGGTGCAGAACATCACCGGCGTGCCCGAGCAGGAAATGCACGACACCGCGAAAATGCTCGCCGAGAACCGGCCGGGCTTCATCATCTGGGCGATGGGCCAGACGCAGCACACCAACGGCAACGCGATCGTGCGCGCGAGCGCGGTCCTGATGCTCGCGCTCGGAAACGTCGGGCGTCCGGGCGGCGGCGCCAACATCTACCGCGGGCACGACAACGTGCAGGGCGCGACCGACATCGGGCCGAACCCGGATTCGCTGCCGGGCTATTACGGCATCGCCGAAGGCTCGTTCAAGCATTGGGCGCGCGTCTGGAACGTCGACTTCGAGTGGATGAAGAAGCAATACGCGCCGGGCATGCTGAGCAAGCCGGGAATCACGGTTTCGCGGTGGCACGACGCGGTGCTGGAGAAGAACGAGAACATCGACCAGGATCCGAACGTGCGCGCAGTGGTGTTCTGGGGCCACGCCCCGAACTCGCAGAGCCGCGGAACCGACCAGGTCGAGGCGATGAAGAAGCTCGACCTGATGGTCGTGATCGATCCGTATCCCTCGGCATCGGCGGCGATGTTCGCGATGGTGCGCAAGGACGGCGCCTACCTGCTGCCGGCGGCGACGCAGTTCGAGTGCGAGGGCAGCGTGACCGCCTCGAACCGCTCGATCCAGTGGCGCGAGAAAGTGATCGATCCGCTGTTCGAGTCGCGCACCGATCACATGATCATGTACCAGCTCGCGCAGAAACTCGGTTTCGCCGACCAGCTGGTCGGCAAGGCGGACGGCAAGCAGAACATCAAGCTGGTGAAGGGCAAAGGCGGCATGGACGAGCCGTCGATGGAGGACACGCTGCGCGAAGTCAACCGCGGCACCTGGACCATCGGCTACACCGGCCAGACGCCCGAGCGGCTGCAGGCGCATATGCGCAACATGCACGTGTTCGATGTCAAGTCGCTGCGGGCGCGCGGCGGCAAGGACGCGAAGACCGGCTACGATCTTACGGGCGACTATTTCGGCCTGCCTTGGCCCTGCTTCGGCACTGCGGCGATCAAGCATCCGGGCTCGCCCAACCTGTACGACACTTCCAGGCACGTGATGGAGGGTGGCGGTAATTTCCGCGCCAATTTCGGCGTCGAGCGGGATGGCGTCAATTTGCTGGCCGAAGACGGTTCGCACTCCGTGGGGGCCGAGATCACGACGGGGTATCCCGAGTTCGATCACGTCCTGCTGAAGAAACTCGGCTGGTGGGACGACCTCACCGAGGACGAGAAGAAAGAGGCCGAGGGCAAGAACTGGAAGACCGACCTCTCGGGCGGCATCCAGCGCGTGTGCATGAAGCACGGCTGCCACCCGTTCGGCAACGCGAAGGCGCGCGCCGTGGTGTGGAACTTCCCCGACGGCGTGCCGCTGCATCGCGAGCCGCTGTTCACCCCGCGGCCCGACCTGATCGAGAAGTGGCCGACCCACGCCGACCAGAAGTCCCGCTGGCGCCTGCCGGTGCTGTTCAAGTCGGTCCAGGACAAGCACAAGGACGCGGTCAAGCAGTTCCCGCTCATCCTGACGAGCGGCCGTCTCGTCGAGTACGAGGGCGGCGGCGAGGAAACGCGCTCCAACCCGTGGCTCGCGGAGCTGATGCAGGACAACTTCGTCGAGGTGAATCCGAAGACCGCGGCCGATCGCGGCCTCCGGAATGGCGAGTACGCCTGGGTAAGCACCCCCTCCGGCGCGAAGCTGAAGGTCAAGGCGCTGGTCACCGAGCGGGTCGCAGCGGACACGGTATTCATCCCGTTCCATTTTTCCGGCTGGTGGCAGGGCGTGGACATGCTGCCGTACTACCCGGACGGAGCGGCGCCGATCGTGCGCGGTGAGGCCGTCAACACCGCGACGACCTACGGCTACGACATCGTGACCATGATGCAGGAAACCAAGACCACGCTCTGCCAGGTGGCCAAAGCGTGACGCGGCTGGAGCGATAAGGAGAGGGCCATGGCGAGAATGAAATTCCTGGTGGACGCGGAACGCTGCATCGAATGCAACGGCTGCGTGACTGCGTGCAAGAACGAGAACGAGGTTCCCTGGGGCGTCAACCGGCGCCGCGTGGTGACCGTGAACGACGGCGTGGTCGGCGCGGAGAAGTCGATCTCGGTGGCGTGCATGCACTGTTCCGACGCGCCGTGCATGGCGGTGTGCCCGGTCGACTGCTTCTACCGCACCGAGGACGGCGTCGTCCTGCACGACAAGGATCTGTGCATCGGTTGCGGCTACTGCTTCTACGCCTGTCCGTTCGGCGCGCCGCAGTTTCCGCAGGCGGGCGCATTCGGCCTGCGCGGCAAGATGGACAAGTGCACGTTCTGCGCCGGCGGCCCGGAGAAGGACCGCAGCGAATCGGAGTTCAAGAAGTACGGGCGCAACCGCCTCGCCGAGGGCAAGCTTCCCGCGTGCGCGGAAATGTGCTCGACCAAGGCGCTGCTCGGTGGCGACGGTGACGTGGTCGCCGACATTTATCGCGAGCGCGTCGTTCGGCGCGGCAAGGGCTCGGAGGTCTGGGGCTGGGGCACGGCCTACGGTCCGGGCAAGGCCGGCGGGCAGCCGCCTGCAAAGGGAGCCTAGTCATGAAACCGATCGTCTTGATTGCGGCCGCGGCGATCGCGGCGGCCGGGCTTGCGGCCTGCATGGAGGTGCAGCAGACCGCAACTCCGGTCAAGCAGGGCAAATACCAGGGCAAGCCGGACACCGCGCCTTGGGATAACGAACCGCTGGCAGGCGGCCCCAAGTGGAACAAGGGCGACCGCGCAGGCTGGGAAGACCAGATCAAGAAGCGTCAGCTCGCGCAGCACGAGGACCGGCGCATCTACCAATAGCCGGCGGCGGCAGACAGGAGACACTCATGCATATCCGTTTCCGCTTCGCGATCCGGCTCGCGACTTTCGCCGCGGCGCTCCTTCCGGGGCTCGCGGCCGCTCAAGCCCAGCCCGCATCGCCAGCGACCCAGGCCGACGAGCAGCGGCAGCGCGGGGTCGATCAGCCTGGCAACAACGCGCCGGTCTGGCGCGACGTGCGATCGGGCTCGGAGAACTACACCAGCATTCACGGCCGCGAGACCGGCGTACTGATTCAGCCGCAGGCGCGTTTTCCGGGACAGGCGAACATCTCGACCGCGGGCGAGGCCTGGCGCAACTTCCGCAATGGGCCGATCACGTTCTACGGCGGCTGGGTACTCGTGCTGGCGACGCTCGCGATCGCGGCGTTCTACTTCGCCAAGGGCCCGCTCAAACTGCACGAAAAGCCCACCGGACGGCTGGTCGAGCGCTTTTCGCTGCTGGAGCGCTGGGCGCACTGGACGGTGGCGATCAGTTTCGTCGTCCTCGCGCTGACGGGATTGAGCATCCTGTTCGGCAAGTACGTGCTCCTGCCGATTCTCGGCTACACACTGTTCGCGTGGCTGTTGACGCTCTGCAAGTACGCGCACAACTTCATCGCGCCGCTGTTCATCGCCGGGCTGCTGGTGATGATCGTGGTGTACATCCGCGACAACCTGCCGGAGAAGGGGGACCTGGCGTGGTTCCGCGGCGCGTTCGCGATGTTCTGGTCCGGGAAGCACGTTCCCTCGGGCCGTTTCAACGCGGGGGAAAAGGCCTATTTCTGGATTGGCGTCGTCGCCCTGTGCATCACGCTGAGCGTGACGGGGGTCATCATGCTGTTCCCGAATCTCGACCAGGTTCGAACGACGATGCAGCAGACGAACGTGATTCACTCGATTTCGGCGATCGTGATGACCCTGTTCGCGCTCGGCCACATCTACGTCGGCACGATCGGCGTCGAGGGCGCGTACCAGAACATGCGCGAGGGCGTGACCGACGAGACCTGGGCCAAGGAGCACCACGAACTCTGGTACAACGACGTGAAAGCCGGGAAGCTCGCCGCGAAATCCGGCGCGACCCCGCAAGTCCAGCATTGAGCACGATGGGAGACGCCATGACGAAGTCCTTGATTGCCGCCGCGCTCGGCGCGGGCCTGATGATCGGCGCGTTCAGCGCGTCCTACGCGAAACTGCCGCCGGCGCCGGCGAAGAGCGACGCCGAGAAGGCCGTCGAGGCGGAAAAGGCCGCCACGGCGAAGGCGAAGGAAGCGGACTCGCTCGGTAAGGCGCAGGATCGCGCGGCCGCAAACTACCGCAAGGGCAAAGGCATCGCCGAAGCGAAGCCCGCCGCGGCGGCCAATTCCGGCAAGAAATGAACCTTCCTCGGTCGGTGCGCGCAGGTCTGATCGCGTCGGCCGTGCTGGTGCTGGCAGCCTGCCAGACCCCCATGCCGACGGAGGGGCCGCGCGCGATCGCAAATCTGCAGCCGACCATGGGCAACCAGACCTCCGGCACCGTGACGTTCGCGCAACGCGGCAACAGGGTCGAGGTACACGCGGTAGTCACCGGGCTCAAGCCGAATCACGAGCATGGTTTTCACGTTCACGAAGCGGGCGATTGCAGCTCGGGCGACGGCATGAGCGCGAAAGGTCATTTCAACCCTTACGGCAAGCCGCACGGGCATCGCGCGACGATGGAGCGGCACGCGGGCGACATGCCGAACCTGCGTGGCGACGCGAGCGGTCGCGTGGACGCGCGGTTCGAACTGGACGTGGTCACGGTGGCCCCGGGGCCGGCGAGCGTCGTCGGGCGCGGGCTCGTCGTTCACGCGCAGCCGGACGATTACAAGTCGCAGCCCGTGGGCAACGCAGGCGCGCGAATGGCCTGCGGCATCATCGAGCGCGGCTGACGCCGCCTGAGTCGGGCAATCCGGATCCGCTACCCGGCGTATCCGTCGACCATCAGGATTTTCGACTTCGCCGCCTGGCGGCGAATTGCGAGCAGCGGCGCGTATTCGGGCGACGCATACCAGCGCTGCGCCTGTTCCAGCGACGGAAATTCGAGCACCACGAGCCGCTGCGGGTTCCATTCGCCTTCCTTGGCGTCGACCGCTCCGCCGCGCACGAGGTAACGCCCGCCGTACTGCGCGATCGTCGCCGGAACGCCCCTGGCGTACTCCTGGTAGAGCTGCGGGTCGAGGATCTGCACTTCGCCGATCAGGTAGGCTGCCATGGAGTTCTCCTAGAAAACCGATTGCGCGAGTGTAATCGCGAGCCCTGCCAGCGCGGCAGCGCCGACCACCGGCATGATCCCGATCTTGAACCGGAACAGCGCGACGAACGCCGCCGCACCGAGTACGGCGGACGCCCAGTCGAAGGCGCCGTCGAACCCCCCGGGCCAGAGCACGTGCCAGGCAAAGAACACGGCGAGATTCGCGATCACGCCGACAACCGCCGCGGTGATGCCCGTGAGCGGCGCGGTGAACCGCAGGTTGCCGTGCGTGGTTTCGATGAATGGCGCGCCGGCGAAAATGAACACGAACGAAGGCAGGAAGGTGAAGAACGTCGTCACGATCGCGGCGATCGCACCGGCGGCGGCGAGCGATTCCGGGCCGAAGATCGCCTGAGTCCACGCACCGACGAACGCGACGAAGGCGACCACCATGATGAGCGGCCCTGGCGTGGTTTCGCCGAGCGCGAGTCCGTCGATCATCTGCGCGGGCGTGACCCACTGAAACTGTTCGACCGCGCCCTGATACACGTACGGCAGCACCGCATAGGCGCCGCCGAAGGTGAGCAGCGCCGCCTTGGTGAAGAACCAGCCCATCTGCGTGAGCGCCCCCTGCCAGCCGAAGGCCGCAGCGAGCGATGCGAGCGCCGCGGCCCAGACGAGCAGGCCCACCCCGGCGATCAGCCACAGGCGCGGCCACGAAAATCGCGCGTGCGACGGCGCAGGGGTGTCGTCGTCGATGATGGCGCGCCCGTGGCTCGCCTGCGCCGCGCCGTGACCGCCGCCCGCGGCGAAGATCCGGGGCGCGAACCGGCCGCCCGCGGAACCGATGAGCGCCGCCGCAAGCACGATCGCGGGAAACGGGACCTTGAACGCGAAAATCGCTACGAACGCCGCGGCGGCGATTCCCCAGAGCGCCGGATGCCTGAGCGCGCGCGCTCCGATGCGGTGCGCGGCTGCAAGCACGATCGCGACGACGGCCGGCTTGATGCCGTAAAACAGGCCCGCGACCAGCGGCACGTTGCCCCAGGCGAGATAGATCCACGACAGCGCAATGAGGATGAACACCGAGGGCAGAACGAACAGGCTGCCGGCGGCGATTCCGCCCCAGGTGCGGTGCATCAGCCACCCGATGTAGGTCGCGAGCTGCTGCGCTTCGGGTCCCGGCAGGAGCATGCAGTAGTTGAGCGCGTGCAGGAAGCGCCGCTCGGAAATCCAGCGCCGGCGTTCCACCAGCTCCTGGTGCATGATCGCGATCTGCCCGGTCGGCCCGCCGAAGCTGATGAATCCGAGCTTGAGCCAGAAGCGAAAGGCTTCTGCGAAACCGACCGTCGCGGGTGCGTTCATCGATAGGCCTGGGGGTTCCAGGTGTGCACTTCGCTCTTGCCTTCTTTGCACCAGCGGTAGAGCGCGTCGTACATCACCAGGCCGTGCGAGAGCATTTCGTGGTCGTCGGCGAAACCGCGCGACAGGCCGAGCGAAATCGCGGCAAGCCCGGCGGCCTGCGGCGCGAGATCGGGTCGCCCGGTATCGGCACCGCGCACGATGAGCGCGAGTTCCTCGAGCGCGGGATCGCGCAGCCGGTAGGCGGCGAGGAAGGCGTCGAAGCTGCACTGCTCGCCCACGTGCGAGAACGCGACCTCGGGCACATCGTAAGGCTCGGCGTCGCGTTCCAGCGCGATGCGACGCACCTCGCCTGCGGGCACGTAAAGGAATTCAGCCGCCGGATCGACGAAGCGCCGGATCAGCCAGGGGCAGGCGATGCGGTCGATTTTCGGGCGTTCGCGCGTGACCCAGCGCGTAGCGCCGCCCGCAGGCTTCGCCGCGAGCGCTCCGCGCGCGGCACGCCAGCCTTCGAGACCGCCCTCGAGATACGCGGCATCGATGCCCAGTGCCCGCAATTCGCCGGCGACGGTCCGGCTGACTTCGTGTCCGTGGACGCAATAGGCGATTACGGTCGAGGCTGCGGGAAGCGCCTTGCTCCATTCGGATACGGTAGTCGGGTCGCGGCGCAGTGCGCCCTTCAGCAGGTCGGTTGCCTTCCGAAACGTTTCTTCGCGACGCACGTCGATGACGAGCGGCGGCGTATCGGATGCGAGGGTTTGCAGCAGTGCGGCGGCAGTGGTCGATGCGTCCATGGCTCTCTCCTTGAGATCCTGCAGAGCTTGGACGCACCGGCGTCTTGGGTGACCGGGAGCCTGCAATCCCGACGCCGGAAATCCTACCATGACGGGCGCCAGCACGTGGTTCGTCAGCCGCGCAACGGCAGTCGCTGCAGCCAGGACAGGGCGGCGCTCAGCGACTCCCGTTCCCCGGCCCGCGACGCGTCGTAACCCGGTAATCGATCCACGGCGAGCCTGAATTCTGCGCTGCGCAACGCTTGCTGCAGTGCCAGAAAAGGGGCGGTCCGCAGCGTCCGGCGCGCCGCGGCGAGAAAGTAGCGCTCGGAGGCAAGCGGCACGAAATCCAGGCGGTAACGCGCGGCGGCGGCACGCAAACCAAACCCGGCATCGGCGCGCCCTTCCGCGACCGCCGCGGCGACCTGGAGGTCGGCGCTTGCCGCGTCACGCGCGTTGGAAGGCGAGGGCCGATCGACGAACCGCACGCCGCTGCGCGCGAGATCCTTGACGCCGCGGATGCGCGCGCCGTGGCGCACGATCAGTCCCTGCTCGCGCGTGACGAAGATCAGGAGCTGGTGTTTGCGCGGGTCGAGCCAGCGCCCGAGCGCGGCGGCGGCCGCTGCAGCACGGGGAAGCGCGTCCGCGACGTGAAAACCGGCGACATCGCACTGCCCGCGAGCGAGCGCCGCGAGGCAGTCGTCCGCCCCGCGTACTTCGATGTCCAGATCGAGCGTCGCCGCGCACAGGCGGGCCAGCTCGCCGAGCGCCAGGTCGTGACTTGCGTACAGCGACAGGCGCGGCCGCATTCGCGGCCGCGATTCGGCGAGCCGCTGTGCGAGTTCGCCCCGCAGGCGCTCGAAGGGCGCATCGAGGGCGGCACGCGCGTGCGCTTCCGCGGCGAGCACCTTGCGCCCGAGCGCAGTGAGCGTCGCACCGCGTCCGCGGCCCATGTCCACGAGCGGACCGCCGAGCGTGCGCGCGCCGTCGCCGAGCAGTCCCCAGGCGTAGCGGTAGGAAACGCCGAGCGCGCGCGCCGCGTCGCGCAGCGATTTCGCCCCGGCGAGCGTCGCGAGCAGCCGCGTCAGCACGCGGCCGCGCTCGCGTGAAAGTCCCTCTGCGGCGAGCCAGCTGAACTCGAGGTCGACCGGGACGCCTTTATGCATTCACATGCCTATTCCGTCTGAGGCGCTTCGGGAATTATATTCTCTGCAGGAAATGAATATGCACCACGAAGCATATAGAAGCCGCCCGCGGCCGTCCGCGGACCCGGCGTAGCCGCCGGGGATGGAGGATCTCGGCGCAGCGCTGCAGGGAGCCCTTGCGCTCATCGTCTCCGGCGACCGCGCGCTGGTCGATATCGTCGCGCTCAGCCTCGGGGTGAGCCTGTCCGCCGTCCTCCTCGCGACGCTGCTCGGATTACCCCTGGGCGCGGCGATCGCGATCGCGCGGTTTCCGGGAAGGCGCATCGTGGTCGTGCTGCTCAACGCGCTGATGGGTCTGCCGCCGGTCGTGGTCGGCCTGTTCGTGTACCTCATGCTCTCGCGCGCGGGGCCGCTGGGGTCGTTCGGGCTGCTGTTCACCCCGCGCGCGATGGTGTTCGCGCAGACCATCCTCATCCTGCCGATCATCGCCGCGCTCTGCCGCCAGGCGGTCGAGGACGCCTGGATCGAATACGAGGAGCAACTGCGCTCGCTCGGTGCGCACGGTCCCGGAGCGGCGCTGACGCTCGTCTGGGACATCCGTTTTTCGCTCGCGACCGCCGTGCTGGCGGGTCTCGGCCGTGCTTCGGCCGAAGTCGGCGCGGTGATGATCGTCGGCGGCAACATCGACGGCGTGACGCGAGTCATGACCACCGCGATCGCGCTCGAGACTTCGAAAGGCGACCTGCCCCTCGCCCTGTCACTGGGAATCGTCCTGATCCTGCTCGTGATCGCGCTCAACGCGGTGGCGCACGTGGTCAAGGATGCTGCGCAAAGGCGCTACGGCTGATGAGCGCCTCGGGACGCATCCTGCCGCTTGCGCTGCGCGAGGTCTCGTACCGCGCCGGGGGGCGTACGCTCATCGACGCCATCTCTGCGGAAATCGCGGCCGGCCCGAGCACCATCATCCTGGGCGCCAACGGCGCGGGCAAGAGCGTGCTGATGCGCCTGATGCACGGACTGCTCGCGCCGAGTGCGGGAACGATCGCATGGAGCGAACCCGAAGAGGCGCGCCTGCGCCGGCAGCAGGCGATGGTGTTTCAGCGCCCGGTGATGCTGCGGCGAAGCGCCCTCGCCAACGTCGTGTACGCGCTCGAGGTCGCCCGTGTGCCTCGCGCCGAGCGCGAACGGGTCGCCGCCGACGCACTGGGGAGCGTGGGGCTTGCGCATCTCGCGCAGCGCTCGGCGCGCGTGCTCTCCGGGGGCGAACAGCAGCGGCTTGCGCTGGCGCGCGCCTGGGCGCTGCATCCGGAAGTCCTGTTTCTCGACGAGCCGACGGCGAGTCTCGATCCGAGCGCGACGCGCGAGATCGAGCGCGTGATTCGCGCTTTCGACGCGGCCGGCACCAAGATCGTGATGGCGACGCACAGCCTGGGACAGGCGCGCCGGCTCGGTGACGAGGTGCTGTTCGTCCACCAGGGGCGCCTCGTCGAGCGCGCCCCCGTGGAGCAGTTCTTTTCGCGACCGGCCTCCGCGGAGGCGGCGGCATTCATCAAGGGTGAGCTTCCATGGGGATGATTCCCCCGCTGCTCGTGACCATTGCGACGGCGTTCCCCGCCCTGCCGGCCGTGGCGCAGTCCGGATACATCACGGTCGCTTCGACCACTTCCACCGAACAGTCGGGACTGTTCAGGCATCTGCTGCCCCTGTTCGAGAAGAAATCCGGTATCCAGGTGCGGGTCGTGGCGCTGGGCACGGGACAGGCGCTCGACATGGGCCGGCGCGGCGACGCCGACGTCGTGTTCGTGCATGCGAAGCCGCTGGAAGAGAAATTCGTCGCCGAAGGCCACGGCGTCAGGCGATACGAGGTGATGTACAACGATTTCGTCCTCATCGGGCCAATCAAAGATCCCGCCAGGATCCGGGGCGCAATCGACATCCTGGAGGCCTTCCGCAAGATCCGCGCGGCGAAAGCGCCGTTCGTCTCCCGCGGCGATCGCAGCGGCACGCATTTCGCCGAGCTTTCGATCTGGAAGGCGGCCGGAATCGCCGTCGAAAAGGAAAAAGGCGCCTGGTACCGCGACACGGGTCAGGGCATGGGCCCGGCGCTGAACAGCGCCGCCGGAACGGGTGCCTACATTCTCGCCGACCGGGGTACGTGGCTGTCGTTCAGGAATCGCGCGGACCTCGCGGTGCTCGCGGAAGGCGACCGGCGACTGCTCAACCAGTACGGCATCATCCTCGTGAATCCCGGAAAGCATCCGAGCGTGAAGCAGGCTGCGGCGCAGGCGTTCATCGATTGGGTGATTTCTCCTGAAGGGCAGCGCGCCATCGCGGAGTATCGAATCGGCGGCGAGCAGCTTTTCTTTCCCAACGCCAGGTAGGATGGGCAACCGGGAGACTACGGCGCACGATGTCAACGTCAGTGCGGTTGAAAACCGAAGCGCGCGGGCTTGCCATGGGTTTCGAATTTGACCTCCCCGATCTCCCGACTTGGCCGTTGTTGGCCAAGTCGGGAGACCTGGGGGACTTCCAAAATGCGCTATCGGCCAAGTCGGCAGATGGGATGATATTCAAGATCGGTACCGCGTCGAGATGAACCTTAGGGTATCTTGACCCCGCCATGCCAGTTCTCGATCCGAACGATTTCGCGATCGCCTTGCTAGCCGCCGGAATGCTGGTGGCGGCGTTCGGCTACGCATCGGTGGGCCACGGCGGCGCATCCGCCTATCTCGCGGCGATGGCGCTGGCGGGCATCGCACCGCAGGAAATGCGGCCCGTCGCGCTCACGCTCAATGTCGTGGTTTCCGCGATCGCGACCTTCAAGTTCCAGCGCGCGGGGCATTTTCGCTGGCGACTGCTGTGGCCCTTCGCGGTGGTGTCGATTCCGCTCGCCTACGTCGGCGGCGCGATTACGCTGCCCGGGAACGCCTACAAGGTGCTCGTCGGCGTCGTGCTGCTGTACACCGGGTGGCAACTCTGGCTGAGCGGCCGCGCCGGGGCGGAAATGCGCGCGGTGCGAGAACCGCCGCTCGCCCTGGCGATGACGATCGGCGCGCTGCTCGGCGTACTTTCCGGACTGACCGGCGTGGGCGGCGGAATTTTCCTCAGCCCGCTGCTCCTGATGCTGGGGTGGGCAGGGACCAAGGAGACCTCGGCGGTCGCTGCGCCTTTCATCCTGGTGAATTCGATCGCCGGTCTGGCGGCGGGATTGGCGACGGGCGCTTCGCGGTTGCCGGAGTACGTCGTTCTGCTGATCCCCGTGGTCCTCGCCGGCGGCTGGGCCGGAGCCGAGTACGGCAGCCGGCGTTTCGCCAATCCCGTCATCCGGCGCGTGCTCGCGGTCGTGCTCACCGTGGCCGGTGTCAAAATGGTCCTTGTTTAGAATCCGCGCTCGCTCAACTCATCATCCGGCGCATGAAAATCATCGGATTCGCTGGCTGGTCCGGCAGCGGCAAGACGACGCTGATCGAGCAGCTGCTTCCCCGCTTCGTCGCGCACGGCCTGCGCGTCTCGCTCATCAAGCACGCCCATCACACCTTCGACGTCGATCAGCCGGGCAAGGACTCTTACCGGCACCGCTACGCCGGCGCGACGGAGGTGCTCGTCACTTCGTCGCGCCGCTGGGCGCTGATGCACGAGCTTCGCGGCGCGCAGGAACCTTCCTTCGACGAGCAACTGAGTCGCCTTTCGCCCTGCGACCTGCTGGTGGTCGAGGGTTTCAAGTACGCGCCGATTCCGAAAATCGAAGTGTGGCGCGCTGCCACGGGCGAAGGGCTGCTGCACCCCAACGACCCGCACGTCGTCGCGGTCGCGACCGATGCGGCGATCGAGACGCCGCTCCGGCGGCTCGACCTGAACGATCCGGACGCGATCGCCGCGTTCGTCTTCGATCACCTCGGCCTGCACCGATGAATTCCGGCCTGCTTTCGGTAGACGAGGCACTCGAACGATTGCTTGCGGATGCGAGCGCGGTCGCGCAGATCGAATCGGTGCCGACGCTCGAAGCCACGGGACGCGTCCTCGCCGAAGCGCAGGTCTCGTCGATGGACGTGCCGCCGATGGACAACAGCGCGATGGACGGTTACGCCCTGCGACGCGCCGACGTTCCGGCGCCGGGCGCGCGCTTGCGGATCGCGCAGCGTATCGCTGCGGGAAGCGTCGGAACGCCGCTCGAACCTGGAACCGCTGCGCGCATTTTCACCGGTGCGCCGATTCCGCCGGGTGCCGATGCGGTGGTGATGCAGGAGTTCTGTGTCGCCGAAGGCGAGCAGGTCGTCGTCAATCACGCACCGCATTGCGGGGAGTGGGTACGGCTCCGCGGCAGCGACATCCGGGCCGGTGGGCGAATTCTCGAACCCGACGTGCGGTTGCGCCCGCAGGACACGGGGCTCGCAGCCTCAGTCGGACTGGGAACTCTGCCGGTGCGTCGCCGCGTGCGGCTGGCGCTTTTTTTCACCGGCGACGAACTGGTGATGCCCGGCGAGCGGCTGGCGCCGGGGCGCATCTACAATTCCAACCGCTTCACCCTGCGCGGGCTTGCGCAGGTCTATGGCTGCGAGGTGCGCGACTACGGAATCGTTCCGGACCGGCTCGATGCGACGCGCGAGGTGCTCCGCCGCGCGGCTGCGGAAAACGACCTCATCGTCACCTCGGGCGGCGTCTCGGTGGGCGACGAGGACCACGTCAGGCCGGCGGTGGAGGCGGAGGGGTCGCTGCTGATGTGGCGCATCGCGATGAAGCCCGGCAGGCCGCTCGCGTTCGGCCGGGTCGGCGCCGCTGCATTCATCGGGCTGCCGGGGAATCCGGTGTCGAGCTTCATCACCTTTCTCGTTTTCGTGCGGCCGTTTCTCCTGCGAACCCAGGGAGTCGGGGACGTTGCGCCCCGTGCGCTCGATCTGCGCGCCGCGTTCGACTGGCCGCGGCCGGACGCGCGGCGTGAATTTCTTCGCGCGCGGCGGAACTCCGACGGCGCGCTCGAACTCTACGCGACACAGGATTCCGCGGTGCTCACGTCGACCGCCTGGGCCGACGGCCTGGTGGACAATCCGGCCAATCACGCGATCCGCAAAGGAGATCTGGTGCGCTTTCTGCCGTTTTCGGAACTGTACGGATGACCGTTCATCTGCTTTTCTTTGCCAGCGTGCGTGAGCAGCTCGGGGTTGCGCGCGAGGAGTTGCCGCTCCCGCCGGGCGTCGGAACGATGGGCGAGCTGCGCGCGTTTCTTCGGCAGCGGGGGCCGGCGTGGCAGGCTGCGCTCGCCGAAGGCAGGATCCTGCGCACCGCGGTCAACCAGAGCATGGCGACGACCGCGACGCGAATCGCGGACGGCGACGAAATCGCGTTCTTTCCGCCGGTGACCGGCGGCTGAGAATGAAAATCGCGATCCAGCGCGAGCCGTTCGAGGTCGACGCCGAACTCGATTCCCTGTCGCGCGGCAACGCCTCGATCGGCGCGCTCGCGGCGTTCGTCGGGCTGGTGCGCGACTCCAGCGAGGGGGCGAGCGTCGGGCGAATGACCCTCGAGCACTATCCCGGCATGACCGAGAAATCGATCGGCGCGATCGTCGAGCAGGCGCGCGGCCGCTGGCAGGTGATCGACTGCACGGTGATCCACCGCATCGGCGAGCTCGAGCCCACCGATCGCATCGTGCTCGTCGCGGTGGCGAGCGCGCACCGCCACGATGCCTTCGCCGCGTGCGAATTCATCATGGACTACCTGAAGACGCGCGCCCCGTTCTGGAAGAAGGAGCGCACCCTCGAAGGCGCGCGCTGGGTCGAGGCGAGGAGCTCCGACGACGAGGCTGCGGAGCGCTGGGGGGAATTTGCCAAGCCGGAACGGCGCGGCTAGACTGTCGGTGCAGCAGGGAGATGGCATACCTCCCATAACCGCCGCAAGGCTGATGATGCCTACGTGAAACGCCGGAACAGGGGCGGGTACGTAGGTTTTTTTGTGCCCCTCCGATGTGACGTGCGAGCGGAACAACAACGATCGGAGGCCGGCAGGTGACTTTTCTTGGCGTGATGGCCGTCGGCGGCGGCGCCGCCGCGGGTGCGTGGCTGCGCTGGTGGCTTGGCATCGTCCTCAATCCCCTGTTTCCCACGCTGCCGCTCGGCACGCTCGCAGCCAATCTGATCGGCGGCTACCTGATGGGCATCGCGCTGGCGACGCTCACCCACTTCGAGACCCTGCCGCCGGAGGCGCGGCTGCTCGTCACCACCGGTTTTCTCGGCGGGCTGACGACCTTTTCGACCTTTTCCGCCGAGGCAACGACGCTGCTTGCGCGGCAGCAGCTCGGCTGGGCCGCGGCGCTGATGACCGGTCACGTCGCCGGCTCGGTCCTGATGACTTTCGCCGGCATCGGCACGATGCGTCTTCTCCTGAGGTGAGCCATGCGGGGAACCTATCTGCGTTTCTACATGCACGAGAACCGCAAGCACCACGGCATCCTGCTCTACGAGTGGCTGCTCGAGACCGCGAAGAAGGCAGGCATCCACGGAGGTTCGGCGTTCCGAGCGATCGCCGGATTCGGGCGGCACGGCGTGCTGCACGAGCAGCACTTCTTCGAATTGGCCGGTGACCTGACGGTCGAGGTCGAGTTCCTGCTGTCCGACGAGCAGTGCGCGCAACTGCTCGAAGCGCTGCGCAGCGAGCGCGTCCGCATCGTCTTCGCGCGGGTGGCTGCGGAATTCGGAATGACCGAAGGCCATGACTGAAATCTGGGCGCTCGCGGCGCTGTGGCTGGGCCTTGCGCTCGTCGCCACGCTCGCATCGATCTGGCTGCGCGTCGCGACGGCGCTGTCCGAAATCGTCGTCGGCACCATCGCGCAGCTCGTCATTGGCGCACTCGTTGGAACGGCCGCGCTCGGGGCGGACCAGGGCTGGATCAAGTTCCTCTCAGGGACCGGCGCCATCGTCCTGACCTTTCTCGCCGGGGCCGAGCTGGACCCCGTGGTGTTCCGGCGGAAATGGAAGGAAGCCACGGTGATCGGGCTGATCAGCTTCTTCGCGCCGTTCTTTGGCTGCGCCGCCGCGGCGCACTGGCTGCTGGGTTGGAACCCGATGGCGAGCTGGCTTGCCGGCATCGCCATGTCGACGACCTCCGTCGCGGTGGTGTACGCGGTGATGATCGAATTCGGCTTCAATACGACCGACTACGGCAAGACCGTGCTCGCCGCCTGCTTCATCACCGACCTCGGCACGGTGGTCGCGCTGGGCCTGATCTTCGCGCCGTTCACGCTCAAGACGCTGCTCTTCGTCGGGGTGCTCGCCCTGTCGGGGTTTCTGCTGCCCTGGCTCACGCCGCGTTTCTTCAGGCGCTACGGCGGTCGGCCGTCGGAACTCGAAGCGAAGTACCTGCTGCTGTGCCTGTTCGGACTCGGCGCGCTCGCGGCGTGGGCGGACAGCGAAGCCGTGCTCCCGGCGTATCTGATGGGAATGGTGCTCGCGGGCACCGTAGGCAAGGACCACGTCCTGGTACGGCGCCTCCGCACGCTCTGCTTCGGTCTGCTGACGCCGTTCTATTTCATCCGCGCCGGGTCGTTTGTGTCGATCCCGGCGCTCACCGCCGCGCCCGCCGCGTTCGTGCTGATGCTCGTGGTCAAGATGTTCGCCAAGATCGCGGGCGTCTACCCGGTGACGCGCGCATTCCGATCACCGAAGAAGGAGGGCATGTACACGACGTTGCTGATGTCCACGGGGCTCACGTTCGGCACCATTTCGGCGCTCTTCGGCCTGTCGCACGAGCTGATCGACCAGGCCCAGTATTCCGCGCTCGTCGCTGCGGTGATCGCGAGCGCGGTGATTCCGACGCTCATCGCGAACGCCTGGTTCATGCCGCGCCACCTGCTGCGGGTCGAGAAGGTCGGCGAGACGGCTCCGGCGCACGAACCGATGCGGAGGTGATCGCATGTACCGGCGAATCCTGGTCGGCTACGACGGGTCGGAATCCTCGAAGAAGGCATTCGCGACGGCGTGCGACCTTGCCGCCACGCACGGTGCGGAGTTGTACGTGCTCAGCGTGGCGCGTCCGCCCGAGGTGGCGGACGACGTGGAGACGGAGGCGGTCATCGAGAATTCGCGACGGTATCATCGCGGCTTGCTGGCGGAGCTGAGGGCCGCGGTCGCGGGCAAGGGAATCCAGATGCATTTCGAGGTCGGGGTCGGGCACCCGGCGGAGCAGATCATCTATGACGCCGACCGCCACGACGTGGATCTCATCGTCGTGGGCGACCGCGGCCGCTCGAAATTTTCCCGCCTGCTGCTCGGCTCGGTTTCCAAGCAGGTCGTGCAATACGCGGGGCGTGCCGTGCTCGTGGTTCGCTGAGTTGAATCCTGCGCCTGCCATCCCGCGCAGCATCTGGCTGCTCGGCTTCGTCAGCCTGTTCATGGACGTCTCGTCCGAGCTGATCCACAGCCTGCTGCCGGTGTTCATGGTGACGAGCCTCGGCGCCACGGCGCTCGCCGTCGGCGTCGTCGAAGGCATCGCCGAATCGACGGCGCTGATCGTGAAGGTGTTCACCGGCACGCTGAGCGACTGGCTGGGCCGGCGCAAAGGGCTGGCCGTGCTCGGCTACGCCCTGGGCGCGGCCTCGAAACCGTTGTTTGCGCTCGCTCTGTCGGTGAACTGGGTGCTCGCGGCGCGGTTCATGGACCGCATCGGCAAGGGAATCCGCGGCGCGCCGCGCGATGCGCTGGTCGCCGATCTTGCGCCGCCGGAGATCCGTGGCGCCGCGTTCGGCCTGCGCCAGTCGCTGGATACCGTAGGCGCGTTCCTCGGTCCCCTGCTCGCGATCGGCCTGATGCTCCTGTGGGCGGGAGATTTCCGCATGGTGTTCTGGTTTGCGGTCATTCCCGCGGCGGTCGCGGTTCTGCTGTTGATGTTTGGCGTCGATGAGCCGCAATCCCGGGGAGCGCGTCCTCGATCAGAGAATCCGATGCAGTGGAAGATCTTGGAAAATCTCGGCAGTGCCTACTGGCTCGTGGTCGCTGCCGGGGCGATTTTCACCCTGGCGCGATTCAGCGAGGCGTTCCTCATCCTGCGCGCCCAGCAGCACGGTCTGCCCGATGCGTTCGCGCCCCTGGTGCTGGTCGTCATGAACGTCGTGTACGCGCTGTCGGCTTACCCGCTGGGGAAGCTCGCCGACCGGATCAGTCACCGCACGCTGCTCGCGTACGGACTCGCTGCGCTGGTCGCCGCCGACCTGGTTCTGGCGCAGGCGCCGGGTCTTGCGGCGGTCGGCATCGGAGCGGCTCTCTGGGGACTGCACCTGGGAATGACGCAGGGGCTGCTCGCGACGATGGTGGCTGGTGCAGCGCCGGTCCACCTGCGCGGCACCGCTTTTGGAGTTTTCAATCTCGCGAGTGGCGTCGCGATGCTGGTCGCGAGCGTTCTTGCCGGCCTGCTCTGGGACTGGTTCGGTGCCGCAGTGACCTTCTATGCTGGAGCCGCGTTTTCGCTCGCGGCGCTCGCGCTCCTGTGGCGGGCGCCGGTGCCTCGCGCAACGCGCTGAATCCCCGCGATTCTGCCGCGGCGATGACCGACGCGCACCGTCCACGCCAAATAGAATGTCGAGGCGCGGGTCTGGATTCCCGACAGCGGAGATGTGGCTGGTCTTGCACCCGAAGCGAACGACACGGAAACTCTCGTCGAGAACCGGAGTTCGGCCGGAGCCTTGAAGTCGCGCCGATTGACCCCATTTGCAAGCGAGGAATCCGATACGGAATCGACGCCATGCGTTTCGACAAACTGACCACCAAGCTGCAGGAAGCCCTCTCTGAGGCCCAGAGCCTCGCGGTCGGGCAGGACCATCAGCAGATCGAGCCTCAGCACCTGCTCGCCACGCTGCTTGCACAGGACGACGGCGGCGCGGCGGCGCTCGTCGCCAAGGCCGGCGGCAGCCTCGGCGCGCTCAAGCAGGCGCTGCAGCAGGCGATCGCCAGATTGCCCAAGGTCGAAGGCACGCCGGGCGAAGTGCATCTGTCGCGCGATCTCGGCAACCTGTTCAACGTCGCGGACAAGGAAGCGCAGAAGCGCGGCGACCGGTACATCGCTTCCGAGATGTTCCTGCTCGCTGCCTGCGCCGACAAGGGCGAGACCGGGCGGCTGCTGAAGCAGGCGGGCGTCGACCGCAAGGTGCTCGAAAAAACGATCGAGCAGGTCCGCGGCGGGGCGAATGTCGAATCGCAGGCGGACGAATCGCAGCGCCAGGCGCTGGCGAAATACACGCTCGATCTCACCGAGCGCGCACGCCGCGGCAAGCTCGATCCGGTCATCGGCCGCGACGACGAGATCCGGCGCGTGATCCAGATCCTGCAGCGCCGGACCAAGAACAACCCGGTGCTGATCGGCGAGCCGGGCGTGGGCAAGACCGCGATCGTCGAAGGACTCGCGCAGCGGATCGTGAACGGCGAAGTTCCCGAGAGCCTCAAGTCCAAGCGCGTACTGGTGCTCGACATGGCGGCGCTGCTCGCGGGTGCGAAGTACCGCGGAGAATTCGAGGAGCGGCTGAAGTCGGTGCTGAAGGAACTCGCGCACGACGAGGGCAACACGATCGTGTTCATCGACGAGATGCACACCATGGTCGGCGCCGGAAAGGCCGAAGGCGCGATCGACGCCGGCAACATGCTCAAACCGGCGCTTGCGCGCGGCGAGCTGCATTGCGTCGGGGCGACCACGCTGGACGAGTATCGCAAGTACATCGAGAAGGACGCCGCGCTCGAGCGGCGCTTCCAGAAGGTGCTGGTCGGGGAGCCGAGCGTCGAGGCGACGATCGCGATCCTGAGGGGCCTGCAGGAGCGCTACGAGCTGCACCACGGCGTCGAGATCACCGATCCGGCGATCGTGGCCGCGGCCGAACTCTCGCACCGCTACATCACCGACCGCTTCCTGCCGGACAAGGCGATCGACCTGATCGACGAGGCAGGCGCGCGCATCAAGATGGAGATCGACTCCAAGCCCGAGGCGATGGACCGTCTCGAGCGGCGGCTGATCCAGCTCAGGATCGAGCGCGAGGCGGTGAAGAAGGAAAAGGACGAAGCTTCGCGCAAGCGCCTCGCGCTGATCGAAGAGGAGATCGGGCGCCTGGAGAAGGACTATTCCGACCTCGAGGAAGTGTGGAAGGCGGAGAAGGCGCAGGTCGCCGGCAGCCAGCAGATCAAGGAGGAACTCGAAAAGCTGCGCCTCGCGATGGACGAAGCGCGCCGCAAGGGCGACTGGCAGAGGATGAGCGAGATCCAGTACGGCCGGATTCCGCAGATCGAGTCGCAGTTGAAGCAGGTGGAGAAGGGCGAACCCAGGGCGGGGGGCGCGAAACTGCTGCGCACGCAGGTCGGCGCCGAGGAGATCGCGGAAGTCGTTTCGCGCGCGACCGGAATCCCGGTCTCCAAGATGATGCAGGGCGAACGCGAGAAATTGATCCGCATGGAGCAGCGGCTGCACGAACGCGTGGTCGGACAGGACGAAGCGGTCCGCCTCGTGTCGGACGCCATCCGGCGCTCGCGCTCCGGGCTGTCGGACCCCAACCGGCCGTACGGCTCGTTCCTGTTCCTCGGTCCCACGGGGGTCGGCAAGACCGAGCTGTGCAAGGCGCTCGCCGCTTTCCTGTTCGATTCCGAGGAGCACCTCGTCCGCATCGACATGTCGGAATACATGGAGAGGCACTCGGTGGCGCGGCTGATCGGCGCGCCGCCGGGCTATGTCGGCTACGAGGAGGGCGGGCAGCTCACCGAGCAGGTGCGCCGCAAGCCTTACGCGGTGATTCTGTTCGACGAAATCGAGAAGGCGCACCCCGACGTCTTCAACGCGCTGCTGCAGGTGCTCGACGACGGGCGGCTCACCGACGGGCAGGGCCGCACGGTGGATTTCCGGAACACCGTGCTCGTCATGACCTCGAACCTCGGTTCGCACATGATCCAGCAGATGGCCGGAAGCGACTACGCAGTGATCAAGGTCGCGGTCATGGCGGAAGTGAAAAACCAATTCCGCCCTGAATTCGTCAACCGCATCGACGAGGTCGTCGTGTTCCACAGCCTGGGCGAAGAGCACATCCGGTCGATCGCGAAGATGCAGCTCGCGATCCTCAGGGCTCGCCTCGCCGGGATGGACTACGGGCTCGAAGTCTCCGACGCGGCGGTCGCCGACATCGCCAAGACCGGATTCGACCCGGTGTACGGCGCGCGGCCGCTCAAGCGCGCGATCCAGTCGGAACTCGAAAATCCGCTCGCCAAGGCGATTCTCGAGGGACGTTTCGCCCCGAAAGACACGATCCGCGTCGACTACCGCGGCGGCGCGCTGAGGCTGGAGAAGTCGCCCGAGCGAGCCGCGGCGTAACCGGGCAGGGCTTCGGCGCGGATGCGTTGCGTCTGCTCGAGCAACTCCTCCCACAGCCCGTCGGTGTCCTTGCGGAACACGGTCTCGACGTCCGGGTTCAGGATCGACCACAGGCCGCGGTCGATTTCGGTGCGCAGTTCCCCCGGGCGCCAGCCGACGTAGCCGACGAAGTAGCGCGCATCGTTGGGCCTGGACTCGATCACCTGGTCGATGCTGTTGGCGCGGAACATCAGGAACAGGTTGCGCAGCAGCGCCACCGAACCCGCACCCGGGTTGGTTTCGGCTCTGACCAGCGCCACCAGCGCACCTCGCGAAAACGGACCGCCGAAGAACACCGGATCGGACACCTTCTTGGAGGGCTCGTGATCCGGGAACAGGCTGAACAGCGAGCGCCGCGTCGGGCGATTCAGGATCACGCCGACGTGACCGCCGTTCGGCGCAGGCGCAGCGATCAGGACGGTGTGGCGATAGGTGGCGTCGAGAAACGCAGGGTGCGCAACCAGAAGCATCGCGTCTTCGTCCTGCGCCGACGCCGCACCGATGGGCGCAAGCCATGCGATCAGCACGACCGCAAGCCGGAGGAGACCGGAATATCGATGTTCCGACATGGTAATCGCAATCATTCTAGCGCCCGATTGCGCAATTGATGTCGCCGTGCGCCAATGCTGCATCGAGCCTTGACAAGCTCGCCTGGAGTGCTAGATTGACCTCTGGAACTCGCCCACGCGGTCGGGTCGCCGAGCCGCGGTAAAGCGGAATCCCGGGCGACCGTCCGGGCACCGCGAGACGAGCGTCGCAGTGAAGGAGGCGGCGCAGCGACGGGTTCCAAGCGCGGCGCACGCCGCGCAAATGGGGCGCTGCTCTTGCAGCGCCGCCCGGTGTATCCGGGCTACAGCCCCGCCAACGGCGGGGCTTTTCATTTCCACGATCTGCCGCACGAGCCCAGGCAGGCCGGCCGCATTTCGGCCTTGCGCACGAGTTCGGGCCAGAGATTCTCGATGTCGCTCCTGAACACCGCGGCCCCATCGGCCGGGAGGATATACCAGCCGTCGCGCTCGAGTTCGCCCTCGAGCTGGCGCGGCGCCCAGGCCGAAAACCCGGCGTACAGCCGGAACTGGCGCCCGGGCTTCGCAAGCAACTGCGCGATGTTCTCGGGGTGCATCGTCAGGTAGAGGTCTCGAAGCACGTGGAACGCCGAGGCCTTCGGCGGCTCCGCCGAGCGAAACAATGCGACCACCGCTTGCGGCATCACGGGCCCGCCGAAAAAGACCGGCTCACGGTAGTTCGCGCCGGATTCCACGCCGGGCAGCAATTCGCGCAAGGGGACCTGCGTCGGCCGGTTCACGATGACGCCCACCGTGCTCGCGTCGGTCGTCTGCGTGACCAGGACGACGGTGCGGGCGAAATTGGGGTCCTCGAGCGACGGTTTCGCGATCACGAACACGCCGTTCGCCTGCTCGAGCTGCTGCGCCGAGGCGCCGGGCGCGATCGCGACCGCAAGGACCAGACACAACCGCAGCGCGACGATCTTCATGCGCCCATTATCCCGCTGCCGATTGACCCCGATCAATCGGGGGCGATCCCCGGGTACTAGCCTGACGGCGACCCATCTTCAGGGGAACGCGGCAATGAAACGCATATTGGTGCCGGTCGACGGATCCGGGAGCGCCCTGCACGCCCTGCGCCACGCGATCGGACGGGCGAAGGAGTCGCCTGCCGAGGTTCACGTGCTGCACGTCGAGCCGCCGCCGCACTATCAGGAAGCGCGGCTGTATGCGCTGCGCGAGGATATCGCAAAGATCCACCGGGAGGCGCGCCAGCGGCTGCTGCAGGATGCGGTCGACGAGCTGCAGAAGGAAAAGGTTTCGCACGCGGTGCATCTCGAAGACGGCGAAGTGGCGAATGCGATCGCCCGGTTCGCCGATTCGCAGCAAATGGACGAGATCGTGATGGGCACGCGCGGCATGACCGCCTTCGGACAGATGCTGGTCGGTTCGGTGGCGAGCCGGGTGGTGCATTTCGTCAAGGTCCCGGTCACGCTCGTCAAATAGAGGCCGCTTGCGGTTGCGCGATTGGCGGGCGCAAGGCATCTTTGCGGGGCTGGAAAACGCGTTCAATCACAGGACAAGGGAGGATGGAATGGCCGAAGAAGTCAAAGCCCCGTTGGCGGGGAGCATCTGGTCGGTGCTGGTCGAAGTCGGCGCCAAAGTCGACGAGGACGACGAGTTGCTCGTGATCGAGGCGCTCAAGATGGAAAACCCCGTGTGCGCGCCCTGCGCCGGCACCGTGAAGGACATCCGCGTCAAGAAGGGCGACAAGGTCGAGGAAGACGCCGTCCTCATCGTGCTCGAATGAGCGCGGCTGCAACGCGGGCAGGGGGATTGCCGACATGAATTTCGAACTCACCGAAGACCAACGGCTGATTCAGGACACCGCGCGGCGTTTTGCCGCCGAGGAGATCGCGCCGACGCTCGCGGAGGAAGAGCGCAAGCACGAATTCCGCGCCGACCGCGTCGCGAAGATGGGCGGCCTGGGTTTCTTTTCCTGCGCGCTGCCGGAGGACCTGGGCGGCAGCGGCATGGGGTTCATGGAGTCGGTGCTGATGGCCGAGCAGATCGCGCGCGTCTCCGCGTCGTGGCGTCTGCCGTTCAACATGCAGAACCTGGGGCCGGCGCTCACGGTGAGCAAATTCGGCACGCCGGCGCAGAAGAAGAAATATGTTTCGGGCTGGATCGCCGGAACGCAGCTCGGGTTCTTCGCCATGACCGAGCCCAACACGGGGTCGGACGTGGCCAGCATGAAGACCCACGCCATCGACAAGGGCGATCATTACGAGGTTCACGGCAGCAAGATGTGGATTTCGCAGGCGCACGTGGGCGACGCGGGGCTGCTGTACGCGTATACCGACCGCACGGCGGGCAACAAGGGCATGACCGCCTTCATCATCGAACCGAAGAAGATGAAGGGCTGCAGCGCGCGCGCGATCGAGACCAAACTCGGCCTGCATTGCTCGCCCACGGGCGAATTCGTCTTCGAGGGCATGCAGGTGCCGAAGGAAAACGTGCTCGCCAAACCGGGTGAGGGCTTTCGCATCTGCATGTGGCAGCTCAACCAGACGCGGCTGGGATGCGCGGCGGGCGCGCTCGGCCTCGCGGGCGGCGTGCTCGACCTGGCGATCGACTACGCCAAGGCACGCAAGCAGTTCGGCAAGCCGATCGCGCAGCACCAGATGGTGCAGGCGCAGATCGCCGAGATGGTTCTCGAGCACCAGGCGGCGCAGCTCCTCGTCTACCGCGCCGCGTGGCTCAAGGACCAGGGCAGACCGAGCCAGTATGAAACCTCGGTCGCGAAGCTCGCGGCGTCGGAAGCGGCGGTGCACGCCGCCAACGAGTGCATGAAGATCTACGGTTCGTACGGGTTCTCGACCGAGTATCCGGCGGAGCGCTACTACCGCGACGCCAAGTCGCTGCAGATCGTCGAGGGCACCTCGAACATCCAGAAAATCATCATCTCGGGCATGGCCACCGGCGCCACGCCGAACCGCGAGTAGATGGTACAGGAAGGAACCGCAATGAGACCCTATTTTGAAAGGATGGCGGGCTTCGGCAGGCCGCTCAAGGAAAACCGCATCGCGCGAACGCAGGAAAGCCGCGCGAAGCTCGAGGCGGTCGAGGCCGGAATCGCCGCGCTTCGCAAGGCGAAGGAAAACATCGGCATCCCTGCCGCGGAGATCAACAAGCGCGGTTCGCTCACGGTGTGGCAGCGGCTCGAATACCTGGTCGATGCGGGTAGCTGGCATCCGCTGCACAGCCTCTACAACCCGGCCGACAACACCGAGGGTTCGACCAACGTGGTCGACGGTCTCGGCCGCATCGGCGGGCGCTGGGCGGTGATCATCGGATTCGACAACAAATGGCTCGCGGGTGCCTGGGTGCCGGGGCAGGCCGACAATATCCTGCGCGTCACGAACATCTCGAAGCGGCTCAACCTCCCGCTGGTCTGGCTCGTTCATTGCAGCGGCGTTCAGCTCCCCGAGCAGGAGAAGTTCTATCCCGATCGACGCGGTGGCGGAACGTGCTTTTTCCGTCACGCGGAGCTGGAGCAGGCGGGAATCCCGATTCTCGCCGGTATCTTCGGCACCAACCCCGCGGGCGGCGGCTATCAGGGAATCAGCCCCACGATCCTGCTCGCGCACAAGGATTCGAACATCGCGGTCGGCGGTGTAGGCATCGTTTCCGGAATGGCGCCCCGCGGCGGGTTCGATGCCGAGGGGCTCGAGGAGCTGATCGCGAAGACGCGCGACTTCAAGGAGCGGCCGCCGGGCCGCGTCGAAATGCATCATGACCAGACCGGCTTCTTCGCCAGGGTTTACGACGACGACAAGGCGGTGCTCGAAGGCATCAAGGACTATGTTCGAGCACTGCCCGCTTACGACCCGATGTTCTTCCGTGTTGCGGAGCCGAAGGAGCCCACGCTGCAGGCGGAAGATCTGTACCACCTGCTGCCGTTCAACCAGAAGGAGGTCTACTCGTTCGACGATATCCTCGCGCGCCTGGTCGACGGCAGTGAACACATGGAATTTCGCCCCGGCTACGGCCCCGAGGTGTACACCGGTCTGGTGAAGCTCGACGGCATGCTCGCAGGCGTGATCGGCAACCGGCAGGGCCTGATGCCAAAAGGGTACCCGGAGTATGCCGACTATCCCGGCATCGGCGGCAAGCTCTACCGCCAGGGCCTGATCAAGATGAACGAATTCGTCACGCACTGCGGCCGCGACCGCGTGCCGGTGATCTGGTTCCAGGACACCACTGGAATCGACGTCGGCGACATTGCCGAGAAGGCCGAACTGCTCGGGCTCGGGCAGTCACTGATCTATTCGATCCAGAGCACCGACGTGCCGATGCTCCTGGTGGTGCTCCGAAAGGGCAGCGCGGCGGCGCACTACATCATGGGCGGACCGACGGCGAACCGGCACAACGCCTTCACGCTGGGAACAGCGGCGACGGAGATCTACGTCATGCACGGCGAGACCGCCGCCGTGGCGAGCTACGCGCGGCGCGCGGTGAAGGAAAAGGACTCCGGCAAGCCGCTCGAGCCGTTGGCCGAGAAGATGAACGAGATGGCGAAGAAGTACTACGATACTTCGCGCCCGGCGTACTGCGCGCAGCACGGCTTCGTCGACGAGATCGTCGATCTCAAGGCGCTGCGCGGCTACCTCAAGGCCTTCGCTGGCGCGGCCTACCAGAACCCGACGTCAATCTGCCCGCGTCACCACATGCTGCTGCCGAGGATCATCCGGGGCTGATCCAGGTCGGCAGTTCAGCGTTTCGCCGCGGCCTGCGGCAGGGTTCGCAGGTCGACCATTACCGCTTCGGTGTCCAGCACGCCGCCCAGATAGCGGTAGCGCACCACGCCGTTCGCGTCCGCCAGGTAAGTCAGCGGCGGGTGATCGATCAGTCCGCGTCCGAGGCGCTTGATTTTCAGGCCGAAGGTTTCCCAGACCGACTTGAGATCCTCGTCGCGGCCGGTGAGAAAGACGGTCGTCGCAAGATCTGCGCCGCGCCGCAGCGCGTAGGCCTTCAGGATTTCGGGCGTGTCGATCTCGGGATCCACGGTGACGAAAATCGCGGCGAGATCGGCCTGGCCCTGGGCCCTGGCGCGCGCCTGCACCGCGCTCACCGAATCGAAGATGAGCGGGCAGACGTGGTGGCAGGAGGTGTAGATGAACGCGATCAGCACCGGCTTCCCGCGCGCTTGCGCGAAGCCGAAGCGACGGCCGTCCTGATCCGTGAGCACCGTGTCCGGCGTCGCGCTCGCAAGCTGCGTTCGCGCCATCGGCGGGGCATGCTGGTGTTGAGCCAGCGCCGCGCCCGGCGGTGCGGCAACCATGGACAGTGCGAGCAACCACGCTGTCCCGATCGCGCGCCGAACGTTCATGGCAGTCACTTCCCGAGATCGCGCAGATAGACGACGAGCGCCTGCTGCTCCGCGACGCCGAGTGCCGGTGCGAACGCCGGCATCGGCCCGACGCCCTGCGCGATCGCCTGCAGCAGATCGCGATCGGTCTTCTGGCGCAGCGAAGGCGCCAGATCGCTCACGCCGCCGGCAAGCAACCGGGCGGTCGATCCGTCACCGTGTGCCTTCGGCCCATGGCAGTTGATGCAACGTTCGGCATAGATCCGCCGGCCGAGGCGCAGCGGCTCGACCGCATAGGGTTCGAATGAATACACGGCGTAGGCGATTTCGAACGCGTCGACCGATTTCGCGGCGTCTTCGGCGACAAAGTAAGTCGACGGCACCGCGACCGTTTCGCCCGGTTTGAGGACCAGCGTGAAAGTCGGGCCGCAGCCGAGATGAATGAGGGCGCCCGCCGCGTCCTGCGGTCGGATGTCCTTCACCACCATGGCGACGACTTCGCGCACCGAGCGGTTGCGCACGCTGACCAGCGACTCGAAAATCTCGCCGCGCACCACGCGGACCGATGGCGTGCGCGGTTCGATCGTCCAGTCCGCCCGCACTTCGCCCTGGAAGTGCACCGTCACCGGCGGTGATCCCGCCGCCGGCTGCGCGCAGGCCAGCCCCGCCAGCAAGCCTGCTGTTGCAGCCCGCCGTAGCGCCGTCAGGTGCACGCGCAGGCGCGGCGCGGCGTCACTTCCAGGTGCTGTCGATGCCGCACAGAATCGAATTGACCGCGATTTGTGCTTTCTTGTGGCACTCGTTGCACACGGAGACCGCCTTGCCGACGCGCGTGCGCTTGGCCAGGTCATAGAGTTCGATCTGGCCGTCGGTGATCTTCGTACCCTCGGCCTGCCACGACATGATCCCCACGCGCTGCGTCAGGAGCGCATAGCGGTTGCCGGGCAGCGGCTGAATGTCGTGATTCTCCATCCCAGGCGGATTGACCGTTTCGGCCAGCAGTTTCATCGCCTTCGGATCGACGACCCACTGACGGTCACGACCGGAAATCAGCAACTGGTTGCCGTCCGAGGTGTAGTAGCCGCGGAAGAACACGCTGCTCTTCGGATCGCTTCTCACGGTCATGTCGCGCAGCACCTTGATTTCGCCGCCCAGGAGCGCCGCGGTATCTAGGATGTAGATCTGCTGCCGCGCCTCCGACCCGCGCGGGAAGGTGCCCGGCTTGTCGCCGAGGCTCACCCACAGAGCGAACTCCTTGCCATCCGGCGCGTTCACGCCGTGCGCCCAGAGGTAGTTTTTCGGAATCCTGGGATGCTCGAGGAGCACGCGCCGCTCGAGCTTCATGGTTTCCTTGTCGACGACGTCGATGGACCCCTGGTACCCCATGACCACCGGCAGGTACTTGTCCTTGGTCTGTCCGGAACCGCAGTACATGGGCGGCATCGTGAGTTTCGCGTCCTTCGGCAGCTTGACGTCCGAGAGCAGTTTCTCGGAGAGCAGATCGACTTTTCCTGCGCGCACACCGTCGCCGTCGGGAACATACGCCGACCAGTACAGCACTTTCTTGTCGTGATCGATTCGCACGTCGTGCAGGGGATAGGCTTTCTTGGCGACGGCCGAGTCGGCGTTGAGCACGATGCGGTCGAGATCGACGATGGTGATCGGATCGGGGCGGCTCGGATCGATCTTCACCTGCACCTTGGCGATGTGACCGCCCATGCCCGCCACATAGAGCGTTCCCTCGTAGCTTTGCGCAGCGGCGATCGCCGCCGCTCCCGCCATGGCGATGCCGAGTGCAATGAACAACCTGCTGCGGTTTCCTGGATTCATGGCCTGCCTCCTCTTGGCGTCGATCCGATTCCAATGCGAAAGGTGCCAAAGTATTGCGTTGGCCATGCCCGAACGAAAATGATGCGTGTGCATCATTTTTCGGGCCACGGATGAGAACGGCTCGCAGCGAGACAAATTGCGCATTTCGACCACTTAGATCAATTCCGTCGCTTGAACTCCTTGACAGCGAATTCAACAATGGCCGGACGTCACGCATTGGACGGATTCGGCAGCCGCGGGGGAGGTGGCGGGCGTGGATCGACTCGAGGAGTTCCTGCTTCAGATGGAGGACGGCGCCTTCGCGGTGGACGCCCGGCGGCGCATCGTGTTCTGGAACTCGGCCTGCGAACGCATGCTGGGAAAATCGTCGCGAGAGGCGCTGGAGCAGCACTGCTTCGAGGTCGTGCGGGCGAGCACGGCCTCGGGCGAACGCTATTGCGGCGCGCGTTGCGCGATGGCGGGCCTGGCACGAGGCGGCGCGGCCCCGGAGGCACTGCCGCTCTGGATTTCCTCGGCGAACGGCACCCGGGAACCGTTCTGGCTCCGCGTCATGCTCATGCCTTCCCGGCAGCCGGATCAGTGGCGGGTGATGCACGTGCTGCAGCGCAAGCGGCAGGATCACTGGTCGCTCCCTGGAGCCGGCGCGCATCGAAACGGCGAAACGCTGGCGGCCGCGGGACATGAAGGTGAGCCGCTCGATGACGCGGTCGCCGCACTGACTCCACGGGAGCGGGAGATCCTCGATCTGCTGGCGCAGGGGCACAGCGGCGCCGTGATCGCGCGCCGGCTCTATCTCAGTCCGGTCACGGTCCGAAACCATGTCCAGCATCTGATTGCCAAGCTCGGGTTGCACAGCCAGCTCGAGGCGGTCGCCTACGCCTATCGCAACGGACTGGTGACCCGTGCGCCGCGGCCGGTTCAAACCCCGGAGGCGGCAGCATGAGCAAGCGAATCGCGGTACTGGTGCGGGAACGTCAGGCCGAAGCGCTGCGCATGGCGCTTGGCCTGGTGCTGCTTGACGATGCAGTGGATGTTTACGTACTCGACCGAAGGCTCGCCGATCAGGCGGACATCCGGCTACACCTCACGACGCTGAAGGAGTTCGATTTCCGTCTTTACACCAACGATCCTGCGAACGCGGAGATGGAATGCCTGTCCGCCGCGGAGATCGCGCAGCGCCTGCCCGAATACGATCACGCATTGGTTTATTGATCGCGGCATAAGTTCCAGTGCGGGTCGGAATGATGCACATGCATCATTTCCTTGCGAGGTGTCGAAAGTAATACTTTTGCACCATTTGGGAGGGTAGCGGTGGCGCAACTCGGGATCCTGGTCAACTCCGCCGGACACCTGCAGCAGATCGTCGGGCTGACGCGCGCAGCGCGCGCGGCCGGCACGCCGGTCGCGATTTTCGTCATGGACGAGGGCACGCGGCTGCTGACGGATCGGGCCTTCACCGCGCTGGCCGAACTCGAAGGCGTGAACCTGAGCGTCTGCGAGCACAGCGCCGCGGCCTTCGGCGTGCACCCGGAACGCCCGCCCGGCCGGATCCGCTTCGGCAGTCAGCTCAACAACGCGTCCATGGTCGCCGCGTCCGATCGCGTCGTCGTGCTGTAGGTAGAGCCGCAGACAGGCCATGAGCGACCTGCCGGCTCCCGGGAATCCACGCAAGCGCGTCCTCTGCCTGCTTCGCGACGGACCGAGCCCCGAGGCGCGGCGCTGGACCGAAGCGCTCGCACAGGATCACGAGGTCGAACTGCTCGACCTGACGCAGCCCGAGCTCGACTACCACGCTTTGCTGAAGCGGATTTTTGCCTGCGAGCAGGTGATCTCGTGGTGAGCCGCGAAGCGGCGGCGCCGGCGCCGCTGATGCTGCTCGCCTCGCTGCTGGCCCTTGCAACGATGCTGACGCTCTTCGTGCTGCGGCCGCTGGACGACAACCGCCTGACCAGCTGGCACTGGGTGTTTGCGCCCACGGATGGCGGTCGCCTCGCCTTCTGGCTCGTGCTCGCGGTGCTGGCCGCGCATCTGGCAGGCGCGTTTCCGCTGCGGTGGTCGCAGCGAGGGGCGTTTCTCGGCGCAGGGGCGTTCGGCGTGTCGATGCTGCTTTGGCCGACGCCGGAGGTGATCCTCGACGCGGCGCGCCACTTCGGCCAGGCGAAAGGCATCGGGCTGCACGCTCCCGCAACGTTATTGCAGGGCTGGGGGGCGGAAATTCCCGCGTGGACCGACCTGCCTCTGGTGCCCGTGCTGTACGGATCGCTCTTCGCGCTGTTCGGGGAAACGCGCGCGGTCCTGCAGGCCTTGAACAGCCTGCTCTTCGCGGGCACGGTGGTGCTCACCTGGCAGATCGGCAGGACGCTGTGGCGCGAGGAAGTCGGCCTGATGGCTGCGGCCCTTCTCCTGGGAATGCCCTATCTCCTGGTGCAGGTCCCGCTGACCCTGGCCGACGTGCCGACGATGTTCTTCGTCACGCTGGCGACGTTTGCGACGCTCGTCGCGCTGCGACGCGGCGGGTGGGCGGCCGTCGCGGTCGCGCCCGCGGGCATCGGGCCCGCCTTCTTCGCGGCCTTGAGAATATCGATGGTCTTATCGATCTCGGCCTTGGTCATATTGCCTTTATCGCCGTACTTGATGTCGCCGCGCGCTTCGATGGCCATGGCGGCGTCCATGATGCCAATACCGGGCACCGACACGATGGACGTCTTGCCCTTCCACTCGGGGTTGAGCAGTTCGGACCAGCTCTCGATCTTGCGCTTGACCAAGTCGGGACGAATGCCCAAGGTGTCGGCGTTGTAAACCGTGGGTATGCCCGTGATCCACTTGGTCGGTCCCTTGGCGAACTCTTTGGCGCCCGGCCCGTTCACGTACTGCACTTCATAGGGCAGCAC
>Ga0080064_1001382_pt2 | contig 34060 bp, 35 predicted proteins | sample Subgrocontami54m_FD_69260 | JGI IMG/M metagenome (GOLD analysis project Ga0080064, IMG submission 69260) | Subsurface groundwater microbial communities from S. Glens Falls, New York, USA - GMW46 contaminated, 5.4 m (SPADES assembly) (version 2) ...
TGCTGCTCTACGACCGGATCTTCCTCGCCTCCTCCTGGAAGGAGCTGTTCCGGCGGCGCGGCCGGCTGTACGCGGGGCTGGCCGCCACGTGGATGATCTTACCGCTCGTGTTGGCCGGAGGAACCCGGGAATACCGGAACCTGGTGGGCATGAACCTCCCGCAGGCCTCGCCCCCGGTTTATCTCCTGACCCAGGCCGGCGTGGTTCTCCATTACCTCCGGCTTTGTTTCTGGCCCGATCCGCTGATCCTCGATTACGAGTGGCCCCTGTCTCGGACCTTCTCTGAGGCGGCGCCGGCCTTCATCGCCGTCGCGGGGCTGCTGGTGTTGACCCTCTGGGCTCTGCGGCGCAAGCCGGAAATCGGTTTTTTGGGGGCGTGGTTCTTCGGGATTCTCGCCCCCACCTCCAGTTTCTTGCCGATCGTGGACCCGGCGTTCGAACATCGAATGTACCTGCCGCTGGCGGCGGTTGTCCTTTTATTCCTGATCGCCCTGAAACGGCTGACCGGCTCCCGCCGGTGGCTGTTCCGGTCCCTCTTCCTGATCCTGGCCGCGCTGCTTTCCGCCGCCACCTATCAACGCAATGAGCTGTACAGGCACCCTGTGGAATTCTGGCGGCAAAATATCGCTCACCGGCCCGGCGGGGTGCGGGCCCGGATCAGTCTGGGCGCCGCGCTCCTGGCGGAGGACCGCCAAGCGGACGCCTTCGAAGTCTTCCAGGAAACCCTGGCGATACAGCCCGATTGTTCCGATGCCCACAACAACCTGGCCTGCCTCTTATTCCAACAAGGCCGGCTGGAGGAATCCTACCTGCATTACCGAGAGGCGCTTCGGTTGTCGCCTCACGCGGTGATGGCGCACAAAGGGATCGGGATGGCCCTCCAGAAAATGGGGCGGCTGGAAGAGGCCGCCGCGGAATACGAAGAGACCCTGCGGTTGAACCCCGTCTTTTCGGACACCCGCGTGCAGCTCGGGCTGATCCGCCAAATCCAGGGGAGGGGCCCGGAAGCCCTCAGGCAGTATAAGGAAGCGCTGCGCCTCGATCCGCGGGACCCGGACGCCTGGAACAACATCGGCACGCTGCTGTTCCAAGAGCAAAAGTGGGAAAAAGCCGCCCCGTTCTTTCGGAAAGCCCTGGAACTGAAGCCCAACTACCCGGAAGCCCGGGAGAACCTCCGGAAAACCCTGGAAAATATTTCCGGGGGGCCTTGACGTTTAAGCCTGCCGTAAGCCATAGTTGCTACGTAGTTTTGACATTCTCGACAAAGGCAAACTGTCCGTAAGGGCAGCTCGCAAAACCACCGGTCCCTCAGGGATGGCGGGGTTACCGAAAGAATGGTGATGACTGAACTTCCGCATTGGACGTTTTTCATGGCGCTGTTTTCCCTCTGCGCTGTCGTGACCACCCTATCCCTGCTCATCGCCGCGGCATCTCTTTGGCGCACCACCCAGCGGTTCAACCTGCTCCTGGCGCACAGCGATCACGCGGTCCAGGAGGCGCGCCGCGCGTTTGGAGGCGTCTGGACCCTGCTGGGGCCCCTACGGAATTTTTTCGGGTACCACCGGAATGGACGTCACGTGACGAACAAAAGGAGGATCGCATGAAAGGCAGCCGGAATCTTAAACTGGGACAGGTCGCCGGGGCGTTCGCGTTGGGCGCCACGGCCGGGAGCGCCGCCGCGCTGCTTCTCGCGCCGGCTTCAGGACGGGCCACGCGGAAGCGTCTGGTCACGAAGTTTCGCTCCATGGGGCGCTCCGCCACCCGCGGGCTGCAGCAGAGCAAGAAGCTGCTGGCCAAGAAAGCGGTGCTGTGGAAGGACGCCACCGCGGAACGGCTTGGCGACACGCGCGAGTGGCTGATGGAGAGGATCCCCAACGGCAACGGCAAGCATCACCCGATGCCGCGCCGCGCCGCGCACCGCTAAACCGACGGCACCCGAAGAATCAAGAACGGCAGCCGGCTCCCCCGGCTGCCGTTCTCTGTTTTTTTCGCTTCGCTTACCGCTCTGACTGGTAGGCGCCCAGTACCGCTTCGGAAACCTGCTGCCGAACTTCCTTCGATACCGGGAAAACGGTGTCGTACCAGTTGCCGTCCTTCCCCTGTTCGCGCGGCATGCTGACAAACAATCCGTTCTTTCCTTTGATCACCATCAACCCTTTGATCAGGAACGACTCCGCCACCTGCAGGTCGCAGAAGGCCTTCAGCGTCCCCTCACCGTCGCACCGGTTGATCCGCTTGACCGAAAGATCGGCCTGTTTCAGGGCCGGGACCGGTTGCGGAGCTGCCGTCGTTTGCCGTGCGTTTTGCCGTGTATTCATCGTTGTCTTCTCCTTTTTTAAGTGTGAAAGCCAATCCGGCGCCGTGATGGCCTCGACGGCGCCATGAGCTGCCGGATGGCTTCGAACAAAGATTGGATTTTCTGATCATGCCCCTCCCATTTGCGCTCCAATTCCGCCAATTTCTGGGCAAGTTCCTTATGGGTACCCAGCACCTGGCGGAGCTTCACGAAAGCCCGCATGATGGCAATGTTGACTTGGATCGCTCGTTCGCTGTTTAAAACAGATGAGAGCATGGCAACCCCTTGTTCGGTAAACATGCGGGGGAGATATTTGATGTTTTTCCCGCGCTTCAAGGTCGCAAATTGCGACCTTGAAAGTTCCTCTGACTCATCCCACGTCAACTGAAACATGAAATCGGGAGGGAAACGACTTATGTTCCGTCGGACTTGCTCATTCAAACGTTTGGTCGTAACTCCGTAAAGCTTGGCTAGATCGTTGTCCAACATGACTTTATGCCCGCGGATCAACAGAATGCGGCGCTCGACCTGTTCAACAAGAAGCGCTTGCCTCATGGCTGGACCCAGGAGTTGCGGTCCAAGGCGCGGTATTGGATCGCCTCGGCCAGGTGCTCCGGCCGGATCGGCTCGGAGTGGTCTAGGTCGGCGATCGTGCGGGAGACCTTGAGGATCCGGTCGTAGGCGCGGGCCGAGAGGCCCAGCCGCTGCACCGCCTTCTTGAGCAGCTCCTTCCCATCCGGCGGCAGCGGGCAGAAGCGCCGGATCTCCCGATGCCGCATCTGGGCGTTGCAGTGGATCCCCGGCTCCGACCGGAACCGCTCCCTCTGCCGGGCGCGGGCTTCCACCACCCTGCCGCGGACGACGGCGGAAGTCTCTCCCCGCGGCTCCCCGGTCAGCTCCTGCAGCGGAACCGGGGGGACTTCCAGGTGGATGTCCATCCGGTCCATCAACGGCCCGGAAACCCTGGAAAGATACTTTTGGATCTGCGATGGGGTGCAGAGACAGGCCCGCGTAGCGCTGCCGGCGAACCCGCACGGGCAGGGGTTCATGGAAGCGACCAGCATCACCTTGGCCGGGAAGGTCGCCGTCCCGTGCGCGCGGGTGACGGTCACCTCGCCCGCCTCCAGCGGCTGGCGAAGCGCCTCGATGCAGTCCCGGCTGAACTCCGGCATCTCATCCAGGAAGAGGACCCCGTGGTGGGCCAGGGAGAGCTCCCCGGGCCGCGGGATGATCCCCCCGCCGATGAGCCCCGCGTCGGAGATGGTGTGGTGGGGGGCCCGGAACGGCCGGAGCGGCAGCAGCGGCGATTCAGGCGGCACGCGGCCGAGCACGCTGTACACCAACGTGGTCTCGAGCGCCTCTTCCAAGGAGAGCTCCGGCATCAGCGTGGGAATCCTCTGCGCCAGCATGGTCTTGCCCACGCCCGGCGGGCCCAGCATCAGCACGTGATGGGAACCGGCGACCGCCACCTCCAATGCCCGCTTGGCGACGGCTTGGCCTTTCACTTCGGACAGGTCGCCGGCGGCGTCATCGGAGGGCTGAGCTCTCCGGCACGGATCGGGGCGGCTGGCCGCGACGATCTGCGCGCCTCGCAAAAAACCGACGGCCTGCTGCAGGTTTTGGAGCGGGTAGACCGCCAAATCCTCCACCACGGCCGCTTCCCTGGCGTTGGGGGCGGGCAGAAGCAGCCGTTTGCCTTTTCCCTTCAGCCCCAGAGCGACCGCCAGGACGCCGGGCACCGGACGCAGCCCGCCGTCCAAAGCCAGCTCCCCCAGGGCCACCACATCCGCCAGCTTCTCCGGCTCAAGCTGCATGGAGGCGGCCAGCAGCCCCAGCGCCACCGGCAGATCGAAAGCGGAACCCTCTTTCCGCACATCGGCCGGAGCCAGGTTCACCGTGACGCGGGTCTGCGGCCAGGCAAACCGGCTGTTTTTGACCGCCGAGCGGATCCGCTCCCTCGACTCGCGCACCGTGGTGTCGGGCAGCCCCACGATGGTCAGGCCCGGCAAACCGTCGGCGACATCCACCTCTGCGATCACCGGGACGGCCGTCAGGCCCACCACCGCCGCCGTCTCTACCTTGGCCAGCATCGTACCCCCTACCCCGCGTGAAAACCGATCCGCCGCACTGGTACCGTCGGCGGCGCCATCAGCTGCCGGATGGCATTGAAAAGTGTTTGGATCTTTTGATCGATATTCACTTGGATTGCCCGCTTGCTCCGCAGGACGCTGGAAAGCATCGCCACTCCCTGTTCCGTAAAAACAGTGGATCGATACTTGATGTTTTCTCCTTGCTTCAAGGTCACAAATTGTGACCTTGAAAGTTCACTTACTTCTTCCCAGGTCAGTTGGAACATAAAATCCCCGGGAAAGCGTTCGACATTCCGCCTGACCGCTTGGTTGAACACCTTCACGGGGACACCATAAAGTTCCGCAAGGTCGCCATCCAGCATGACCCTCTGCCCCCGGATGATCAGGATCCGGCGCTCGATGGCTTCCACGGGGGTTGACTTCAAGAGAGGGGGCTTCCGCATCGGGGCAGGATATCTCCCTCCATGCATACTGTCAACAAATATTTTGCTATTTCAGATAAATAGCCGCCCGGCCCTCGAACCTCTATCGCAGATGACAAATTTGTAATACCCCTTTCATCTTCGCGTCACCCGGCTCCGGGTACTCTCAAACTGCAAGGGAGGGATAATCTATGGTGTCCAATTCCAGCGCTAGGCGGATTCAAGGGACCTTTATCGCCTGCCTGGTCCTTCTGGGGACCTGCAGCGGCATCGGAGGCACGCTGCTCCTGCTGCGCTGGCAATCGGACCGGGCCGACCGGGCCGCCCCGGCCCTAGTGGAGCAGAGCGCCCAGTTCTTCGCGCAGAGTCTGCTCAGCCGTAAACACGGCCTGGAGATCCTGCGCGGCAGCTTGGAGAGCGCCCCCATGCTGAGCAATCAGGAACGGCGGGATATTGTGGAAAGCGCCTCCTCCCGCGTCCCCAACCTGGCGGCCAATGGTTTGGCGGATAATCAGGGGAGATTCGGCGGATGGACCTCTCCGGGAGCTTTCTCTTCCGGCGAAGCGGATCGGATCATCCGGGAGGCGCTGCGGCAATCCCGCTGGAAACGTTTTTTCGGCCGGCCCGCCACCCTTCTCATTCCTCACGGGGACCGGACGCTGCTGGTCTTTGTGCAACCGCTGCGGGTTTCGGCCCCGGCTCAGAACCTCGTCTCGGCGGTGGACCTGGACGGGATGGTGGCGGATCTGATGCAGTCCCGTTTCCGCCGATCGCTGCCAATGCAGGTGGTCCAGGGAGACCGCGTGGTGTTCCGCTCACACGACTGGCAGACGGCCCGGCCGGGCCAGCCCCCCCGCTTCACGCTGCAGCGGGCCGTCCGCTTCGACGGGATCGGCTGGCTGCTGGAAGGGCAGACCCGGGGGACCGCCTGGCTGCCCTCCGCGTGGTTCAACGGGCTTCTCCTGGCCGTGGGACTGCTGACCGGGCTGGCTCTCTTCGGAATGGTCTGGGCCACCGGGCAGCTGCGGCACCTGGCCACAACCGACGAGTTGACGGCGTTGAACAACCGGCGTTTTTTCCTGGAGCGATGGCAGGAGGAAGTGGAACGTGCCCGACGGTACGGACGTTCTCTCTCCTGCCTGATCATTGACGTCAACGGCTTCAAGCGGATCAACGACCGGGTCGGGCACCTGATCGGGGACCAGGTGCTGCGGCAGGTGGCCGGCACGCTGGGCCGGCAGCTGCGCAAAATAGACGTCCTCGCGCGGTTCGGAGGGGATGAGTTCATCGTGGCGCTTCCTGAAACCAGCTTGAACCAGGCCTCCGTCGTCGCCGAGAAACTGCGGGGGCTGGAGATCGAGGGGCTGGAGTCGTGGCGCGACCGGGTCGGCCCGATCACGTTGAGCATCGGCGCGGCGCAACTGCAGGAAAAGGACTCGGCCCTCGACGTGGTGGACCGGGCCGATCAGGACCTCTACGCCAGCCGCCGGGGGGCGCACATTTCGAAAGTGCTTGAGATGCAGTTGGCTTGACAGGAATTCTGCACAATTTTCCGTGGGGCTGTGGGAGACTATCCCTCATGCAACGCCTCGCGGGCCTTCTTTTTCTTCTCCTGGGCGGCTGCGCGGCCACCAGCTACAACGTCGCCACCGAGCGGCAGGAAACCCTGTTCATCAGCACCGAACGGGAGATCGCGCTCGGGGAGTCGGTCGCCAAGAAAGTGGAGGAGGAATTCACGGTCATCCGGGACCCCGAGCTGCTGCAGCAGCTTGACCGGATCGGCCCGCGGATCGCCGCCGTAGCGGACCGGAAGGACCTTTCCTACCGCTTCACCATCGTGGAGATGCCCGAGGACGAGCCCAACGCCTTCGCGCTGCCGGGCGGACCGGTCTACGTCACGAAATCCCTGTTCACGCTGGTCAAATCGGACGACGAGCTGGCCTCGGTGCTGGCCCACGAGGTGGGCCACGTGGTGGCGAAACACACGGTGAAAAGGATCCAGGGGGCGGTGGGGCTTCAGCTGCTGCAGATCCTGGCCATCGGCACCGGCGCGGCCGACGCGAGGACAAGCCGGGGGATGGACCTGGCCTTCGCCTCCCTGCTGACCGAATACTCTCAATCGGATGAGCTGGAAGCCGACCGCTTGAGCGCTAAGTACCTCAAGAGGGCCGGCTACGATCCGGCGGCGGCCATCACCTTCATGCAGCGGCTGAGGGATTACACCTTCAAGCAGCCGATGCACCGGTTCTCCTACTTCCGGACCCACCCCTATTTCTCCGACCGGATCCGGCTCCTGCGCCAGCAATCGGAGGGGCGCATCACCTTCGACGACTACATCAACCGAAAAGAATGAGCCGCCTCCTGAAAGGCCTCCCCGGCCTGCTGCTGCGTCTGAGCGTCACGGTGTTCGCCTTCTGGTGGGTCCTCCGGCTGGTGGACCTGGCCGCGCTGCGCTCGATTTTCCGCTCGGCCGACATCTCCTGGCTGCTGACGGCCATCTTTTTTTTCACCCTCGCGCAGAGCGGCTGCATCCTGCGCTGGAGCCTGCTGGTCCCCCGGCATCCCTCATTGAAATGGCCTTTCCTGGCGATCTCTTACCTGGTCTCCAACTTTTTCAACATGTTCCTGCCGACCACCGTGGGGGGGGACGTGGTCCGCGGCTACGACCTGATCAAGGCGACCGGCGAGTGGAAGGGGTCCCTGGCCTCCATCCTGGCCGACCGGCTGGCCGGCTTCGTCGGGTTCTTCCTTTTCGCCCTGGCCGCCTGGATGGTTTTTCCGCCCGCCCGGCAGGACCCTCTGGTGAGGACCGCCTTCGCCGGGTTCTGCGGGCTGATGGTGGTGACCTTCGCGGTGCTGGGGTCCCGCAGAGTCGTGCAAGGGATGTTGACGCCGTTTAGCAAGATCGGGCTGGGGCAGCTGCAATCGCACGCCAAGCAGTTCCAGGAGGCCCTGCAATCCTATCTGGGCCGGCCGCGGCTGCTGCTGGCTGTCGCCGGGGTGACGGCTGTCATCCAGCTCTGCGTGATCCTGATGTTTTGGGCGACCGCGCGGGCGCTTCACCTGGCCGTGCCGCTGGCCTATCTGGTGCTGACCGTCCCGATCATCCTTACCCTGGCCCAAATCCCGGTCTCGCTCAACGGCTGGGGGATCCGGGAAGGAATGACCGTGCTGTTCCTGGGCCGGATCGGCGTCTCCACGGAGCAGGCCCTCTCCCTTTCGCTGGTCTGCGCCTTGATCCCGATGCTATCCGCTTTTCTGGGAGCCGGTCTCTTCCTTGCCCGGCAGCGGCGGCGCCGCCTCAAGACAGCGTAGCCCCTCGGCCACCACAAACAGGGAACCGCTCACCACCACGAGCCCAGCGGATCCCGCTTCCTGCCGGGCGCGATTCAGCATCTGTTTCATCCCGCCGCTTTCCATGGGAAAGAAATGGAATTCGGAAAAAATCTCCTGAAGCCGCCGTATCGGCTCGGCGCGCGGGACCGGCGCCTCGGTCAGGAAGATCCGGCGAGCCCACGGTCCCCAGGCCCCGGCCATCCCCTCCAGGTCTTTTTCCCGGGAAACCCCGATGATCATCGCGACCTTCCGGCTCGGGAACAGCTCCTGCGCCGCCGTTTTCAACGCCCGGGCTGACTCAGCGTTCTGCGCCCCGTCCAGAAGGACCGGCGGATCCCCGGGGATCACCTGGCAGCGGCCCGGCCAACGGGTGGAGGAGATCCCTTTCCAGACCGCCTCGTCGTTCACCTCGATCTCCGGCCGGCGCCGGGCCATCAGCTCCGTCATCCGGATCGCGGTGGCGGCGTTGGCCAGCTGGTGCCGCCCTAGCAGCGGGATCGTCAAACTTTTATAGGTTCTTTCCGGCGTCTTGAAAGTGGCCTGGCTGCGGGCCGGACCTACCTCCTCCGCCCTGATCCCCACTTCCCCCTCCAACAGGTGCGGCTCCGCCCCGACGGCGGCGGCCGTCTCCAGCAAAACCTTCAGCGCCTCAGGGAGCTGCGGGCCGATCACCGCGGGGACGCCCCGCTTGAGGATGCCGGCCTTCTCCCGGGCAATGAGCCCGAGCGTGTTGCCCAGTTTCGGCATGTGGTCCAAGCTGACCGGCGTGATGGCCGTCACCTCGGGCGCCACGAGGTTGGTCGCGTCGAGCCGGCCGCCCATGCCCACCTCGATGACCGCCGCCCCCACCCCCTCTTTCTGAAAGTGCAGAAAGGCGCAGGCGGTCACCACCTCGAAATAGGTGAGGTCCTTCCCGGCCAGGGGTTGAAGCCGCTCGGCAGCCGCCGCGAGATCCTCCTCAGAGATCATCACGCCGTCCACCTGGATCCGCTCCCGGAACGAGAAGAGGTGCGGCGAGGTGTAGAGCCCGGTCTTCGCGCCGGCGACCCTCAGGATTGAGGCGGCGAAGGCGCAGGTGGACCCTTTCCCTTTTGTGCCCGCGACGTGCAGGACCGGGTAGCCCCGGTGCGGGTTGCCGAGCCCTTCCAGCAAACGCTCCATCCGGTCCAGCGAAAAAGCCCCCGGATACGGGTAGGCCGTGATCTGCTCGTAATTGAGGAAGGTGTCGAGAAAAGCGAGCGCTTCAGGATAGGTCATGTTAAATCGTCATTTCGAGGCCGTCAGGCCGAGAAATCCGACGCTAAGCGTCGTCTCGAACGAAGTGAGAGATCTCGTTTTTTAAAGCGAGATCTCTCGCCCTTCGGGCTCGAGATGACACTCGTCAATGTTTGAAATGCCTTTCTCCCGTCAACAGCATCGGAACACCCGCCTTTTCCACGACTTGGATCACCGCCGGGTCCTGGATGGACCCTCCCGGCTGGATGATCGCCCGGATGCCGGCCCGCGCGGCCAACGCGGGCCCGTCCGGCTTCGGGAAGAAGCCGTCGCTGGCCAGCACCGCGCCGCGGGCGCGCCCGCCCGCTTTCTTCAGGGCGAAGGCCACGCTGTCCACGCGGCTGGTAAGTCCCATGCCGATGCCGACCGTCCGCTCTCCCTTCGCGATCACGATCGCGTTGGATTTGACGAACCGGGCCACCGTCCAGGCAAAGATCAGGTCCTTGCGCTGCGCGGCCGTCGGCTTGGCGCCCGCAGCCGGACGCCACCGGCCCGGGCCCTTGCGCATTTCGTCCGGCCGCTGGGCCAGCAGCCCGCCGCCGACTTGGCGAAAGTCCAGGCATTCCCTCGGCCCCTTCCGGGGGACCTCGATGATCCGCAGGTTCTTCTTTCCCTTCAGGATCCGAAGCGCGCCGGGGCGGTAGCCCGGGGCCACGATGCATTCCAAGAAACCGCTGCCCACGATCGCCCGGGCGGCCGGCTCATCCACCGGCCGGTTGAGACCCACGATCCCTCCGAAAGCAGAGAGGGGGTCTCCCGCGAAAGCCCGGCGGAAGGCCTCGGCTGGAGTGGCGGCGCAGGAGACACCGCAGGGGTTGTTGTGCTTGACCACCGCGGCGGCCGGCTTCCGGAAAGCGAAGACGAGCTTCAGCGCGGCGTCCAGGTCCAACAGGTTATTGAAGGACAGATCCTTGCCATGCAGCTGGCGGGCGCGCCCCAAACCGCCCGGCAGGGCGCCGGTCGCCGCCCATTGATACCAGACGGCCGATTGGTGCGGGTTCTCTCCGTAGCGCAGCTCCTGCCGCTTGGACACGGCCAGCACGATGCGTTCCGGCCACTTCCTCCCCTCACCCAACCCTCTCCCCTTCGGGGAGAGGGAACGGGTGAGGGGTCGCTTCTCCCGGTGAGCCAGCGCCTGGTGGATCACGCTGTCGTAGTAAGCCGACTCGGCGAACGCCTCCACTGCCAGCCGAAAAAGGGACATTTCCGAAAATGTCCCTTTTTCTTGGAGCTCGGCGATGGCGGCCGGGTACTGGTCCGGCCGGCAGAGGACGCCGACCGACTTGAAGTTTTTCGCGGCGGAGCGGATCAGCGCCACGCCGCCGATGTCGATCTGCTCAATCAGCTTAGGCATCGGGGCATTTTTCCGGCGGGCGGCGGCTTCAAAAGGATAGAGATTCACCACGACGAGATCAATGGCTTTGAGGCCGAGGCGTTTGGCTTGGGCCCGATGCTCTTTGTTTCCGCGGTCCGCCAGGATCCCGCCATGCACTTTCGGGTGCAGGGTCTTCACCCTCCCGGAAAGGATCTCGGGGAACCCCGTGAACTTCGAGATCTCGGTGACCGGGATCCGCTGCTCGCGAAGGAGCTTGGCGGTGCCACCGGTGGAAAGAATCTCCACCTTCCGGCGGTTCAGAGCCCGCGCCAGCGGGATCAGCCCGGCCTTATCGTAAACGCTGATCAATGCCCGCCGGATCATTTGAGTTCCTTCATCAGTTTCCGGGTCACCGGGCCCGGCGTTTTTTTTCCGATCCGGCGGCCATCCACCTGCCGGACCGGAAGGATCCCCATCAGCACGTTGGTCAGGAAGGCCTCCTCCGCGTTGAACAGGTCATGCCGGGTGAACGGGGTTTTCCGGACCGGCAGCCGAAGTTTTCGGGCGGCCCGGATCACCCGGCTGCGGGTCACCCCCTCCAAAACACCGGCCCAGCATGGCGCGGTCACCAGCTCCCCGTCCCGGACAAAGAACAGATTGCTCACCGTCCCCTCGGTCAGGTACCCATGCGGCCCCAGCCGCAGCGCTTCCATCGCTTCCGGCGCCTCCATGCGGGCCAGCACGCCGCTCAGCCGCTCGGAGCTTTTCACCTGAGCCCACCCCGTCTCACCGGCCGGCCACCGGCTCGGCACCGTCCGGATCGCGATCCCGAAAGCTCTCTTTTTCGAATACGGCGAAGCCGGGCTGCGGTGGATCAAGATCCGGGGAAGACCTTGCCGCCGGACCGCCACCCGGATGTACCCTTCCTTTAATTCTTTCGCCGCCCGGGCCATCTCTCGGCGGGCGGCGGGCTCTTCCCAAAAAGAAATCCCCGCGGTCTTCAGAGAGGCCCGCAGCCTCCGCAAGTGCTCCTCCACCCGAAGGACCCGGCCCGCGCGGACCCGGCAGGTTTCAAAAACCCCCGAAGCGTCGAACTCCGCCGGGATGGGGAAAATGCCGTTCATGCTGAGCCCGTCGAAGCATGAACCCGCTCTGTTCGTCCTTCGACAAGCTCAGGACGAACGGGGGCAATCGCATCCAGCAGCGCCCGCGCCTTGTGCAGCGTTTCTTCGTATTCTCTGCCCGGATCGGAATCGGCCACGATGCCGGCGCCGGCCTGCGCGTGCACCTGCCCGCCCGCGGCCACCGCGGTCCGGATCAGGATGTTCAGGTCCATGTCGCCGGTGTAGCTGAGATAGCCCAGGGACCCGGTGTAGAAATGCCGCCGCACCGGCTCCAGATCGTCAATGACCTCCATGCAGCGGATCTTGGGGCACCCGCTGATCGTCCCGCCGGGGAAGAGGGCGGCCATGAGATCCCGGAAACCGGCCCCCTGCCGCAGCCGTCCCTGGACATTGGAGACGATGTGGATGACGTGCGAATATTCCTCCAACCCCATCAGATCGTCCACCTTGACCGTGTCGTAGCGGCAGACCCGGCCTAAGTCGTTGCGTTCCAGGTCCACCAGCATCAGGTGCTCCGCCCGTTCCTTTTCATTGAGCAGCAGCTCCCGCCGAAGCCGGGCGGTCTCGACCGCCGTTTCTCCTTTGGGCCGGGTGCCGGCGATCGGCCGGGTCTCGGCCCGGTCCCCCCGAACGCGGAGGAGCCGCTCCGGCGAAGCGGAGATGATCTGGAACGGCCCGAAGTCGGCGAAAGCGGCGAAGGGGGAAGGATTGATCTCCGTGAGCCGGCGATAAAGATCCCACGGCTCCTCCCGCAGCGGAGCGGAGAAGCGCTGAGACAGGTTGGCCTGGTAGATCTCGCCGGCGGCGATGAGCTCCTTGGCCCGCCGCACCATCCCCTCGAAACTTTCACGGTTGTGGGTGGAAACCAGGCCGCGGGTGACGCCGGAGGGAGGACCCGCCGCCGCGCCCGGACCGCAGCGAAGCGAGGACCGGACGGACGGCGGGAGCACCCGCAGGCGGCAGGACCCGCGGCCTTGCAGGCGATCAACCAAGCGATTGATTTTCTCGACAGCGCGGTCGTACGACCGGTCCAGCGCGATCACCCAGAGCTTTTCCTCCTGGTGATCCAGCACCATCGCCTCGTCGAAAAACAGGAAGGCCAAGTCCGGCAGATGCAAATCGTCCTCGGCCCGGGAAGGAAGCCGCTCCAGCAGCCGGGCCGCCTCGAAGCCGATCACCCCGATGGCGCCGCCCACGAACGGCGGGAATCCCGGCACCCGGACCGCCCGCCCGGCCTGGATCCTCCGCTCCAGCTCCGCGAACGGATCACCGCCAACCCCGTAAGAAACCAGGGAGGCGGAAGGCTCGCCGGCGATTACGCTGTAGCGGCCGGTGACCGAATGGAGGCGGGCCGATTCGAGCAGGATCTGAGGAGCAGAAAAACCAGCCGCTTCAAACAGAGACCGGGCGTCCGATTCCAGCGGGAAGACTGCGGCGACGGGAACCCGGAGTCCGGAACGGGAGAGTTTCTTGAATTCCTGAAGCGACGGGGTGAATCTCACCCGCCTATTTTAGCACCACCCGGCTCTCAGACGCTGAAACGGAAGTGGACGATGTCGCCGTCCTTCATGCTGTACTCTTTGCCTTCCAGCCGGAACTTGCCCTGTTCTTTGGCCTGGACCTCGCCGCCGCAGGAGATGAAGTCCTCATAGCCGATCACCTCGGCCCGGATGAAGCCGCGCTGGATGTCGCTGTGGATCTTCCCCGCCGCTTCGGGGGCCTTGGCTCCGCTCCGGACCGTCCAGGAACGGTCCTCTTCGGGCCCCACGGTGAAGAAGGTGCTTAAGCCCAGCAGCCCGTATCCGGCCCGGATCAAGCGGCTCAAGCCCGTCTCCTTGAGGCCGACGGCGGCCAGAAATTCCGCCCTTTCTTCCTCGGTTTCCAGCAGAGCGATCTGGGCCTCGATCGCCCCGCAGATCGGCACCACGACGGCCCCTTCCTGCTTGGCGATCTCCCGGACCGCTTTCACGGCGGCCGATTCCTCCCCTTCTCCGGCGGCCTCCTTCTCGCTGACGTTGGCGACGTAAAGGACCGGCTTCGCGGTGAGCAGGTTGAGCGTCTTCACCAGCTCCTGGGCCTCGGCGGAAAGCCCGGCCACGGAGCGGGCGGCCTTCCCGTCATTGAGGGCCTTGAGGACCGGCTGGTAGGCCTGCATCGCGGCGACGGCCTTCTTGTCGCCCGCCTTGGCCAGCCGCTCGATCCGGTTGACCGCGTTGTTGACGACGCTCAAATCCCGGATCGCCAGCTCCGTGTCGATCACCTCGATGTCCCTCTTCGGGTCCACCGAGCCGGAGACGTGGATCACCTCCGCGTCCTCGAAGCAGCGGACCACGTGGACGATCGCCTCCACCTCGGCAATGTGGCCCAGGAACTGGTTGCCCAGCCCCTCCCCCTCGCTGGCTCCCTTGACCAGCCCGGCGATGTCCACGAACTGCATCGTGGTGTGGACCACCTTCTTGGTGGGGACGAGCTCAGCCAGCTTATCCAGCCGTGGATCCGGCACCGGGACGATGCCGACGTTGGGGTCAATGGTGCAGAAGGGGTAGTTGGAAGCGGCCACGTTGGCGCGCGTGAGCGCGTTGAACAGCGTGGATTTGCCCACATTGGGGAGCCCGACGATCCCGCAGCTAAATCCCATAGCTAGACCACGTAGTTCGGGGAGAGCGGGATCTTGCCGCCGCCGCCGGGCCCGTCCACCACGTAGGTCGGCACCGCGTAGCCGCTGGTGTGGCCTCGGAGCGACTGCATGATCTCGAGCCCCTTGTCCACCGCGGTGCGGAAATGGGTGATCCCCTGCGCCATGTCGCACTGGTAGATGTAATAGGGGCGCACCCGGACTTTCAGAAGCTCGTGCATCAGCTTCTTCATGGTCTCCGGGTTGTCGTTCACCCCGCTCAGCAGCACCGTCTGGGAACCCAGCGGCACGCCGCTGTCCGCCAGCATGTCCATGGCCTGCTTGACGCGGGGGCTCACCTCCTTCGGGTGGCAGAAATGGAGCGACATCCAGATCGGCTTGTATTTCTTGAGCACCGCGCAGAACTCCGGGGTCACCCGCTGCGGCATCGTCACCGGCGTTCGGGAGCCGATCCGGATGAACTCCAGGTGCGGGATCTCCCGCAGCCGGGCCAGCACCTGCCCCAGCCGGACGTCGGTCATCATCAGCGGGTCCCCACCGGAGATCAGCACGTCCCGGACCTCGGTGTGTTTGCGCAGGTACTCGAACGTCCCCTCGTAGGCGCTCATCAGCCCGTGGTTCTCCCCGACGAGCCGGCGGCGCGTGCAGTGCCGGCAGTACATCGCGCACTGCTCGGTGACGAGGAACAGCACCCGGTCGGGGTAGCGGTGCACGAGCCCGGGCACCGGCATGTCGGTGTCCTCGCCGCAGGGGTCCCGCATGTCGTGCGGCTGGATGTTGAACTCCTCCATCCGCGGCACGCCCTGCCGGCGGATCGGGCAGTTCGGGTCTTTGGGGTCCATCAGCGCAGCCCAGTACGGCGGGATCGCCATCACCAAGCGCCCCTGCTTCTTCGCGCAGGCTTCCTCCTCATCCGGCGTGAGATCAATCACCTGCCGGAGCTGGTCCACGGTGTAGATGCGGTTCCTGAGCTGCCAGTGCCAATCCTCCCAGTCTTCCGGAGAGACATTGCTCCAGAGCGGGATTCGGCGGTAGCTATCGTCCAAAGTTTTTCTCCTTTCTGACGGCGCGTCCGGTCACAGCCGGAACGGCCGGGTGTCCCTTCCCTTGCTCCCCGGAGCCGGGGAGGGCTCCGCTCTTTGGGACCTTAGGTGCAGGGACAATCGGGTTGGATGATGGGATGGATGAAGGGGCCGCCTGTCGTCGGGCCGGCCGTTGAATCGCGCGCTCCGCCGCCAGATCAATCAACCGGCGGATGAACGCCTCGTACGACATGCCCGCCGCCCGCGTCATGACGGGCAAGTTCGACTCCTCCGGATCCATGCCGGGCAGCGGGTTCACTTCGAGAACATAAGGGATGCCATCGGGGCTCAGGCGGATGTCCACGCGGGCCACGTCGCGAACCCCCAGCGCCCGGGCCGCCTTCCAGGCGACTGATTGGACCGCCTGCGCCGCCGCCGGGTCAAGCCGGGCCGGGCACCAGAAGCGGGGCGTGAGTTTCTGTTCCTTGTCCCCCTGGTATTCCTTCATGCGCCAGGAGTAGAAGAACTCTCCGGAGCCCTTGCATTCGCTGAAGTCCACCTCCAGCACCGGCAGGATCTGGTCCGTCCCCAGGATGCCCACCGTGAGCTCGGTTCCCTCGATGTACTCCTCGACCAGGGCTTCGGGGCCGTAGGTCTCCAGCACATGCCGGACCTGGGCGCGCAACGCGCGCTCGTCGGCGACCACGCTGGAAGCGGTGATCCCCTTCCCGGAACCTTCGGTGTTGGGCTTGACGATCAGAGGGTACTTCAGCCGGGCGTCTATCGGCTCGTCGGCGTGGCGGAACAGCTGGAAGTTCGGCGTTGGGATCCCGTGGAACCGGAAGATCTGCTTGGACTTGGCCTTGTCGAGTGAGAGGGCCAGCGCCAATACGCCGGAGCCGGTGTAGGGGATGCCCATCAGCTCCAGCAGCGCCGGCACGCGGGCCTCCCGCGCTTCCCCCTCGAATCCCTCGGCGATGTTGAAGGCCAGGTCCACCGGATTCTTGGCCAGCCAGCCGGGCAGGGCGCGGTCCGCCTCGGAGAGGAGCACCGTGTGCCCCGCGGCGCGGATCGCCTCCGCGATGGAGTTCACCGTCTTCCGGCTGTCGCACTCGGAGTAATAATCGGCCGGACGGCCGGGGTCCTTGACGGGCGGTTTCAGGTTATGGATGAGGGCGATCTTCACGACGCGTGCACCGGAAGAAGATGATGCCGCTCCAGCGCGGTCTTGAGCAGCCGGCGGATCATGTCACCGTAGGATAGCCCCAAATGGCCGGCCAGGATGCCGAAGACATCCTCAGTGGAAAGGGAGGGCAGCGGGTTGATCTCCAGCACGTAGGGGTTGCCGGCCGAGTCCACGCGGATGTCCACCCGGCCGAAGTCCTTGCACTCCACGGCGCGGTAGGTGCGGATCGCCAGATCCTTCAAGCGGCTCTCCAGCGCAGCGTCAATGCCGGCCGGGACCACGTACTTGGCTCCCTCGGCGATGCGGGAGAAGGTGTAGAACAAGTCGCCCAGTTCGGTCTTTCCATCGATCTGGATCCGCACCACCGGCAGCGCTTCCGGCGGGTCGTTGCCGATCACCGCCACCGTGAACTCGCTGCCGCGGATGAATTCCTCGACCAGCGCCGGCTGGTGATAAGTGCGGATCACCCAGGCGGCCTGCTCGCGCAACTCCTGGGGGCTGCGAACCACCGATTTCTCGGTGAGCCCTTTGCTGGAACCCTCGAAGCGGGGCTTGACGATCAGCGGGAAAGAGAGGTCCTGCGGCAGCGGCGTCGGAAACAGGAAAAAAAGAGGGGAGCCCTTCAACGGTTCCCCTCTTCACCCACGCGCTTTCTTCAATTGTAAAAAGAGTTTCTACCTCCCCCCGCCCAGCCGGTTGACGAAATCCTGGACTGCCCTGCCGGCCAGATCCTTGCAGCCCAGGCCGAACGCCAGCGCCGCGCCGAACGCGAACGCCATCACCACCGTGTTGAACGTCGTCTGGATGATCGTGGAGCTCAAAAACTTCTCCAGCGCCACCGCCGCCGCGAAGATGATCACCACCACCCGCGCGATCTGGCCCAGCGCTTTCGCCTGACCGACGCCGGCGTTGGCCGCCGCGGTCTGCACCCCTCCGCTGACCAGCGTGGCGAAGAAAAGCCCGAGGACCAGCACCAGGATACCGGCGATGACCTGGGGCACGTAGGCCAGGACCCGCTCCAGCAGCTCCGCCGCGACCGTCATGCCGAGCAGATCCAGCACGGCCAGCAGAAACGCCAGCACGATCAGCCAGTAGAGAAAGATCCCCACCAACTCCGAGAGATTCACCTTCACATCGCCGCGCCGGAGGAACTCATTGACCCGGATCTTCTCGGCCAAACTGTCGAATGAAACCATCTTCAGCGCTTTGACCACAGCCCATCTCGCCGCCCGGGCGATCAACCAACCGAGCACAAAAATCAGAACGGCGACGGCCAACCGCGGGAACGCCTGCCCCACACGGATGAACATCGCCCGCACCGACTCCGCCGCTGTTGTGAGCATCCAGTTCATCAATGCCTCCTTCGTTGACGGTTGGTGAACCTCGTCGGAAGAATAGCACCGGACTCGGCCTGTGTCAAGTGTGATACAATTCTTGCCATTCAAAATGGCGAAACTCGTTTTGATCCGGCACGGACAGTCGCAATGGAACCTGGAGAACCGGTTCACCGGCTGGGTGGACGTCCCGCTCACGGAAAACGGCCGGGCGGAGGCCCGCCGGGCGGGGAAAGCGCTGCGGGAGCTTGGGATTCGCTTCGATGCGGGCTACACCTCGGTACTCTCCCGGGCGATAGAGACCCTCTCCATCGTCCAATCGGAGCTGGGACAGGAAACTCTCCCCGTCGTGAAGGACCAGGCCCTGAATGAACGGCATTATGGGGACCTGCAGGGGCTCAACAAGGATGAAACGCGGAAGAAATTCGGCGACGAGCAGGTGAAGCTGTGGCGCCGGAGCTACGACGTGGCCCCACCCAACGGAGAATCCCTCAAGGACACCGCGGCCCGGACCCTTCCCTATTTCGAATCCCGCGTCCTGCCGGACCTCAAGGCCGGGAAGAACGTGCTGGTGGCCGCGCACGGAAACTCGCTGCGCTCGATCGTGATGTTCCTGGACAAACTGACCCAGGAGCAGGTGCTGGCGCTGGAGATCGCCACCGGCGTGCCGATCCTCTACGAGATCGCGCCGGATGGGGCGGTACGGGAAAAACGAGTTATCAACATTTAGGTACCAGGTACCGAAAGGGTCTTCGGTACCTGGTACCGATGTTCATGGGGTTTGCTCGGCGTAGCGGTAGGCGCGCTGCGCCAGCCGCGCGATGAACCGCTTGGCCGGCTGGCTCGTTCCCTTGCCCTTGCGCTGCGTGAGCACGCAGATCAGCAGATCCCCCTTGCGGGTGTAGATGATCCCGGCGTCATGGCAGACCGACCGCTCCAGCCCGGTTTTGTGCGCGACTGGGACCCCCTCCGGCAGCAGCGCCGGGATCCGGTCGCGCAGATGCTGCCGCTTCAGCAGATCCAACCCGGCCCTTGAGGCCTTCGGGCTGACGGCCTCCGCCCGGTACAGCTTCCTCAGCACCTGGGCCATGTCCTGCGCCGTCGTGTAGTTCTCGACGCCTCTCTTGCGCTGGGAGAAATCCATCATCCGCCGGGTGAGCCGCGTGCCGCTCAACCCCATCTGCCGGAAGCAAGGCGCGCCGCAGTTCTTCATCCTCCAACTCACGCCAGCGTTCAAGGTCCGCCCGGCCGGTGACGACCGCTTGCGCCATCCCCTTCAGGTAGGGCGCGCGGTATCCCAGCCCGCAATTCCTGAGCATCCGCTCGGACACGTTCACTAATGCTGCTGGGCTTGGAAACCGATAAAAGCCGCCGTCCTTAGCCCCGCCCGGGAGAGGGGTGAGTGAGCGTTGAGGTCCGAGCGGCGTACTTCGTCCAGGAGCTCCTTCTAACCGCTCGGACCGAGTGCGAACGAACCCTCTCCCGGGCGGGGCGAGGGAGCGGCCGAAATGGCCGGCGAGAGTCTCGAGCATGCCGGTCAGACGGGGGATGTTGTTGTAGGCGGAGAGCATAAAGGAAGCCGCGCACTCCCAGGGGTCCTGCCGGACCACCCGCAGGCCGGGGTATCGCCCGAGAGCGTCGTGGATGATGGGATCCACACCGATCTGCCGGGTGATCGCGGGGAGATCCAGATCCAGCGCGAAGAAATGCCGGGCCGGTTCGGGAGAAACCCCGTCCAGGATAAGCCGGTCCCCTTCCTTGGAAACGCGCGCGAGCGAGCCGCCGATCCAGCCGGAAAAGAAAGGGACAGTCCCCTTCGGGGACAGCCCCTGGCGCCAGCGGAAGAGCTGCCCGGACCTCAGCGTGAGCGCGAGATCGAAGTCCGGACACAGAACCGCTGTCCGTGGTTCGACAAGCTCACCACGAACGGCGGTCGTCATGCGCGGTTCGATTCAGATCTTCGGGAGGACGATCGACTGCTGCTTCTGGTACTTGCCCTTGCGGTCGCCGTAGGAGACTTCGCATGCTTCCTCCGAAGCGAAGAACAGCACCTGAGCGATCCCTTCATTGGCGTAGATCTTGGCCGGCAGCGGCGTGGTGTTGGAGATCTCCAGCACCGCGAACCCTTCCCATTCCGGCTCGAAGGGGGTCACGTTCACGATGATCCCGCACCGCGCATAGGTCGATTTGCCGACACAAACCGTCACCACGTTGCGGGGGATCCGGAAATATTCCACGGTCCGGGCCAGCGCGAAAGAGTTGGGCGGGATGATGCACTCCTTCGCGTTGATGTCCACGAAGGATTTGGGGTCGAACTTCTTCGGGTCCACCAGGGTGTTCCAAACATCGGTGAAGACCTTGAACTCCTCCGTCACCCGGATGTCGTAGCCCATGGAGGAGAGCCCCCAGGAGATCACGCCGTTGGAGTTCAAATGGTCGGAGAAGGGCTCGATCATGCCGTACTTCTCCGCGTAGGCCTTGATCTCCCGGTCGATCAGCAGCTTCCCGCCGGCGATGGTTTTCTGTTCTGATTTAATTAGGGTAGGCATAATGCGTTCTCCTTAAATCCGGTTATTTTCCCAATGCTTCCCGAACAAACTGGCTCACTTTTCCTCCATCGGCGCGGCCGGATACTTTCGGCAGGACCGCCTTCATCACGGCCCCCATCCCCTGCGGGCCGGAGGCGCCTGTTTCTTTGATGGCCGCCTGGATGATCCCCTTCAACTCTTCATCCGGCATCGCGGCGGGGAGGTAGGCCTTGAGGATCGCCGCCTCCTTGCGCTCCTTCTCCGCCAGCTCAGGGCGGTTCCCCTTGGTGTAGGCCTCCACCGATTCCTCCCGCTGTTTGATCAATTTGGCGATCACCTCCATGGCCTCGGCATCCTCCAGGGCGGACTTGCCCTTGGCAATCGCCGCGTTGGAGGCGGCCGCCTTGAGCAGCCTTAAGCAGGAGACTTTGAGCTCCTCCCGCGCCTTCATCGCCGCCTTCAGATCTTCGTCAACCTTCGCCAGCAGCGGCATCCGCGACCCTCCTTTGTGAGAAGAACGAAACTCCGAATGCCAACAGCACCGAGACCCCGTACAGGGCCGCCAGAGGACCGGCCAGCAAGAGCTGCGTGAAGATGTCCGGCGTGGGGGTGAGCACCGCCGCCGTGGCCAGGATCGCCACGGCCGCGATTCTCCAATGCCGCAACAGAGTCGCCGGACGGACCCAGCCGGCGGCAGCCAGCAAGAAAATCACCAGCGGCACCTGGAAGATCAGTCCGCAGCCGGCGATGAGCCACGCGGCGAAGCTGACGTAGGAACCGACGGTGATCATCGGCGTCATCACGCCGCCGCCGAAGGAGAGCAATATCTTGAGCGCCGCCGGCAACAGCCATTGCCAGCCGAACCAAGCCCCGAGAAAAAAAAGGGCCGCGCTGGCCGGGAGGAACGCCACGGGCGGCCACCACCCGATGGAGTGGAACGCCGGCTGGAAAAATTTCCAAGTTTCCCAAGCAAGCAACGGGAAGCTTAAGACCACACCGGCAAGAAAAGCCACCTTCAGGTAAACCATGAACGGTTCCGTGGGACTCAGGAAGACGACCTGACCGACCGGCTGGATCAGGGTCTCCAGCAGGCGGGGAGCGATCCGCCACCCGGCGGCGGTCCCCAAACCAACCCACAGGAAACCGCGGAGGAGCCGGCGCCGCAGTTCCTCCAAGTGATAGAGAAGGGGCTGCCTCTCATCCAGCGGAAGGATGACTCCCTCCTCAGACTCCCGGTTTGTCGCCGTCTCCACTATCCTTGACGCTTTTCTTGAACTCCTGGATCGCCTTGCCGATCTGGCGGCCAATCTCAGGAAGGCGGCCCGCCCCAAACAGCAGCAGGCAGACGAGCAGAATCAAGAGCAGTTCAGGTAAACCGATGTTGGGCATGGGAGTATTATACCGGCCGGCGGGCAGCGGCGACAGCTTTCCGGGCCACCGCCGCCATGAAGAGGATCTCGCCGAGAAGATAGGCGATGAGCAGCGGGGGGAAGGGCTTAGCGCTGCCCCCCGCGTAGCTGTGCAGCCCCACCAGGTAGAAGCTCACCCCGTAGTAGGTCATCAGCAGCAGGAAGAAGCCGGCAATCGTACCGACTGCCGTGCCGGGTCCCTTCAACCAGCCGACGAACCGGCCGTGCAGCATCGCCAGGAACCAGAGCAGCGTGATGAGGGCCCAGGTCTCTTTGGGATCCCAGCCCCAGTAGCGGCCCCAAGAGGCGTTGGCCCAAACCGCCCCCAGCATGATGCCGGCGGCCAGCATCACCACGCCGACCTGGATCGAACGGTACAAGAAGAGACCGACCGAGGGCAGCGCCGGGTGACCGGCTCCGCCTTTCAGGTAGAAGAAACCGTACAGGTGGGCCAGCACCGCGGCCAGCGTGATCGGGGCGTAGCTGCCGACCACCATCAGGACATGGATGGTGAGCCACAGGTTGCTGCGCAGAACCGCCACCACCGGCGAGATGCTGGAGTCCAGCGGCAAGTGGTCGGCCAGCAGCAGAAGGATAGAGCCCAGGACCGCCGCGGAGAAAGCGAACAGCCCGGAGCGGTAGATCCGCTCGAAGACCAGCGCCAGGACCGCCGCGACGAACGGCAGCCAGAGCATCGTCTCGTAGAAGTTGGAGACCGGCGGCCGTTGCCCAAGGATAACGCGGGCCGCGATCCCGGCCACGTGGGTGAGAAACGCCAGGGCGAACAGGGACCCGCCGGCTAAGGCCGTCCACCGCCTGCGGCCCAAATAAAACATCAAAAGCAGGATAGCCGCGGCGAGATAGAGGAAGCGGGCGATCCGGAACGGTTCCGCCCGGTTGTAGAAGACCTCCATCTCCAGCCGCCAGCGGGCGGGGTAGTTCGCGGAACGGCCGGCCTGAAGCGCTTCTTCCAGCCGGCCGACCTGCCAGACCCGTTCCCCCGGCGGCGGCGGGAGCAGCCGCAGCTCCTGGCTGATCAGCCCGTGGAACGTGACGAACCGGTCGTACAGCTCCATCGTCTCGTTTTCCAGCATCGTCAGCTTCTCGCTCCGCTGCTGCTTCTCGACGATGGCCGGCAGCATCCGCATCAGCTTCTTGGTGGAGATCAACTCGCTGTAAGAGACATGCGTGGTTTTTCGTCCCAGCTCCAGCTTCTCCCGCAGCGGGCCGAACGGCACCGACAAGAACGGCTCCTCCTGCCAGCGGTCCGGCTCGGCCAGGATCGAGAGGATGGTCGCCATCGGGTCCTGCCCCTTCCACCGCGGGCTGCCGGTCAACCGGTCCACCGTCTCCCGCGCGAAGCTGTCCAGCGGCTTGACCCGCCCGTTGTGCTGGATCGCCACCCGCCGCGCCGCCTCCACCGAAACCTTCTCATCGGCACGGGCAGGAGCCACGCTTAGAAGGAAAATCACAAAGAGCATGAACATGCTGCTTAGCCCCGCTCGGGGACGGGGTGAACGAGCGTTGACCGACGAGCCCATGTCCTGAATCTCAGGCGAGGAGGGAGTGCGAGTGAACCCCGGCCCCGAGCGGGGCGAAGATAGTATTTTCATGCCGCCCTCGCGCGGGAGGTGAAGAGCAGCGTCACGCCGGAGAGCACGATCAGGAACCCGGCGTAGACCAGCGGGACGCCGGGGTCCTTCCGGACCGAGAGGATCGTGGTCTCCACCGGGCCCGGGACGTAGCTGGACTGGAACATGCTGTAGCCGCGGTGTTTGAGCGGGTTGTTCATGCTGATCTTCTTCTTGAAGGAAACTCCCCGCTCCGGGTCGTTCAGCTCCACGTCGCTCTCGAAGGCGGCCGCCATTTCGGTGCCGGGATAGTCAATCTTCCGGAAATCCAACAGCTTCACCGAGAACGGCAGCTCGCGAGACGCCGGGCGATATTCCACCAGCACCGGGTGCTTCCCGAACGGAAGCCCCACCCTCTCACGCAGGCCAAGCCAGGATTGGACCGTCCTGTCTCCCTGGCGGGCAACCAGATGGAGCGCCTCGGCCCGGACCTCATCGCCCCGCGGCTCATACGATTCCTCCAGCCGAGCGCGCGGATAATAGGCCGACACCTGGAACCGGTAGCCGAGCGACGAGTGCGTGTACCAAGCGCCTATTTGGATCCGGCGAAGGGTTTTTCGTTTTCCGGCAGAGTCGGTGAGAATAGCGGAGAGCTCGCCCTTCTCCGTTCGTGCCAGAATGATCGAATCCGGCGGAAGGGACTTGAGCTCCTTCTCCGATTCCGGCTCCAAGAACAGAACGTGCGCCCCTCCCCACCGGGCGCCAAACCGGTCCCGGTCGCGGGCCAGCAGCCAGATATCATCCTCATGCCCCTCGTGCGAGAGCAGGATATGGGCGGCGGGGTTTTCCCTCTCTCCGCCGTCCAAGATCTCTTCCCGCCGCTCGGCATCGGGGTAGTACCGGTCCACCACCACCTGCAGGGGTCCCTCTTCCAGCGGCGCCTCGAACAGCGCGTGGGGCGCATGGTCCCAGGCGGTCGTCTCGAAGCGGGTGAGGAACTCCGCGTGGATGCCGGGGTTGGGCTGGTGGATCACCAGCACGTTGCGGTCCATCTGCAGCGTGTCGTTGGACTCCCCCTCCGGGATGATCAGCTGCCCCTCCACCCCCAGCCGGCCGCCGAGGATCCCGCCGGTTAGGATCATGATGATTCCCAGGTGAGCCAGCAAAAACGGGAGGTGCTTGCGTTTCCAGGGATAGCGCAGGAACGCCGCCGTCGCCAGGTTCACCGCCAGGAAGGCCAGGATCCCCTGAAACCACCAGGACTGGTAGACAAAGCGCTGCACGGAAGCCGTGCCGAAGCGGGTCTCGTAGATCGTGCCCCAGGCCAAGACGCCCGCGATCACGATCAGGAGAGTGACGGCGACTCTAAGAGAACCGATTAAACGAAACGGGTGGACCATAGGAGGGAATACCTTATTCTACGTTATTCTCGATCATCCGCCCCATCTGTTTGTGCTCGAAGATGCTCACCAGCAGTGCGGCGACGCCGAAGGTCAGCAGCGCCGAGAGGGCGATGATCCATAGCGCGCGCTTAGCGGGCATGCCCCACCGCCGTGTGGCACTCGGCGCAGTGCATCTCGTCGCTTATCTTGATCGGATGATTTTCCATTTTGCTGATCTGCTCGCCGTGGCAGCGGACGCAGTTGTCCCGCAGCCGGGCGCGGTTGGCCGGCTGGATCTCGATCGGCGTTTTGTAGTTGCCCAGCGTGAACTTGACCGAGTGGTTCCAGCCGTTCTCCGCCTTCGCCAGCCATTTCGCCGGGAAGGAATGGGGCACGTGGCAATCGTTGCAAGTGGCCGCCTCGTGATGGCTGCCCTTGAGCCAGGAATTATAATTGCTTCTCATGACATGGCAGTTGAGGCAGGCCTTCGGGTCATTGCTCAGGTACGACAGCCCCTCGGCGTACTGGAAGGTGTAGGCTCCTAGCCCAAGTAAAACGCCCACCGAGACCCACGCGAGGATTTCCAGCCGGCCGCCCGATGCTTTCACAATCCCATGATACCAGACTAACCGGAGGTCCCGCGGCCGGCCTCGCGGGCGAGGATCTCTCCCTGCCGCGCGTAGTCGATCGCCTCCGCCAAGATCCTCGCCGTCTCCTGCGGCGCGTGGAAACCCATCGAGTTTTCGGCGGAGACGAAATCCAGCCGCCATTGCGCCTTCCGGTGCATCTTCAAGGCGGGCTCCATCTGCGCTTCGGTGGCACCCCGCTTCTTCGCCTCCGCCACCGCATCCATGAGCGCCACCACCGCCGCCTCAGCCCGGTCCAGAAGAACGCGGGTCCGGTCTTGGATCAACCCCGCGCGAGCGAGCATCTCCTTCTCCGGAAAATGGTGGCACTGCAGGCAGGCGCGGGAGACGTTCAGCAGCGGGCTGCGGATGTGGTGATCGGTCACCTTGACCGCCCCTTCCCGCTTGTACGGCATGTGGCAATCGGCGCAGGCCACACCGCTGCGGGCGTGGATCCCCTGGTTCCAGGTTTCAAATTCCGGGTGCTGCGCCTTGAGCATCGGAGCACCCGTCTCGGCATGGGTCCAGTCGGTGTGGCCCGCCTGGTCGTAGTACTGCTCGATCTCTTCCACTTTGTAGCCGTTGTCCCAGGGATAGGTCAGCAGTTTTTCTTTCCCTTTGAAGTAATATTCCACGTGGCACTGCCCGCAGACGAAGCTGCGCATCTCCTGGCGCGTGGCCATCGTATTGGGATCGTAGTGCTTGATCCCCTCCCGTTCCTTCACCTTCCGGATCGCGTTGAGAAAACCGGGGCGGGTGACGCGCAGCTGCATGGTTTTGGGGTCGTGACAGTCCACGCAGGCGATCGGGTGGCTGATATGCTTCCATGCCTCTTCCAGCGGCATCGCGTTGACCTTGGCGAAGCCGGCCTGGAGGTCCCCACCCCCCACCGTCTCGTAGACCTGCTTCATTCCTCCGGCGTGGCACTGCAGGCAGGCGCCCGGCTGTTTGAACTGTTTCGTGCGAAGGGTTTCTTTCTGGTCTTCCAGGGAGTGGGCGTGGCCCCGCTCCTCCCGGTAGTCCACGCCGAACGCGTAACCGGCGAATAAACGCTTCCACTTTGAGTCCTGGTCCAGCTTCGAAAAGGCCTCGCTGCCGCCGTAGCGGGTCCGTTCAGTGTCCACGGTTCTTTTGTAGCCGTCGTACTGCCGGGGGAAATTCTTGCCCCATTCGGCGGGGTCCGTGACGCTCTCGTCCAGCGCCGCCAGTTGGACAACCTGCTGGCGCGACTCCCATTTCCGTTGCTGGATGTTCACAAGCAATGCCGCCACCGCGGCCGTCGCCGCGGCGGAGCCCAAAGCCACGCCCAGATAAGCCCACTTTTTCTTCATCGTCAGTCCAACGCCATGTGCCCCACCGACCGGTGGCACTCGGTGCAGCGGGCGGTCCCCATCTCCACGTCCCGGTGCGCGGCGATCTCGCTCACCAGCGTCGAATGGCAGTCCACGCAGTTGTGCTGCAGACGCTTCAGGTTTTCAGGCCGGATCCGGATCGGTTCATGGAAATTCTGCAGCGTGAATTTCTTCGAATGGTTCCAGCCGTTCTCCATCTTGGTCAGATATTTCTCCGGAAAAGAGTGCGGGACATGGCAATCGTTGCAGGTGGCCGCCGCGTGGTGGCTCCCCTTGACCCAGGAATCGTACTGTTCCCTCATGACGTGGCAGTTCATGCAGGCCTTGGGGTCGTTGCTTAAGTAAGCCAACCCCTCCGCGTACCGGAAGGTGTAGAGCCCCAGCCCTACCAGCGCGCCGGCCGCCGCCACGGCGCCCGCCTTAAGCCACTTGCCGCCCCTGGACATGAAAGGACTCTATCAGAACTTCTTGGAAGCTTCCACCAGCAGCAGGTGGGCATCGTAGTCGCCGGTGTCGGCGTTGGAGTTGGCCTGGTAATGGTAGAAGCCGTACTCCGCGGAGAGGGCGGCCTCCTTCCCCAGAGCGCGGGTTACCCTGGCCGTCAGGTCCAGCTGCTGCGTGTCCACTCCCAAGGGCAAACCGGCGTCGGAAAAATCGTTGAAATTGTCGGCCCGGGTATACTGGGCCGCGCCGCTGAACGTGAGCCGGGGCGCCGGGGTCCAGTCGGCGCTCAAAGCCCAAGTGTTCACGTCCGCGTTGAAAGTGGGAGGGCCTCCGGCCGCCGCCGAGTACCGGGCCGGCGTGGTGACCGACGCCATCTGCCTGGAGAAGGCGGCGGTGGCCAGCCACTTCTCGTTCGGCTGCCAGGAAAGATCGGCCGTCACCACGTGGGAGAGCATGCCGGTTTCGACGGCCGTCTCCGCTTCGGCCCGGGTGGCGTAATCATCGTCCCGCAGCTGGTAGCGCAGGGAGGGCCGCAGCCAGGGTTTCGGCTTGAAGGCCAGCCGGGTGGACCATTCGGTGGTTTCCACCCGCTGCCCGTCGAAGAAGGCGGAGCGGGCCGTGGTGCCGGTCGAGTCGGTCTCCCTCTGATCGTCGTAATCATTGTTGTTCCGGCGCCAGCTGACCTGGGAGGTCATGGTGAGCTTCGGGCACGGGGCGACCTGCCCTCCCATCGCCGCGTGGAATCGGTCCACATCGGTGATCGTGTAGCGGTTAAACGTCTCGCCCGCGTTGGGCCCCAGCAGGTCCTTCCGGTCCTCATGCACCCGCGCCCGCGCCTGCTCCAGCTCCACCTCGGTGTAGAGGGCCGTGCGGGGCAAACCGGTGAAGCGCAGCGACAGCCCTTCGCCGAACCGGACTGCCCGGTTCTCGTTCAAGCTCACCACCCGCTGGTCAATCACGCCGTTGGGGGTACTGCCGCCGGCCGAGCTCGGAGAGGCGTCCGCCGGATAGCTGGAGCTGGACTCCCGGCGAATCACCTCCGCCTTGAGGCGCGTGATCACCGAGAGCCACTTCCACGGGGCGGCGGTGAAGCTGTTGACCCAGGTGTGAGCATCGTAGTCATTATCCGCCCGGGCGTCCCGGATCTGTTTGGGGTTGGAAAAGTTGGTCGCGACACCGGCCTCGTTGGTCTCGATGATCGTCTCGAACTCCCGGTTGTCCATGTGGGCGAACCGGTAGCCGGTGGAGAAAAAGAGCTTCTCCTCCAGGAAATCCCTCTGGGCGTTGAGCGTGGTGGTCATGAGGTCCGACTCCGGCTGCTGGTCCTGGCGGCGGATCTTCTTGTCGGCGGCGGCCGAGGTGGTGGAGAGATTCCGTTCCTCCCGCGTCATGTCGGAGCGGACAAATTCCCAGCGCTGCTCGGCACTCAGGTCAAAACCGGCCAGCGTGTGGCCGGCCTTCACGGCGAAGGCGTCCGTGATCTCATCCACGTCCTGCCAGGAGGGGCCGATGTTGCGCGTGGTCGTCCCTTCCTTAACGGCGGTCCAGGTGAGCCGCGACTTGGCGCCGTCCTTGAAATGGCGGTCATAGAGGAAAGAGAGCTGCGGCAGTCCTTCCAGCGCGAGGCCCGTCTCCACGCTGAAGCTCCCGATGTCCAGCGCCAGCTCCTTGTTCGTCTCATTGGCCTGGAGCGTGTTGAAGAAGTGGTACATCCCGCCGGTGCCATCGTAGTATTTCCGGAACTCGGAGAAATCGGCCCGGGCGAACCCCAACCCTTCCTTTTTTAGGGAGAAGGCGGCCCCCAGGTCATTCTGGTCCACCAGCGCGTGCCCGCCCGCTTCCAAAACAGCGCCGTTGGTGAAGACCTTGCTGGCGGAGAGATCCCGCACCCCGCCGGTGAAGCCGTCCTTCATCCAGTGGTGGGCCCTGAACTTCTCGTCGTCCCCGTCCACAGTGATGTATCGGGCCGGCATCACGTCGACCGCCACCTCCGCCGCCCCCGCCCATTGCGAAAACGCGCAGACCAAACCTACTGTAAGGACGATAAGGCCGCGGGTGACGCCGGAGGGAGGACCCGCCGCCCGCAGCGTCAGCGAGGACGGCGGGAGTACCCGCAGGCGGCAGGCCCTGCGGCCGTCGTTAGTACCGCAAATGGTCATCGAAGTTGGACCCATGCACGGCGGTGTGGCAGCCGGCGCTGAAGCAGGTCCCCTGCGGCAGCCGGCCGCCGTGGCCGGACTTCCCGATGGTCGGGAAATTCACCTGCGTGTGGCAGCGCAGGCAGAGGTTGTTGTCCCGCGCCACCAGCATCTTGTCGTGGATCGAGCCGTGCACCTTGTGGCAGGTGGTGCACCCCTCCCGCAGCGCCTCATGCTCCCAGGCAAACGGGCCCCTCTGCTCCTTGTGGCACTTGAAGCAGGCCTCGTTCACCCCCTCCATCGAGGTGGCGGTCCAGGGCCGGACCTCCGGCCCATGCGCGCTGTGGCAGTCGGCGCAGCTCATCTTCCCCTCCATCACCGGGTGATGGAACGGAAGTTTGAACTCATGCTTCTTGTCCAGGTGGCAGGTAAAGCAGGCGCTGGGGTCCTTGCGGGGGTTGATGATCCCGCCCACCCCCTTGCCGCCGCCGGCCGCAGCGTGCAGCGAACCGGGGCCGTGGCACGTCTCACACCCTTGCGCTTGAAAATCGGTACCAGGTACCGAGCGTTGAAAATCGGTACCCGGTACCGGAAGGGAAATCCGGGCGTGGGTGGAGCGCTTGAATTCCTTGGCTTCCTTGGAATGGCAGGCGGCGCAGCTCTCGCTTCCAATGTATTCCGCCTTCTCCTCGGCCGCCCAGGCAACCGACTCCAGCGGCAGCCAGCGAAAAGCGGAGGGTTTCGGAGGAGCCGCTCCAGGCGGTGTGCCGGCCTCAAACTCCTTGCCGTTGGGGGCCCCGTCCCCATCCGAGTCCTCGCCGTCGATCGCCTTGAAATCCATCCTCCCCTTCTGGAGCGCGGCGCCGTAAGGGTTCAAATCTCCTCCGCGGCCGATGGCATTCTGGTGGCAGGTCTTGCAGGAGATCCCTTTGGCGTTCGGGTAGGCCTTCTTGGCGGCGGCTTGGGTTGCCATCGTGGCTTCCGCCCGCCCGGCAGGCAGAAGCGCGTAAAAGAGGATCAGGAAAAGGGCGATGCGAAGTTTCAAATGGGTCCTCGGTTGTTGATCATACCACCACATCCAACCCCGAGGATACGCCGGAGAGGCGTCCGAGAAACATGACGGGGATCATAGTGCCGAACGGGCCCCGGCTTGTACACTCAAAGAGAAGCTGGACTCACCGCATAAAAGGGGGGATGCCGTGTCGGTTGCGCCGCGACTAAAGCTGAGATGGAACGTGGTGCTCTTCATCAGCTTGGTTCATCTGGGAGTGTTGTTGGCCCCGTTTACCTTCACCTGGCCGGCTTTCTGGGTTTTCCTGGGACTCACTTGGGCGACCGGATGGGTGGGGATTGCTCTCTGTTATCACCGGCTGTTGACCCATCGAAGCTTCAAGGTGCCCCGGCTGTTGGAGTATCTCTTGACGTTCTGCGGGGTGTTGGCTACCCAAGGAGGGCCGGTCGGCTGGGTTTCCACCCACCGTTTACACCACGCCTATTCCGATACGCCCCGGGACCCCCACAGTCCGCTGGAGGGTTTCGGGTGGAGTCACATGGGCTGGTTCCTTTATGAGGACCCGAGGCGAGCTCGATGCGCCGCGCTGGATCTCGCGCGGGACCCGGTCCACCTCTTTCTGAACCGGACCCAGGGCCTCTGGCCGATCCTGCTGGGAATTCTGCTCTACGCCCTTGGGGGTCTCTCCGGGCTGATTTGGGGCCTCTGCGTGCGGACCGTAGTCGTCTACCACGTGACGTGGCTGGTGAATTCCGCGTCCCATACCTGGGGCTACCAGAATTACAAAACGAATGACCGATCTACGAATTGCTGGTGGGTGGCGCTTCTATCGTTTGGGGAGGGCTGGCACAACAACCACCATGCCTTTCCCCGCTCGGCGCGTCACGGCCTGCGTTGGTGGGAATTGGACCTGACTTACGCGACGATCCGGACCTTGGCGCTCTTTGGGCTGGCTTCGGATGTTTCGGGGTTTAAGCTGTAGAGGTACTCGACGACGGCGTCGATCTCCTCGTCGGTGAGCTTCTCTTTCCAGGAGGGCATCCAGAGCGGGGGGGACAACCCGTCCCTCTGCGCCCGGGCCGGGTAGCGGCCATCCCGGATGATCTCTTTGAGCTCTTCCTTGGAGTAGCCGTCGGAGACATGGGTGAGGGGCGGGACCTCTTCCCCCATATCCATGTTCCGGTTGATGATCCCGCCGCTCCCCCGCGGCCCATGGCAACCGACGCAGCCCACTTTCTGGAAGATGGCGGCTCCTTGCTCCACTTTAGAGGCGTACACCGGCTCCGGCTCGGCCGCGCCGGCCGGCACGTGGAAGCGGGCGGGGATGGGGTGCTGCTCGTCCTCTTCCTCCATCGCGAAACTGATCGTCAGCGCCGTCAGCAGCTGGACCTCTTCCTCGGTCAGCCCGTAGTTGGGCATCGGCGTCTCCGGCACGCCGAGCTTCGGGTAGCCGGGCACCACCTTCTGCGGGTCCCGGAAATGCTCGGCGATCCAGAGGGCCACCGTTTCCTCCCCGTGGTGTCTGACCGATCCTGCGCCGATGTACTTGAAATCAAACTGGTCGGGCGACTTCGAATAGGTCTCGGCCAGCTCCGGCCCGATCAGCATCCCCTTGCCGTGCAGGTTGTGGCAGCCGATGCAGCCCTTCTCCTTGAAGAGGGCCCAGGCCTTCTGCAGACGCTCGGCCCCCTTCAGCCCGCTGATGTTTTGATGGCAGGTGGCGCAGGCGCCGACGGTCAACTCCTTCGACAGCAGCGGCTGGTTCCAGTGCTTCACCGGCCCGTGCGCCGCTTGTCTTTCGACGGCGTGGCCCTGCCCGTGGTGGCAGACGGTGCAGCCCACCTCATTGAAGGGGTGCTTCTCCAGGAAACCGGGGATGCCGAGATCGGGGTGGCTCGCGAACGGCTGCGGCTGGCCGGCCATCTTCGGGTTATCAATGCCGGCGTGGCAGGTGACGCAGCGGTCGGTCCGGTTCATCTGCGGAAGGTGGATCTGCCGGATCTTCGGAAAGGCCCAGGCCTTGGAGCGGTCCCCGGTCACTTCGGCCAGCCGGCGGTTGTAGCCGATCTGGACGCCGGCCCATTCCGGCATGATCTCCCGGACCAGCAGCACCCCGGCCATGCCGGCCAGCCCGAAGCTGGAGATCAGGAAGAGCAAATTCCAGATGCTGCGTTTCGGGGGTGGGCTCATATATTAAAGCTGAACGCCGGGAAGGAAAGGATGTATTTGATCGCGAAGAAGTTTCGCAGGATGATCTTCACCGGCACGAAGAACATCGCCATCACCAGGAAGACCGTCACGCTGGAGCCGATCACCCCCAGCCCCTGCTTCTTGAAAAAACCTTGAAGCGCGAACTTCCAGAGGGCCAGCCCGGCGCCGGCATAGCCGAGCATGAAGAGGAGGCCGGCCCAGACCGGCATGCTGCGCAGCGTGTCGGAATGGGGGGCCCGGAAATGGTCCCACGGCTCCCATGGCATGAAGATCTCCCACCCGGGGCCGCGCATGTAATAGCCGATGAAGATCAGCACGAACCAGAAGACCAAGCCGAACGTGAACATCCCCACCGCGAACTTCCGGTCCCGGAAGTTGTAGTAGCCGACACCGCGCGGGTTCTTGTCCAAGTAAGGGATCGCCATGAGGCCCACCAGGATCAAGGTCGGCAGCGCCACGCCGGCCATCCAGGGGTCGAAGTAAACCAGCAGCTCCTGCAGGCCCACAAAATACCAGGGGGCTTTCGAAGGATTCGGGGTCTTGTTCGGGTTGGCTATCTCCTCCAGCGGCGCGTGGGCCAGAAGGGACCAGGCGACCAGCACGGCGGTCAGCACCAGCGCCGTCACGAACATGCGGGAGACCAGGTTCGGCCAGGTGAAGACCTTCCGGTCCAGCTCCTCGGGGTGCTGCTTGTGCCACTCCTCGGGCCGGGTCCCCTTTTTCTTCTCCTCCGCCGGAAGCACCGGGAGGGCCGAGAAATCGTCCTTGCGCACCCGCCAGAGATGGACCGACACGAAGACCAGGAAGACCAGCGGCAGCAGCACGCAGTGCAGCACGTAGAACCGCAGCAGGCCCGCCTGCCCAACCAGCTTCGACCCCAGCAGGATGAAGCGGGCGTCGGTCTCCGGCGTCACGATCGAGAAGGGCCCCTCGGAGCCGAGAAACGGTGTCGCCGCAGCCATGTTGGTGCCGACGGTGACCGCCCAGATCGCCAGCTGGTCCCACGGCAGCAGGTAGCCGGTGAAGGAGAGCAGGAAGGTGATCAGCAGCAGGATCACGCCGACCACCCAGTTGTATTCCCGCGGGGACTTGTAGGCGGAGCGGTAGAAGACCGAGGCCATGTGGAACATCACGAAGAGCACCATGACGTGGGCCGACCAGCGGTGCAGGTTGCGCAGCAGCGGCCCGAACGGCACCACGAAGCGCAGGTCCTTCATGTCCCAATAGGCGTGCTCGATGGTGGGCCGGTAGTAGAACATCAGGAAGACGCCGGTCACCGTGAGCAGCAGGAACAGGAAGAAGCTCATCTCTCCGAGGCGCCAGGTGTAGCGGAAGCGGATCGCCGCGGGCCG
>Ga0080064_1002226_pt1 | contig 34056 bp, 39 predicted proteins | sample Subgrocontami54m_FD_69260 | JGI IMG/M metagenome (GOLD analysis project Ga0080064, IMG submission 69260) | Subsurface groundwater microbial communities from S. Glens Falls, New York, USA - GMW46 contaminated, 5.4 m (SPADES assembly) (version 2) ...
TTTTTTCAAGCAGAAGACGGCATACGAGATAGTTTCAAGCCACCACGCACGCGGAGCGTGCGACATCATTTGTTTTGGAAATAGGTGCGAGTTTGGTACAATACAGACATATGGACAAATCACTCCTTAAAGCAATCTCGTTCCCGCTCATGATCCTGTGTGTTGCGGCAGCGTTGTATTTTTCATGGCGATTGCTTGGCCTGCCTTCTGATGACTCCATGATCGCGACCGCGCGCTCATATTTCGAACGCTACGGCCTTATTACGGTATTCGTGAGCGCGCTCTTGGAAGGCGTGCTCCTGGCGGGTGTCTATTACCCGGGGAGCCTCGTCATCTTCTTGGGCGTTATATTCTCAATCGGCAATCCTATGCAAGCAATTCAAACAGTCGCCACCGTGGCAGTCGCGTTGTCCATCGCCTATACGTTCGATTACTTTGTAGGGAAATATGGTTGGTATCGTCTGCTGCTTGTTTTCGGCTTGCAAGGTCCGCTGGCGAGCGCGGAGCACCGCTTTTCAAAATACGGCACGCGTGCGATCTTCCTCACCTATTGGCACCCAAACCTCGCGGCGCTTACCGCAACGGCAGCCGGTATCCTCAAGATCCCCTTCTTCTCTTTCTGCTTCTTTTCCATTCTCTCGACCGTTTTGTGGAACACGTTCTGGGGCGTCCTCGTCTACAACCTCGGTGAGGCATCACTTTCGCTGATGGGCATGCCGTTCATTCTATTCTTCGTGTCCGTCTGGATCATCGTTCTCTTGATCAAGGCGATCTACGAGCGGCGCGCAGCCAGCGTTGAGCCACTGGAGATACCGAGGTCGACGAACGAATGATTGTTCTATATATTTATCTGACGTCTCTCGTCCTCCTCCGACACTATGGCCAAGGGGTATGTTTATATTCTTAAAACGACGGCTGGCAACAGGTACATCGGTTCTACAATCAATCTGGAGAGGAGGTACACTGAGCATCGTACGGGGAAAGTTCTTCCAACAAAAAATAAATTACAGGTTACCCTCTTGGCCTACAGAAAATTTTCCGATGTAAAAGAAGCGGCTATTTGGGAGAAAAAATATAAACAAAGTCACGGCCAACTGGAAAGAGATGTAAAAAAAGGTATATTGGTAGGCGTTCCAGACGGTTATCTTCCAGCGGGATAAAGCCTCCTCGGGCGGCACCCGCCGGGCAGGGCCCTCTGGGCGGCGCCGCCCGTAGCTCAGTTGGTAGAGCACCCGCCTCTTAAGCGGAGGGTCGTTGGTTCGAATCCAACCGGGCGGACCACCACTTATATCGGTTCACTTGTTTTTTGGTAAGGTGTACTTACGAATCCAACCGGGCGGACCACCACTTAGACTCCGATAAACTTCAGGATATGGGTCTTGATTCGTTTAATAAAAATGTATCGCGTCGTGACGTCCTGAGAGGCGCGAGAGATCTCGCGGCCGCATCGATACTCCCAATTCCCGATACGGCAACGCAGCTTTCGGTCGAGATTCCCGTTGCCCCCATCGCACAGTCAGAGACAGGTCCAAGACTTGAATCGGTGACCGAAGAGGAGGTGCGTGCGATATTTGGAATACTTTTAGGAAGTACTCCGTTCGCAGAGACCCGGAAACGCAATGATGCTAATGGGCTGCATCTCCTTGAAGTAAAAGCGCCTCAGGCAGACGGCTATGCAGAATATTCATACCGTCGAGGGCGCACTGAAAAGAACGAACTCCTCGACTGGAGGGTTGATGTGACTTTCTACAATGAAACGGATATGCCGGTAGGTGGTCATTCGGTCGCAAAGAAGATTGAAGGCCGTTGGAGTCTAACGCCCTAAGAGTATTCTCTGATCTCGTGCCACAAAGCCGATTAATCGCTATCAACCGGTCATTCGTGCACGAACTGAGCCTGTATCGTCGGCTCGGATCCCGATGCGACGAGTGCACCGCTGACGGTGACAAAGTCACCTACCCTGAAATCGCCAGCGGTTAGGGGCTGCCCTTGCGTGTCGAAGAATTTAGTATTCGTATCGGTCTCTAATTTCCAAGTAAAATCGCTCGAACCCCACGAGAGGCGTACTTTCATCTCGCGTCCATTTTCGCCTACTATCTGAGCGCCGCGCAAAAGTATAAGGCCGTTGTTGGCGATATGCATCTCACGCATTGGTGCACTGTTCGCGGCCGTAGCTGATGCCGCCGCCTGTCCCGAGAGATATACCGTCGGATGAGAAGTTTCCGACACTGAAATACCCTGTCTCTGCTCAGTGAATGCGCCTACACTCGTTGTATAGAGAAAGACCCCAGTAAAAATGATTACCGCTGCACACACGCCGCCCAGGATGAGCAGGCGTCGCGGATTGACGATACCCGATAGCTGCACCCGTGGTACATACACCGTATTCATTAACAGTGCTGACGGGCGAAGCTCATGAATATTACCTGCCTTCATCACGCTCACGTTCGCACACCGCTTATGAGATGCGTATGAATATGTTTGCGATCGCTACTTCCTTTTCAGTCGGCGCTTACCGCCAGGAACTTTTTTGTAATCGCGCTTCTTTTTCTTTGCCATATGAGGGTGAATTAGGAATAGTAATGTGCATTAATTCTATCACGCCCAAATGCTATACTCGCGCAATTGGGTAGGTGGCGCGGCCTGCCCTTGGCAGGCACAATACAAGTTGCGGTATACGCGTCCCGGGTAAAGTGCTGGGGTGGTGAAATTGGCAGACACGCAAGGTTTAGGACCTTGTGCCGCAAGGCGTGGAGGTTCAAGTCCTCTCCCCAGCACTTTGAACGGGACCACTGACTAGTGTGGAATCACAATGCTGTTGAGCCGAGATGTGTCCGGGGTGTAGCTACCGGTACGCGCGTTGATACCGAGGCCGAAGGTATTGGAAATCAGGGAGATGATGCCATACACGGAGATCATAATAAACATACCGACGATGCCCCAAATCATGTGCTGTTTTCCATCATCGGTCCTCCCCCCTGAATTGAGATTTCTGAGGAACTCGACCAACCCCCAGACGAAGACGAGAAATCCGAGCGAAAACACCACCAGAATAGCTGGATCAAGTATTAGCGTAACGACTTTCCCCACGAGCTGTTGTGCGGCTGGCATTTTTAAAAGAAGCGCTGCGCCTACGGCACCGCCCCTATCACGACGATGGCAGCAATTGACCTACGCTCGGCGCATTGGTGTTTGCCCCTCCGAGGAATGTCGTCTGCAAGAGACGCACCAGACCCCAGATAGAGACCATGACGAAGAGTGCAATAATGCCGTAGAGCATGATTTGTAGGCCCTTTGCCTTCATTTCTGTACCCCCTGCAAGATAACGGACCAAGCCGAAAAAGAAGACGATAAGCGCGATACCGATCACGAGGAAAACGGTCAGGTTGATGATGGTGCCAAATATACCGAAAATGGCCTGAACAGTCTGTGCGCTTGCCACAAGCGGCAAAGCCAAGACGGCAATTGCGAGCGCTGATGTCCTGATAATGTTACGCATAATCTGAATATTTTAGCCCTTAAGTACCATGAATCCTAGCGGATGTGCGCTGGAACGCAAGTACGGCAAAGGTACCCTGTGGATAAGCGTTTAGCGCTCTAGATCCCTTGGCGGAGGCGGTTTGGGACTCGTCGATACGTCGCGAACGATGACATATGCGATACCGAGCACAATAATGAGGGCCGCACCTGAGACGGCGACAAATATGTGTCTGGCCAAGAACTGCTGTATGGCCAATAAGACGATCAACGTAAAGAGGATGGACACACCCCACGCCATGACATCGATCGCCTCATCCCGGTACGTCGGCCACGTACCAAGTCGCACAAGGTACATAATGAACCCGCCAACGAAAAAAAGTATTGAAGCCACGAGCATCAATCCCACCAGCAGATTGAAGACGCCGAGCACCTGAGCAGTCGAAGGGACCATGATCAAGTCGGAGGAACCCCCGTGAACAGCGTATTGTCCAAGATGCGCAAAATGCCCCAGATCGAGAACATGACGAAGAGTGCCAAAATGCCCCACAGGATCTGCTTCCGGAAGTTCTCCCAGCTCTTGGCCGAACTCGCGTCATTGATAGATACAGCCACATTCCAGAGGTAATAGATGACACCGATGCTGACCGCGACGCCCGTTATTGTATTAATGATCCCGACTATCAGGAGCGCGAGGCCCTTAAAGTCGGTCGGTGCGCCCGTAGCGGCAGATGCCATGAGGGGCAGCGCAAAAAAAACAGCGATCACGTATGGAGGCATATCCATCAACTCATGAGCTGAGAGATCGTCGAGCCGATCAATGTCGCCAAGACCCAAGCACCGAGAACGAGGCACGCGCCGATTATCACATACATGAAATTTTGTTTTGCTTTTGAAAGTGCCGCCTGATTTCCGCGCGCCCAAATGAATTGGAACCCGGCAATAACAATGAAAAATCCGATAATAGGCAAGGCGATCAACACGAGGGTCTGGAGCGCCTTGGCAACGAAGTCCTGGATGTTGCACATCGTGACCGGATTCAGGAGGCTGCCGCTCCCTGTGTTGCTCGTACATGCAGCCAATGCGATCGCCGGAGCTAGGCTGAGCACCAATACGAGTGCCGCGGAAAGTATCGAGGATTGTTTGTGTTGAGCTTTCATTGTGAAATGATCTGCCGCATCTGCTGATCGCCTCGCTCTATCGACTGTGTAATGGTCGAAGCGCCAGAGATCGTGTTCTCTATCATACCGCGAAAGAGATCATTCGTCTGAACGGGGTCTGGGTCGGCCCATGTCCGGGAGATGATAGCCATCCGATTGAAGAGGATACCGTAGCCCTGCGCTGGCAGCGCCAACGTGTCCCGACGAACGGAAGGAATGCCAAGCGCACTGGAAAATGCGCCTGAGGTCGTTGCAGAATCCAATAATTGGGCTGCGAGCAAGGCTCCGTTGATATTCGCCGCGACGCGCGGTACCGCAAAGGCGTATACGCGGGCGAAGTCCACCGGTCGCGGCGCACCCTTGAATTGAGGCATATCACTCATTGCAAAGTTGAGATTAGGATTCATCGCAACGATGAGCGATGCTTCGCTTGCGTACCCGATGTAGAGCGCTACGTCTCCTGCAGCGAAGGCGCTGCGCGCGCTGTGCATGGCCCCGTTCCAGGTATAAAAGTTCTGCGAGGGGTCGGCGAAAGAGGTATAAAAAGCGAGCGCGTCGGCAGCCGGCTGCTTGGCCGATCCGGTGCTTTGAGCAGAGAGTGCGGGCACGAGCTTGCCGCCCGTGCTGTAGGCTGTAATGGATACGCCTTTTTGTAAGAGTATAGCGCTCAGCGTAGCTTTTGCGTTTTCTATATTCTGGTAGGTACCGAGCGCAATAGTGGCGGTCGTTATCGCGCCACTGCCATCTCGTACCGTGATCTTCTCGGTCATGTCTTCGATATCTTCCCAGTACTTCGGCGGTTCCGAGTAGCCAGCGCCCGAAAGGAGGTCTCGATTCCAGTACAGCACAAGCGGATCCATGAGGAACGGGAAGCCCTCGATCCCATTGGGGCCAAGGTACGCGTTGGCCGCCTCAACGAAAATATTCTGGAACGTCACCGCGCTGGTTTGCGCATACGCGAGTGAATAGATCTTTGGCTCATCCTTGGCCGCATAATCGGAGCTCAGGATGAACATATCGGGAGCGGTACCTTGCGCGAGCGCGTCGGATATATCTTGTTCGTAGGTGGATGGGTCTTTTTGGACATAGGTAACTTGCTGCAGATCTGAATTGGCCGCTCCCGCTTTGTCGAGCACGTTATTGACAGCGGTCTTGTCGAGGGTGCCCCAGATCACGACTTTGCCGATGGAAGTTCCCTTTTGGTTGCCGCCGACCGCAAAAGCAAAAATGAGCACTCCAGCAACAGCGAGTGACCCGAACACGGCGAGCAGTATTATTTGAAAAAGAGAATGGTTGTTCATCCCGTTAGAAGTAGGAAGCTTGCGCTTCCGACCGAGGATTAAAGTTTACTAAAAATTCGACCAATTGGAAGACATTCCCCTGAACATCACGGGCAGAACTTCCACAACTTCTAACGGGATTCATGCGCGTGGGCGTGACGCCGGCCGAAATATCAATCCGTAATGGTGCGCTCCTGCGGAGAATTCTCTGATCGATTCAAAACCGCTTTCCGTGGCGAGCGCAAGTGCCTTCTCCTTGAGAAGCACGTCCTTTTTCCTCGGTCCCAAGCCTGGTCCGCCAGCCGGCGGAGAATCAGACCAGTCGATAAGCGCAAGCCTGCCGCTTGGTTTGATGATGCGCCAGGCTTCCGCAAGAGCGGCTTTGGGGTGCTCAAGCTGGAAGAGCAGATTCGACATCAACACCAGATCGACCGACGCATCAGCTATGTGCGTGCCATGCAGTCGTTCTATATCGCCTACAATGGTATCGACATTTTTGAAGCCGCGGCGGTCAGCCTCGTTTTTGATGCGGCGCAACAAATCGCGTTGGACATCGATGCTATACACCCGCCCCGTGCCTCCCAGGCGCTCCGCAAATTGCAGCGTGTAGTGGCCGGAACCTGCTCCAAGATCAGCGATGACCATGCCCGGCTCAACATCGAGTGCTCCGACGTTGCGGCCAGGATGCGCAAACCCGGTTACACGTTCATCGTGTCCTTGCATCAAAGCAAGTATAACCCACGATACCTATGCGTCTGTTTCTGTTTGTGGAAAGACGACGAATGAGGCGACATGATCGCCCTCGCGCAGTTTCATCACCCGCACGCCCTGTGTAGCGCGGCCAAGCGAAGGGATCTCGTCGAGACCCGTGCGGATCGTCTGGCTTTTTTGGGACATCGCCACGAGCTCGCCACCACTTACTAAGACGGCAGCTCCGACGAGCTGCTTGGTCTTTGCAGTGATCGACATCGTCTTGATGCCGCTCCCGCCGCGGCCTTGCGTCTTGTATTCAGATAGCGGTGTTTTTTTGCCATATCCGGTAGAGGAAAGTACCAAGAGTTCAGGGTCTTTTGCATCTTTTGGCACCACGCCCGCGCCTACAATGAAGTCGCCTTTGGCAAGCTTTATGCCGCGCACCCCCGCCGCCTGGCGTCCCATTTCGCGTACTGCGCTTTCTGCGAAACGGATCGATTGCCCCTTACCGCTCGTCAGCACAATATCATCGCCTTTGTGCGAGAACTGGGCGCAAATAAGAGCATCCCCCCTGTCGAGATTGATCGCAATGAGACCGGATCGGCGCACCTCGCGGAAAAGCGCAGCAGCGGTCTTTTTGACGGTGCCGCTTTTGGTTACCATGACAAGCGATAGGCCTTCGGCGGCCTTTTTCTCTTTGGGCATCGCCAGTATGGATGTGATCTTTTCATCCCGTTCGAGCGAAATAAAATTCATGATCGACTTGCCCTTCGTCGCTCGCTTCCCTTCCGGCAATTCATACATCTTGAGCTGGTAGACCTTGCCGCTATCGGAGAAGAACAAAAGATCGCAATGCGCAGAGGCGGTGAGAAATTGGGTGACGAAATCCTCATCCTTGGTATCCAAATCGACGACCCCGACGCCGCCACGCCTCTGCCTCCTGTATTCGCTCGGGTTGGTGCGCTTGATGTACCCACCTGCGGTGAGTGCGACGACGTAATCTTCGTCAGCGACAAGGTCCTCCGCTGTCATGGTCTTGGCACCGCGCTTGACGATCTTGGTACGACGTTCGTCTGCGTATTTCTCTATCATCTCGCGCGTTTCGCTCTTGATGAGATTCATCATTTTTACCTGACTCTTCAGGAGAGTGGTCAATTCTTCTATGAGTGCCTGTACTTCTTTCAACTCGTCTTCTATTTTCTTGCGTTCAAGACCAGCCAATTTCTGCAAACGCATGTCGAGGATCGCCTGCGCCTGGATCTCGGAGAATTTAAACTTCGACATGAGGCTGCGGCGCGCATCATCCACATCCTTGCTCTTTTTGATGAGCGCTATGATCTCGTCGATGTGATCGAGCGCCTTTTTGAGACCGAGCAGGATGTGTTCACGCTCCTGCGCTTTCCTCAGGTCGAACTGGGTGCGCTTCGTGACGACTTCCTTGCGATGTGCGATGAAAGCTTCGAGCAGCGCTTTGAGCGAAAGGGTCTGCGGCACTCCGTCGACGAGCGCCACCACGTTGTAGTGGAAGGTTTCTTCGAGCTGTGTGTGCTTGTAGAGATAATTGAGCACCGTCTGGGCGTTGCCCGTATTTTTGAGCTCGATGACCACGCGAATGTCGCGGGTCGATTCATCGCGGATGTCGCGCACACCCTCGAGTTTCTTTTCGTGCACGAGGTCCGCCATTTTTTGTAAGAGATCCGATTTGTTCACACGGAACGGGATCGACGTGATGATGATCTGGTAGTCGCCTTTTTTACCCTCGACGATCTCCGCATCGCCGCGGACCACGACGCCGCCGCGACCCGTAGCATATGCGTGCGCGATATCTTGCTGGTTGAACGCGATGCAGCCGGTGGGAAAATCCGGGCCCTGTACGAATTTCAAAAGATCATCGACGGTTGCTTCAGGATTTTCTATGAGATGAACGGTTGCTTCGCATACTTCCCGGAGATTGTGCGGCGGTATGTTGGTCGCCATGCCCACGGCGATACCGAGTGTACCGTTTAAAAGGAGGTTCGGGAGAGCGGCCGGTAAGACTGACGGTTCTTGCTTCGTATTGTCATAATTTGGCGCAAATTGAACTGTTTCCTTTTCGATGTCGCGGAGCATCTCGCCGGCAAGGCGTGACATTTTCGCCTCCGTATAGCGCATCGCTGCGGCGCCATCGCCGTCTATAGAGCCGAAATTGCCCTGCCCCACAATGAGCGGATAGCGCATGGTGAAATCTTGGGCCATCTTGACCATCGCGTCATACACTGACGCGTCGCCATGAGGATGGTATTTACCCAAGACTTCGCCGACGACCGTTGCCGACTTGCGGGTCTTGGCAGAAGACGTGAGCCCGATATCCTGCATCGCAAAAAGGATACGTCGGTGCACGGGCTTCAGACCGTCACGCACATCCGGCAGTGCGCGCGCGGTGATGACCGACATCGCGTAATCCAGGTAGCTCTCGCGCATCTCCGTGGAGATCGATCGCGGCACGACATTGATGTGCACCGGGGCTGAATTGTCCTTATTTTCCTCACCTTTTCCGCGTGTCATGTCCGGTCCATTATATCATAAATAAGGCTCTTCGCCACCTGAAATCAAGCAAATGGGCTGTCATAAAAGTTGCATATTGATTATTTATGTGATATAAAACAGTCCGACTAACCAACCTGGAGTAGATAGGATGGTAGACAAAGAGCGGTTCGCAAAATGGTCCCTTATTGGCCTCGCTATGGCCGGATGGATCGCATGGGAGACGTTCAAACCCCCTCTGCCAACTACGGAAGTCTGCATAAACGGTGTAACTTATCTGGAATTTCCCAGAGGTGTCAGCGTCGAGTACGACCCTGACGGAAAGGTACGGAGGTGCGGCGAGCCTGTCGTACCATACGTTCTACCCCCGCTATCGAAACCCTGACCGCCGGCGCTGGAGGCAGACGCAAGGGACATACGTCCGCGTCGTCTCTCGGCGCGGCGGTCCTTTGTTTTGTTGTTTTGTTTTTTTTATTCACAACCGCATATTCAAATAAGAGGACGACCGTTGTATTATTTGAATATGGGCACACTCGAAGAAGCGGTGCGCAAGCGACGGCGACTCGGGTATGTTCAACAAGCTACCCTTGCTGCAATTGGTATTGCGGGGATACTCCTCGTGGGGATGGCTGCACCGAACACACTGCAACTTCTTGGAAAGATTCCGGGCAACAAATATCGCTTTAAAAATCAGTCAGCGCATATCCTTACGCGCCTCGCGTGCGAAGGCTATATCACATTTCAAGAAAAGGAAGGGAAACGCTACGCGCGGATCACCGAGGCCGGGAGACGCGCACTGGCGGTCCGTGGCAACATTCTCGGCCAACAGATACAGCGGAAAAAGCGTTGGGATAAAAGATGGCGGGTCGTCATATTCGATATACCCGAATATCGTCGGCAGACACGCAATAGATTGCGCGCCATGATGCGGAGTTTCGGCTTTTATCGGTTGCAAGACAGTGTGTGGATATACCCGTACGACTGCGAAGACGTGATTGCACTCGTAAAAACAGAACTTAAAACGGGCGCGAGTGTTCTGTATGTGATCGTCGAAAAATTGGAGAACGATCAGCATTTGAGACAAGAGTTCTTCCTCCGGTAAGAATGTTCAAATAAGAAGACGACCGTCTATTTGTTTGAATATGAGGGGCGCTCTAATGGATCGGGGTTGTTCATCGAAGTTGTTATTGGCTTGTTGTGGACGCTGTGCCCTGAACGACGGGTGTCGCCGCAGCCTCGCCGGTGGCTGAGGCGTCGGTCTGCCACTGAAGCGCGGTCGATGTAGGTGGGGCCACTTGCGAATGACCTTGGGTGGTCGGAGCGGGCTGCGGAGCGGTCGCTTGGATCGGTTCCCCACCCCCCATGCCGCGGAGAAAAAAAACGACCCATCCCACAAGGAGCAATGCGACGACGCCGATAGCGATCGAGCCTGCGACCATGACGCGCTCTTCCTGCGGTCGCTGGCGCAAATTATCGATCGTCCGTTGGACTACCATGAGTGTATTACGTGGACAAGACGACGACATCACCTGCTTTGCCTGCGAGGTCGCGGGGTTTTATCGTTAATTTATCAACGGGCTTTACGGCTTCCTCGCCTGCCTCTTTCAAGAATTGTTTGAGCGATTTCGCTTCATACATGATCGGGATAATGATCTTCGCCTCGAGCCGCACTGCCAGCTTTTCCGCTTCTGCCGCATCGAGCGTCCCCTCACCTGCTATAGGAACGAAGAGAATGTCGGGCGCATCCATTTCAAGCACTTCCGCGGGCAGTGCGCCACCGAGCGCACCGAGATAGAGGATAGAAAGATCATCGAGCGTGAGCGCATACACGGTGTTGATGCGTTCTTGTCCATCGTACCGGGAGGGTGTGGCGAATCCCGCGGCAGTAATGTCTTTGACCTCATACTCGCCCGGGCCGGAGATGACGAACGGCTGTTTGTCGCCGCGACCGGCTTCACTGGCACCGTTCATATCGGGATGGTTGAGAGAGATGAAAGCGACATCGGCGCCAAAATTGGTGGCTTTGAGTTGCTTCGATCCTTTCGACACTGGGGAAAAAACAACCGTCGTTTCGCCTACCTGCGCCCGGATACAGGCACCTTCATGGTATGTGATGATCATCGCGTCAGAATACCACAAGAGTCACGGCGCGTTCTACATTTATCGGTCCGGGGGAATATTATAGTAATTAATGAGAAATTTCGCCACCTGAGCGAATGGTTGAGCCAATGTCGCCGAGGCATATTTCTGGCCATGTGGCTTGATGGCGAAGAGAAATACGATGAAGCGCGGATCGCGCGCAGGAAAGTATCCGAAGAACGAATGGAGGTAGACATCTCCCTCGATGTACCCCCCGCCGCGTTTCGGGATCTGGGCCGTGCCGGTTTTGGCGGCGATCGAATGGTGATCCATTTTCAGCTTGCCGTTGAGCAGTCCCGTATCGAATACGGTGATGAGCATGTTGGTCACGGTAGCGGCTGTCGATGGCTTCAAGACCTGCACGCCCTGCGGCATCGTGAGCGATCTGGTAATGCCGCTCTCGTACTCTATGGCAGTAGCCACATGCGGGGTCGGTAGGACACCTCCGTTGGCAAGGGCCGAAAGCGCGCGCACCATTTCTATCGGCGATTCAGAGATACCCTGCCCGAAGGCCGCAGTATCGTAGTTGACATCTGGTCCGTTGCCGCTGCCAAGCGGAGAAAGGTCGCCCGATACTTCGCCAGGCAGATCGATACCGGTCTTCTCCCCGAAGCCAAAGAGCCGCAAGTAGCGCGTCAATACCGGGTGCCCCATGGTATCGGCAAGGAAGGATGCGCCGACATTGAGCGATTGGTTGAGTATCTGTTGCATCGGTATGACACCGCGCGCCCTCAGGTCATAGTTGCAGATCTTAAATGTCGAACGCTCGATGCAGCCGGTATCATTGTATGTGGTCTGCGGCGCCACTGCGCCTGAATCGATCGCGGCGGCCATAGTGAGCGGTTTCATTATTGATCCGAGCTCATATCGCCCTTCCACGAGCGGGTCGTCGAAGACGCTTGGATCTGTGACGCTGCCGTATGTGTTGGGATCAAAACTCGGGTAGGCGCCAATTGCGTAGATAGCACCGGTCTTCGGATCCATCACGATGCCGCCGGCCATCTCGGGCGTGTATTCCTGCATCACTTGAGCCAGCACCACTTCAAGCTGCCTTTGCACATTGGGTTCGATCGATGTGACCACGGAGCCTTCGTGCGCCGAAGGGTCGCTGGCGAGAGCCGATTCTAGATTGGTGAAGATCTCAGCGAATGGATTGACGTACAAACCGGAGGAGGTCTGCGCAAGCGTCGAGTCGTAAAATTTTTCGAGCCCATATGCCCCTGTTTTGCTGGTGCCACTTGCCTGGTATCCCACGAAACCGATCGCCTGTGCTGCGAGTGTCGCTCCCGGATAAAAGCGCCATTGGTCTGATACGAGCATGACCCCGGTAATACCGAGCGCCTTGATCTTCGAGGCAACATCATCGCTGATGTGGAATGCCACCTCTTCATAGGGGTCTGTTTTCTTCGCAGCATCGGTCATGAATATGTCTCGATCGATCGGAGTGATCGCGCTCAGCTTTTCATACACGCTCGCGGCGTCAGATATCCGTTCTGGATCGATGGCGATGCGCCAGCCCGATCGCATCACTGCGGCGGCGACCCGTGTCCCATCCTTGGTCGTAAAAAAGATACTGCCGCGTACTTCTGACTCAGGCGCGGATTCTTGGTATTGCCCCATTGCTTCGCGAGCGTATTCTGCACCATGCACGATCTGCAGGAAGTACAACCGTACGATAAGCAGGAGCGAAACGAAAATAAAAAATCCGCACAGCAAACGGGCCCGCAGCGTAAGGGATCTGCGGGATTGCATCGCGTCGTTCATTCCAGAATACTATCAGGCTTCTAAAGAGTGTTTTTTCACTTAGATCTTATCGGAGGCCACTTTGCCGAGCGCCGCATTGCCCGGGCGGTACACGTACGAGGTCGCCGCTATCGGAGCAAGGCCAAGCGCAATGCCTGACTCGGGAGAAACGTCTTGCGACAGCGCGAGATAGCGCTGCTCCAGCGTGCCTATAGAGCTCCCTATTGTTTGACTTTGACGCAGCGCTTCGGTACGTCCCATGACATTGAAAATAGAAGCTGCAACGAAATACAAATAGCCTAGGATAAGCAGTACAAAAACGATCCAGAGGATGGAGAGCGCACGACGCTCCATCGGGTGTTCTTGCGCGAGCGAGGCGCGGGGGCGTGAGACTTCCAAATGCAAATTACCCTGAAGCGCTAAGGGTTTGTATTTGCTTATTTTTTGTAACTGTTTTTTCATATGATATGGAGTTGCGTTCGAATACTCTGAGTTTGGCGCTCCTGGCTCGCGGGTTGCTGCGTATCTCTTCCACGCTCGGCGTCAGAGGCTTTTTCGTGACGCGTATCCCCCACTTTTCGCGCTCCCAATCAGCAAACGTGCGCTTCACCAGGCGGTCTTCAATAGAGTGAAAAGTGATGACGGCGATGCGCCCGCCCGAGCTCAGCATCTCTCGAGCGCCAAGAAGACCTTCCTTGAGCGCCCCGAGCTCATCATTGACGGCGATGCGCAGCGCTTGGAACGTTTTTGTAGCAGGATGCAAGCGGCCTCGTCGATATGCTGCAGGCACCGCATCACGCACAACTTCGCCGAGTTCACGCGCCGTTGTGAATCGCTTTTGATCGCGTTGCTCCACGATGCGCTTGGCAATTCGGCGCGCGTAGCGCTCTTCGCCCCAGCCGTAGATGACATCGGCAATGGAAGATTCTTCCCACTCGTTGACGATCGTCGCGGCAGTGAGCTGGCTCGGATCTTTCGAGTACGTCATCATCAGATCTTCATCTTTTTGTCCGCCAGAGGCCGACCCTCCTCTGGAGGAGAATGAAAATCCTCTGCCTGCATCGAGCTGATACGCGCTCCACCCGAGGTCGAAGAGTATCTTGTCGATCTTTTCGACGCCGCTTTTTGTTAATTCGCTGCGGAGGGTGCGAAAATTCGCTTTGAAAAGTATTACTTCTGGCGGAAGGTCTTTGAGAGCTACTTGGGCACGATCGATTGCATCGGAATCGAGGTCGAATCCGATGAATAATCCACCAGGACCAAGCTTCTCAACCATTTCCCGCGCATGTCCCGCGCCGCCTAAGGTGGCGTCGACGACTATGTCGCTTCGTAAAATAGCCAGTGCGTCAATTGTTTCGTGTAAAAGAACACTTTGGTGTTTCGCTCCATCTAACGTGGATGGAGTTTCTGACACCGGATCGCTGGAAGATTGTGAGCGTCGCGTGCGCATGACGTTTTATCTTCCAGCTATCCGGGGTCGGAATGAGTTCATGGGATTACAGTGCGCCGATCTCTCCGAGTTTTTCGGCCAATTTATCGGCGTTCTTCTCGATGCGCGCTTTGTAGGCGTTCCATCTGCCTGCGTCCCACACCTCGACCCGATCGGAGACACCCGCGAAGACGACATTTTTCTTGAGCCCGGCAAATGCCTTCTGATGCTCAGGTATCAAAATGCGCCCTGCGGAATCCACCTCCACTTCGGCTGCTCCTGAGAGCATGAATCGATTGAAGCCACGCGTGTCGGCCTGAGTGAAACTGAGTTCGCTCAGCTTCGCCGCCGTCTTCTCCCACGAGCTTCGAGGAAAGACGAACAAACAATTATCGAGACCGCGCGTCATCACCATTTTCTTGCCGAGCGCTTGTCGAAAAGCTTTCGGTAGCGAGACGCGTTTCTTCTCGTCGAGCGTGTGTTCGTATTCGCCGATGAACATATGTATCTTTATTTGGGTTGTGAACTATATCCCACTTTTTCCCACTGAGAATGAGTATACCCCACTATACCCCACCGCAAGCCAGTTATCCACACTTTGATTCGTTAAGCCCGCTGAAGTCCGGCGAGTTCCGGATGTGTACTCTTGATGTGCTCTAGCTTCTTGACATATAACGCTTAAAGATGGTATTATCTCGGAAGAGTCAAATGGAGACAACACGTCGACATTCCGCTCTGGGGTTCAAGGGGGGAAACCATGACCCGCTATCTCATCGCTGCTATCTTCGCAGCTATCTGCGGAGTACTTCTTGCCGCGACGGCGCAGGCAGCCTACACCGGCCAGATCATCAGTTGGCCCGGCGACGATCAAACCGAAGTCATGGTCTACGTCGTCGAAAAGGGCGACAGGTTTTGGTTGATTCACAAGCGCCTGGAGCGCTTGTATTACCCGGTCTTCAATGCGAAAGAGCGGCGGACCCAAGGAGCGCTATTCGAACTGCGCGTCCATTATCTAAATCCGCTGGTCGACCTCGCTCATTTGCGGGAACGTCAGGAGCTTTACCTGCCTATCCCGATGGGTATACGGGCGGCGCTCGACCACTGGCAGCAAAAGGCGGAGTCGCTCGCAGGCACTGCTGAGCGAGCGGCCGAGGCAGTCGACAATTCCGAGAGCGCACGAAAAGAGCTGGAGCAGGCAAACGATCTGCTCACCGTCCTTTGCGTCACGCTCGCAATTCTTCTGGCCGCAGTCCTCTGCGTTGTCGTGGCATGGGCCTGGCGGCGGCGCCCCGCAACAAATGCGGACAACGTCGGCCCCGACGAACGGTCCGCGACGATCGGGGATGGCGTTGTCGTACCCATTCGAGATGTGATCCCCTGGCGCTAACGCGCCGCACTGCCCTGCGAACTGCCCGGCCCCGCCGCGCATCGCCGGGCAGTTCGTTTTTTCATACAACATACTTGTTCGACAAACTTTTTGAGGCGTGCACAATGCAGCCAGCAATCGACGCCGTCGGTCAAGACGAAGGGGCATGTCATGCCGAAACTGATCTTTTTCCTGTTAGTGATCTTTGCTCCCTCAATAACGCTCGCAGCGGAGGGGCTGTGCCTCGATAGCCGGCACGCTGCGCTAGGCGACCACATTTTACGGATGTCAGGAATGCGGGAGTGGGCCAAGCAGGCGATCGATGACCAGATCGCGGCATACACCACTCCGGCAGACCGCGCCCTTATCTACGCCACCCCGCGCGCAGTGCTGCGCTCGTTTATCGATTTCGAGAAACAATGCCGCCGGCTGGTAAAAGCTGAAAAAAAGGGACGGAGGAGCAAGGCCGAAACCCCTGTCGTGAAATACGTGATGGGGGTGATCCGGCAGGAGGCAACTGCACGCGGTTTGGATCCTGCGGGCGTGCTCGCGGCTATGTTCAAACAGTTCATCGAAGAATAGCCCGGCTGGTGCCTTGCGCGCCCCGGGTGTTTTTTTTGATACAATTCTGATACAATCTGCCATGCTAAAAATCTTCAAGCACGCCGACGAAGAGAGTCTCACTGAGATCGCGGAGGAGATGCGGATACGGCAGGCTTCTCGTTTTCTTCTGCTGTTCTCGATGGGCTCGCAATTCGATCACCTCATCGTGCGGCAGCTTGGCAAGCTCGGTGTCTTGTGCATGGTCGCCGACCCCGCGAGCGTCACTGCAGATGATGTGAAGAAAGCCGCGCCTGCGGGTATCATTCTCTCTGGTGGTCCCGCTTCCGTTTTCGACGAACCGCCACCTTTTGATGAACACATATTCGACCTCGGTATCCCCACGCTCGGCGTGTGCCTCGGTTTCCAGATGTGGGCCAAGCATGTAGGCGCACCAGTGACACCCCACGCCAAACGCGAGTTCGGCGTGCATACGTTCAAGCACACTGGCAACGATCCCCTTTTCGCTGGCATCCCGCTACAGAGCAAGGTGCTGGAAACACATGGCGACTCCATCGAAGAAAGCTCTGCACTCACGAATCTCGGCAGTACCGACAATGCGCCGGTCGCGGCTGGGAGGCATGAACATCTCTGGGGCGTGCAATTCCATCCAGAAGTCAGCGATACGGAATACGGGTCGAAGATGTATGAGAATTTCATCACGATCTGCGGCATTACCGAGCGTTTTCCTGCACACAATGTCGCGCAGCAAAAGGTTGCGGAGCTCAAAGAGCGCATTGCCGGAAAAAAAGTACTTATCGCACTATCTGGCGGCTCAGATTCTTCTGTCGTCGCATACCTTCTGAAAAAAGCGTCTCAACCTAGAGGCGAGGCCTCTAGGTTGAGAGGGGTGTATATACGTGGTATCGATCGGCCCGACGACGAGGCATTCGTTCAGAAATATTTTGGCGATTCATCAGCTGGCGGATGGATCGAGGTCAAAATTGTCGATGCGACCGATCTTTTCCTCGCCGCGCTCAAAGGCAAAATAGGCATGCGCGACAAACGGATGGCCATGCGCAGCGTGTATAAAGACGTGCTTGAAAAAGAGGCTGCCGAATTCGGCGCGGACTTCATTGCACAAGGCACGCTCTACACCGACCTGCGAGAAAGCGGGCTCGGGCACGCGACCGGTGCCCGCATCGCAGAGATCAAAGTGCATCACAATACGGGGCTTGGCTTTTCGATACCGGAGCTCTCACCCTTGGAAGATCAGGTCAAAGACTCGGCCCGGGCGATCGGACGAGACCTCGGCATGCCAGAGGATCTCCTTATCCGCCATCCCTTCCCAGGGCCAGGACTCCTCGTGCGCATCGAGGGCGAAGTGAACGCGGAAACACTGAAAGTAGCTCGCGCTATCGACGGTATCTACATCGAAGAGTTGCGCGCTGCGGACCTCTACAATTCTCTCTGGCAAGCGGGCGCGACGCTCACTCACTCGATGCATACTGAATCCAAAGGCGACGGCGCAGGGCTCGGACATGTGGTCGCGCTCTGGGCCGTCTGGAGCGTCAATGGCTTCACCGCACGATTCGCACAACTGCCGTATGACTTTCTCGAACGTGTCTCGCGCCGTATCACCAATGAGGTGCGCGAGGTGGGCGCGGTCGTCTACCGTATCTCCGACAAACCACCCGCAACAGTCGAGTGGGGTTGAATCTCGCGGGGCGAGATTCAACGGCCGGAGCGCGACGGCGCGAGGCGGGGTCGCGCAAATTTGCAGTAGCAAATTATGTGTGACTGAACCGAGCGATCTGATATCGAAACGCTAGATCGATTGGAATCTAAAATTAGAGAATTGCACGTCCATGAAATCAGTGCGCACGCCTGCGTATTGCGCTCCCGTTATCGGCGGTGTCTTCCCGACCGACGTGTTTCCGCTATCCACTGCCTGGAGAAGCTGTGTCCACGAGCCACTTGAGGCTTGCATGAAGAGCGTGATAGTGACGCTCCCGTCAGCATTGGTGATGGTTGTCGCCTTGAGACCGATCCATGCGCCGTGCGGCAGCAGATTCTGGCTCGTCCCAGTCGCAGCGGCAATGGAATACGTGCCTGGAAATACATGTGTCTGCGCCATCGTGTAGTACGTGCCGTGATATTTTTTCTTAATGACCGCCGTCCCATCGACCCGAATACCGGCATAGTAGAGGGTCTGGCCGTCGCCTGTATAGCGGCTCATGAGCAGGAGGCCGTTGGACTGATTGCGGTTGGGGCTCGTACTCAGGTCATCCTTCGCAATATAAAAGTGCGCTTCGAGAGAGCTGCCGTCCCACGTGCCCTTTGAGACGAGGCGAAATAGATTCTGCGGATGCAGACCTCCATCGGTATCGACAGGGTTCGATAGCGCGTATGCGATGCGCCACTTATTGAGCAGCGACGCGTCTCCCTGCATCGTCTCGCCGATCCCGTTTTGCATGATCAATTCTCCGCCGGAATTGACCCACCAATACGGCGAGGTGGATCCCGCCATTGAACCTGCTTCGTTGAGGATGCCTGGCGAATTAAACGTATAAATAAGGGGGGCGCCCACTGCTGCAAACTGGGTGCTGCCGCCCGTGCGCGGAAAAAGCTGCGGGATCCTTGAGGAGGTGGCGAAGGCCACGGCTACCACCACCACCACGAACCCCGCGCTCATATATATAATTTTCTTTGTGTCGTATTCCATAACGGGGTACGACAATGTGGATGATCGCATGTGCGTTCGTTATACGCGAGCACACCCGCACTGTCTATAGAAATATGAAGATATGCATCGTCACGACAACGCGTGCGTCTTCATGTCTATATCATTCTATATATCCGTGATGCTTTTTCGTCGGCTGTTGATGAGTATTATCGGTCCGCGACTGCGTTGAGGTCGCCGCAGATGACGTGGCGATAGCGTTTTGCGCAGGGATAGGCGCCAGACTGGGCACGAGCGGCGACGCAAGCGCCGCACCTCCCGCGGGAGCAGTATTGGAAGAAGACGAAGGTAATGGGGCTGGAGAGAACGCGGAACCGAAGCTCAGCGCAGAGACGTGCGCGGGCGTGGCTGCGGCAGCAGGCGCTGCGTATGCGGAAGATCGTGCGTGCCTCTCTGGAACATCGATGGATACGGATACTTTTTTGACCGTGGCACGCGCCACACCATCCGTTTTATCCCATATTTCTATACCGATACCACCTTGCGTGCCCATATCAGGCGCGCTGCCGCCTACCACGGCTTTGCCGTTCTCATAGCAGGTCACGTTGCTGCCCGATACGGCCATGCCCAGATCGACGCGAAGTGAAGGCACGGCCAAGGAGGCATGTGCCGCCGCTATCTCTCTTTGTCCCCCCTCAAAATGCTGCTCTATGGAGACCGACGTCGCAGAGAAAGCGCACGCAACATACGCAACATCGTTCATATTGCGGGCCAAGAGGGATACATTCGAACCGCTCTGCCAATTAACAATGGCATCGACATAGTAATTCGTCCACCAACCCGAGCCGTTGAGGAACGCAGCGGCTCCTGAAGTCTGCGTTTTTGCCGCAAGCGCGAGACCCTCTGGAGTGTTTGCAGCCAAACCCCACGTGCCGACCCACTCTGGCCCGAATGATGCACTTGCATACGGAAGCGGCTTCGCAGAGGCCGCGTCTAAGATCGAGAGGAGATCTTGTCCGCTCCATGATGCTTGCGGCTCGATGCGCTTCTTCATATAAGCAGATGTCCCAGGGCCGTTGTTGGCGAGCGGATAATTGAACGTATCGCCATTTTGAGACCAGGTCTGATAGAACGTGTATGCGTATATGCTTGGTATGATCCTATCCAATGTCGCGACAGATCCTGGGAAATTTACCGTGCCCTGTCCGTAATCGTTGAATGGGTACGCGAAAGCGATCACGGTGCCTCCGAAATCGCTTTCTAGAGTCTCCTTGGATGCTCGCATATCGGCCTCTACGCGCGCTGCAAATTCCGCATTGGTCTCAAAGCGATCTCCACTCGTATCCCAGAATTTATTGGAAAGAAAATGTCCCTGCGTCGTGGAAGCTGTCTGGGACAGATCGGTCGTGGACTGCACCGCGTATGTGGCGTGATCGGCATTGCCGTGCGATTCGAGCTCCCACCGTCCTGATGAGACCATATCCGCAAGTTCGGTTCTATTGAGGTAGAAATCGGACTGCTTCCCGCCGGATGGAAGCGAGAATCCGGTGATGACGAACATCACTGCCTGAAAGCCTGTATCTTTCAAGACGGGGTCGGCTTGATAATAGGTGTCTTTGCGCCCGTCGTCGAATGTCAGAAGGAAGGATTTGTCGGGCAATTGGATCTGTCCGCGCTCCCACGCATCAAATTGTTCCATCGTGATCGTGCGCCATCCGGCAGCCCTGAGCGCGCGCATTTGATCGACGAACACGCTGGTGGGCATATCGGAGGTTGCGCCTTCCCCGTGATAGAGCAATACGGGAATTGAGCGCGCATCGCCGGAAGGGACGCTCGTTGCGCTGACAGCATTGCCGTCGGGCAATTGATAGAAGAGCCAGTACCAGAATTGGGATTCGCTCATTGCGATCTTTTCTTCGGCATGTGCCACAAGCGCCCACGCGCCGTTCACGAAGAGGAACACAAGGATCGATACGAGGAGCGCGCACGCGATTCCGATCAACATGAGCATTTTTTGACGTGAGAGTTCGATGTACATACGCAAGTTCATCAGCGGGTCCCCCACCGCGTGTCGGCGATGGTGACGAGCGCCCACGGCAGCTGCCACATGAGAATGACGCTATAGAACCAGAACGCTATGACCGCGAAGAACCATTGGCGACGTCCTACATGGATGCGGTAGTAGATGCCGTGGAGCATCAGCATAAGGAACAATCCAGAGAGATACACCCACGGGGCGATGTGGTAAAAAAGCGGATTCCAGACCAACGCGTGAATAAAAACGACCGGGCCCGCAAAAGCGAGGAACACGTAGGCATAGAAGAATGCTGCTGCGAAGGGATTCTTTTTCCAGATGAACGATGAAGCGATGAAGGTCTCGCGGATCCATGACTTTTTCCATCGTTGCTGCTGCCGAATGTATTTTCCGAAGTTATCAGGGACCACCGTATAGGCCATCGCTTCGGGCGAATAGGCCGCCTGATATTTTCGTATCATGAAATTCGTGAGCGAACGGTCGTCACCGAAGGTGCATTCTTTGCCAAAAAAAGTCTGGTGCAGCCACTCATCGACGAATTCCATCAAGTACGCGCGACGGTACGCGCTGCAGCACCCCGGGCAACAGGTCACATTGCCAAAGACAGATTCCGCGGCTTTGTATACCTTGAACGCGACGTAGTAGCGCAGCGCCTGCATTTGCGTGAGCACATTGGTGGAACGGTTGTAGACATCTGTGTGGCCGGAGACCGCGCCGATATTGGCATCGGCAAAGTATTTCACGAGATGGCGCACGGCACCGGGTTCGATAAAGCTATCGCTGTCGACGAAAATGACGATGTCGTGCCGCGAGCGCTTCACGCCCTCGGCCATGGCATAGCGCTTGCCGCGATTGACCGCAAAATCAACGACTTCAACATGAGCGACGGATGGGCGTATTTCTTCAGCGACCCTGCGCATGCCGGCGAGCGTGCCGTCAGTCGAACCGTCGTTGATGACTATCACTTCTATCTTCTCTCGGGGATACTCCACCTGCCCGAATCGGCGTATCGTCTCCTCAATGTTGTCTTCCTCATTCTTGGCCGGCACAACGAACGTGATGGCGGGCTCGAAGGAAGGGTCGGCGTACACACGCCGATGCACGTACGCCAAAAGGAAACGTGTGAATATGTAGAGTGTGATGCTTATCGAGTAGACTCCAAAGAATATGTTGTCGTTGAGGTAACTACCGGTCGTGATCTTGATGAGCAGGATCGTATAAATGACGAGGAAGAACAGGAACCAGAGCGCCGCCTGATCGAGGCTCAGGCGTCCGCGTGGGGACGGTGGTGTCCCGCGCAAGGTGGTGAGCGCATGCTCCATATTTACCCGCGGCCAATGCCGTGATACGCAACATCGGAACCTTCGAACGCTGCTTTGTCGAGACAATTACGACCATCGATCACGATCCCGACACCGTGCACTTCGAAAGAAATCGGCGTGAGCGACTTGAATTGCGAATGATCCGTGGCGATGAGTGCCGCGTCGGCATCATGCAGAGCATCCTCAAGTCGTCGCACAGTGGTACCCGGTACATAGGGATCATAGGTACGCACCTTCGCGCCACGCTCAAGCAGGAGCTCGTGTATCTCGCGAGCGGGACTTTCACGAGTGTCCGGCACATCTCGCTTGTATGCGAGCCCGAGGAGCGCTACGACCGAGCCACTCAGCTGCTTATTCTTTTGCTTGAGGGCACGCTCCAGTAAGCCCACCGTGTAATGCGGCATCTTGCCGTTGATACGCCGTGCATTCATGAGAAACCGGTGCTCAAAGCCATTCTGTCGGCCATAACGGATGAGATAGTACGGATCGACTGGAATGCAGTGGCCGCCAACGCCGCAGCCTGGATAGAACGGCACGTATCCGAACGGCTTCGTGGACGCGCCGTCGATGACCTGCACGATGTCGATGCCGGCGCGGTCGAACGCGATGGCAAGTTCGTTGACGAATGCGATGTTGACGTCACGGAACGCATTCTCCACCATTTTCACCGCCTCGGCTTCTTTTACGGAACCCATTTTGACGATCGTGGCGTCGATGAGCATCTCGTACAAACGCGCGGCACGCTCCAGGGCCCGCCCGGTCGTCGCGCCGATCACGCGCGGAATGCTGCTCACATCATAGCGGGCATCACCGGGATTAATGCGTTCAGGGCAATGCGCAAAATCAAACTCCTCGCCAGATAAACCGGAGGCGCGCTCGATAGCTGGCAACGACGCTCCCTCACAGACACCGGGAGAGACGGTGGATTCGATGATGACGAGCGCGCCGCGTGAGAGGTTCCTGCCAACGATCGCCGATGCGCTCTCGAGCGGGCGCAGATCGGGCGTATAATCTTCATGCACCGGCGTGGGCACGCACACGATGAATGCATCGGCGCCCTTGAGATCTGTTTCGCGCGACGTAACCGATAGTGCAGGTGTATGCCTGAACGCGGAGGCTTCTTTGTCATTCAAAAAGTCTGCCTCTCGCCGAGATAGTTGCGCCACCTTGACCTCATCGATATCGAACCCAATGACCTTGAAGCCGCGCGATGCTGCCAAGAGCGCCAGGGGCAGCCCAACATAGCCCAGTCCGACAACAGCAATGGTCGCCACATCCACACCAGATCGTCTGTCGTGCGCACGCGAGTGTCCGATTTTTTTGTGTTCTTCACGCAAAAGTTGTTCAGGTGACATAATGTGTGATCCCCTGGGCCGATGCCCGCTTTGCATCCGTATGCGGGAACCCCGTATCATTTGGGACGCGCGACTTGCTGGTCCCTTACTGGAACTTACATGAACCACCATGAGGCGCACATGAACGACTAAATATATCCAACCGCGTGACGCATGCGTCTCGCTCGTTATTTTTATGGACCTACCGGGAGTCGGCGCAGCTCACTAAGCGCTTCGCGCTAAGTGGCTCCTGCCCTGGCTCGGCGACCCGCGAGTACGCGGGTACCCCGCCTCCACCTTTCGACTCCCCGTATGTCCTATAAAAATACAATCGCGTGACGCATGCGTCTCGCTCGTTATTTTTATGGACCTACCGGGAGTCGAACCCGGACCTGTTCCATGCCATGGAACCGTTCTACCGCTATACTATAGGCCCGTCGCGCGTATTCTATCGAAAACGAAGCAAGAATCCAGGGTACCGAGGGCTCTGCTCCTCAGGCCGCGCGCCTCGCGGTGCGCTCGTTCATGCCCAGTGATGTAGTCACTTGGGTCTCACCTTCGAAACGAACCGAGATGATACGGTTGGTCTCATTCTTCGCTCGTGCGATCGTCTCTTGCACTGCCGCAGGGTCGACCCGACCCGTCGCACAATAGGTGAGGAACATCATCTCCAGCGGATTGTCTCCATCGAGGATAAGAGAAAAATCACGTTCACCGAGGTTTTTGTGTTTAAAAGCGCGCAGATCTTCAACCGCCTCAAAGTAAGCTTCCAACACTTCGGACGATGTCGGCTCTTTCTCCTCTTCGGGTTCTTCTTTTTTTTCTGCGCTCTGCCGCGCGAACCAGTCACGCAGCCAATTCTCACCGGACGCTCCTTTCATGCTCATTACCTCGCGCATGCTGCCACCCAATTTTTCCCAGGGCTTGAAAAGAATGTTCTCAAGCTCTGGCTCGTAATCGACCACGATGGTCTTACCGTGATTTTCCTCTTTCTGCGCGATCTTTTTGATGACACTTTCTGCGGCCTCGCCATGAGCTCCCGCACCCTCGCGTTTTAGTTCGTCGCCACTGACTACGACGATGTCATCGCGCTTATTCTTCTGTCGCCATTTCTCGACACCGGCAACGTATCCTTTTGCACCGAAGCGTGTTTCAGAGAGGTCGCGCGCATCGCTCTCACTGCGCTTGGCGGTGAGGCCGCGCATGAAAACGATGGATCCGGGCTTCACGCGCTCGATCTCATCGACGATATCGCGCACCGGACCGCTTGCAAGCTGCTCTTCACCCGCTTCATCTTCCAACTTTTCCGGCGCCTGTTCCGTTTCATTCAATTCTTTTGGCTCATGCGGTACCTCGCGCATGCGGCCAGTCGCATCATTATCATTCCCTGCTTCAATTACCTCTTCATGGTCGTCTTGAGCCATGGGAGGAACTTTCTCCACAGCATCTTGTTTTGGCCTCAACATCTCATTGCCATGTTCTGACATGCCTACATTATACCCTATCCTCCCGGCCCTCCTGCGCCAAGGCTCCGGGCGGCAAGCAGGAATCGTTTTGTGCCCAAAGGGGAATTGAATTGGAACGGAATACTCCGAAATATCCGAGAGATTAAAGACCTTTTGGAGCTCGTCCTTCCGGAGGCTGGGGTTAAATTACCGTGGGTAATAGAAAGAATCTCAGTGCCGCACTTCTTGCACTTGATGTAGGTTTCTTTCTCAGTTTTGTTGGCGATTTCCTTTGGCATGGTTATAGTTTTCTATAGCTCGTTGAACGGCCTTGGCCAGTGCGCTCAATCTTTTTGAGCCGCATTAGTTTATCGATTGCCTGTCTGACAGTCGGATAAGCGACTTTCGTCTGCTCGGAAATCTCGCGCGGCGTGGAACTGGCAACTGTTTGGAGGTAATTCCAAACAGCGAGCTGTTTTTGCGTAAGCAGTCGCTCAATGTTTTCTTTGGACAAAAGATCGATAGCCATCTCCGATTGTTTCAGGAAAATAGTCAAGAAAAAATCCAGCCACGGGATGATGGTTTCGTTTTCCGTCTTAAATGTTTTTTGGCTCTGGCGAAGCGCAAGATAATACTCCGGCTTATTATCCTCAATGATCTTCTCATGGGAGACATAGGGCATATACAAGTACCCCTCTTTCAATAAAAGAAGATTGGTGAGCACGCGACTAAGACGGCCATTTCCATCTTGAAATGGATGGATCTGCAAAAATTCAACAAGAAAGCTGGCAACTATGAGGAGTGGATGATATTTTTTCTCCGCAATAACTTCGCCCGTCCATTCAATTAACTCCTGCATTTGTTTGGGAGATAGATACGCAGGCGTGGTGTCAAAAAGTATTCCGATGGATTCACCAGCGGCATTTATCATTTGCACCTGATTTTCTCTTTTTTTGTAATCGCCTCGATGGTCTTCGTCCTTCTTTACATATTTCAGGAGTTCTTTATGGAAGTGTTTGATGGTGCTTTCATTGAATTTCAAACTTTTCCAGGAATTAAACATATTCTCAAGCAACTCGTAATACCCTTTGACTTCCTGCTTATCACGATCGGTAAATTTTTGGATATCAATGCCTCGCATGAGCTTTTCTACGTCTTCATCGGAAAGCCTCGCCCCCTCAATGCGTGTCGATGCTCCGGTTGAAGTAATCAAAACAGATCGTTTGAGACGACCTAATACCTGAGGCGAGAGTTGCGCTCCGGCAATCCATTGCCCCTTTAACTCATCAATTTTTGCTATTTTTGACCAGATTTCGGCTGGTAACTGTTCCAGTCGGCGGTCTAATTTGTTGTTATTTGCCATATGTTTAATCCGATATATCAACTATAGCGGATTGTAACGAATAAATCAAGTACACTACTTATTACTAGTTAGGCCAGTAAGTTGCAATAAGGATATCTGTGTTACAACTTGGCGCAAAAATATGGCGTTTCGCTAATATGACACTTTTGTATCATTACGGAAACGTGTCCATTTTGCATAGTTAAAACACTGTACTATGCTAAAAAAGGGAAATAAGCATAGTACAACGTGAATACTATGCTTATTTGGGTCATCCGGACTTTCTGCACAAAGCCACTATGGCTAAATAAGCAAAAATGGTAAAATAAATTCAACAGTTGAATAAACGCCTCACGAGGCAACCTGAAAGGTATTCCGAGTTCAAGGGCTCGCAATTTGCTATCACGTTTTGTGGTAACAGATTGCGAGCTCTTTTGTTTAACTGACAATGAAAATGCAAAGTTAGATTTTATTAATTCCCTGCTGGGGATCGTGGAGTCCTACACGGATGTCATCCACAAAGTCCCGGACAAGGTGTATTTTAATTTCCCGTCTCCGCATTTTGATATTTCCGACCAAAAAGCTGTTCTTGCCGAGCTAAAAAAGAAAAAGATTATTGCCGGCTTCAGGCCGGATGATGGATATTTTGTAATTTCCAAGCCGGGCCGGTCCATGCTTCGCGATTATTATTTGAAACTTGAAGACCGTCCGAAACCGAAAGCGGAAATGCCGATAGATACCATGATCAGGTTTGACGAGAAAACCGGAATAATAAGTATGGGAGGAAAACCCTGCGAGATTCCAATCAACACAAACCAATATTTTCTGTGCAAAGCATTATTTGATAAAAAATTCGGCACCCCTGTGACCGAAACAGATATCGTGGATATGGCCGACTGGGCGAAGGACACCAAGCGAAGTGTCTATGACGCTATGAATGCGGTAAACAAGCGAATTAAAAGCGATTTGGGCATAGAAAAGTTTATAAAATGGAAAACCGGCCGGGTCTGGATTGATTGCGAACAAAAGTGAGACTTTAGTGAGTCAAAGGTGAATCACGAGCAAGCGCGCAGACTGAAAGAAAACAGTCTGCTTTTTAATTTACAAGCAATGAGTATGAAAAATATAACCGATAACAGTTTTACTACCAGTGACTTCTACGCGGCCGCTTTTCTTGTGGCCAAGGGATATAAGTTGCTGGGCATAGACAAAGCCGACTCGCGCCGGTTTCATTTTATTTTCACCGATGAGCCCTATCGCCCCCAGTTGGTAAGCGCATTCTTTGCCGGATTGATCGAGGTCAACGCTAAAGCATTCGTTACGGCGATCAAAGAGCTGAAGTCGCTCATGTATAACGATGCCATGAGTTAAAACCGGTCCAACATGGAATATGAATATGGAAAATCTACCATTCAAAATAGACAATAACGACTATGTAAAGCTTCCTCGAAGCATCAAGACCGCCCTCGTGGACGGCTATTTGCGGTTTGAGGAATACTCGGTCCTTGTCTGGCTTTGGATCAATGCCAATCCCCGGAACGGCCGGGCACACGTTAGCTATGCCGGTCTTTCCAAGGACTTCAAAGAAAAATACTCCAAGAACATGATCAACCGGCTGATGTTGAACCTGAAGCGGAAGAAGTGGGTATGGTATGCCGGACAGCAAGGTCGCAGAAGTTCGTTCCATGTGGATATCGCCAGTTACCCCTTATCTAACGGCGAATTTACAGACCTCGAACACTGTAAGAAACAGAAGTCTGGCAGAAGTGAGGGTACTACTGATGACCAATCACCAGCAGAAGTGCCGACAGAAGTCGGTGATGTTCGGCAGAAGTTGGAAAGCGATAAAAGTGCTTTGGTAGAGCGGTTTTCTTTCACTTCAAAAAGTTCGCTCGGCAGAAGTCCCAAGAACGATAACGAGAAAGAAAATAAAAACAATCGATCGACTCGTCGTCCCGTAAGAAGTTTCAACCCGAAAACCTACGAGGAGGAACGCTGTCTGGAGATTGCTCAATACCTTGAGGAAGCGGATATGAGTTTTATGCTTTCAGCTTTGAGAAAACACGGACTCACCCGACTGGAAAATGCCTATGAGAAATTGAAGCAAATGCCGTCCGGAACGATCCAAAAGAAAGGTGCATATTTTAACTCCCTACTTTCGATGGCCGGTGAAAGTGGCTAAATTTGAGCAATAAACCCTGTAAAACCCGGTAAAACCCAACGTTTTAGCAAAGTCTCAAGAATAATTACCACTAACGATACTAAATGATACCCATTATGAAAAAACGAGCAGATATAAAAAACCAAAAATACCAGAAAGCCATTCGTCTCAAATACGAAAGCTTTTCCTATCCGGAAATCGCCGAGCTTCTCAAAGTTTCCGAGATCACGGTCAAAAGATGGTTCAGGCCTGACGGCTTACTCAGAGACGAGTACGATGCCTACGAAAAAGAAATGAACGCCATGACCGATTCGGTGGTCGATACGATCCTCAAAACAAAAGTCGAAGTGGCCGCCAAAATGCTGGTCGCCCTCATGGGGAGCAAGAAAGATGCCATGAAATTTCGAGCGGCTAAAACCATTCTCGATTATTGTTTCGGTAAAACCGGCGTTGGTAAGGATCAGGAATACGATGACGATGATCAAGGGAAATACCTCGAGCTTGAAAAGATACTGGAGAAAATAAGACGCAAAAGCGTATAAAAATATGTTAACGATCAAAGCCTGCAGAAAATTACTGCCAAAATCCTACGATTCCAAAAGCGACAAGGAAATCGAGCTCATGCGAAACCAATACTACCAAATGGCCGCTTTCATGTTTGATGTGTGGCACGAACGAAAGAAGCATCCGGTCTTGATCCAAGTTTCTATGGTGACCGTTTACCGGTTTTCGATTGTGAACATATCCACTCAATAGACCGCTTGGCTTGTCCCGAGGGGTAGCATAGGGTGTCCTTGCCGAGCCCTTTCAAAGAAAATCTATGAATGAAGTTATAGAACAAAAAAATACAACAATGCGAGCCGTGATTTATGCACGTGTCTCCACCGAGGAACAGGCCAAGCATAACTTTAGCTTGGAGTCGCAAGTCGATCTCTCTAGAAAATGGGTCGTGGATCATCACTTCAAGCTTGCCTGCGAGCCATTCATCGATGCCGGTGAGTCGGCAAAGACCATGAACCGCAAAGCCCTGGCCAGACTTTTAGAATACTGCCGAACACACAAAGGCAAAGTAGATGCCGTCCTAATTTACAAAATAGATCGCATTGCCCGGAACATGGCCGACCACGTTGCAATCCGGTCCCTCCTCAGCCAATACGGCGTGAGGATTTACTCCGTGACCGAACCAATCGGTGGCGACAACTCCACGAGCAAGCTTTTAGAAAACGTCATGGCATCATTTGCCCAGTTTGATAACGATGCTAAAAGCGAACGCACCAAAGACGGCATAAACAAAAGAGTGAGTAAGGGAGAGATCTCCTGGGTTGCGCCCGTTGGCTACAACAACGTCATGAAGCCCGGTGGATACAAGACCATCGTGCCTGATCCGGAACGTGCGCCGATGGTTAAGAAACTTTTTGAGGAATATGCCAAAGGAATATACAAGGAGTCGGAAATTACCCGAATGGCAAACAGCTTGGGATTTACTACAAGCAAAGGAAACAAAATCAGACAGCAGGTCATTCACAAAATGCTTCGAAGCAAAATCTATACGGGTACCTTCATGCATAAGGGCAAAGAAAACCAGGGCGTGTTTGAGCCACTGATCACTACCGAACTATTTGAACGGGTCCAGTTTTATATACGTACTAAAAGCGGCCGACTCACCAATCATCCGAAGCGTGCACTCAATCCGGACTTTCCCTTACGAGTGACCGCCCGGTGCGTATGCGGTGGCAGATTTACCGGAAGCTGGTCACGAGGCCAGCTGGGTGGACGCTATGCCTATTACCACTGTGCCAAGTGCCACAAGAAAAGCGTCAAGAAAGAAGTGTTCGAGGAACATTTCATGGAATTTCTTACCCGGCTTGCTCCCAAGAAAGAGGAAATGGGCATGTTCCGATCTTTAATTATTGATTATTGGGAAGGCAAGCACACTGAACTCAATACCGACATAGCTACCATCGATCGGAATATCGAGAAAGTCGAGGAGGAGAAAGTACGAGTTGTTGAACTGACAAAGCAGAATGTCTTTGACAGCGAGACTGCTAAAGAGGAGCTCGACCGGATCAAAGAGAAAATAACCGTACTCCGATTAAACAGGAACGACTTACAAATCGAGGAGTTCGATGTGGAAACTTGCGTCAACTATTGCCTGTACTTTATGGTCAACATTTACAAGCTTTGGTACGAGGTAAAACTGACCGACAAGATCAAGTTTCAAGAGATGATTTTTCCAGAAGGCGTTTTATACGACTATTCGACATTTGGAACCACAAAAACAGCCCATATTTACACGCTTAAACAGCTAATTGATACTCCAAATTCTACTATGGTGCTCCCACGAGGAATCGAACCTCGATCATAAGCTCCCGCCGTCGCCAAGGCTTTGGCGGGCAGGCCGGAAGTCTTCGCGTTCTCATCCCCTCGGCAGGAATCGAACCCACATTACGAGCTCCGGAAGCTCGCGTCCTATCCATTGAACGACGAGGGGTACGTGCAAACTACCACGCACATCACTCTGTCTCAAACAATTCGCTCAAAGATTCGCCCGTCTCGATACGCTCGATCGCTTCGCCAAAGAGTTCTCCCACCGAGACCACTTCCAATTTGTCGCTGGATCCTGTAGCTGTGGCTATTGTGTCAGTGACAAAAAGTTTTTTGATCGGAGACTGCTCGATAGTTGTGAGGGCATTACCCGAGAGCACGCCGTGGGTCGCGGCGGCGTAGACCTCTCGCGCGCCGCTTTCTGCGAGGAGCTCTGCGGCGCGCGCGAGCGTGCCACAGGTATCGGCGATGTCATCCACCATGAGCGCGACTTTGCCCGATACATCGCCGATCAATTTCATCCGCGCGACCTGGTTCGGAATATCGCGCTCTTTATGGATGATGGCGAGGTCGCCGGATTTCATGAGCCGTTTGGCATAGGCGAGCGCGCGCTTCGCCCCGCCGGCGTCCGGCGAGACGACGACGAGATCGTCTTTCTCGAGAGACTCTTTGAAAAATTCCTTAAAGTACGGCACGAAGACGCGGCGCGCGTAGAGATTGTCCACGATGGTGCGGCGGAAGAAACCGCCGATGGCGTCGTTGTGCAAATCCATCGTGAGCAGGCGGGTCGCGCCGAGATTCTCGAGCGTCATCGCGATAACGCGCGCAGAGATCGGCTCGCGCGAACGGGATTTTTTGTCTTGCCGCGAATACCCGAAAAAAGGCATGACGACGTTGACTTCGCGGGCTGATGCGCCATGTGCCGCATCGAGCGCGAGCATAAGACGCACGAGATTTTCTGCGGGAGGATTCGTCGGCTGCACGAGGAACACATTTTTGCCCCGCAAGTTATCGAGAAATTGGATGTGTTGCTCTCCGCTGCTGAAAGAGCTCGTGATGATCTGACCGAGCGCTACCCCGAGCCGATCGGCTATTTTTTGAGCTAAGGCATCATTGGACCCGAGGCTGAAGACCTTGTATTCCATGTGCCGGGAGTATAGCAGTTTTTTTATGCGCGATACAGGATTCGAACCTGTGACCTTTCGAATGTGAATCGAACGCTCTAACCAGCCTGAGCTAATCGCGCGCATGCGCAGTATCCCCTAAAACTTCTTCTGATTCAATAAGATTGCATGTCGGGCTGCCGGGAATTGAACCCGGGCTACAAGACCCCCAGCCTTGCGTACTACCACTATACGACAGCCCGTTGAAATAACGCCATGCGCCATTCCAAATCGGGCTGCTGGGAATCGAACCCAGTCTACACGCACCCGAAGCGTGCGTACTACCGGTATACTACAGCCCGTAATGAGGAATTCTGAAAGTTGGCTTTCATACATTCCGAGTGTCCGGGCTGAAAGCTCTTGCCGACAGTCCGTTGTCGGGTATCCTAGCAAGAAAATGTCGAACGAGGAATGCCCAGTGGACAACGCACTTGACAAATGAGCAAGATGAGGGCATCTTCAGCGCATGGGTTCGACCGGACGCATGACCATAGCCATCTTCTCCTGCTATGTAGCAGGTTTTGTGGGTTCGCTTTTTATCGCGCCTGACGCGGCTGCGTGGTATGCCCGACTTTCCAAACCTTCCCTCACGCCGAGCAACTGGGTCTTCTTCCCCGTCTGGATGGTCCTTTACGGGCTAATGGGTATCGCATTCGGCAGGATATGGAGCAAGACGCCGCTGTGGTATGCATGGAACGGCCTTTTCTGCGTATCGCTCGCATTCAACGCGGCTTGGGTCATGTTCTTCTTCGGCTACCACACGATCTTCATCGCGCTCGCCGATCTCGCGTGCCTCGTGGTGCTTCTCATCACGCTTATTTTGCACGCGTGGGAGATCGATCGCTTCGGCACGTATCTTCTTCTTCCCTACCTGGGCTGGGTCATATTCGCGGGATACCTCAACACCGGTATCTTTCTGCTGAATTAACGGCGACGAGCAGCAACCAAAGTGTTGCAAATCGCATTCGACCGGCCCGCTCTCTGTTGTCAGAGCCCCCACTGGCCCCTTGTCAGGCCCGACTGAGCGATAATGCTCTTGAAGGTTTTCGGTTTGAATACCTTAGATCCGTGAAAAGGGACCGAGACTTGGTAGAGGCGTCCGCTTACTAATCGAGTGTAGTAATGATGACTACTGTCTATGTAGTTCAAATGAAATTTATGTTCCCTCAATACGGCAACCACATCCTTGTAGGTCCAGTTAAAGACCCCTTTTGTCATGGTCGAATTATACGCACGTTACACCGTAATACTTTATTTGGATAGGAGATGGTATCGGCTTGTTGGAAGAAAGATTATTCCACATGGTCTCGTATTCCTCTTCTGTTGTTTGATTAAGCGCATAAGGCGCATCAGTGCGAGCACCCTTGATCTTCTTGATGGATTCAACATAACCCTTTATCGCCTCCTGCAAGTTGAAATGCACCACTTCAGAATCGTCACCCTCCACGACAAGGTTAAACTCCAGAGCCACTCCGTACCAAGTGTCCTCTTCTTTAAAGACAATACACCTGACCTGACCTTTCTTTGTCGTATTCATACGCCGCTCATTGTAGCATATTTGCATCCCATATTGTAGAAGGCGCGCTCTTGTTATATTCTTCAACTCTCCCTTAAAAAGGGCCTATAGTAAAGTGGTATTACGCGGCATTCGCATTGCCGAGTCCGGGGTTCGACTCCCCGTAGGTCCACAAGTATCGGAACGAGGTCATTTTCGGAGTGGTTTTCTTTGGCCGCCAACAAAGAAAACCACTGATTTTGCGGCACGCCGCGCGCTTCGCGCGCGTGGAGGGTGAGGTTCGAGCCGAAGATTTTTTGGAGGGAGGATTTTTTGGAGGGGTAGTCTTTGGATTTGGCTGTTTCTTCAAGCACTGAAGCCTCTTTGAGCCACGCACGCAT
>Ga0080064_1002229_pt1 | contig 33948 bp, 28 predicted proteins | sample Subgrocontami54m_FD_69260 | JGI IMG/M metagenome (GOLD analysis project Ga0080064, IMG submission 69260) | Subsurface groundwater microbial communities from S. Glens Falls, New York, USA - GMW46 contaminated, 5.4 m (SPADES assembly) (version 2) ...
CGAATATAACAGCCGGTGTTCAATCGATCCTCAGGAACGGAATCTTGATGCGATATGCCATAGAAGAGAACGAGTTTTCGATTTTAATGTTAAAAAGAACTCGCCTTCCCCTGGTCTTCATCGCCCGCTCCACTTGGAAGACAGGGTAAGCGCCCTCTTCCACTCGGTGTCCTCCTTAAAGAAAACACCAGCTTACCCCCCTCTCCACCTAAAAGCGGACACTTCACTTGCTACAGGAGGCGGACACTTCATATGCTACCGACACACGGAAGAATTGGGTCTTGACAAAGTTTTTTGGATATGTTAAAAGTCTGAAAAATTTAATTAATCTGCAAGTTAAAGAAGACAACGGCGTCTTCTCCAAAATGGAGAAGGCGCCGTTCTATTTTGGACACCGCCGTCCTTGCAATCTCCAAGATTGCAGGGCGTTTTATTTTTATGGGGCGTCATTGATAAGAGCCGGTTCCAAATACGGCCCCCTTTGTAAAGTCATCGGTGGAGAGCAATGCGCACCCTTCGGATTGCACTGGTTCAGATGAACAGCGTGGTCGGGGATCTTTCTGGGAATGTCCGGAAAATATCCGAAGCCATTGAAAAGGCGAAAGATCAGAAGGCCGATCTGGTGGCTTTTCCGGAGCTGGCCATTACCGGCTACCCGCCGGAAGATCTGTTGCTGAAGCCCCAGTTTATTCAGGACAACTTAAATGCGCTCGATACGGTCATTAAAAAAAGCAGCGGAATCACGGCCGTCGTCGGATTCGTTCACCGGGATGAAGACATCTACAACGCGGCGGCGGTGATTCATGACGGACGACTTGGATTCATCTATCATAAATGCTACCTTCCCAACTACGGTGTTTTTGATGAAAACCGTTATTTCCAGGCGGGGAAGGCCGTGCCGGTCTTTACGCTGAACGGCATTTCGATCGGGGTCAATATTTGTGAGGACATCTGGTATCCGGAAGGCCCGACCTACGCCCAGGCCCTTGGAGGGGGGGCGGAGGTGATCATGAACATCAATGCCTCTCCATACCATGCCGGAAAAGGACGCTTCCGGGAGGAGATGCTCGCGACCCGCGCCAAAGACAACACCGTCTTGATTGCGTATGTCAACATGGTGGGGGGGCAGGACGAACTGGTCTTTGACGGAGCGAGCCTGGTTTTTAACGAGCATGGGGAGCTTTTGGCCCGGGGAAAGCAGTTCGGGGAGGATTTCATCGTCATGGACCTTTCGGTCGACCCGGTTTTTCGTGTCAGGCTGCATGATCCCCGCCGGCGAAAAGAAAAACTGGAGCACGACTTTCCTGAAATCAGGAAATGGTCGTTCGGGGATAAAAAATTAGGCAATAAAAAGAAAACGCTTGCCCCCGCGATCGTCAAACGGCTTTCCCGGCACGACGAGATCTATCAGGCGTTAAGCCTCGGCCTCTCGGACTACGTTCACAAGAACGGATTTAAAAAAGGGGTGATCGGCCTTTCCGGAGGGATCGATTCCTCGCTGACCGCCGCGATTGCCGTCGATGCGCTGGGAAAGGAAAATGTCATCGGGGTATTCATGCCGTCCCGCTACACCTCGCAGGAAAGTGTCGAGGATGTCGAGGCGCTCGTCAGAAATCTGGAAATTCAGTTGATCACCCTCTCGATCGAGCCGCCCTTTCATTCGTACCTTTCTCTTTTGTCCCGGGAATTTTCGAATTTAAAAGTCGATATCACGGAGGAGAACCTGCAGTCGCGGATCCGGGGGAATATCATGATGGCCCTTTCAAACAAATTCGGATGGCTGGTCCTGACGACCGGGAACAAGAGCGAAATGAGCGTTGGATATGCGACCCTTTACGGAGACATGGCCGGCGGTTTTGCTGTGATTAAAGACATTTGGAAAATGTTGGTGTATGATCTGGCGCGGGCTCGAAACAAAAAAGGCAGACCCATTCCCGCCCGCGTTTTCAGCCGGGCGCCGACCGCGGAGCTCCGGGAGAATCAGACCGATCAGGACGCGCTCCCGCCGTATGAGGTCTTGGATTCCATCCTCCAGGCCTATGTCGAGGAGGACAAAAGTTTTGATGAGATCGTGGCAATGGGTTTTGACCAGGAGGTGGTCTCAAAAGTGATTACGCTGGTCGATTCATCCGAGTTTAAAAGAAGGCAAGCCCCCGTCGGGATCAAGATTACCCCGAGGGCGTTGGGAAAAGATCGAAGGATGCCGATCACAAATCGGTACCGAAGTTTTTACCAGGTAGAAAAGAAAAACGATTCGGATGTAAAAAAGGACAAAAAAATCTCAGGCGCCGGCGGAATTGCCACAGGCACCGGAAAAAGGGGAAAGGAGAAGGGATGACACCGAAAGAGGTACTGGAGTTTGCCAAGAAAAATAAGGCGGAAATGGTCGATTTTAAGTTTGTCGATTTTCCGGGGGTCTGGCAGCACTTTGCAACCCCGATCAACGAATTCACCGAAAAGATTTTTGAGGATGGGTCCGGTTTTGACGGATCGAGTATTCGCGGATGGCAGGCGATCAACGACAGCGACATGCTCGCCGTTCCCGATCCGAATACCGCCATTATGGATCCTTTCACCAAGATCCCGACACTCTCGGTCGTCTGTAATATTAAAGACCCGATTCGAAACGAGCTTTATCCAAGGGACCCGCGCTATATCGCTCAAAAGGCCGAGGCGCATCTGAAAGCAACGGCGATCGGAGACACGGCTTTTTTCGGGCCGGAAGCCGAATTCTTTATTTTCGACAATATCCGTTTCGATCAGAATATGAATTCGGGATATTACTTCATTGATTCGGAAGAAGGGATCTGGAACGCCGGAAAAGAAGGACCGAATCTGGGTTATCGACCGCGAAATAAAGAAGGATATTTCCCCGTCGCTCCCGTAGACAGCCAGGAAGACATCCGCGCCGAGATGGTCCGTGAAATGGAGAAAGCCGGCATCTGGGTGGAAAAACAGCATCATGAGGTGGCGACAGCCGGTCAGGCGGAAATCGATATGCGCTTCGACTCGCTCGTAAAAATGGCCGACAAGGTGATGCTCTATAAATACATCGTGAAGAATGTGGCCAAACGCTATAACAAGACGGTCACCTTCATGCCAAAGCCGCTCTTCGGAGACAACGGCTCCGGGATGCACACCCATCAGAGCATCTGGAAAAAAGGAAAGCCGCTCTTCGCAGGAGACGAGTATGCCGGCGTCAGCAAGATGTGCCTCTACTATATCGGCGGCATATTGAAACATGCCCACGCCTTGGCCGCTCTCACCAATCCGACGACCAATTCCTATAAGCGTCTGACCCCCGGTTTTGAGGCGCCGGTCAACCTCGCTTATTCCAGCCGGAACCGGAGCGCGTCGATCCGAATCCCGATGTATTCGAACAATCCGAAAGCAAAACGCATTGAGGTTCGGTTTCCGGACCCTTCCTGCAACCCTTATCTTGCTTTCAGCGCGATGCTGATGGCCGGCCTCGACGGAATTGAAAATAAGATCGATCCCGGAGAAGCGATCGAGAAAGATCTCTATGAGTTGAAGGGGAAGGAAGCCTCCCAGATCAGGATGATGCCGGGGAGCCTGGACGAAGCACTGGCAGCGTTGAAGGCGGACCATGCTTTTCTTCTGAAGGGGGATGTTTTCAGTGAAGACATCCTTCAGACATGGATGGATTATAAGAAGAATAAAGAGATTGATCCGATGCGGCTTCGGCCCCATCCGTATGAGTTCTTCCTCTATTATGATCTTTAATTAGGGGTGTACTTCAGAGAAAGAGGGGCCTGCCGATTTCCATGGCCGGCCCCTCTTTCTTGTTTTCCGGGAAAGCCATTTCGGCCAAACCCTTTTTTGTAGATTGTTTGACAAAAACCGTCATCTCTTATATAGTTAGATCAAATTGTTCCAGCCGATCTCCTTCTTAAATCAGGGAAAAATAAATGAAATTTCATACCATCGAAGAGGCCATCGCCGACATCAAGAAGGGCAAGATGGTGATCTTAAGCGATGACGAAGATCGTGAGAACGAGGGAGATCTCGTGATCGCAGCCGAAAAGGTCACACCCGAGTTGATCAATTTTATGGCAAAACATGGAAGGGGCCTCATCTGCCTGACCCTGACCGAGGAGCGGACCGAGCAACTTCAGCTTCCGCCGATGACTCAAGAAAATACTTCTTCCTTCGGGACCGCTTTTACCATCTCGGTTGACGCGCGTGAAGGGGTTTCAACCGGCATTTCAGCCATGGACCGAGCCACCACCGTTCTGACCGCCATCCATCCCGATACGCGGTCGTCCGATCTGGTGCGCCCAGGGCATGTCTTTCCGATTCGGGCGCAGAAGGGGGGCGTTCTAAAGCGGGCGGGTCAAACAGAAGGATCGGTTGATCTGGCGCGACTGGCGGGGCTTTATCCTGCCGGCGTCATTTGCGAAATCATGAATGAGGACGGCTCGATGGCACGCCTTCCAGAATTGATCGAATTCGGCAAGCGGCACCACCTGAAACTGGTTACGATCAAGGATCTGATCGAGTACCGCATGAAGCGGGAGTCGCTGGTCCACCGTGTGGCCGAGGCCCAGCTGCCGACTCCTTACGGAGAGTTTAAAGCGATCGCTTATCAAAACGAAATCGATCGTGAATGCCATATCGCTCTGGTGAAAGGAGAGATCGAGGGTGACCAGCCGATTTTGGTTCGTGTTCATTCAGGTTGCGTCACCGGAGATATTTTTGGCTCAAAGCGATGCGATTGCGGAGAACAGCTCCATGCCGCGATGAATCGGATCGAACAGGAAAAAGCGGGGGTGCTTTTATACTTAAACCAGGAAGGGCGTGGAATCGGGCTGGTCAATAAACTGAAGGCGTATGGGCTGCAGGATGCGGGCAGGGACACGGTTCAGGCGAATTTGGATCTCGGCTTTAAAGCCGACCTGAGAGATTATGGAATCGGAGCTCAGATTCTGGTTAATCTTGGACTCAAAAAAATACGTCTGATGACCAATAATCCGAGAAAAATTGTCGGTATCGACGGCTACGGTTTGGAAGTGATCGAACGTGTTTCGATTGAAACGGCGCCCCATGAGAAAAATGTCCACTACCTTCGGACAAAGAAAAATAAGCTTGGGCATATATTGGATAAAGTCTAGAGACGGGGAATGCCGCAGAAGTCGAAAGGGGGAACATGGGAAGGGGGAACAAGCGGCGCCGGGCTGAGGTTCGGAATTATTGTCAGCCGATTCAACCAGCCGATTACCGATGCGCTTCTGAAAGGGGCGCTCCGGACGCTTGAAGAACAAGGGACCAGACCGGAAGACGTCGAAATTGCGACAGTCCCCGGAGCTTTCGAAATTCCCTCAATTACAAAAAAGATCGGACTTCTCGGACGGTTTAACGCCCTGATCTGTTTAGGCGCCGTAATACAGGGTGAAACCCCTCATTTTCATTATATTTGTTCGGAAGTCAGCCGGGGTATCGGCCAGATCTCCCTCGAGTTGGGGTTGCCTGTCATCTTTGGCGTCTTAACCACGACCACCATGCAACAGGCGATCGCCAGATCAGGTCATGAGATTAATAAAGGCGCAGAGGCGGCAATGGCCGCGATTGAGATGGCTCATTTATATAAAAACTTAAAATAAAAATATGGCCAGGAATTGATGGAGTCAAATGGGTTTTAGACGTAAAGCAAGAGAATTGGCTCTCCAAATGCTTTTTGAAACTGATTTTAACAAAGATCGAAAAGCGCCACCGACCTCGTTTTGGGCTGAAAATAAAGCCCTTCCGCAAGTAAGATCTTTTACGGAACTATTGGTTCAGGGGGTCATTCAACATTTGCCTGAAATCGATAAGATTATCGAAAAATATACCCGACACTGGTCTCCCGAGCGAATGGCCGTGATCGATCGAAATATCCTTCGATTTTCCACTTTCGAACTTCTTTTTCTGAAAGAGATCCCCCCGAAAGTCACAATTAATGAGGCAATCGAGATTGCAAAAAAATACGGCAATGAGGATTCAGGCGCTTTCGTAAACGGGATCCTTGACCATATTCATCAGGATTATCTTGCATCGGGAACGCTTAAAGATAAAACCGAAGCGGTATGAAGCCGAGTCAAATAAAGCCATAGCGGCATTGAAGGCCTCCATTTCCGCTTTCAAACCCTATACGATACGACGGTCAACAAATGCGGATTAACATTTTTTCCGGGAAACTAACCAAGCTGCATGCAGAGGTCCTCGTCGTTTCGTGTTTCGAAGACGTTCGGCCGCTGCAAGGGCTGGCAGGGGAGATTGACTGGCTTTATGGAGGCATTTTTTCCAATCTCCTGATGCAGAAACGGATTACCGGAAAGCTAGGGGAGACCCTTCTTCTTGCCGCGCAGGAGAAGATACAGATCCCTAAAATCATATTAATCGGGTCCGGAATGAGCACCTCGTATGATTACTCGCAATTAAATACCATCGCCAGGAAATTGTTTCATTCGATGAACGGGTTGAATATCCGGGAGTGTGCCGTCGATCTCCTGACGCTGCCAGAAAAACAGCTTGACCTGATTCTGTTAATGGAATCTTTCCTGAAAGGGATGGAAGAGAAGAAAAAAAATGAGCCTTTTGACTTGACTTTCGTTGTGAAGGAAGGTGAAAAAGCAAGAACCCTCCAGCAAAGAATTAAAAACGGCGAATACCTCTGGAAAGACTCGTATACGCTTTCAAGTTCATTGTCTTGATAAAGTGAGCGCCTAAAAGATGATCGATCGGTACAGCAGGCCGCAGATGGCGGCGATTTGGGATGCTAAAAATAAATACGAGACATGGCTGAAGATCGAACTCCTGGTCTGTGAAGCATTGGTCCGGGAGGGCGTAATGCCGAAATCGGCCCTTAAGACGATCCGGTCGAAGGCCAAGGTCGATCCTGCCCGTATCGACGAATTAGAAAAAAAAGTAAAGCATGACGTCATCGCCTTTTTATCTTCCATGACCGAAAAAATGGGAGAAGAAGGGCGTTTTCTCCATTGGGGAATGACCTCCTCCGATGTCCTTGATACCGGATTGGCGCTTTTGATGCGGCAGGCGGCCGATCTGATTATTGACGATCTTTCAGCCCTCCTGGGCGTCCTGAAAGTTAAAGCGGAAGAATATAAGGAAACCGTGATGATCGGGCGGTCTCACGGCATTCACGGCGAACCGATCACGTTTGGGCTGAAAATGGCTCTCTGGTACGCTGAGACCCATCGTAATCTGGCCCGGATGAAGCAGGCAAAAGAGATCATCTCTTTCGGGAAAATTTCGGGCGCCATGGGGACCTTTGCCCACCTTCCGCCCTCCGTTGAAAGCTACGTCTGTGAAAAACTCGATTTAAAACCGGAGCCGGTCTCAAATCAGATCGTTCAGCGTGATCGGCATGCTCAGTATATGCAGACGCTGGCTTTGATCGCTTCGAGCCTGGAAAAGTTTGCAACAGAAATCAGGCATCTTCAAAGAACAGAGGTTCTGGAGGCGGAAGAGCCTTTTGAAGAGGGGCAGAAGGGCTCCTCCTCGATGCCGCACAAACGTAATCCGATCGGCTCCGAAAACATCTGCGGCCTGGCGCGCGTTGTCCGCTCTCACGCGGCGGCCGCCCTGGAAAATATTCCATTATGGCATGAGAGAGACATCAGTCACTCGTCCTCGGAACGGATTATCCTTCCGGACAGCACCATTTTATTGGATTTTATTTTAGACCGGTTCACCAAAATTATGCGGCGGCTTTTTGTCTATCCTGATAAAATGAACCAGAATTTGGAACTGACGGGAGGGACTATTTTTTCACAAAAGATTTTGCTGTTGTTGATCCAGAAAGGGATGAAGCGGGAACTCGCCTATGAGACCGTTCAGAATGCCGCGATGGAGGTCTTTCATCAGGGAGGCTTGTTTAAACAGAAAATACTCTCTCATCCTGCGCTCTCTTCCATCCCCCGGAAAGAGATCGAGGCCTGTTTCGATGCCAAGCAATTCGTGCGACATATCGAAACCATTTATAAGCGGGTTTTTAATGAGGACTGATCCAGTGGAATACCGTTTAATCTTGGAGTGTTATCCCCATTAAAATAGGCCCTAAGCGCGGAAGATTATGGCGCTCATTTAAGGATGAAATGATGAAAGCAAAAGTTTATGTGACCCTGAAACAGGGAATACTGGATCCTCAAGGAAAAGCGATTGAACATGCTCTCTCCGTGCTGGGCTTCAAAACAGTAAAGGGCGTTCGCGTCGGAAAGTATCTGGAGGTGGCCCTGGATCCTTCTCCCATTGATGTCGCTGAAAAGTCGGTCAAAGAGATGTGTGAAAAGCTCCTCGCGAATACCATCGTCGAGACATATCGGTATGAACTCGACGCGGAATGAAAAACAGCATGGTTGCATTTCTTATTAAGAACCGGCTGCTTCCCGGTTTCATTTTTTAAGCAACGGTAAGTTCCGATTACTGAAGCGGATTGAGAGGAGTTTTTTGCTCCTGTCTGCATAGACCCTCACAGTAGGACCATGTATGAGTCTTGAAGGACGACTGGAAGATTTAGGTTTAGGGGACATCTTCCAAATCATCAGCCTGAGCAAACGATCAGGTATTTTAACGATTATCAGGAAGGATGGAACGGGCCGCCTTGCTTTTAATAAAGGGCTTCTGATCTATGGAAGCTCGGACAGCGTCAGCCGGCTCGGCTATACGCTGGTCAAGAAAGATTTGATCACGAACGAGGAACTGGAGAAAGCGCTTCGAATACAAAAAACCAACGGAATGAAAGTTCCCCTCGGCGCGGTTCTCGTCAAAATGGGGGCGATCTCGAAGGAAACGCTCGAAACGGAGCTTCGCAGCCATCTGGCCGAAGTGATACGCGACTTTCTGAGTTGGGAAAGCGGGTCATTTCATTTTGAATTGGGAAATGTGCCCGGAAATGATATTTCATTAGAAGGTGGTTTGGGGATGGACTTCCTAATGATGGAAGCAACACGCCTTCAGGATGAGCGTCAGCGCGAAAAACCGGAAACAACGAACCCCCACACTTCTCTCCCTCCCACGCCTCGCGAGCAGAGTGAACCGGCCAACGAAACAAAAAGATCCCTAGCAGAGATTCATGAAAATTCCGGTGAAAACGCCATCGCTTCCGAAAGACTTTCTTCCCGTAAAGATCTGGCTTTGCTGACGGCAATGATTGAGGAACTTTCGGGACCGTCCAGCAGCAGTGAGATTACATTGCTGGTATTACGCTTCGCGAGCGAAGTGATGAACCGCGCCATCGTTTTTCTGGTCAGGAAAGAAGATATCATCGGGCTGGGTCAATTCGGATTATCGCTAAAGGACGAATCTGCTGATGAAAAAATAAGAAATGTCCGGATTCCTTTTTCAGAGCCATCCCTTTTTAAAGAAGTGATAGAAAAAAAATTGAGCTACAAGGGTTCGCTGTCGCATGAAAAATGGCATCAATACTTTCTCGACCAACTGGGTGGGGGATGGCCGAAGGAAGTTTTTCTCCTGCCCTTAATGAATGGTACAAAAGTGATTGCGTTACTGTATGGAGACAATCTTCCGTATCAGACTTCTATTCAAGAGACGGAGGGCCTCGAAGCTTTTGTAAAGGTGGCCGGTTTTGCTTTTGGAAAGGCCATGCTGGAGCGGAGGCTCCAGGAAGTGAAGCAAAAGGAACCGGATCAGAATGAGTATTAAGCCAACCAGGTAATCCGGAGGCGATGTGACTAAAAAGATATTAGTGGTAGATGATTCGGCCACGATGCGCTCCATGCTGATGTCGATCATCGAGGAAATCAAGGACGTCGAGTTAGTAGAGGCGAACAATGGGTTTGAAGCGCTTAAAGCGCTCCCTCAGCAATCTTTCGACCTCATCATTACCGATATCAATATGCCTGAAATCAATGGATTGGAAATCGTCCATTTTGTGAAAAGCAATCCGGCCTACCAAAAGATTCCTCTGATTATTATCTCAACGGAGCATGGGCAGGCCGATATAAAAAAAGGGTTGGCACTCGGTGCCCAGAAATATATTACTAAGCCGTTCGATCCGGACCAGTTGAAAAAAACAGTCAAGGAGCTTCTCAACTTATAACTAAGGAGAGGTTATGGCGAAGAAGAAGGATTCCGCGCTTAGCGATTTTTTCCCTGAAGCAGAAGAACTCATCGAGGTCCTCCACAAAAGCTTACAGCAAATCGAAGGGCTTTCTGATCCGGCCCAGGTCCGTCCTGACACCATTAATGCCATATTCAGAGCCGCCCACACGTTAAAGGGAATGTCAGGAATGGTGGGTTTAAAAAAAGTGTCTGAGGTGAGTCACCATTTTGAGGATATGCTCGACAAAGTAAGAATGGGAAAGCTCTCGTTGAGTCGGGAGGTCTTAGATGTTTTAACGGACGGGGTGACCTTATTACAAAGAATGATTGAATCTGCTTCGCAGGGGAAGGGGGATATAGACAGCTCTCCTCTGGAACAGCGTATCGCGGCGATCCTCACAGGGAAACAAAAAGAGAGTGAATCAAAGCCGCTTCAAAATGTGGATCTCGACCCGGACATTCTCAAGGTACTCACGGAATATGAAAGTCATCGTCTTTTTGAAAACATTAAATCTGATTCCCCTCTTTATGAGGTAAAGGCCACATTCAAATTAGAGACCTTCGATACCGATCTCTCCGCCTTGAACCAAAAAATTCAAACGATTGGGGAAATCATCACCACCCTGCCAAGCGTCAGTCCCTCCACTGTAGGGGGAATGGAGTTCAGGCTGATCGTTGGGGGCTTTGCGGGGTCTCCTCCTCTCAATACTCAAATCGTGGGAGAACAAATTATAGTTCGTGAAATTTCAAAAAAGAAGATGGAAGGTGGAGGTCCTGCACCCGCTCAGGCTGTTCCATCTTCGTCCTCCGTTCAGGACCCTGATCCTCATTCAAACCAAGCTTCGAACCCGGCAGAGAGTGGGTCCATTCGAAGCTTTACCCAAACGGTACGGGTAGACATCCAAAAACTCGACGCGCTTCTGAATATGGTGGGAGAGCTGGTCCTGAGTAAGGCGGTTGTCAACCAAATCAGCAAAGACCTTTTGGACCAAAACGGTTTTTCGGGTTTGTCCCTGGAGCTTTTAAAAGCTTCCAAGCTGCTCGATAAGAGAGTGAGTGAATTCCAAGAGGGATTGGTGGAAATCCGGATGATCCCGATCGGACAAGTTTTTGATCGGCTGCTTCGGACGGTCAGAAAACTTTCAAAAGATTTGAAAAAAGAGGTCAACCTCCTGATCTCCGGCGAGGAGACCAAAATGGACAAATCAATGGTGGAAGATTTAGCCGATCCGCTTCTTCACCTCATCCGCAACGCGCTGGATCATGGGATTGAAAGCCGCGAGGAAAGAATGAAAGCCGGTAAACCCGAGGCAGGCGCCCTGTATCTCAGAGCGAATCAAAAAGGGAACCACGTGGTCATTGAAGTCGAGGACGATGGCAGAGGAATTGATACGCAGAGGGTTTATAATAAAGCCCTGGAGAAAGGCCTTATTGATCCCGCCAAAGAATACGGGGAAGGGGATCTGATTAATTTGCTGTTTCTTCCCGGCTTTTCAACAAGAGAAAGCGCAACTGAAATTTCCGGCAGGGGCGTCGGTCTTGATGTGGTGGCCAAAAATATATCGAAGCTTTCCGGTCTGGTACACGTCGAATCGGTTTTAGGCCGAGGAACGCTTTTTATCGTGACCCTTCCGATTACCCTGGTGATCATCAAGGCACTGATCGTCCGGGTGGGAACGGAGACGTTTGCCATCCCTCTGAATTCGGTGTCCGAGAGCCTCATGATTTCGGCCATGGATATAAAAACCATTGAAAGAAGAGAGGTCATCCAACTGAGAGATCATACCCTTTCTTTGGTTCGCCTTCGGGACGTTTTTAACTTAAAAGAAGAAGTTTCTGACGAACGGCTTTACGTGATCGTTGTCGGTTTGGCCGAAAAACGAGTCGGATTGGTCGTCAGCTCCATCGAGGGACAGCAGGAGATCGTCATCAAATCTCTGGGCGGAGTTTTAAAAGAAATCAAGGGAATTTCAGGCGCGACCGAACTCGGAAATCGGAAAACGATTCTTGTATTGGATGTGGCGGCCCTGATGGAAGAGTCGACTCAAAGTAAAGATAAGAAAAAGAATGAGGTCATGATCGGTGGTTAGGAAGAGATCATCTTCCAATCGCTTTGGGCAAGATCAAACTTTAAAACGGCTGACTTCACTATTCAATAGATCTGCCTGATGAATTAGCAGTTCCACCGCTTGGTTCATTTGCTGAACCATTTCTACGCTCACTTGCGTAATCTGATAGATTTCCACCATTGATTTTCTGATCACGTCGTTCCCTCTTTTTTGCTCATTCATTGCCTGGGCAATCTGTTGAATTTTTTCGGTGATATTCTCCACCGTATCGCTGATTTGTTTGCTCCCTTTGGCCTGCTCTCCGGTGGATGTTTTCACCTGCTGTGTGATGGCCCTCATCTTTTCCGAGGCCTTCGTAATATTGACCGTTCCTCTTTCCTGCTCCTGCATGGCAGAATTAATTTGTTGAACCATCATGTTCATTTTGTCCATCAACTCCGTGACCTGGTTGGTTGCTTTGACCTGCTCTTGGGTGGCCTTTTCAATCTGGAACGACATCTCGGAAGATCGCTTGGAGCTGTCTAATATCTGATTCAGCGATTCTCTCGCTTCCATTGAGAGTCGAACGCCCTCTTCGACGCTCAGGGTTCCCTCTTTAATAGAAATCACCGCATCTTTGGCTTCGGATTGAACATCTTTAATAAGTTGGGCAATCTCTTTGGTGGAAGTGCCGGTCCGGTCGGCTAAGCTTTTAATCTCGTCCGCCACCACGGCGAATCCTTTCCCTTCATTGCCGGCCTGAGCCGCTAGAATGGCCGCATTTAAGGCTAAGAGATTGGTTTGCCGGGTGACATCATCTATCACGGTGAGAATTTTTCCGATATGGTCTGTGCGTTCATCGAGCTTCTTGATCACATTAGCCGACTGATCGACGGTTTTTTTGATCTTCTCCATCCCTTTAATGGTTTTCTCCATGGCGCCGACCCCTAACTGCGCGGCATCCTGGCTCACCTTCTCACTCAAGAGGGCTGATTCCTTTGCATTCCTTCCCACTTCGATGATGGATGCGTTCATCTCGGTAATGGAAGCGGCGGTCTCTTCAGCGCTTGAGGAGAGCGTATCAATGTTATCGGCCACTTGTCGAATGGAGCCGGACATTTGCAGTAAAGAGGAAGCGGTATCCTCCACAGAGGAGGAGAGGGTGGTGGCGCTGGAAGCAACCTGACTGATCGCCGTGCTTATTTCGGCCAGTGAAGAGGAAGCCGACTGAGAGGAAGAGGAGACACTGTCGATATTCTCCGCGATATTCTTGACAGAGGCATTCATCTGTTCAATCGAGGAGGAGGTCTTCTCGGTTGCCTCGGCTTGATGGACGGCGCCGTCACGGACCTGTTTTATATTAACGCGCATTTGGCCGGCCACGGACGTGATCTGTCGGGAGGTATCCTGAATTTTTTTGATCATCCCGTTCAAGCCGGTCGACATTTTTGAAAAGGCATCAGCCAAAATGCCCACCTCATCCCGCGTCGTGAAGGTAATGGCTTGGCTGAAATCTCCCCCCGCGATCTGAACCGCTATCGTCGTCATCTTTTCGAGTGGGGTGACGATGATCCGGACAAAAAGCAATGAGAAAAAAATCCCGGCAGCGATCACGAGGCTCCCGACGAGAAGGGTGAGCCAGAGTACCTTGTTCAATTCATCTTGGATCCCTTTTAGCGAAACACCCAAGCGGATGAGGCCGATTTTTTCACCCCCTTTTCCTTGTGTCGATGAATCCGGATTCATTGATTTCAGGAATGCCGGAACGGCAATATCGAACAAACGATCCGACCCTTCTTTGTGACTGAAAACGGCCGGTTGTTCGCTTTTCAATGCTTGCAGCGTGAGACCATCATCGAACCTCTTTCCGATTTCATGCTCATTCGTGTGCGCTAAAACCTTGCCGCTGCTATCCATAATAATCAGATAAACGATATCCGATTCTTCAGAGATCTGTTTCACCATCGGCATTAAAAAAGACTGGTCCTCCGTCGCAATGCCGAATAACGAACTGGATGCGATATTCTTGGCAAGAGATAATCCTCTTTTTTGAAGTTGATCTTTGAAGGAATGCTTGAGACCGAACAGCACGACCATGCCGAGGATAGAGACCATTGCGATAAAAAGACAATTCACAAAGAGTAAGAATTTGAATTTGAGTCCTCGTTTAGATCGTTGACTCCCTAACATGAAATCGCCTTTATAATCGATTCCCTCGTTTCACAGAGGGAAAAGCAGTGACGGTTTTTATGTCTGGTTCCTGTCATGGAAAGCTTATCACATAAATAGTCTTAACACCCTGGAGGGTCTGAACTTCACTTTCTAGAACGTAACCGATTCCGCCCTTTTCCTTTTGAACATGCTTTATGACGTCGGCCGATGTCTCCAGAGAAAGCGGCGCGCGCACCCCGTCGTTCAGCATCTTCTTTGTCCAGTAGTGCTGATATTCGTTCAATTTCATCCCGCAAGTCCCGCTCACGAAGTTTTCCAATATCTTTCGATCCTTCTGGTTCACCGGCTTCACCGGATCATTCCCCCAGAATTTTGTCTTACCCAGGCAAACGTCTTTGATGTCTTCAAGTTCAGGCTTTTTTTTAACGGCAAAGAGAGGCGAATTTTCGTTCACAATCACGACCAGGTTTTCAGAAAAGGCGGAGGAGGCGCAGAGGACGCAGATAAGAACAACTGGAAGAATACCGGGTTTTTTTTTGAAGTTTAGCAAAAGAGACCCTTTTTAAAAAAAGTGTCATCATGAACGAAAAGCGAAGCAATTTTATGCATTGATTAAAAACAATGTCATCATCGTAGGGGCGGGTTTAAAACCAGCCCCTACGATGGAAATTCGGATCCAATACGATAAATAACTCAGAACGCGGTGGCGAATGCCAGCCAGTATTTCCTGGAATCCTCCCTCTCCGCTGCCGGAGCCGGGGAATCCTCGCGATTAACCTGATCCGCCTGCAATTTTACCATCGTCCTCCACGGAACAATGTGGAAAACCGTCCCGACTGAAGCCGTAGAGAGTTTATCCCCATCCTTGTCTTTGTTTGGCTCGAAAGATTCATATTGGATAAATGGAGTCCACTTTTCAAGCAGCGTATACTGTAAAACCGCATAATACCCATTTTTTTTGACATCACCTCTTTTGCTCATTGCATATTCAGAGGTGAGCCCAAACTCACCGAGAGAAAGCTCTACGGAAACGGCGTTTGTGCTTTGGTCGACAAATGGGTTGGCCGCTGAATCATATGTGTCGCGCAACCGATCCTGGTACCTTGAATATAATAATTTCAGTTTTGAGGGTCCCAGGTTCATTGTCCCACCCAGCCGACCGCCGACCGCCTTGCTCTCATTGTCGTCCTTATGGTCCTGATCGCGCGTCCGTCCATTCGCAAGATAAAGATCGTAAGAGATGGGGGCAAATTCCCCCAATAGCCATACCCCCTGACTGTATCGGCCAAAAAGATTGGAATTCACGGTCGGGTTGCCACTTCGGGAGTAAAGGCTCTCTCTGCCGGGTTGCCGAACGGTCACGTGGGTCGGCGCCGCATACATGAGGGTATTCCAGAGGCCAAACGGCGTCGCAAACTTGCCTGCGCGAATTTTGAGCATGTCATTAAAAGTGTAAGTAATGTATACATCACTGAGCGTCAACTCCCCCGAGCTGCGTTGATCGGTCGATCGTGAACAGGGGCCGCCGTCAGCAGGGGAGAGACCGCTGGGGGGGGTGACAGTGCTTGCGCAACTCGTACCAAACTCGAAGTAACCCCCATGTTCAAATACAATCTGGCTGTAGAGATCCAATTTGGGTGTGATGTCGACCCGAGGAATCAGCGCCAGCGCAAACGCATCAAATGAACCATTCGCGCGCTGCTTATCTTCAAAGATCTCATTTTCGTAGTGCGCTGAAAAGTAACCGCTCCACTCAAGCGCGTTTGAGGGCGAGGGGAATAGACCGGTGATCACTGCCGCCACTCCCACCAACCATATCCCCCACAGTCCTCTAACCGATTTCATAAGGCGATTGATCATTGTCTACCTCCGTTTATGTATGGTTGTTTTTATTCCCATGTGGAACTGTCTCCCGTAAAATCAGGAGGGAGGACGCGTCTATCCTCTGGGTTGAAGGTTCTTTGACGCGTTTCCCCTAGTGGGCATGCAAGTTATATTCCTATGTGGGATTATACTGAGTTTGGACAAAGATGTTCATAAAATTAGATACTTAAGTTGAGAGGGCCGCAAACAGATCGGCCGTAGAAGTTTAAAGAGATGTAGTTTCTGATAGAGTAGCGTGACGATTTTTGGCAGAAGGTCGAGAGTCGAATTACACATTTGGGATATCCTGGCCGATACAAATCACCTAACGCATTATTTAGAATAGGCTTTTTATGGCACTCTTCCTGTCAAGCCTCGGGCATATTCTTTGCATTTTAGAATTTCCAATTCCACAACCCTGTAGAATGTGACTCGAAAAGCTCAATTTCTTATATATCTATTTTAGGGATATACCATAATGAAAATATTCTCTTCTAAACTTCTCGGACCCAAAGAGATTTGTGGATTGCTTAATCTCTCTCATCGTCAGCTTGACTACTGGGTTTTGATCGGGGTGGTTAAACCAATTTTAGAGCCTCACGGGAAAAAAATATTTAAGCGATTTACGGACGATGATCTCGATTTCTTAAGAGAGGTCAAGGCGTTAACGGATGAAGGATTTATTGTCAGTAAAGCGGCTCAAAAGATAAGGGAACATTTACGAAAACCCGGGATCGAAGATTATGAGGACCAAACGAAACCAAACGAATAAAAATACCAAACGAATAACCCTAAAAAGAAAAGAAAAGAAAGAAGAAAAAATTTCCGTCCCGGTATCAGAACCTTCGGAATCCATTCCGAATGATCAAGGCGAGGGAAGAAACGGTATGGCCACGGTAGTCTCTTCGTCGGAAATAACGCCTCTCCATTCTGGCCAGAACACTTCGGCGGTAGAGAAGAACTCTCCTTCTGTCGGCACGAGAGAATCTATTCCTTCTCCCGAAGAGGAGGAAGCGGCTTCCGCAACTCTTGAAGACGAGGAAGAATTTGAATTACTCACCTTTTCTCTGGCAAAAGAAGAATATGCAATTGACATCATGATGATCCAGGAGATCACAAAATTAACGAATATTACGCTGATTCCCAGGGCCTGCTCTTATATCCACGGAATAGTGACTTTAAGAGGGAATGTGATTCCGGTTTTTAATGTGCATGCACGGCTTAAATTAGATCCCTTCGTAGAAAAAAGCAAAAGCCGCTTTGTCGTTTGTCAATTGAAAGAGGGGCCTGTAGCGATCACGGTAGACGAGGTCATCGACGTCGTTCATTTGAAAAAGAGCCAGATGGAGCCCCCGCCTTCGGGCGTGGCTGCGAATGGAGGCGGTTTTATTAAAAGTATTGGAAGATCGAAAAAGAGACTTTTGATTCTTTTGGATATTGAGAAAGCATTGCAAATTGTTTCTTAAGATGTCGCTCGGTTTCATTTTTTTTAAAACGCCCTCCTAGGAGAACCGCAATGGATCTTCGACAAATCTTGAAGTTTAATACGATCAGCAAAAAATTTCTAATACCGACCTTATTTCTAACGGCCATATTGCTTGGAGGGTTGGGGGCTGTCATCGTAAAAAATGATTATGCCGCTGTTCGATCCATTATGATCTCCAAGGGAAATTCGCTTGCCAATCTGCTGAGCGAAATCAGCACGGTCTACATGCTCGACAATGACAGTTCCGCGCTCGACCGCTTTGTAAAACAGGCCTTGAAAGATCCGGAAGTTGAGTTTGCAGTTTTTTATAACATCGATAAACAGCCATTGACGGAAAGCAGCAAGGAACCGGAAGAGACCTCGACACTGCTGGTGTATGAACGTGATATCAAAAGTTCGGGTGGCAGAACCCTTGGTTACCTCAAGCTCGGTTATACCCAAAAAACCATTTCAAACAATCTACGCAGAGGCATCCAGGAGGTCGTCGTGAGCACGTCGGCCGCCCTCCTTCTGCTCTCTTTCGGAATGACCTTTCTTTTTCGTGGGATTACCCGTCCCCTCGGGCATTTAGTTGAAGTCATCGAGATGGTCTCTCAAGGGAATCTGACCGTGGCAGTGGAGTCAAGATTCCTGAGGACTCATGATGAGGTTGGAATACTTGCGAATGCCTTTTCCAAAATGTCAAATAGCTTGCAAGGAGTGATCAAAAAGATTCAAGACGCAGGTCAACAGATTACTTCTGCCGCAGATCAAACTTTGAACAATACGAAAAAGATGAGTGATGGCGCCTTGCTTCAGTCCAAGGCGGTTGAAAAAACAACCTCTTCAATTGAGCAGATGAATGCCTCCGTCAAGAATATTTCTGAGAATATCGACGGGGTTTCCTCCTCCGCCCTTACCACTTCTTCTTCACTCGGAGAAATGAGCGCTGCGATCAGTCAAGTTGCAGAAAGTACCACGGTGCTCTCTACCGCGGTGGATGAGACCGCCTCTGCCCTTCTCCAGATGTCGGCGTCGATCAAGCAGGTGGCGGATTATATCGATACGCTCTCCGCCAGCGCCGAAGAGACGACGACCTCCATTACCGAGATGAATGCATCGATCAAGGAGGTCGGAAAGAATGCAAAGGAATCTTCGCTTTTGACTGAGAAGGTCAGCAAGGATGCCGCGGAACTGGGATTGGTGGCCATTGAGAAAACAATCGAGGGGATGGAGAAAATCAAGAAGACCGTGGATAAGTCGGCCTATGTGATCAACAAGCTCGATGAGCGGACCGAACATATTGGAAAAATTCTCACCGTGATTGATGATGTGACGCGGCAAACGAATCTGCTGGCACTGAACGCCGCAATTCTGGCGGCGCAGGCGGGAAACGAAGGAAAAGGCTTTGCCGTGGTGGCGGACGAAATCAAGAGTCTGGCGGACCGGACAGCAGCATCCACAAAGGAAATTGTCCAGTTGATTCAGGACGTCCAGACCGAGGCCAAAGACGCAGTGATCTCGATTAAAGAGGGATCGCAGAGCGTTGAGGAAGGGGTAGGACTTTCGATCAATGCGCGCGAATCGCTCAGTAAAATTTTGGAAAGTTCTAAACAATCATTGGATATGTCGCTCCAGATTGAAAATGCGACGGTAGAACAGGTCAAGGCCACCGGGCAGGTCACCCAATTGATGGAAAAAGTAAATAGTATGGTCCAACAGATCAACTCCTCCATGAAAGAGCTGGAGAGGGGGACGCACCATATCACGGAGGCCTCTGAAAAAATGAAATCGATGACCCGCCAGGTAAAGGCATCGACTGAAGAACAGGCGAAAGGAAGTAAACAGATCAATAGCGCGGTAGAAAATATAACGAAACGGATTCAGCAAATCGCCGGCGCAATGAATGAGCAAAAAGAAGGGCATGAGGTCATCACCAAATCGATCCTGGATATTCACCGGATCACCCAACTGAGCGTTCAAATGGTTCAACAGATGAACCAGGCTGCGGAAGAATCGATCAACCAAGCGACATTGCTTAAGGGTGAAGTGAGCCATTTTAAACTGAAGGATGGGAATGCCGCTATTTAAAGAACAAAAAAAAGCAGAGAAAGAAGTTCAGCAGAAGAGAATCGTGAGTTTTTTAGTTTCCCAAAAGGAATATGCGATCGATATTCACTTTATCAATGAAATCATTTATTCGAAGACGGTCAGCTCGTTGCCCGGCGCCTCCGATTATATTGAAGGGATTATTGACTTAAGAGGCAAGGTGATCCCGCTTATTAATTTGAAGAAAAGATTGAAACTTGCTTCGGCCGAATCAGTCCTCTCGGAGCATGTTTTGGTCGTGGACATATCCGGGCGCAAGTATGGTCTGATTGTTGATCAGGTCCTGCAGGTGATCACCGTTGAGGAACACCAGATCCAAATGACCGAGAAATTCATGGAGCGGGCGGCGCCGTATCTTCAAGGGGTCTGTCGTTTCAGGGATCGGCTTATTTTGCTGCTCGATCTGGAGCGCCTTTGGTCGGCTGAGGACATTTCTGCGATTGACTCAACGTTAAACAGAACAACACCGGAGCAAGAAGCCTCCTCGTCATCGGATCAGGGTGACAAATGAACGGGCTCAGCGCCTTAAAAAATCGCCTTGAACTGAAAATTGTGCTCTTTATCCTGGCTTTTTTATTCTTCGGCTTCGGAACGATTTACTTTCTCTTTTCAGAAAGAATTGAGAAACACACCATTGCGCAGGCGCAACAACAGTTGCAGATGCTTTCTTCTTCAATCCATCAAACCGTCGACCGGAGCATGGTCAACTTTAGAGCCGACATTGCCCGGCACATTCTTGAGGATTTGACGCATATCGAGCAGATAACACGGGTCCAGATTATTCGGGGAAAAACGGGGGGCGGGACCGAGCAGGCATTTCAGGATTTTATTACTCTGGAAGACGTGAAGACACGCGTTCCGGGAGGGCTTCGTCCGGAGTGGATCGCCGATCATACTAACAAGAAGGAAAACGTGGCCGAAGGGGTGGACACCCCTGAATTTAAGGCCGCTTTCCGGAAGTACATCGAGGATCCGCAAGGGGATACCTATTATTTCGAGAAAATAGGCGAGAAGAGAATCATGACCTATCTGAAGCCGCTTCCCAATTTTGATCGCTGTTTCCTTTGCCACGGTTCCGATCACAAGCTTCGCGGTGTTTTGATGATCTCGACCGATATGGATGCCACGTATACCGATATCAAGAAGCAGAGAAAAAATCTTTTTGTAATTTCTTTGGGAACCCTCTTTACCACCGGCTTTCTTTTAAAGTTTTCGATCAGCCGGTTCATTGTGCGCCCCGTTAAGAGGATATCCGAGCGGATTCAGGATATTGCGGAGGGGGAGGGAGATTTATCCAAAAGGCTGGAGGTCGGAAGCGACGACGAAATTGGAAATCTTGCAACCGGCTTTAACTTGTTTGCGGGGAAACTCTCAAAGCTGATATCCCGCGTCGCCTCAACGGCGACGATCGTTTCCTCCGCATCGACCCAGGTCATGACGGGAACGATGGAAATTATGGAGGGGGCGGAGGTCCAGATCAACGCCACCGAGGCGACCTCTGTTTCTATCGAACAAATGAATCAAAGCATTCAAGATGTGGCAAAAAGCAGCGAGACATTGGCCGTTGCGTCTAAAGAAAGTGCGCAGACGATTTACCAGATGACGACCGCCGTCGCGGAAATGGCAACGAGTATGACGACGCTCAATGTCTCTGTGGAAGAAACGGCCTCTTCCATCTTGAAAATGTCTTCTTCCTTTAAGAATGTGGACCAAGATGTTGAGACATTGGTCGATGAAGCCAAGGCCACGACCGATTTCATGCGGAAGATGGATCAGTCGTTGACCACGATGAGGGACAACATTCTGGAAACGGTAGACTTTTCCCGTGAAGTGAATGTGAATGCCGAGACAGGCAAAAAGACCGTCGAAATGACAATGGATGGCATGCATCGGATAAAAGAATATTCTCATGAGATCTCTTCGGTCATTAGAAACCTGCAGCAGCAAACGGAAAATATCGGCAGATTTCTGAATGTGATTGATGAAGTCGCCGATCAGACCAACCTTCTTGCGCTCAATGCGGCCATCATTGCCGCTCAGGCCGGAGAGCATGGAAAAGGGTTCAGCGTGGTTGCAGGTGAAATCAAAGAGCTTGCGGACAGGACCGCCTCCTCGACATATGAAATCCATGAGATTGTGAAAGCGCTCCAATCGGAAAGCAAGATCGCAGTCAACGCAATCGATGTTGGAAACAGCCGGGTCGCAGAGGGGGTGCAGTTATCGGTCTCAGCTCACAATGCTTTGACTAAGATCGTTGAGAGCATCAACCGCTCGACAGAGCGGACCCATCTGCTGACCGATGTCATCGAGGACCAGGCGAGAGGAATTAAGAAAGTGACGACGTCGATGGAGCGGGTCAATCAAACGGTGGGCCAGATTGCCAGGGCGACCGGCGATCAAAGCGCGGGATCCAAGCATATCACCCAGGCCACCCATCAGATGAAACAGACTACCCGTGATCTACAGAAAGTGACTCAGTCGCATTCAAACTGGATGAAGAGGGTAAAAGAGACGCTGGAAGAGGGCTCGGATCAGGCGCAAAAAATAGCAAACGCCACCTCCGACCAGAAGAAAAAAAGCGAGGAGATTATTCACGCGATCAGCCAGATCAAAAAAGTGACCCACGAAACCGTCGACACCATCGGAAAGGTCGGATTTGAAGTCGAAGAGTTGAGACGGCAGGCGAAATGTTTGGAAGAAGATATTTCCCGGTTTAAACTTTGATGAACCGGATCGTTTTAAAGCATCTTGTGACCAATCACAAAATGAATAAATATTGATGAGAAGGAGAGATGATGTTCTCTACATGTCCGAAATGTCAAACGAAGCTGTCGGTTGAGATGAAACATCTGGACGAGGACACCGCCGTTGTCTGTGTCGGATGCCGGTCGGTCTTGAAAATCCGGTTGATGGTTGAAATGATCGCCGAGTCGAGCAAGCCGGCTCCTTCATCTCCGAAAGCGGCGGATAATGAAGTAAGTTCTAGCGCGAAAGATCACGGCGCTCAAAAAGAACGCTCTCAAAACGGTTTGTCGAATGAGAAAAAGATATTGATCTGCATCGATGGGGAAGGAACCCGGGACATGATCAAAGAAATCCTGATCGACTCCGAATTTAAGGTCGTCGACATTCCATCTGGAAAAGAGGTTCTTTCGGCGGTGCAGCAGCACCACCCCGTTGCCGCCTTGATCGACGTGGGGCTGTCGGATGTGATGGGAACAGAGATCTGCGCCGCCATAAAAAAAGATCCGCGCCTGAAGGGAACCGTGGTCATGCTGGTGGCGGCCATCTACGACAAAAATGCCAGGTACCGTCGACAACCCGATTCGTTGTTCGGCGCGGACGATTACATCGAGCGGCATTGTATCGAAAAAGAGCTCCTGCAGAAAATTGAAAAACATCTCGGGGGTAAAAAGATAAAACAAGAAGAGACGCCTTCACCCATTCCTCCAAAAGAGGCCGGCATTCAGGACGAAAAACCGGCGTCTTATCGTAAAGCAGCCATTCCGAACGAAGGTATTCAGTCCGTTAAAAAGGGGGATCCAGTTCTCCATGCCTCGGCAGCGGCCGTGAAGCAGAGCGGTCCCGCGCAGAAAGATTCAAAAGAGGATGAAGCGGCCAGACGGCTTGCTCGGATCATTGTTTCCGACATCGTCTTGTACAACAAGAAAAAGGTCGACGAAGGAATCCGGACGGACACTTTTTTTGATATCTTAAAAGAAGAGATTGAAGAAGGGCGAAAACATTATCTCTCCAGGGTCGCGACCGACCTTCATAAAAGAAAAGATTATTACAAGGAGGCGTTTGAAGAATTTATCAAAAAACGGAAATCCATTTCTTCTTAAATCATTTGATGAATGGAAGCGCGCATGGAATCGTCCAATCGTGAAATTGCAGGCAAGTTAAAAGATCCCGATGTAGAAACCCGCCTGAGCGCCCTGAAATCTCTTGTTGCTTTTCATGACAGCCAGTCGATGGATTGGGTGATAGAGGCTCTGGGGGATTCGGAGTGGAGGGTCCGTAAGACGGCGGTCGCAATGATGGTCGGTCTGGACGATCGAAAACAGGTCGTCGGTCGCCTTATAAAACGATTGGGTGGTGAAAAAAATGTCGGAATGCAAAACGCCGCGGTAGAAATATTTATTCAATTGGGGAAAGGTTCCGTTGAGCCGCTTTTAATTCATTTGCCTGACGCGGATGAGAATATCGGAAAATTTATCATCGACACGTTAGGGGAGATCAAAGATCCAAAGTCCGTGCCGTTGCTCATCCAATGTATGTCGAAGCCGAATGAGAACGTCCAGGCTTCTGCGATTGAAGCTTTGGGTAAAATCCGAGCCACCGCGGCTGTTCTCCCACTACTGGAGGTCTTAAAAAAGGACCGATCTCTTTTAAAATTCTCCGCGATTAAAGCCTTGGGGCAAATCGGAGAGACCCGGGCCGTAGAGCCTCTGATTGAGATGCTCGGTCAGAGCATGTTTAAACGGGCGGCGGTGGAAGCGTTGGGCGCTCTCGGCGATTTGAAAGCTTTGGATGCGCTGGTTTCCACTTTTACGTTAGGCAGCAAAGCAATCCGGCATTCTGCGCTCAAGGCCATTATCGACCTGGAATCAAAACAGTCCGATCCCAATCGGTCGACTATCCGGGCGGCGGTTCAAATCGGTTATTCTGAAGAAATTTACACCGAATTGATGGATACGTTGAACGGCTCCGACAAGCCCTTGAAAAAAGCTGCCATTAAAATGCTGGGATGGTTGTGTGAGACACGGAGTATCCCGGCCCTCATTCCACTTCTGACGAGCGAATACGAAAATGATGTGATCGGCAGCCTGATTGTCATGGGGAAGGGGGCCGTCATTCCGATTGTTTCCGCGCTGTCTGGGCAGGATGAAAAGGTACGGGAAAAAACCGCTTTTATACTGGGAGGAATACGCGATCGGCAGGCGATTCCCACATTACTCGAATTATTATGCGACAACCATGGCCATGTCCGCTCAACGGCTGCGACTTCGCTCGGGTTAATCAAAGATCCTAGCACGATCAAATCTCTCTTCAAAACCCTGTCCGATCCTTATCCCGATGTGCAGGAAGCGGCGGTAAAAGCACTGATCGAGATGAAGGAGGCGCTTCCGATTCCGAGCCTTATCGAATCTTTGAAAAATGAGTCACCGAATTTTCGAAGTCATGCCGCCCTCCTCTTGGGACATATCAAAAATAATGACAGCATTCCGGCTCTCTCTTTTCTGCTGAAGGATCCTGATGAAAATGTGAGGAGGTCGGCCGTCCAGGCGCTTGGGCTTTTCGATTCGTCGAAGATCCTTCCCTATCTCACCATGGCCTTCGGTGATGAAGACCACAGAATCAGGCTCGCGGTTTTAAAGATCATTGAGCATGTCAGCCTCGAAGAGATAGAAAAAGTGGTCGACTATCTCATCCCGCTGCTCCGAGATCAAAATATATGGGTTCGATCCGCGATGCCCCGCATTTTGGGACGCCTCTCCGGGGAGAAGATCTTTAAACTTCTTCTGGATCTCTTGAACGACGAGGTCGGTGTGGTAAAAATATCGGCGCTCTCCGCACTCGGAGGCCGAAAAGATAAAAGAGCGCTTCCCTTTGTGCTGGAGCAGACTTCCAGTTCGGATATGGAAGTAAAGAGGGCCGCGATTCTCGCTTTGGGAAAACTTGGAGATTCATCCGTGACCACACGGCTCCGTTCGTTTCTATCCGACTCCCATTGGACCATCCGTGCATCGGCGGCTCAGGCGATTGGCGAGCTTCGGGACACTGCTTCCCGTTCCCGGCTGAGGGAACTCGTTATTTCAGATACCGATGACCTTGTGAAGGAGGCGGCGCGGAGCGCCATCGCACAGATTGAGCCGGATGGCTCCCCCTAAAAACAATGCTTTATCGAAAGCCGGTTTAATTTTACCTGCTAGATAAAAACTGGGATACAGATGAGATTTGACGAACGGATAGAATTGACGGATGAGATTTTTCGACTTCTCCGTGACATGGTTTATGATATGGCCGGAATTTACTTTTCGGATGACTCAAAATTTATCGTAGAGAGCCGGTTGCAGCTGAGCGTAAAGAGAAAGCAGTTTGATAATTTTCGAGATTATTATTACTTTTTAAAATACGACCGGAAAAAAGACGAGGAGCTTACCTCACTGATCGACATTATCACCATTCATGAAACTTATTTTTTCAGAGAGCGGCAGCAGCTAGAGACTTTCAATGAAGAAATTTTGCCGGAATTGGTTGAAATGGAGGCCAAGAATAAAAAGCTGAGGATTTGGAGCGCAGGCTGTTCTACCGGAGAAGAAGCGTATACCCTTTCAATGATTCTTTTAGAGAATCCATCGATGCAAGGCTGGACGGTCGAAATTTATGGAACGGACATCAGCCATAATGTTTTGCAGTCCGCCCGTAGGGGGCTTTACCAGGATGCCTCCTTTCGCTCTATCGATTCCTATTACCAAAAGAAATACTTTACGAAGGAGGCAAATGGTTACAAGATTAATGATCAGGTCAAAAAGAATGTGACATTTCTCCATTTAAACTTATATGACACGGCAAGATGGCTTTTTATGTCGGGGATGAATACCATCTTTTGCCGAAACGTTATTATCTATTTTGATCTGGCCGCAAAGAAAAAAGTGGTTGAAGGATTTTACGGAAAATTAAACGAGGGGGGATACCTCCTTCTCGGGCATTCCGAATCATTGATGAATCTCTCAACGAATTATGTTCTAAAACATTTTAAGAACGACATGGTCTACCAAAAACCGCATCTTGTGAAAAACCGAACTTAAATAGGGGAATGGAATGGAAATCCAAAAGACTGTCTCGAGAAAAGACGCGGACACGAAAAAAACGATCAGGCTCCTTGTGGTCGACGATTCACCGTCATTCCGCCGGATGATCTCCACCCTTTTCCACCACTATCCCAAAATTGAAATCATCGGTCTGGTAGAAGATGGGGAAAAAGCGATGAAATGGGTGGTGGATCAAAAGCCGGATGTCATACTGCTGGATTTGGAGATGCCTCACATCGATGGATTTACATTCCTGCGATGGCTGATGGCCTATTTCCCCACCCCTGTTCTGGTGGTTTCTTCGCGTGCGGACGGATACAGCGTGTTTAGAGCGCTTGAATTAGGTGCAAGTGACTTTTTTGCAAAGCCGTCATACAATGAGACCCTCTCGGAACATTCCGTGGAGTTGGTTTCAAAAATCGAAGTCCTCTCAAAAATATCGAAGGAAAAACTATTCAAAAAATATTCCGTTTCGGAATTGTCACAGTCTAACGCGACTGCGCCCGTTCCTCCACCGCGTTCTAAAAAATCGATTTCCAGGCTTTTAGCCATCGGCGCCTCTACGGGAGGCCCCCCCGCGCTTTACGAGATCATTACCCATCTTCCCGAGGATATTCCGGCGGCCATCACGATTTCTCAGCATATGCCTGCCGGCTTCACCAAGTCTTTTTCAGAACGGCTGAACAAATCCTCCAATGTCCCTGTCTTAGAAGCGGTCGGTGGAGAGCAACTGGAGAATGGCCGTGTTTATATCGCGCCGGGAGGGTATCATCTCCTGTTTGAGCAGCGGGATTCCAAGGTTTACACCGTTCTAAAAGAAAAGAGCGATCAAGATCGGTACGTGCCATCGGTCGATCTAATGATGTCCTCCGCTGCTCAGATTTTCGGACATCAGGTTTATGGGATTATTTTGACTGGGATGGGAAATGACGGTAAAAATGGAATGAAAATGATCAAGGAAAAGGGAGGAGCCACCCTGGCGGAGTCGGAGGAGACGGCCGTTGTGTATGGAATGCCGCGTGAGGCGGTGCAGGCAGGGGTGGTGGATAAAAGCCTTCCGCTCGACCAGATCGTCGATGAAATCTTAAAGCATTATGGGTTGACCCGGAAAAAATAGAGTTCCCCTTTCAAATCTCGTATGTTATAATAAAAAACCTTTTATGGTGATGAGATTATAATGGATAAAAAAGAGAACGATATAGCGAAAAAAGCAGAGGATTTCCTCAGGATTTTCAGAAAAGGGGAAGAATTCACCCAGGAGCTGCTGAAGGAAAACGAACGGCTTCGTTATAAAATAATCAAACTTGAAGAGGAGCGAAACGGGTTGGTCGAGCTGTCAGACAATCCGCAGGTGGAGAAGCTGAGGGAACGGCTTGCCGAGGTGGAAGAAGAGCGGACGCGCTTGATTGATCGATTTAAAGAGGTTGAAGAGGAAAATAAAGGGTTTGCGACGCGATACGTTGAAGTTGAGGAAGAAAACAACAATCTCGCCAATCTTTATGTCGCCAGCAATCAGCTTCACTCGACCCTCGATTTTAACGAAGTCATGCGAATCATCATTGAAATTATGATCAATTTAGTCGGCGCAGAGAAATTTGTCATTATGCTTCTGGATGAGACGTCAGGCGTTCTTACAACGATTGCTGCCGAGGGGCTGGAAGAAGGGGCAAACCGGAAAGTTCGGATCGGTGAAGGGATTATCGGTAAGAGCGTTCAAAACGGAGAGAATTATTTTGATCCCGATCTCGGAGCGAACCATTCGGGTGAGGAGTTACACCCTGTCGTCTGTATACCGCTTCGAATCAAAGATCAGACGTTGGGCGCCATCGTCGTCTTCTCTCTGCTGGAACAAAAAAAGACCAAGTTGAGCCGCGTTGATGAAGAGCTTTTCTTGATGCTGGCGGGCCATGCTGCAACGGCCGTTTTTAGCTCGAAGCTTTATTCACAGTCTGAAAGGAAGTTAACCACCATTCAAGGTTTTATTGATTTGTTAAGCGGCCGAAAAGACGTGTGAGGGATAAGATGGGTGAAGTTCGTTTCCTGGTGGTTGAAGATTCACCGACAATGCGCCAGCTGATCACGTTCAGCTTAAAGCGGATTCCAAATTCCAAAATTGTTGAGGCCAGCGATGGGGTGGATGCATTGAAGAAGTTGAAAGATGAGCATTTTGACCTCATCCTCTCCGACATTAACATGCCGCTGATGGATGGCCTTAAATTAGTCAGTATGATTCGCAGCAACCCCGCCTATCAATCCATTCCGATCATCATCGTTACGACGGAGGGATCCGAAAACGATCGGGAAAAAGGGCTCGCCCTGGGAGCCGATGCTTACCTTTCGAAGCCGATTCAAACCAATGAACTTTTAAAAGTCGTCAAGGGATTGTTAAAAACAGAATCGTTTTAAGGAGCGCCGTGGTTTCCGTTCCTACCTCCAACCACTTCCTGGGGGTCGTAATTTTTCGCGCTAGGGCCTATTTTAAGGTAGATTCAATGCATTTTGGAATTATCGTCTTTCCCGGATCCAACTGCGATCATGATTGCCATTATGTCACCCAGAGCCTTCTGGGAGAGCCGACCTCGGTCATTTGGCATAAAGAAAAAAAACTCCCCGACGTCGATGCCGTGATTATTCCCGGAGGATTTTCCTACGGCGACTATTTGCGCGTCGGAGCCATCGCCCGCTTTTCCCCCATCATGGATGCCGTCATGAATTTCGCCGCCAAAGGCGGGTATGTTCTCGGCATTTGCAACGGATTCCAAATATTGGTGGAAGCCGGATTGCTGCCGGGGGTCCTGCTACGAAACCGCTCGGTCAGGTTCATCTGTAAGAATGTCTCGGTCCGTGTTGAGAACAACCAGACCCCCTTTACCTCTTTGTATCAGCCGAAAGAAGTCCTCTCTCTGCCGATTGCCCACGGAGATGGAAACTATTATATCGACGCAGCCGGCCTGACCGGCCTTCAGCAACGTCGCCAGATCCTCTTTCGATACTGCACGGACAAGGGGGAGATTTCAATGGAGGCGAACCCCAACGGATCGGCAGACAATATTGCGGGCATTTGCAACGAGGCGGGCAACGTGCTCGGAATGATGCCGCATCCCGAACGGGTTTCCGACCCTCTATTGGGAGGAGAGGACGGCATTCGACTTTTCAAGTCGCTCCAATCGTCTCAGGTTCTGGCGCGCACTCCGGGATTGGAGAAGGAACGCCGTTAAAATAAGTCACCATAAGCAAAATTTACGGCGTTCATTTAATCTTCCGCTTCAGGGCCTATTTTAAAGGAGCGTCATGGCCAACGTTAATCAAAAGCCGGCCTCTTCCCACCCTCTTACCGACGAGGAGTACCAAAAGGTCGAGAAGCTGCTGGGCCGAACGCCCAATTCCACTGAGCTTGCCATCTTTTCGGTCATGTGGAGCGAACATTGTAGTTACAAAAGCTCCCGGGTCCACTTAAAACGCTTTCCGACCGAGGGAGAACATGTTATTGAAGGGCCTGGGGAAAATGCGGGGGTGGTCGATATCGGACAGGGATGGGTGGCTGTCTTCAAAATCGAGAGCCACAACCACCCTTCTTTCATCGAACCTTATCAGGGCGCAGCGACAGGGGTTGGAGGCATCTTACGCGATATCTTCACCATGGGCGCCAGGCCGATCGCCCTTTTGAACTCTCTTCGCTTCGGTCCTCTGGAACGCCCAAAAAATAAATACCTCCTTGAACAGGTGGTCTCCGGAATCGCCGGATATGGAAATTGCATGGGAGTTCCTACCGTCGGGGGCGAGATCTACTTCAACGAAATTTACTCGAATAACCCCCTTGTGAATGTATTTTGCCTCGGCATCGCAAGAAAGGAAGAGATCGTCAAGGCGGCGGCGGGGGGAGTCGGAAACCCGGTCATCTACGTCGGTTCAAAAACCGGACGGGACGGCATCCACGGCGCGACCATGGCGAGCGCCGAGCTGAGCCAGTCGGCGGAGAAGCGGCATACCGTTCAGGTCGGCGATCCCTTCACCGAAAAACTTCTTCTGGAGGCCTGTCTCGAGTTGATGCGAACCGGCTGTGTGATTGGGATTCAGGACATGGGCGCGGCCGGCTTGACCAGTTCTTCTTCCGAAATGGCCCATCGCGGAAAAACCGGGCTCGAGATCGACGTTTCGAAGGTCCCGCTGCGCGAAGAGGGGATGACCCCCGAAGAGATCATGATCTCCGAATCTCAGGAGCGGATGCTGCTGGTCGCCAAAAAAGGAAGAGAGTCCGAGGTGGAGGCGATCTTCAAGAAATGGGACCTTGATATGGCGGTCATCGGAACGGTCACGGACGATCGAATGTTAACGATCAAAGAGGGAGAAAAGGTGGTGGCCCGGATTCCGGTCGATGCGCTCACCTCCGAAGCGCCGGTCTACGAAAGGCCGCTGGCGCCTCCTCCGTTCCAGGAGATGCTCCAATCATTGAATATGGATGCGATTTTCGAGCCGAAATCATACTCTGAAGCGTTGATGAAGCTGCTCGGCTCCCCCAACCTGGCGAGCAGGGAGTGGGTTTACCGGCAGTACGACCATACGGTTCGGACCAACACGGTCACCGGTCCCGGATCCGACGCCGCCGTCATGCGGATCAAAAATACCAACCTTTCACTCGCCATGACCGTAGACGGCAACAGCACCTACTGCCTTTTGAATCCCTACTACGGCGGCGCCATTGCCGTTGCCGAGGCGGCGAGGAACTTGGTTTGTGTCGGGGCAAAACCGATCGCGTTGACCGACTGTCTTAATTTCGGAAACCCCGAAAGGCCGGAGACGATGTGGCACTTCGCCGCCTCGATCGAAGGAATGACCGACGCCTGTAATCGCTTCGGCATTCCCGTCGTGAGCGGCAACGTCAGTTTTTACAACGAAACGAAGGGACTCGGCATCTATCCGACGCCGATCGTCGGAATGGTCGGTTTGATTGAAGGGGTACGGGCTCCTTTAACGGCGGGATTCAAGGAGTCCGGAGAAAAGGTCGTCTTAATCGGGGAAACACTCGATGAATTGGGTGGAAGTGAATATCTCAAAACCCTTTATTCTCAGGAACGTGGTTATCCCCCGATTTTAAACTTTGAAAGAGAAAAAGGGGTCCAGAAGATCGTTTTACTGTCTGCCCAGGAAGGGATTCTGACCTCCGCCCATGATTGCTCGGAAGGGGGTCTGGCGGTGGCGCTGGCCGAAAGTTGCATCTTGTCACCCGGCGCAATGGGTGCTATGATCACCATTGTGCCCAAGGGCATCCGAATGGACTCCTTTCTGTTTAGTGAATCCCAGTCGCGAATCGTGGTGACGGTGAAAGAGTCCGATCTTCCAAGATTGCGGCAGTTGATTGAGGCGGAATCTCTTCCCTATTCCGTTTTGGGTGTTACAGGCGGCAAAGAGTTGAATATGACTCTGGATGGTCGCCCGGATCAGGTGATCCACCTTTCCGTTCAGGAAATGAAAGAGGCGCACTCCAAAGGCCTTCAGAAATATTTTGAGTAAACAGGTATAAGATGGAGCGCCGTGGTTTACGTTTCCATCTCCAAGTGGAGCGCCGTGATCTTGCGCGCCAGGACCTATTTCAACCACTCCCTTTAGGTCGTAATCTTTCGCGCTAGGGCTTATTTTAATGGACGAATCGGTTTTAGATAAAATGCACGAAGAGTGTGGCATATTCGGTATTTACGGACATCCCGAAGCCGGCAATTTGACGTATCTCGGCCTTTATGCCTTACAGCACCGAGGACAGGAAGCAAGCGGAATCGTGACTTACGACGGCAAGACCTTCTACCAGGAAAAGGGAACCGGCCTGGTGTCGGATATCTTTTCAGAGGATCGTTTGAAGCGTCTTAAGGGAAGCGCCGCCATCGGCCATAACCGTTATTCCACCACAGGGGAAAGTAACCTGGAAAACGTTCAGCCGTTGATGGTCAACTATGCGCTTGGAACCTTATCGATGGTGCATAACGGCAATCTGATTAACGCTACTTTCCTGCGCGATGAATTGGAAGCATACGGCGCTATCTTCCAGTCGTCGATGGACAGCGAGGTGATCATTCATCTAATCGCCCATTCTAAACAAGAGCGGCTCCTTCAGCGGATTGTAGATGCCCTGGAGCGTGTCCGAGGGGCATACTCCCTTCTTTTTCTATCGGAAGAGGGGATGATCGGAGTTCGGGACCCTTATGGGGTGCGGCCCCTCTCTCTCGGTAAATTAAAAGAAGGATACGTCCTTGCTTCGGAAACCTGTGCTTTCGACCTGATCGACGCGGAATTCGTCCGTGATATCGAGCCCGGAGAGATTATTCAGATCAATAAAAAAGGGGTGTTCTCGTATAAACCGTTTGTTAAGGTGCCGCCGGCGCAGTGCGTCTTTGAATACGTCTATTTCTCCAGACCGGATAGCCATATTTTCTCAAAAAACGTGTATTCAATTCGGAAACGGCTGGGGAGAGAACTTGCCGCACAAAGTAGGATCAATGCCGATATCGTCATTCCGGTTCCAGATTCGGGGGTCCCGGCGGCCTTAGGGTTTTCAGAGGCCTCTCAAATTCCTTACGACACGGGATTGATTCGAAATCATTATGTCGGGCGAACATTCATCGAACCGCAGCAGTCGATCCGCCATTTCGGCGTGAAGATCAAATTAAACGCGATCCGTGAAATTTTGGAAGGAAAACGGGTGGTGGTAGTGGACGATTCGATCGTCCGGGGAACAACCAGCCGAAAGATCGTCAAGATGATCCGGGCAGCCGGCGCAAAAGAAATCCACGTCCGCATCAGCTCGCCTCCGATCTTATCCCCCTGTTTTTATGGAATCGACACCCCGACGCGCCAGGAGCTGGTTGCTTCCACACACAATGTCGAGGAGATTCGGAAATATATCACGGCCGACAGTCTGGAATATCTTTCGATGGATGGAATGTTTCGAGCCGTTTATAACACCGGATCGACTGAGAACCGGCATTTTTGCACCGCCTGTTTTTCAGGAAATTATCCCATCCCTTTCACCGGGGAGGAAATCATCCAGCTCGGTCTTTTCGAGGAGAGCCGAGGCTGATATCGGACCTTTCTACCCTCAGAGTAACCAGATCGTTCTGTTCTTCCATCCTCCCTTAAAATGATTAAAGCTAATCTTTAAGTATCCCGCAGAAAGTTACTTTTCTCTTGACACTCTGGAATTTCCCTTATACACTCCAAGCTGTTTTCCTTACGAGGCTTTTATTCCGGCAAGCCCGATATTATTTTAAATTATTGTTACCGTTTTTAGGAGGGTTCATGATTCCGTTGGTAGATACGTATAAGAGGGCGGTGACCTACATGCGGGTATCGATTACGGACCGGTGTAACTTGCGGTGTGTGTATTGTATGCCTGAGGAGGGGT
>Ga0080064_1002231_pt1 | contig 33914 bp, 34 predicted proteins | sample Subgrocontami54m_FD_69260 | JGI IMG/M metagenome (GOLD analysis project Ga0080064, IMG submission 69260) | Subsurface groundwater microbial communities from S. Glens Falls, New York, USA - GMW46 contaminated, 5.4 m (SPADES assembly) (version 2) ...
ACCAAAGGCCAAAAGCCGAATACCGGTTCGGCCAATTGGATGCCGACCAACGTTGCCAACAAGCCGGATCGGCCGAACGGCAAAGCAAAGAGAAAAGCGGCAAGCAATGCGACCATCCACGCGGCGCTTTGAGACGTGATACCCAACAAGGCGGGCCACGAATCCGGATACAACCAACACGCCGCCGTATCGGAGCAGGCCCACGCCGCGATGGGGCGGTGGAACAAAAGCCACAACAGTGCCAATACCAATAGGAACGCGGTCAGCTTGTTTTTCCAGAAGACCTTGAGTAAATCCATGGATAAGCCCGGAAGGCCTAACATGCGGACAGAATAAATAGGTCGTGCCTGGGTCAAAAATCGGCGGAAAATAAAGCTTTAAAGACCCCCTACGTCCTAAAAAGGAGCATTGTTTTCATCTCTAATCCGGATTTTCCAACTAAGTGTTTCTCATGGAAGCATCCAGCACGTTTGACGTCATCGTCGTAGGCGGAGGCCCCGGAGGCGCCACCACGGCCGCCTTTTTGGGACAAGCCGGCCACAACGTCCTCCTCCTGGAAAAAGCGCAGTTTCCCCGCGACAAGACGTGCGGCGATGCGATCTCCGGAAAATCAATGGGCATCCTGCGCAAACTGGGCCTGGTCGACCACGTCAAAGACGCGCCCAACGCCCGCATCGAAGGCGTCATCTTTTCCTCGCCCAACGGCAAAATGGTGACCATCCCGTTCCCACCCCGCTCGGACCACTCGGCGCCCGGCTTTTGCTGCCGCCGCATGGTCTTTGACAACATCCTGTTCCAAAACGCTAAAAAATACGCCAACGTCCTGGAAAAACACGCGGTCAACGACGTAATCGTGGAAAACGGCTTCGTCGTCGGAGTCCGTGCCACGGATTTGGCCACCAACTCGCAGAAAGAATTCCGAGCCAAAGTCGTCGTGGGTTCGGACGGCTCGCAAAGCATCGTCGCCAACAAGATGGGCCGCCTGGACACGCCGGATGACCACAACTGCACCGCGCTGCGCATCTACTATAAGAACGTCAAGGACTTGACGCCCAACATCGAATTGCACTTCGTCGACACCGTCATGCCGGGCTATTTCTGGATTTTCCCGCTGGAAAACGGATTGTGCAACGTAGGCATCGGCATGGTCACCTCCGACATGAAGAAAAGCAAGGTCAACCTCAAGCAAGTCACCCTCGACGCCATCGCGAAGCATCCCATGTTCAAAGCGCGATTCGAAGGCGCCGAAGCCGTCGGACCGGTTTTGGGCTGGACGCTTCCATTCGGCTCACACCACCGCAAGTCCTACGGCAACGGCTTTTTGCTGGTCGGCGACGCGGCTTCCTTGATCGACCCGTTCACCGGCGAAGGCATCGGCAACGCCATGACATCCGGCTTCATCGCCTCGCAAGTCATCGGATCGGCGCTGGCAAAAAACGACGTTTCAGAAAACGCATTGCAGCCTTACGACGAGCAGTTGTGGGCCGAAATCGGGCCGGAACTCAAGACGTCGTACGACTTGCAGCGCATCGGCCGCCACACGTTCCTGCTGAACCTCGTCGTCGGCAAAGCCGCTTCGTCGCAGAAAGTCCGCGACACCATTTCCGGCATGTTGGGCAACGAAGAAGCCAAAAAAGAATTCACCGGGCCGCTGTTCTACCTCAAGCTTTTGTTCAGCTGAAAAGACGAACCCAAAAATCCGGCAAGCCAAAAACCGCCACTCAATACGCGAAAAAAAAATCAACGGCAGCCTTTTAAACCAGGACGCAAAACCATAACACGACCGCAAAGACTGAACCGTGTGACCAAACGGAGGGAAAATACCACTATGCCCAAAGCCAAAAAGCACGAAGCCGACGACTGGGAAGACGACGGCGAAGACTTCGAGGAAGAAGAATTCGAAGACGAGGACGAAGACGACGACGACGGCGAGTAACGCCCGGATGGCCCAGCCGCGCCGGCGACGCGTCAACGCAAATCCCAAAACCTTACGATTCCACTTTTTTATTTCCACGCGCCTTGATTTTTAGGCGCGCACCACCATTTTATTTCTCAACCGTTTATTCGGCTCCAATCATCCGCCCGAAGAAAGCCGAAAGGCGTTCCCGCCACCCGGCCGGTGCCCGCAAGTGCCGGACGCACCAAAGCGACTTTTCTTTTTCCGTCAGTACTGTCCAGCCATGACGGGCAACGAAACCGGCCGTCTCTTTGTACGCGCTGGTGTAGATCTTTCGAAAGCCGGCTTTGGCCGCCACTTCCTCGGAAAGCGCAATCAGCAAATGACCTAAATGGACGCCGCGATACGACACGCTGGACAACCCCGGTTCTGGCGCATTGGAATTGAACGGCTCGCTGGAGTCACGGAGGGCTCGAGCTCCGGCCTCATCTTCCCTCGCGGTTCTGCGGGCCAATTCGGCCGACAGGGTGGCCGGCTTGCGGAAGGCATGGGCCACCACGCCCGCGCCGGACAAATAGGCACTATCCGCGTAATTAAAATACGACACGAGTTTGGAATACCCAATGAATTCCTCATCCCCGTTCGGAAAAACCGAATAGGCGTTGAAGTAACCCAACGGGCCGGTATCACCGGATTCGGAAGCGGCTTTCCGGATGGCCAACAGGTTTCCTTTGCGCATCGGGTCGCGCATCAGATGAATCAGGAGCTCCACACGTTCGGCATCCGCGGAATGTCGCGACTGCCGGCCTTGGACGACTTGTTCCGAAGCCAAACGGCGTTGCTTGACGACGAATTCGTGGCCGGCGTGCGATACATTCCAACGGGTCGGCAAACCCGAATGGTGTTTTCCGGAAGGGTACAGCGGCACGGCCGGTTGGGAAAGCTGCCACGGAAGGAACGTTTCGGAATCAAACACGCGCAGGTCATGGCGGCCAAATCCAAGGGGCACCGGGTTTGTCAAGACATCGTTCACCGTAAGAGGCTGAAAAACTCGGCCCGCGTCTCGGGGCGTTGCCGGAATGAGCCGCGCACGCACGACGTCACCGTGGTGGACGGGCTCTGCCGCGCTTCCAACTCCATGCACAAATGGCGCGCCTCCATCACCACGCCTAAGCCTTTGGGCTTCAGAGTGGCTTCCAGCGCGTCGGCGATCTGGTCCGTTAAGCGCTCTTGCACCTGCAGGCGGCGCGAGTACATCTGGACCACGTCCGACATGCGCGAAAGACCCATCACGCGGCCTTCGGGAATGTACGCCACGTGACATTTGCCGAAAAAAGGTACCAAGTGGTGTTCGCACAACGAGTAAAACGGCACGTCTTTCAGCAAAATCATGTCGTTGTTCTTTTCCTCGAACACGGCCCCTTCGACCACGTCCGCAAGTTTTTGGGCGTAGCCGGACGTGAACAACGAAAACGCTTTTGCGGCACGCTTGGGCGTCTGGGCCAGGCCGGTACCATCCGGAATGGCGCCCAAAGCGTTGAGCAAGTCCTGGAATGCGGGTTCAAAATCGGACATGGGGGCATTGTGCCAACCGACGTTTTAAGCGTTGTCGCACAGGAGGGCCACCGCCACAAAACCACTCAAAACAACCTTTAAATGCCCCCTTTGCCGAATTCCTTGAATCCAATTCGTCAGGGGGAGATGTTTCGTGAAGGAGTACCAAGCGTATTTTGCCGAGTTTTTCGCCACTTTTGGTTTAGTGTTTATCGGAGCGGGCGCCGTCGTCATGAACGAGGTCACCCAAGGCGCACTCGGATTGGTCGGAATCGCGTTAGCACACGGTTTGGTTTTGATGTCGATGATTTACGCCACGGGCCACATTTCGGGGGCGCACGTCAACCCCGCCGTCACCGTCGCCATGTGGATCAACAAAAAAATCGAATCCCAAAAAGCCATTTTTTACATCGTGGCGCAACTGGCCGGCGCTGCCCTTGCCGCGTTTTTATTGTTGTTCCTGTTTCCCTCGGCACCGGCCCACTTGGGCGTGCCCGATTTGGGTTCCGGCTTCGGCCTGATGCGGGGCATCGCGGTGGAAGCCATCCTGACGTTCTTCTTAGTCTTCGTCATCTTCAACGTGGCAGTGGACAAACGCGCGCCGGCGGCAATCTACGGTTTTGCCATCGGCTTGGTGCTGACGTTCGACATCTTGTTCGGCGGCCCATTGACGGGTGCGGCGATGAACCCGGCGCGCGCCTTCGGACCCGCATTGGCGTCCGGATACTGGGCTACGCAACTGGTCTACTGGGTAGGTCCGTTGCTGGGCGCCATTGCCGCCGCGTTGGCGTACAAGTATTTGTTGTCGGAAAACAAGCGGCGCTGAAACGTAGACGCCGTTCTTTATTTTTTCATACTTGTCAGCGCAGCTCGCAAACAAAAAAAAAGTAGCGGCAATGCAGGTTACAACCAAGCGCAACCGAATCATTTCAACGTGCGTTTGAGGATTTCCCGACAAAACGCCGGCAAGTCTCTCGGTTTGCGTGACGTGACCAAATTGCCATCCACCACGACGTCTTGGTCCACATAGTGCCCGCCGGCGTTGATGACGTCGTCCTTGATGGCGTCGTAGCAGGTCAAGCTTCGGCCTTTCAGCACGCCCGCACTGCACAAGACCGAAGCGCCATGGCAGATGGATGCGACGGTTTTGTTGGCGGCCATGTGGCGGCGGGCGATGTCCAAAACCGCTTGGTGCCGACGAAGCCGGTCCGGTGCCCAGCCGCCGGGAATGACCACCACGTCGAACGTCTGGCCCACGACGTCTGCCACCGCGGAATCGGCCTGCAACGGATAGCCGTACTTTCCTTTGTAAAGTGCCTTCTCCGGGCCGACGAGCTGGACCTTGAAACCGGCTTCCTGCAGACGGTAATACGGATACAGGACTTCGGCGTCTTGGAAATCGTTTTCGATGAAAATCAAGGCGTCCATGAAGCATCAAATCGTTCGGATAATCAAAGCGATTGCAGCAAATCATGCGCATGGCTGACCGGGTTGACCTTGTAGTGGACTTGTTTCAGGAGGCCGTTTTCAATGACGAAGGTAGAGCGGACGATGCCAAAACCGAAGATGCCTTTGTCGCCCCACGCGCCATATTTCTTCGCCACGGCCGCATCCGGATCCGACAGGATAGGATAAGGCGCCTTGTAGGCTTCGCAGAACTTTTTGTGTGATTCAACGGAATCCGGGCTCACGCCGTAGATTTCATAGCCTTTGGCTTTGTAAGCGGCGTATTCCTTGGAAAAGTCGCCGATTTGGATTGTGCATCCGGGCGTGAAGTCCTTGGGGTAAAAATACAGCACCAATTTGGGCACGTCGGTGGGCGTGCGGTCGTTGCCTTTTTCGTCCTTGAGCTTGAACGCGGGCGCGTCTTGGCCGATTTCGAGTTTGGTCACGGCCGAATCCGCAGAATCCATGGTAAATCGCCTCATCAAAATAATTGTGCCGAAACTACAAAAGCGCTTCGAATTCTTCCCGCGTCAAACCCAATTCCTTTCTGACAATTTTGCCGAGCAGGCCTGGCCCGATTTCTTCGCCCGCATGCATCGGAATAGTGGTGGACCGGCCATCAGAATGCTTGAATACAGCGTGGCTACCTCGTTGATGGTCGAAGACAAAACCGAGTTTTCCGGCAATTCTAGCGAGTTCTTTGCCGGTTAGATGGGGAAGTTTTGCCACAGTTACCAAATCCAGGAACCGAATAAATAAAATAGAGTCAACCGGTTGGAAAAGAAGAACACTACACGTCAAGCAATTGGACGCCGACGAATTGCTCGGCAGGAACTTTCGATTCTGTTGACTCAAGATTGGCCCGGATGGCTTCCTTGGTCCGTTCAAGCAGTTGATCCATAGTCTTAGCCTGGGTGTGGCAACCTGGAAGCTCGACCACATCCGAAACGAGCCAGCCGTCTTCGTCTTTTTCAACTATAATCGTATACTTCGTCATGTTGTACGCTGGAATCCGGGCGGATAAAAACCTTTTGAAAGTCAAAGCGTATCCGGATCCACGCCAATCGCTCGGATGCTGCAAGCCACGATGGACTCCAGACCCAGCTTGCGGGCTTTCATCAAGGCGGCGTCGGATTCCGTGCCGGGATTGAAGTAAACGGCGCGGATGCCTTTTTGCGCGATTTCCTCCAACACGTCCATCACGGCGGCCGGGGGAACATACAAAGAAGCGTAGTTGGGCACGGAACCGATGTCCAGAACGGATTTATACGCCGGGATGTGCTCAATGGAAGATTCTTTTAGGCTGACGGGAAACACGGTCCAGCCGCGTTGGTTGTAGGCCCGCACGGCCTTGTTTCCGAATTTCTTGCGGTCGTTCGACGCTCCGATGATGGCGATGGAAGGCATATATGGGGAGAATCAACCTTTTCCGAGTTTGGCTAAAATACCTTGGATTTGTTCTTTCAGAACGGGTAAGTCAGCATGGGAAGCAAGCCAAACGGCATCCAAATCAATTCGGTCGTAAAGATGGATGAGACGGTCCCTCATACGAGCCGCGTCTTTCCAAGCAACATCCGGATATTTTGAACGAAATTTTTCAGAAACCAGTTTTGCGGCTTCTCCTAATACGAGAAATTGCCGGATGACCGCATCCTGGGCCATACGAGATGATTCAAAATCCTGACGACTTAAATCACCAACATATTCTTGGATACGGTCGATGGCCATGACGATATGCTTCAGATATAACGTATCGTCCTTCATCCGTACAAGACCTTTGCTTCGCGGTACACACTTTCTGAAATGAGCGGATCCAATCCTTTTTCAGTAATCAAATCGACTTTCTTGCCGATTTTTTCAGATGCTTCCATCTCGATGTGAACCAAGTCAAACAAGCTTTTCGGACTTTTGAAACGGACGATGATGTCAACGTCGCTTTTGGCTTTGGCTTTGCCGGTGGCCTGTGAGCCGAACAAAAGTATGCGCACCGCTCCGTTTGATTTGAGGTATTCGACGAGTTTTTCAATGATTTTTTGGCTGACCATGGAGGATTCCCAATAGGTTGTTTATCCGTTTGGCATAAAAACCGTGCCGATGATGGAAACGCAAGGCATAACCATTCATCCAATTCAAGGGTACCGCAAAATTGAAAAGGGCTTGAAAGGCAAAGCGGGAAAAAGCAAAAATGCGCCAGCTGTCTTTTGATTTTTTTGTTTTCTCGACAAAGCCGGTTTTAGCTGAAGCTCTTCCCGCACCCGCACGAGGCTTGGGCGTTGGGGTTGCGCATGGTGAAGCCGCCGCCGTTGAGCGCGTCGCGGTAGTGGATCTCAATGCCCTTGATCTGATCATGAAACAGATTGTTATAGAACAGTTTCAATCCGTGGCTTTCAAAAACGCGGTCGTTCTGCGGATCCGGGTTGTCAAAATCCATTTCGTACGAGTTGCCCGCACACCCGCCGCCCGCCAAGCTGATGCGCAGGCCCATGCCGGCTTTTCCTTCGGCTTGCATCAACGAATTGAGCTTAGTGGCCGCGGCGTCCGTCAAATGGGCCGGCTGCTCTTCCGGCTTGATCACGATGGGGTTGTTAGAGACTTTGGCGTTGATGTCCTCCATCAGCTGGGTAACCATGTCATCGGAAAAACCGTGCCCTTTGGCGCCCTGCTCGATGGACTCGAACGGCGACACGTGGCAGCCCACGCAGTGGAAGCCGTGGCTCAGCATGACGTCCACAGCGTCGGGAAAGTTTTGCACCACTTCGCCGATGAGCATGTCCTTGGTAACCGAAGGCATAATTCAAACCCCTTTGAAAGCTTAACGATTGTTTACTATTGTTGTGCTGAAAGACATTTTTAAGGATTTTGCCGAGGGCGTCAGCCGGTGGCATTGAGAGCCGCTGCGCTAGCCGCAGAAGAGGCGATGATGCCAATGAAGAGCAACAAGAAAAGCAAACCCAACACGGTAAAAATGATGCTGGGAATCAGCCAAACCAATATGGCCTTGAGCCAGTCAAAACCGTGGACTTTGCGGTACACCACGGTTTGGGGATACAACCAGACCAGGCCAACCAGCGCGGATGCAAAAATACCCAGCAGGAAAAAAACCGGAGAATTCATCGAAAACCCCGTAAAAAGAGCCGACAACGGCAAAAGTAGCCGGCCGGTCAGACCAATAAAGTAGTACTGGTCACGGAACGACCCGGTACCGCCCAACGCGCGGGCGACGATGAAATGGATGCCTTCAACGAACACATACATAATCGGATAGATAACCGGACTCAACAGGAGTGAAATCAGAAAGCCAAGGATTGCGACGCCGGAAATTCCACCGGTGAGCAGACCAACTAACCCGGAAGCCAAACCAGCCCAAAAACCCGTCACGGCCCAGACTTTGAAAACGGAAAACCAATCCGAAGGCGGTTTGAGGTCCTTGAGCATTTCCTGCGGTTGCAGCACCAAATGCGTCCAAAAATGGAAGTCCATCGAACAATAACCAAACGGCACGCGCATAAAAATGCGATGGGTCAGTGTTGGCCCGTAGATCCGAAGCCGCCTTGGCCCCGTTGCGAATCCCTCAATTCGGAAACGGCCTGGAAATCCGCTTTTTCGACTTTCGCCACGACCAACTGCGCCACGCGCTCACCCGGCTGCACGGCATACGGTTGCGGACCGTGGTTGATAAGCAGGACTTTGAGCTCGCCGCGGTAATCCGCGTCAATCGTACCCGGCGCGTTGAGGATGGTCACGCCGTGCCTGGACGCGAGGCCCGAGCGGGGACGGACTTGCACTTCAAAACCCGGCGGAATCTCCAAGAACAAACCGGTGGGAACCAACGCGGTGCCGCCGGACGCAATCACGATAGGCTCCACGTTGGACGCGCAGACGTCGGCGCCAGCCGCATGCTCGGACATGTACTTCGGCAATTGGCCTTTTTCGATGCGGACTTTGACGGTGACCATAGGAGAAAAACCAATCGTACTCCAAGCGCTAGGCGGAGTCCAACTCACGTAACAAATCGTCCGGATGCCGGTATTTAATCTCTCTCACCCGCAAGTAGGCTCGGTCGAAGGAAAGCAACGTCGCCCCGACGCGGAAAGCGCAAGCGGCATGGTACGAATCAAAATAGGTCAAGCCGTAACGTTTCCGAAAACGGATGCTTTGTGCCGTATCCGCCATCAACATCGGTTCTTGCGCAATACCATGGTCGGCGAACTTTTCGGCCAAGTCATGGAAAAAATCTTCCGGGTTGCCGTCCACATCCACCTGGTTCGCCTTGATGACGGAGTCCATCTCCTGGAAACTCAAGGAACAAACGGCCAATTCAATCCGTTTTTGCGCCGCGGCGGTAAAAATCCGTTCGGCGGTGCTGGAAAAAGGATCAGACAACGCTAACGCATACGTCAAGTCGGATTCAACCAAGTACACGTTAAACCCCCCAACGACCCGCTTCGATGTCTTCATCCAACTTGCGCTTGAGTCGGAGGATGGAACGTTTGTCCTTAATCCGGCCTTTAAACTTGGCAAAAGGCCGCTCTACCGGCTCCAAGATAATCCGATTTTTTTCCCGCTTGAGGGCCACGAGCCCGTTTTCAAACAATACGGCCGCACTTTTCGGCAACGTCAACCGATTCCGTTCGTCCAGTTTCACATACATCCCCATCCGCCTTCCAAATAAGCAATGACGAAATGGGTAGATAAGTTTTGTGGGTAGATGGCCGGTGAGGGTAAAAAAAAGGTTATGCCGGTCCAAGGAACCGTTGCACCATGGGCTGCAAGTCAAGATACTCCAACAAGGACCGGACCTCGGCACGATGCAGAGGCAACGGCGAACGGCAATAAAGCAGCCGACCTTCGCGAAGGACCGAGAAACGGATGCGCGGCGGCAAGTCGGAAAAGATGCGCACATCGACTTTCTTGGAAGCGCAGGCCATCAAAGCACCCTTTTCAGGCAAAGAAAGCGGGCGCTCGGCGACCACGCACAAGTCGACATCGGAATACGGCCGCGCCGTGCCCTTGGCATGCGAGCCGAAAAGGTAAACTGCGGAAACGAAAGGAAACTGGCGCAGGGCATCCAACGTTGCGGAATAATGCAAAACAGTCATGGCATTTTTGGGAATGGAGGCGGCTAATAACCTTTCGAAGAGCCCCACTTGAATAGTCATCCTTTCTCGTCCTTCGAGTACAAGAACGGATCCAACACTTTTGAGTAGTGGAAGAGCTCGTCTTTCTTGAAAAAGCGCTTCACTTCCACTTTGGCAGTTTCCACCGAATCCGACGCGTGAATCAAGTTGGCCTGCATGCTGACGCCCAAATCCCCCCGAATGGTACCGGGAAGGGCTTTACGCGAATTCGTCACACCGCAGAGTTGGCGGACGACGTCAACGGCTTCTTTTCCCTGCCACACGCTTGCAATGCAGGGGCCGGACTTCATGAACGTCTTGATCCCCGGAAAAAACGGCTTGTCCTTGAGGTGGGCGTAATGCTCGTCCAAAAGCGCGTCATCCAGATAAATCATCTTCATGCCGACGAGCTGGAGGCCTTTCTCCTCGAGACGCGAAACGATTTTTCCCAACAGACCGCGCTGGACAGCGTCCGGTTTGAGCAAAACAAAGGTTTGTTCCATTCATTATCCCTCACTTTTTTGCATCTTCAGACCATTATAATCCTGTTGTCGCAATGCGGAAAGCTGTTGAATCAGGTCCAAACAGTCAACGAATTGAACCGGACAGCCAGCGACAGCGGTTGGGTGGATTACGGGCACTTTGTGACCGACGATAAAAGCGTTGGTAGGGGAGTGTGCCGCAATAAATGCCTTCAAACCATTTGGGACGCCGATGGGGGCGGGTTTTATTTTTACCTCGATTGGAACCGGTTTTCCGTTGACCTCAACGATGAAATCCACTTCAGCCTTGGCTTTCGTCCTCCAAAACTTGGGCTCGAATCCGGCTTTCAGCAATTCACAGAATACGTAATTCTCGAAAAGAGGCCCGTCAAGATCATTCTCGAACTTTTTGACCAGGACGTTGCGCATACCCGTATCGATGAAAAAGACTTTGGGTTGTTTGGATAATTCCTTCGTCGCATTGGTGAAAAAAGGCGGAACCCTCCTGAAAAGATAGCTTTTTTCCAAGGCGTCCAGATATTTTTTCGCCGTCGGGAAAGACATACCCAGCGCATTGGACAACGTCTGGTACGACAACAACTGGCCGGACAGTTCCGCCAAATATCGGGCGCAATTTTCCAAAGCCCTGCTGTCTTCGATTGAAAACGTCCGGGCGACATCCTTCAGAATCATCGTCTGGTACAAGTCACTTAGGAGGATTTTTTTTTCCTCCACACCCGGAGTGGTTACGACCTTCGGATAACCGCCATACGTGGCGTGTTCCCATACCATCCGCTCCAGGATATGGGGAGTCGTTTCACGCTGGTCTTTTGCGGCGAGAAATTCAGGCAGACAAAGGGGAAACAGGCGGAGGATTGAAACACGCCCGACCAGATACGATAAGACGTCTTTTCCCAACAACGTCTCCGAAGAAGACGTAATCCAAAGTTTGTGTCCGGAATCAGCCAAATACTTCAATTTGGATCCCGCATCCTTGCCATACTGGACTTCATCCAAAACGCCCACGGCGCGTCCTTCCAAATATTGGACCTCGAATTTTTTGATGTCCAAATCGAACAGTTCACGGCAGTCCGGGTCGTCAAACAACGCATAGGAGGCGTTCGTTGAACCCAGTTGGTGCTTCAGAAAAGTCGTCTTGCCCGCTTGGCGGGGTCCCACCACGGCCACGATGGGGTAAAGTCCCTGGATTTTTTTAAACAAGGATTGTTGGATTCGTTCAACGTACATAGCAAGATTAGGGCAACAACCTATTTAAAATTACCGATTTATAGTTTTAGTTACACCACACACATACCAAAATTAAAATCGATATTAGTTCTGGTAGATTTCTAGTGGTTTTCCAGTTCACCCCAACTTCACGAAAAAAAGGACGTCCGAACTCCCATGCTGAATTATCCGGAAAACGCGTCCAACGAAAAACGAAACTCCCAAAGTCCGCGAGGGTTATTGCCTCAAAGCGCCTAAACGGAAAAAGCCAACACGCCTAGCTTGACCGCGACGGGCTTGGGCAGGACGAAAATCGTATGCATTGACCGTTTAGCCATCCAATTTTTACAAAAAAATACTATTATATAGTAGAGTTTATAGTAATAAAAAACGATATAAAATGGATTTTATAACTGAAGCGGTTCGTCAAAATCCGCATTGGCAAAACGGGGTAGTTGAAATAACCCGGATCAGCGGCCGCGAAATCAAACGGCCCATTTTCCAAGAATTACTCCAATCGTGGCAAAGCAAGTTCATCACCGTCATCAGGGGCCTGAGGCGGACGGGAAAATCGGTCCTTGCCCGCCAACTCATGCAACACATCCTGGAAACGCAGCCGCCCAAAACCGTTGCTTGGTTCGAGTTCGACCGTGCCATGAACGCGACGCCTGATGATTTGGACGCATTGATCCGTTATTTCGAATCGCAACAAAGCGAAAATATCGTCCTGGATGAAATCGCGTTCGTACCGAAATGGCAGGACATCCTGAAACGGTTTTACGACAGGACCAACCTCAAGTTCGTCATCACCGGAAGCTCGGCTTTGGAGTTGGACCGACGCACGTCCGAAAGCTTGGCCGGTAGATTCAACACGCTGTACATAGGCCCGTTTTCGCTTCCGGAAGTTTTGGAACTTGCAGGAAAACCGCCGGCCCAAACAACGTTGGACTTGGCCACGCGTTCGGAAGAACTATACTTAGAAGCGGAAAAATACCTCAAAACCGGGGGACTGCCCGAAATTGCGTTGGAAAAAACGGAATCCGCCCGCAACCAATACATCAAGGAATCCTTGCTCAATCCGCTTTTTTACAAAGACCTGCCCGCCGTTTTCCCGCAGGCAAACCCCGACTTGCTTTCCAAAACGTTGGAGGTGCTGGCCGGAACGGTACCGAACGCCTACCAAGCACAGGGCGTGGCCTCCGCGTTGGGCTGCAGCATAGCCTCGGCAAGCCAACACATCGACCTGTTGGAAAAAGGACTGCTGGTCAAAACCATATTCAACTACACGCCGTCTTTAGCCAAGCAAAAACGGACCAGCAAGAAAATCGTGTTTTCCGACAACGGAATCCTAGCCGCGTTGCGACCGGACGTTGCAATCGGAGCTTTGGCCGAACAAGCGGTCCAAAACGCCCTTTCGTCCGAATTTTTTTGGAAAAACCCGTTGGCGGAAGTCGACCTCGTTTTCCCAAAATTGAAGCTCGCGGTGGAAGTCAAACACCAAGAACATGTGACCTCGGCTGACGAGCGGCACCTGCATTATTTCCTGGAAAGGCGCGACGGCTGGAAAGGCCTGTTGGTTACCAAAAAAGACGACGACCCAAAAGCCGACATCCCCCGCATCCCGCTTTGGAAAATCTTGATGCGGCCGGAAAACGCGTCCAACGAAAAACGAAACTCCCAAAGTCCGTGAAAGTCCTATACCCCAAAGCGCCTAAAAGGCCATCGGAAAAGCCCACACGCCGAGCTTGACCGCGTCGGGCTTGGGCAAGACGAAAGGTTGTTCCAGAACATACCTCGAACAATTTTTAGGTTCTAACGTAAGTCGCCGCGCTCTACCTTCACTTTGATTGAAGCAAATTCGAAACCGTTGTCGCGACCCGGAGTGAAGCGCAGCCATTTGTTCGACGTATCGTAAGCGTCTGCGCGTTCGGTAGAAAGAAAGCGAATAGAAATCCCAGCGGAAGGACAGTAGTTTAGGGAATTTTCAAACAGTCGCAGTTCATTATAGAGGCCCCAAGAACAATCCAAAATCGTGCCCTTGTTGGAGGCTCGATCAATCTTGGTCACCAGTATGAAAGCGACTTTGCGTGAACCTGGAATCGCTTCTTTGACAAGGTATTCCAAAGAAAGACCATACTCTTGGTCCGCAACCTTAACGATGACGCGCTGCGGCGAGGTACCCCAATGGTAATCAGAGGAAAGCCATCCGCGATCTCCATCTATATCAAAACCGTTCTTGACCAAAGTTGTTTCTTGAGAAAGTGAAGAAGCGGCGGGAGCCGAACCGAGAGGTAGAGAGACGCCACCGGGAGAACCGGAGGAAGCGGATACCGTAATACCTAAGTCGGAGGCTTTGATGACCTTCTGGACGCGGCCCAATGGCTGGGCCTTGGCATCATCAGCATATACCGCGAGGACGAAGTATGCATCCCCGTTTTGTTCGAGAAATTTCTTAATTTCCGAATTCTCAGGGTGGTAAAGGAACAATGTGAACGTGCCGCTGGAACTGTACGTGCCCACCGTTTTTCCGGTGAAGATTTTCTTGGAGGAACCTTTGAACACCATCAAGTTGTAGGCCTTCCATTTTGAAAAGTCACCGGTATAGGATACATCAATCTTGATGTTTTCATCGGTTGGGAGTTTATCGTGGCCGATGGAAACACGCAAATCGGTCAACGCACCCGAAGCCGTGACGCCGGCCGAGGGCGCGGAGGGAGTGCCCGTCGTTGGCACCCCACCTGGTTGAGGCGTCGTTCCACCCGTCGCGGTGGCGGGAGCCGTCGTAGTCGTTGCCGTGGCCGGGACGATGCGGAAGGATTCGGATTTGGTCACGCGTTGTCCGGCACGCATGGTTTCGATGGTGACGCGCACGATGCCGGCACGGTTGAATTTCCAAACGTATGTGCCGTCGCCTTGGGCAGAGGCAGTCAATTGCGAGCTAACCACGACGAGTTCTTCCGGAGTGGATGGCAGTTGTCCGGCATCCGGGGTAAGCGTGAGGTTGATCTTGCGGGTGGACGCGTCGTCGTTGGGCGGGAATTTGAAGCCGACGGTGAAGTCTTGATTCACGGCAACAGTGCCGGACGGCAGGGTGATGAGGATTTCGCTGGAGGGGGCTTTTCCTTCGACGATGACTTGGACTTTGGGTTTGTGGCTGACTTTGTCGTAGTTGCGGCTGGAATCCTCGAACGTGAATTCAACCCATCCTTGCACCGGCGCAGCGGATTCCTTGGCTTTGACTTTCAGCGTTTCCTTGGTGCACGCGAGGGTGTCCAAGGCGTCTTGGAAGTTGCCGGTGGCTTCATTGACTTTCTGGCATTCCGGTTGGGCCGTCAAGGGGCCGTTGTAGGTGAACGGTTTTTCGGCATCGCCGGCTTTGATGACCAAAGAGCTGCCGATGATGGAGGCGCGGACGGGAATCTGGCGGATTTGGTAGTCGCCCAAGTTGGAAATCTCGAGTTTGCCGTCCTTGATGGTGGACGTGGATTCGGCCGAAATCGTGCCTTCGGAAGGCCGGCATTTGGCTTGCGACGTGTCTTTGCATTTGGCTTTGCTGAAGTCGTGGGAAGTCAAGACGTCGAAGATGGCGGCGTCTTTTTTCTGGTCGGTGATGAGCAGTTGGAGGACGGCGGGTTGGAAGTCGTCCTGGCTGATGCGCACGGAGCGGTCTTTCTGCACGGTTTGGATGTTGGTGAACGTCCAGGTGGCTTTGAACGGCACGCTGTCAGGGCAATCATAGGCGCCTTCCTTGCCTTTCTTGCATTGCACGTTCACGCGTAGTTTGGTGCCGGCGTACTCCATCTTGACGCGGGCATCCGTGGGCTTGACCATCGAGAGGCTGCCGCCGGACGGGGCTTTCAGTTCGCGTTCAAACGTGCCTTGGCCCGTGTATTTGTTATAGTAGACGTCGATGGAGTCCGGCAGGCCGACGTCATCCAGGCCTTCCTGTGGCGTCTGGGTGGCAGTGGCTTGCACTTGGGATTGGATGATGAGTTGTTGGTATTCCTGGATGCATTGCGGCGGAATCTGGTTGGTCGGATAACCAGAAGGGTATTGGCCGCCGGGGTAGCCGCCAGGTTGTTGGCCGGGGGCAAAAGGCGTCTGGACGTTGACGGAGATTGGAATCTGCTTGGTTTGGCCGCCGGTGCGCACTAAGAGGAAGCCTTGTTGGTTGCCGCCAAGTTGCCCGCCGTATTGCGTGTCGCCGCCGACGTATTGGGCCGAGACGCGAATTTCGGTGCGCGTGCATTCGGCCGTAACGGTGACGGCGGGTCGTTGCTGCGGGTATTGGTATGAATTCGGGGATGGGTATTGGGGGTTGAGGTTGTTGGACCACGGGTCGCGGTATGATTGGCCGTGGTAGTTTTGGTACGTATTGTATTGGTTGTTTTGCGTGAAGTAGGCTTGGCAGTACGGCGAGAGTTTGGCGATGATGGCCTGGCAGTTGGCATACGGGCTGGGCGGATTGGCCGCGTTGGGGTTGACGGGGTTGAAGCCCGGCGTGGCGGGGTACGTACCGGGGTTGTAGGCGCCAGGATATGCAGTACCCGGATAGGCACCTGGGTTGTACGGATAGCCCGTGCCAGGAGCATAGCCGCTGCCCGCAGGATAGGTTCCGCTTGCGTAGGGGTTGACTGCCGGGTAGCCGCTGGAAACGTAGCCGGTGGACGGATAACCGGTGGCACCCGGGTAGGCGGAAGAATAGGTAGGGGCGTAGTTGGATCCGTAGGCGTAGCCGCCGCTATGGGGCATGCAGGCGCCGGGGGATTGGTACGGGTTGGTCGGGTATTGTTGGTAGGCGTTGGGTTGGTATTGGTATTGGGAATGTTGGTTGTTGTAGCCGGTTTGGTAGCCGTAGGGGTTGGAGCCGGTTGGGTTGTTGTAGCCGTACGGAGCGTAGGCCGGGTTGTTGGTGAAGCCTTCCACGCGGCATTCTTCGGGTTGTTCCTCAAGGGCGATGGCGTAAGTCTGGGTGGCGTCGCTTTGGTAGTTGGACACGCTGAGGCTGACTTGGCTTGGCAGCGTCTGGGGGCCGAGGTTGCATTGGTAGCAAGATGAGCCGGCGTCGGGGCAGATCAACGCGTTTTTAGTGCAGCGCAAGTCTTTGGCTTCGGTTGACGTCATGCATTTGACGCCCGTCTGGCTGGTGGGACAAAGTTGGTCCGGTCGCGGCGGGCCTTTGAGGTCGACCTCTACGCTTACCAAGGCAGCGGCGGCGTTGTCTTTGTTGACTTTGGCTATGAACGTGATTTCGCAGCGGCCTTTGAAGGCCTGGAGGTTGGCTTGGACTTGCACGGTGGCCGTGTCCTTGAGGGTGAGGGTTTTGGGGGATAGTGAAAAAGGCGCCGGGACGTCTGATGCGTTGGTGTCCGTGCATTTGACCGTGGAGGAAATCGTGCTCTTGAAATCCAGAAGCGTGGTCAGGGTGATGCGTTCGGTGATGGTTTCTTTCTGGGTGTCACCTTTGAGGGTCAATGTTTCCGGCTCGGCCGTCAGAAAGTCGACGGCGCGGACGGGCAGGACGCATTCTTCCGCGGTTTGGAATTGGGGTTGGGTGGCGCGGATGCCGATGGTGCCGATGGTGGAGGGCTGGACTTTGAACGAATAGGTGCCGCTTTGGGCGTTGGTGGACAACAAGGATTGGCCATTGAGGGCGTTGCCTTCGCATTCGTACAATTCCAGCGTGGCGTCGGTGACGGGCTTGCCGAATTGGTCTTTGACGCCGACGCGGAGGGTTTGCGTCAATCCGGCTTCCAATTCGGTCAGCGAGGGCGAAAGCGTGAAGCGGTTGGTGCCGGTGATGATGAGATGGCGGCTGAAGCTGTGTTGGATGCCGTCGGCGTCTTCCAAGGTGATGGTGATTTCGCTCAACGCCGCCGCGCGGGCGGTGCGGGCGTCCAGGTGCAGCCGGATTTTTTCGTTGCGGGCAGCGGTCACGGAAATCGTGGCCGTGTTGGGCACATTTTCGGACGCAAAGTCAGTGCGGGTTTGATTGGCGTTGGAAGATCCTTGGGCTTGGAGGGAAAGCAGTTGGACGCTGGAGGGAGCCGTGAGTTGGACTTGGCGGATGCCGCTTTGCAGTCCGACTAATTCGATGTCCAAGCCGAACGTCTGTCCGGCAGGAATTTGGGCGGAGTTGGGCAAACGCAGTCCGTCTTGCGTCACGAAGACGGCTTTGGAACAGTAGGCGTCCTCGCAGGTGAGGACGTCGCGGGCAATGGGGAGGCGTTGGGTGACGGATTTTTGGCCGCAGAAATCGGACTCCGACACCGAGGGTTGTTGCAGGAGTTGTTGGATTTTTTCGGAATCCAACGGATAGATGAAGGGCACGTCTTTGCGGAGGCCGTGGAGGTTGTACTGGATGGACAACGCGGCCGGGGGCTTGGCGTCACCCAGGACAAAGTAATCTACCGTCACTTGTTGCGTGCCGGAAAAGCCTTTGGGAAATTCAAACACGACCCATTGGCCGGATTCGGAGTTGTTGTCGGAAATCGGAGGGTTGCAGGCCGAGGCCGCGTCCGAGCCGGTGTAAAAGACGCTGGGGCCGTCCACGCGCGTGATGACGGCTAAGGGGGCGGGTGTCGGGGCGATCCAGACGACAAAGCGCGCAGTGTCAGCGGCGGACGCGGCGGGCAGGCTGACGAGGAACCGGCTTGAGACGACTTGGGCATTCTGGGTTTCTCGGAGGAGTTGGCTGTCGGAGGTGTAAAATCCTTGGAATTGGACCACGGCGTTTTGCGTCAGGGCTTTGGGATAAAGGCGGACGGAGTGGGTGACCGTTCTTTGGTCGGACGAAACCAATTGGGACGCGGATTGGTATGCCAAAAAGGAGGGGTGTTCCACCACGATGCGGAATTCGGACTCGGTCGGCACGCTTACAAGGCATTTGCCTTCCTGCGTCTTGCACGTGGTTTTTTCGGCCGTGGTGACGAATCGGACGGTGGCGTCGTTGACGGGTTTGTCGCTGACCACGTCGCGCACAGTGACTGTGTACGGAATTTTGGGCGGCAAAAGAGTGATAGTCCATTCAAGTTCGGATTGGGGTACGGCCCGGTCGCTTGAGCCCGTGCTTGATCCCAACTTTGCTTGGGCATAGATGGCGTTGCTGGTTTTGGGCACGTCAAACGTGGTGGTGCCGTCGATGCCGGTGAATTGCGTGGGAACGCCCAAAGCGAAGCCATCGGCTGCAAAGACTTGGACTTCGGCGTCCGGTGCCGGGTCGAGATTCTTCTGGACCAAGACGCGGACGGAAACGGTCTTGCCTTCGGCCGAGTCCATCACCTCGGTGCGTTCTTCCTTGTTCTTTGCAGTCAACGACTTGGGCAAGTACCCCTCCGCATAGATGGTGACGCGGACGGGGGAAGCGTCCAATGTGAGGGCCGCGCGGCCGGCGGAGTCCGTGGACTCGGACATCAGGTACGTCTTTTTGCCGGCGTCGTAGGCCGTGATGGTGGCGTCCGGTAGGGCGTTGCCGGCCTTGTCCTTGACTAGGATGACCAATTGCTCGTTGGCTGCGGCGGCGTTGAGGGTGATGACGATGGGCTCGGACGATGCGGTGGTGGGAAAGTCCGAAGTGAAGGCGTAATATCGGCGTTGGGGGTCTTCAACGGAAACGGTAAACGCCTTGTTGGGGTCGACGCGGTCCAGACGCGCTTCGCCGGACGCGTCGGTGGTGGCCATGCGGAACGGCGTCTGGGTGTCGGAATCGATGAGGCGGACGGATACGCCACGGACCGCGGCTCCGGATTCATCCGACACGCTGACCAGGACGGATTGGGCGGCGGGCGGCTGCGCGGTTGGTGTGACCTCGGCGGATTTTTGGAGGATGATTTCAACGGTTTTTTGTTCCGAGAGGATGACGCTTTTGCGTTCGGCTTTGTACCCTTCCTTCGTAACTTCGACCACTACGCGGGACGTGTCGGAGAGGCGGACACGGGCTTCACCGAACGCGTTGGTCACATCGGTTTGCGACGCGCCGGCGTCGGGGCTGAAGCGCACGATGGCCGATTCGATGGGGATGCGTTGGTCGGAAAAGACTTGGGTCGAAAACGCGACTTCCACGGGGGCCGGTAACGCGTTGAGGCGGACCGTCTTGGTCTCGTACGTGATGCGGGGCGTCTCATCCGGATAGCCGGAAGCGCTGATGCGCAACTGGAGTTTCAGATTGGGCGGCACTTTTTCGAACGTGACCAAACCGGCGGCGTCCGACTTGGCGGTGAATTCTTTCTGTCCGGCCACCAAGGTGACGGTGGCAGCGGAAACGGGTTTCCCGTCGGAGCTGGAAAGGGTGAATTGGACGGTGGCCTCCGATGGCGTCAAGGCCGGGACGGCAAAGAACAGCACGGCGGCGAGCACGAGGAGGGCCGCGGCCGGAACGACCAAGCGGGGCTGGGGAATGCCTTTTTCCTCCAACGTTTGCATCAGCGAATCGTATTGTTCCTGAAAGCTGGCCAACGAAATGAACCCCCGGTACTTCTTTTTTACTAGAGGGGGGCCATTATATAAATAAGGGGGGCTTTGTCCGATCCGTTCGGGACTAAAAAATCAAAAACTTGGGCAGGTTTTGTTGAAAATCGTTGGAAAGGAAAAAAACCAAAGCTTGCCGGAAACAAAAAAAGGCAACGTGACGCCGGCGGCAAAGAAAACGGGTTTTTAAAAATAAGAAAGAAAGGTTACGGGGAAGCAGGCGGCATCAGGGCAACTCCTTTTTTTCTTGTCCTCGTTTTCTTTTTTCCATGCCGTTTTTTTTGATTCGTTTTTTTTCTGTTACCGTTTTCCCCGTTGCCTTCGTTTCGTTTTTTCCACGTGGCTTTTTGGCTTTTCCAACACGACCACTTCAGCGGGTCTTTGAAAATGAAAGTCGGATAAAGCCGTCGTGGCCTGTGCGCGTTCAGGGTTGCGCGACGAACGTCATACCGTAGCTTGGGTGGTTCGGCTCGGTGCCGACGACTTTGAATTCGGGTTTGGAATCCAACACGAAAAAGTGCAGATTGACTTGGTCGTAATAAGCGCCTTCACCCTGGGGACCCGGCGAACCGGTATAGAAATTCGGCTTGGGCGCCAAACCCGGGATGTTGCGGACCACGTTGAAGTCGTTCACGAGGCCCCGCTCGGCAATGACGTCCTTGCATGCCGCGGATGGCCGCCTCGGCGTGGTTGAATCATCCAAGCACTTGTTGAGTTGGGACACTTGGTTGAACATGAGGTGGAAACTGAGTTGACCCACTTCAGATGAGGGCAACCCTTGGCGCTTGGACTGCAACGCGGATACGCCGCTTTGGTACGCGTTGCGGGTGAAGTAGCGCATGACGTTTTCTTCGGCGCGTACACGCTGGCCGGACGGAAGGTGGCCGCCGGCGACGTTGCCTCGAAAGTGGCTCTCGCGACAGGATTCCGGCGAGCCCGAGCAGATGCCGTCGATGAGGCCGTTGGTTGAAGCCGATGGGTTGAAGCCGAGGTGGTCGTAAAAGGTGAGGGCCAAGTCGTCATACAGGAACACGCGCAAGTTGATAGGCAAATAAAAGACGTCATCACCGATCGCGCCGGAACGAACTTGGTTGCCGAAACCGTCGTCACCTTCGATGCGGGGCAAAGCAGCGTACAAAGCGGAATCCCCGGCGGGATTGGCCGCGTTTTGGCCGCGGGGGTCGACGCGCATGTAGAACGTGCCTTCGAGGCATCCAGGCAGGATCAGGCCATTGGTGTCTTTGCACTGCAAGGGGCCGTAGCGCTGGTCGAGCGTAGGCGTGCCGGAAGCGAAGTGATCGCAGTCGAACAGGTTTTCCTGCACTAAATTGCGGCACGCCTTAGTGTAATCATTGAAGGCTTTATCTTGGGCAAAGCGGTCGGCTAGGTCATGGGGCGGGTTAAGCAAGCTCATTTGTTCCAAATTGGCCGGCTTGAAGCGGATGCCTTCGAAACTGAAATTCTGGCTGGCAATTTCGACCCAACCCGGGATGCCGTAGCCAAAGCGCGCCGTATTGTCCTTATTGTTCCGGTTGTCGGAACTGATGGCGCAGACGACTTGCTGCGAAAGGCGCTTGATGCCGTCGCAGCGTTGTTTTCGGACCTCACGGATGGTGGGCAGGTAGTTGCCGGCATCGTCCTGGTTTTTCAAGTCAAGGTTGTTCCACCCTGGGTCGAGGATGTACTCCTGGATGTTGCGGCGGACGCTTTCACGGAAGACGGAATTCAAGTCGGTGCGGTAAATCTCGATGAGCGACACGATGCGGTTGTGATACGCGTCGTTGACGATGCGCGCGCTCTGGGCGGCTTCAATCTTGTTGAGGTTGACGGTGAACAAAATGGCGGACAAGAAAAGGATGGTGCCGATCAAGGGAGCGGCGATGAAGGCCCGGCGCATAACGCACAGCTAATGAAAACGCCGTATAAAACGCTGCGCAATCGAGAGGAAAAAAAGAAAAAAACATCAACCGGTGCGGACGACGTCGGCAGCCGGTTTGGGCCTTTTTTCCGGCCAACTGTACCATACGAAATACGCCACGACGAACAGAGCCACTAAGCTAAGGCGGAACAGCACGTCGTGCGCAACGGCCGAGGCGAACGGCCGGGACGCGTCAAACAGCCACAACGTCAAAGCGATGCGGACGGGGTTGAACAGCAAGAACGCCGCGGTGCCGACAGCGAGGCCTTTGAACCGGCGCGTCCATGAGCGGTTGTCCGTGGCCAGGATGACGCCGGCCCACAACGCCAATTCCAGCGTGCCCCAGCACAACGGAACCAGTTCCGCGTCAAAGCCCGTGGATTGCAGGTGCGGGTTTTCCAGGAACGCGACGGTAACGGGGCGACCCAGCGTGGCAAGCAAAAACGCCGTGGCGTGCGCCGTCCAGGCGGCCAAGGTTTTTTCAAGCGGCGTGAAGACCAACACCCCATAAGCGGCAGCCGTCGATACGACCATGCTTCCCATAAACTTTAAAACCGGCCGAACCACGGAGTTCAATGCGCGCATGAGAAGCTTAGCGACGACAAGAATTCTTGAGCGTTTGCATTGCGTCTGATTGGGATTTTTTTCCGAGGGTTTGCAAGATGGAATTCAAAGCAGTGGAAGCCAAATGGCAAAAAAAGTGGGCAGACATCAAGGCGTTCGAACCGCAAGCCGACGCGAAAAAGCCCAAATTCTTCTTCACCGTGCCGTATCCCTACGTTTCCGGCTCGCTGCACGTGGGCCACGGCCGCACGTACGCGGTGGGCGACGTCTTCGCACGCTACAAACGCATGACCGGCTTGAACGTCCTGTGGCCCATGGCGTTCCACATCACCGGCACGCCCGTCTTGGCTATCAGCTCCAAGATCGCCGACGGAGACGAGGCCACATTGCAGATGCACCGCGACTACGTCAAGGTGTACGAGTCCGACCCCGCGCGCGTCGAGCAGATCGTCCGCAGTTTCGGCAAGGATCCCTGGAACGTCGTCAACTATTATTCCGGAAAACTCGTGCAAGACTTCTCGCGCATGGGCTTCTCGCTGGACTTGAGCCGGCAATTCACCACGGGCGATCCGGAGTACAACAAGTTCATCGAATGGCAGTTCCACACCTTCCAACAAAAAGGCTTCCTGACGCAAGCGGCGTACCCCATCTTGTACTGCGTGCGCGACCGCAACGCCGTGGGCGAGGACGACATCAAAGACGGCGACTCGGACCCAGTCTCGGTCCAGCCTTTGACCGCATTCAAATTCGCCTACGAGGACGGCTTTTTAGTCTCGTCCACCCTGCGTCCGGACACCGTGTACGGCATCACCAACATGTTCGTCCACCCCGATGCGACGTACGTCAAGATCAAAGTGGACGGCGCCGTCTTGTTCGTGGCCAAACCCTTCGTGGAAAAAATCAAGCTGCAAAACCACGCCGTCGAGGTCTTGGGCGAATTCAAAGGCCAAGACTTCCTGGGTAAGACCTGCACGACGCCCCTTGGAAAACAAGTGCCCATCCTGCCGGGCGCTTTTGTCGACCCGGACCACGCCTCCGGCTTCGTCCACTCAGTCCCCGCCCACGCCCCATTCGACTACGTCGCATTGCAGGACCTCAAAAAAGACGCGAAATGGAAAGGCACTGTGGAAAAAATAGTCATGATTCCAGTCATCGCCGTTCCCGGCTATGGAAACGTGCCGGCCCAAGACGTCGTGGAACGCATGAAAATCGCCAACCTCAAGGAAAAAGGAAAGCTTGACAAGGCCACGGCCGAGTTGTACAAGAAGGAATACTACGAAGGCACCCTGTTGCCGGGCAACGGCGAATTCGCCGGAATGAACGTATTGGACGCCAAAGACAAGATGGCGACATGGCTGAAGAAAAAAGGCGCCGCTTTGGACGTCTATGAAGCCAGCCGGCAAGCGGTGTGCCGCTGCGGCGGCCAAGTCGTCGTCGCCGTACTTTCGGACCAGTGGTTCTTGGACTTCAACGCGCCCGGATGGAAACCCGAAGCCCGCGTGTGCCTCGCCCAGATGGACATCCACCCGGCGACTTACCGCAAGCAGTTCGAAGACGTATTCGCCTGGCTTGACAAGCGCCCGTGCGCGCGCCGCCGCGGCCTGGGCACCCGACTGCCGTTCAACCGCGACTGGATCGTCGAATCCTTGAGCGACTCGACCATCTACATGGCCCTGTACACCATCATCAAGAAAATCCGCCAACAAAAAATAAAGCCGGATGAGCTGACCAAAAAATTCTTCGACTACGTTTTCCTGGGCCTTGGCCAGGGCACGCCGGCGACCGAAAAAATCCGCGCCGAGTTCCTCTACTGGTATCCCAACGACCAGCGCCACACGGCGTCTGCCCACCTGACGAACCATTTGAGCTTCTTCATCTTCGCCCACGCCGCCATTTTCCGGCCCGAACATTGGCCCCGCGCCATCACGCTGAACGAATTGGTCGTGGCCGAAGGCACCAAAATGAGCAAAAGCAAGGGAAACGTGGTTTCGCTCAACGACATCGCCAACAACACGGGCGCCGACTTGTTCCGCCTCTATGCCATCTCCACCGCGGACCTTGCCGCCACGTTGGATTTCCGCGCGAAAGACGTAGACTCGTTGCGGCGACGCCTCAACAAGCTCTACACGATTTGGGACGAATGGACCGAATTGGCCAACGCAGCCGGCGCGACAACCCAAAACGAAAGCCCGGAACAACAAAAACAAAAAACGGAAAAGCAAACCGCGACCGGCCAAACCCGCGTCAAAAACCGCACGCCACTCGATTCCAACCCCGATGCCTCCCCCGTCGTGCGGTGGCTGCAATCCAAATTCGCCTCCATCGCGCAGCGGTCCACCGAGGCCATCGAGAAAAAAGCCCTCCGCGACTACGCCCAAACCGCTTTCTTCGAAGCCCTCAACGCCGCCGAACACTTCTCCAGCCGCGCGACGGCCCAAGAAAAGGCCCACGCCGCGTCCCTCCTGCTGCAACCCTGGATCGGCCTGTTGTGCCCCCTGATTCCGCACGCCTGCGAGGAATACTGGGAAAAAACCGGCGGAAAAGGTTTGGTCTCGCTAGCGGCTTGGCCCACGTTGCCGAAGGAATGGCGCGACGAATCGGCCGAAGCTTCGGAAGACTTCTTGATGAACACGGTGTCCGACATCCGCACCATCCTGCCGTTGGTCAAGAAAAAGCCCGTGAAAATCACGCTCATCATGGCTAACGACCAAAAACGCCGGAAAATGGCCGAATTGCTGAAAGCCGAAACGCCGGACCAACTCGTCGGCGATTCCTTCATGGAAAACTTCGTCCGCAAACGCCTCTACGAGTTGAAGCACACGAAAGCCGTGGACGAATCCGCCATCCTCCAGCAAAGCCAAGGCTACTTGCAAAGCGTGTTCGGGGTGCCCTTCACCGTGGTGGACGAAGACAAAAGCGACAACCCCCGCAAAGAAAAAGCCCTGCCCGGAAAGCCGGCTGTCTTCGTCGAATGAAAAGAAGGAGAACAACGTCAGCGTTCAGGCGGCCCGGGCTTTCTGGATGGCCTTGGCGACGTTGCCGCCGGCTTCCTTGCAACCACGCATGAAATCCGGACACGACGTACGACAGGCGCGGCGCCATTCAGAATACTCGAAAACGGCGATGCCGCGGTACTGGATTTTTTCCTTGACCCATTTGAATGCCGCATTGGCATCAGCAATAGTCTCACACTTGTCACCGCTCAAGCTGTCCTTGTAAATAGCCAACGGCATCAATCCACCGTCACGACCATAGCATTTCAACGTATTGCGCGCCACCTTTCCGCTGGCAGAAAATGGTGCCAACGTATACGGAGCGGGGATAAACCCGTAGAGGTTGTTCATGCGCAAGTAGTTATTGACGCCATCGGTTGAACCGCAATCCGAGCCTATGTCTTCACCCGTATTGTAGATGGATACCTCGCCGAGGTGTTTTTTCACTGATTCATGGATGCGGCCGTACAGCTTTTCGAGGCCGGCCTGGCGCGTTTGACGTTGTTTTTGTTGGAGGGACACTAGGCGCTTCTGCAGCGAAGCATCCGTCCTGATGGCCGGATTGTCTTTGAGCGTCTTCAATTCCAAATATTCCCCGCACGTGCAACTCAATGGGGCCTCATAGTCCAATAGGATTCCATCCAGCGCGGCCAAATTGGAGCTGCCCTTTTTGGCCAGCGCCGCGAACAAAGAATCGTAAAATTCAGCCAGCACGCCGAGGGTCTTGGGATCATCCATGCATAATTTCGGGGGGGCGGACGGCGACGGCGTACCGGTGACGTGTTGACAAAATTGTACCGGTTGGCGCTGCTTGAACACCAAGCCATCCGGATAGGAGTGCGTGTAAGGCAAGGGCCCGTTAATCGGACCCGGTTTGACGAAAGAGGAAAACCGATTGTTGTATTCGACCACATTGACCCAACCGACGATTTTCTGTCCTTCACCGCGAACCTGCACGCTACGCGCGTTGCGCAGCGTCTGGATGAACGTGGCCAAATCCGCTTTCCGCGACTGAGCCGTCAAGGGTAAAATGACCCGGTCGAAGCCCAAGGCACCCAACGTTTTGAGTTCATCCGGATTCAAGGCGCGGAACTTCGTCACGTCCGGATCGTAAGGGCCGGGCGGGCGCTGGACGTAGAAATAGAGGTGGACACCTTCCGGGATTTCAACGGCAGATGCCGTTGCCACGGTTTTACGCGGCTTGGGCGAAGCGGTGGAAAACAAATCGCTGGACTTCAAAAGGTCCGAGACGTCTTTCACAGCAATATTCCAATCAGCCAGAGCCACGCGCTGGATGGGATTTTGGGGAGCCCAACGCACACCGCGGTCGTCAGTGTCCAAATCCAATGGTTTTTTCGCGCATTGACGGATCTTTCCGTCATCATAACAAAGATAGGTAAACTTGATCAGGTTTTTCTGAAGGCCAGACGACGGATTTTGAATATCACGTTCATTGAACTGAACGGATGCACCCACGCGATTCTTGGACCCCGCCCGGACGAACACCACCAAAAAGAACGGGTTCTTATCCTCGCCGATGCGGAAAACAAATCCCTTGCGGCTGAGGGGGATCAAAACAATGTTTTGGAGTTGGCCCGATTGAATGTCGAATCGGGAAGGAGTCTCGTACTTGGCATTCACCACCGATTTTGCCAGACGGTCATTGGGAACAGCGCCAGTGCCAATAATGGTCCATTTATTCTCTACGACGTTAAACCGTTTTTCAAACCCGTTGGTTTCCTCGAACAGTTGCCGATTCGATTTGGACTCAAAACGGTCAAGAAACGAGCCGAGGTCCCCCCCCTCCGACTGATACTTGGCATTCAATTCGGATAACGTCAACGCCGCGCCAAATGCTGAAAAAAACGAAAGAAACAACAGGGCCCAAACGATCTGCTTCAATTCAACCATCTCAAGTGAAAAGACGCGCAAGGACCCATAAATAACCACCGCCAGACGACTAATGACACGAGACTCGCCCCGTCCAGGCGTGAAGTTAATATGGCCCCGCGCACTGCATTTGCATCATGTTTTCCAATGCGTGGCAATCGATGCACGCCATCCACCGCCAATTGTCCGACCGCGGCTTCTTTTCCCAGTTTGTCGGCAGCATGATCCAATACCGCCACCCCAAGCAACCCGAGCTATCCGTGGGCCTTTCAATAGAGGAGAATCCGTGGCGGACGGCCGGAAAACACGGCCAATTCCGATATCAATTGACCAACACTACGTTCGTCCCCGTAGCCTCGGTGCGGGAAGAAGCGCAATCGTTGCTCAATGATTTGATGCAAAGCGGTTTGAAACTGCACGGTGATTTCGACGTGGCGGATTTCAAAAACGCCATCGATGCACAGGCGTATCGCACCCTGCAAGCCGCGTGCCAAAAAGGACACGGCATGCACGACGCGCTCAAATCCTATTTGAAAGCAATCCACGACGCGCTGAAGGAAAGTGTCACAGACCAAAGCCAAAAACAAAAACCAGCCGTACAAACCCAAAAAACCAAAAAGTGATTCCGCATGCCGATTCCCTTACAACAACAAACCCTCGACGCGCTGGAAGCCAAAGGCGTCAACAGCAAGATCATGGACGCAAGCTTGATGGACGCCGTCTTCGACTTCAAACCCGCTGAACACGTCCGCGCCGTCGGCATCTCGACGTCAAGCCGCCCCGAATACGGCGGCAAGTTCTCGCACAGCAAGATGATCCTCCAAGAAGTGCTGGACCACTTGCAGACCCGCGGCGCCCAGACGCAGATGATCGACGCCAAAACCTTGAACCTCTACGAATGCGCCGGGTACTATTCCCGCGGCCAGACCGAATGCATCTTTCCGTGCAAGACGTCGATCGCGCGCAAGGACGATCAGATGAAACAAATCTACCGCGCGTTGTTGGAAAGCGACATCGTGATTTGGGCAACTCCGATTCGCTGGGGAATGTACGGCTCGCTGTTGAAAAAAATCATCGAGCGCATGAACTGCATCGAGAACATGCAATCCGTCTTCGGCGTGAACTTGATTGAAAACAAGGTGGCAGGTTTTGTCGTCATCGGACACGAGGACGGCGCCCAAAACACCGCCGGACTACTTTCCATGACGATGAGCGCCATGGGCTGGAACATCCCGCCGCACTGCATGTGCTACTTCGTCGGGCCCGCGGACGAACAGACGGAGTTGGACGACGAGCGCATCGCCAAGAACCAGGTGCACGAATTGGCCGAACAACTCGCCGAAAACTCATACAACTTAGCCGTCAAGCTCACGGGAAAAACGAAGAAGTACGTCGCGCCAATGCCGGAAAAAACACCAGCCGAACAAACTATCACAAAAGAAGTTTGAAAGATATGGTTCGCATCAGTGAGTTAAGCCAGACCGCTAGAACAAGACTCGAAGCGCTACACCCCGAATAAAAAGAAGCTACCTCGCACTACTTGTGAATGTTTGACCATCCGACCCGTCATCGAGTCCCGCTTGCCGATGCGAAGGCGGCGTTCGACCAACTGTCCCGCGGCGAGGGTTTCGGCAAAATCGTGCTGACGCGTTAAAAAGCCGCCGGTTGATTCGCAATCTACTCAAGATTTATATTGAATTATACATCGTTTAAACATGGTTCATATGGAAGGCGTCATCAAAAAATGGGGCAACTCTTACGGCATCCTATTGCCCAAGGACGTAATGGATGCGGGTCATTTCAACGAGAATCAAAAAGTCGACCTGCTGATCAACCCCAAGACCAACGTGCTCAAGAAGACGTTCGGCATGTTCAAGGACTTCCCGTTGAGCGGACAGCAAGTCAAGGACGAAGCAAGACGGGAGCTTTATGACGACTGAACCGTATTTCTTTGATTCCTACGCGCTCATCGAATTACTGAAAGCGAACGCGAATTATTTCCGTTACACCGAGTCGGATATCATCATGACGAAACTGAACCTGTTCGAAGTATACCACGCATTTGCCAAGTACTACGGACAGGAGCGGGCCGACCGATTTCTCGAAGACTACCGGGAAAAGACGATCGATTTCGACGAAAACGTGGTCCGCGCCGCGGCGTTGATGAGAATCCGTTTCGCACAGCGCCGCATGTCCATGACCGACGTCATCGGTTACGCCGTCGCCGCCATGAAGAACGTGAAATTCCTGACCGGCGACCGGCAGTTCCAAGACTTGCCCAACGTCGAATTCGTGCGCTGAAAAAATGCATGCAGCCAAATTCAATAAACCGGCACAAGGACAAACAACAGCCAAACCGGGTTGCTAATTACCCCGAAGGAAAGCGATGCGATGAACGCTTCTTTCCGGTCCAATTCCGCCTTGAAGATGAGCCAATAAGTCGTCGCAGCCATGCCCAGCATGACGAAAAGGCCGATGAACGCATTCCGAATCAAGGGAGCCTCAGGCAACATAAAAGACAATGCAAACGCGGCCGAGTCGATGACTAAACCCAAAATCGTAACCAACGCTAACGCCGCATACGATGGACGGCCGTCTGTTTTTAGGTGTTTGCGGAATAACCAGGCTATCCCGAAATTGAGGCAGTAATTGGCGGCAAAAAGAACTAGGATTGGGATGAAACCCAACAGTAAAAGTTCCGGACCGAAAAACGCCATGTCGGCCGGAACCACGACCACGTCATCCGCCCCAATAATACGAATACCCGCCGACTAAATGCGTCCAGCAAGGAATCAATCCAACCATTCCAGTAGAAAGACACAACGCCGAACCTTTAAAGGCCTCACCTGAAAAGCCCGATTCAAACGCCGCGGCATTCATGCAGGTCGAATCGTCGGAACATGAGGCAATAATTGAAGACGGAGAATAATCGTTCCACTTGGCGGAAAAAGCGCCGACGCCTTGCCGGCAAAACACGGAAAAACCAGGAGGAGCGTCATCACAATCCTTCACGGAAATGGTCGAAGATGGATGGCGGCGGGACGTGCCCAAGACGGAATAGCGGAAACACGCCTCGGCAAAATCAAACCGTTGACAAAAAACGAATGGGTCGGAATCGTCGGCATCCGCAGGACGGTCCGTGTGACCACCCAAAAAAGCATCCATGAATACCCCGCCGGCGCACACTTTGGCAGCAGTTGGCCCTCCGGTTTTCACGCAATACGCAAGCGACAGGCGGACATCTTCAAAACGCGAATACATGCCATGGCCCAAACCGTGGAGGCAATTCAACGAACGAGCCGTTGTGCCTGAATCAAAAGGAACGCACAGGAAAGACAGGTTGGATGAATCCGTCCGCAAGACGGCGCGTTCGAATAGGCCGTGGATGAAGCCGGACCGGCAAGCATGGGCGTCTTTCAAGCCGGCTGCCGAAACACCGGAAACGTCAAACGCGTGGCGGCCCAACTGATGTGCCAATCCGTGGCATTGCTGACTGGATAAAAGGCCCGAAGCATAATTGCCGCTCAAATCGGAAAGAGCGTGAGCCACGTCATCTTGGCCCGTAATGGTAATACGTTCCCGCGCACAGGACGAATCGATACAATCGTGAGCGGAAACCAAACCGGGAAAAACCAGCAGGGCAACGAACGTCCAACGCACGAACCAAGTCATATGGAGAGAAATACGCGGCAAAATAAAACACCGCCACCGTTTCCAAAGTTCGCTAGACTTTCCGCACCATCACGCCGGCTTCCCTTAACAGATTCGACGCGGTTTCCGACACGCTGTAGTCCGCCGAGTAGACGACTTCCTTCAAACCGGAGTTGATGATCATCTTGGCGCAAAGCAGGCACGGCGAAAACGTGCTATAAAGCGTGCCGTTGGCGATGGGGATACCGTGATACGACGCCTGCACGATGGCATTCTCCTCCGCGTGTGAACACAGGCATTCTTCCAACCCTTGGCCGCTCTGAGTGAAATTGTTGCATCGCGGACAGCCGCCTTCGTTGCAGTTGCGTACGCCCCGTGGCGTGCCGTTGTACCCCGTCGACATGATGCGCTTATCCCGCACGATGACCGCGGCGACTTTGCGCTTGATGCAGTTGCTGCGCGTCGATGCCATCTTGGCGATGTTCATGAAGTACTCGTCCCACGAAGGGCGGTCGACGGTGAATTCTTTCGAGAGGTCGGCTAAGGTCCTGTCCACGATATCATAAAGAGCCGGAAAATCGGCCTGGTTTAAGATGGCGCGGTCGGCCAGCTTCCGGGTGGATTCGAGGTTCTGGTGCCGCTCGGACGCGCTTTGGCGTTCTTTTTCCTCGATGGTCTTGAACGCCTCCAGAGTCTTGGGGTCCGACTCGCGCCCGCGAGCTTTCATGCGCTCAAAACGCACGTCCGAAGGCGCATTGATGTACAACAAAAAAAAGTTCTTGCGCGCTTTCCGGAACGCCTCGGCCTCGTGCGGATTGCGGAACGAATCGACCACGTAATTGCGGTCGTCCTGCAGCTTGAGAAGCATCTTCTCGGCCAGCACCGACGGCCCGAATTTCTCGCGCAAGAAATTGCCTTTGGCGATGAGCGAATCGCGCGTGATTTCGGCGCCCTCCGCCGCAAGCTCTTCGCGAATCACATCCGAAAGCGAGTAGTAGTAGAATCCTTTCTTCTCCAGATACGCCGCCACCGTGCCTTTGCCGGCGCAATTCTCACCCGTCAAGCCCAACACGATGCCCATGGACAAAAACTGCTGAACAAAGCCTATAAACCTGACTTTTGTCACCGTCTTGACCGTATGATTCTCATCCACTACGGCGAACTGTTCACCGGTCGCCCCGGGGGCACCTACGCGCGGCTACGGTTCCCCCTGGCCCGGCCTGGGCCTCGCCCCCTCCCAAGTGACTACCTATGATCCTCATCCACTACGGCGAACTTTTTACAAAAGGCCTGAACCGGCCGTACTTCCAGAACCTGCTGTTGCGCAACCTCAAAGCCGCGGTGCCCCAATCCCGCGTCTACCTGGAAGCGCACCGCTTCTTGATGGAATTGCCCGACGGCGCCGACGAACGTGCAGCCTTGGACGCGGTAGACAAGGTCTTCGGCGTGGCCAATTACGCGTCAGCCATCGAGACGGACGGCACGGATATCATTGATTTGGTCCCCGCCGCCTTGACGTTTCTTCAAGGCAAAACCGGGCCGTTCAAAGTCGAAGTATCCCGATCGGACAAAAGCCATGGCCTGACATCCATCCAGATTGCCCAGCAGCTAGCGTTGACATTGGAGGAAAGAGGCGTGGCCATGGGCGTCCGGAACGCCACCGGCACACTAAACATTGAAATCCTCCGGCACAAAGCCATCGTTTATGGCCAAAAACAGGCTGGATTGGGCGGATTGCCCGTCGGATGCACCGGCACGGTGGTCACGTTGTTGTCCGGAGGCATCGATTCGCCGGTGGCGGCATGGTTGCTAGCCAAACGCGGCGTACGCAACGTCTTTTTGCACTTCCACTCCTTCAAGGAAAAAGACGATGCCGTCCGCCGTTCGGAAAAAATCCAAGCCCTCGTCCGCCAACTGAAAGCCTACACGCAAAGCGGCACGCTCTATTTGGTGCCGTACAACTTCTTCGTGTTGGACGCGTTGCACGTGCCCGAACGCTACGCATTGCCCCTCTTCCGCCGGTTCATGCTCCGAATTGCCGAAAAAATTGCAGCAAAAGAAGGAGCACAAGCCATCGGCACCGGCGACAACTTAGCCCAAGTCTCATCCCAGACGTTATCCAACCTCGGCGCCATCGGCTCGGCCGCCCAAATGCCGGTCCTGCGGCCGTTGCTCACGTACGACAAGAAGGAAATCATCGAGCTTGCCGAGAAAATCGGCACCTACGCGATTTCCAACCAAACCTACACCGACTGCTGCCAGAGTCTGCTCGCCAAGCACCCGGCCACGTCCACGCGCGCAGCCGACTTGGAAAAACTGGAAGCGCACTTAACTCCCGACTTGGTGATGCGAAGCTTGGCCGAATCGGTCCAACTGGACATCCAAGCCTAAAGATCGGGCGTGAAGTCTTCCGACATCAAGAACATCGCAGGCACCAGCGTGCTGATTACCGGAATCACGACCCATGGACCGACATCCAGCGCCACGTTGGCCAACACCGCCATCAACAGCAAGGCAGCTACGGCTATGATTGATTCTTCCTCCATCTCAACCCACCTGCAGTTAGCGACGCAGCAGGGAAATATATCAAATCGGAACGCTTGCATGAATTTTGAATATATACCAAACCAGTATTGCTTTTCAAAAAGAACAATCACTTTGCCACAATTTGACAAAAAAGATAAAAATACGCGGGAGCCGCTGAACCCG
>Ga0080064_1002233_pt1 | contig 33878 bp, 29 predicted proteins | sample Subgrocontami54m_FD_69260 | JGI IMG/M metagenome (GOLD analysis project Ga0080064, IMG submission 69260) | Subsurface groundwater microbial communities from S. Glens Falls, New York, USA - GMW46 contaminated, 5.4 m (SPADES assembly) (version 2) ...
GCGGGCGTCCACGCCGCGGCGCTCCCGGTCGTCCCGGGGGCGCGATCGCTCTTCGTCGTCTCGGGCCTCGCGGCGGGCGCCCTCGCGTTCGTGAACCCGTTCGAGGAGGGCTCGATGCGCGGGATGTGGGCGCGGTTCCTGCCGGGGTTCCGCCTGGAGGCGACTCGGCACGCGCGGCACGGCGAGGTCACCGTGCTCTCCTACGGCGGCCAGGCGAACGTCTACCTGGGAGGGCACCTCGTCACCTCCCTCCCCGATCGCGGAGAGGCGGCGCCGCTCGGGACGCTCGCGCTCCTCCAGGTCGAGTCGCCGCGACGGGTGCTGCTCCTGGAGGGGGCCGCCTCGGGGCTGCCGAAGACGCTCCTCGCCGGGGGCGTCGAGGAGCTGACGCTCGTCGACTCGGAGCCCGCGGTGATCGAGGCCGCGAGGCCGTGGATGGCAAAGGAAGACCTCGAGGCGCTGGAGGACCCGCGGACGCGACGGGAGACGGACGACCCGCGGAGGGCCCTGCGCGGCTCGGAGGGCCGCTACGACCTCGTGATCGTCCTCGCTGCCGACCCGCTCACGCTGTCCGTGGATCGTCTTTACACCGTGGAGTTTTTCGAGGAGGCGCGCCGCGCGCTGGCACCGAAGGGGGTTCTGGTCTTCGGGGGCATCGCGGGGAGCGGGGCCTACATCGGCGACGAGGTCCTCGAGCGGAACGCGTCGATCTACGCGGCGGCCCGAGGGGTCTTCCCGCAGGTGCTCGTCACGCCCGGCTCGACGTGGTACTTCGTCGCCGGGGATCAGATCACGCTATCGGAGGACGAGCTGCTCGATCGGCTCACGAGGCGCGGGATGCCGCTCGTGGACATCTTCGGCCTCGTCGAGCGGAACGCCGTGGCGCGACTGAACGCGCTCCTCTCCGCGGCGGTCGAGGGGAGGCCTCGGCCCGCGGAGATCGGCGGAAAGGAGGAGCCGTTTCCGCCGCTCGACCTGGCGAACTCGGATGCGAGGCCCGCTGCGTGCTACCAGAGCCTCAGGCTGTGGGACAAGGCGCTCCACGACGGGGCGGTCTCTCGGCTCCTCCCGCGCGCGGACGGCTTCCCTCGGGCGGTGTTCTGGGGGTGGGCAGCCCTGTGCGCCCTGACGGTACCGTTCATGCGGAGGCCCGCGGCGGCCGGCGGGCTCGCGGTCTTCGGCGCGGGATTCGCGTCGATGGGGTTCACCGTCGTGGTGTTGCTCTCCTTCCAGTGCGCGGAGGGGGACCTCGCGCAATGGGTGGGCGGGCTCCTGTCGAGCTTCATGCTGGGGCTCTTCGTGGGGTCACGCGGCGGCTCGACGCGGGCCTGGGCGGCACCGGCGCTCGTCGCGGCGCTGTGCCTGGCGACGCCGTGGCTGCTCACGCTCGGGGGCAGCTTCCTGGCACACGCGGCGCTCCTCGTCGCGGCGGGCGCGCTGACGGGGCGCGCCTACGCGGCGGCGGTGGCGGGAGGACTCTCGACGTCGGGGGCCTACGCGATCGACCTCGTCGGCGCGGCGATGGCGGCGGCGGTCGTGGGGAGCCACCTGCTGCCGCTGTGGGGACGGGGGTGGACCTGCGCTGCGCTCGCGGTCCCCTCGATCGCGGCGCTCGTGGCCAGCGTTACCACTTGTAAACGACAGTGACGTGCACGTCCGAGGATTGAACACTCGGACAAATCGGAGCGTCGTCGTCCGACTCACAGGACGCTAGAACAGCACGCATCTGCCGCCCCTCACATACGTTGTGTGACTGGCAACCCATCGATGTGCGTGCCCTTCCCGGATTGCCCCTACGCTCCTGGCCGACCGCTTGCTGAATCCACCCTTCGCGCTCGACGCCCTCACGGGCGTCGATCCAACGCGCCCTTACGGGCGCGACTCCGAGGCGACGAGGAGACTGGCATGGCGTTCCTCCAGGTGCAGGGGTCGGACGAACGGTTCGAGCTCGTCCAGGGCAAGCGCCTCACGATCGGGCGGAGTCACTCGTCCGACGTGCATGTGGTCGACAAGAGCGTGTCGAGCCACCACGCCGAGATCGAGTGGACCGATCAGGGCGCGCTCCTCCGCGACCTCGACAGCCACAACGGGACGTGGGTCGGCGCCGTGAAGGTGAAGGAGATTGCGCTCACCCCCGGCACGGAGGTCAAGCTCGGCTCGCTCGTCCTGCGCGTCGTCGACCCGGCCGCGCCTGCGCCGCCGGCCGTACCCGAGGCTCCTCCGCCGGTCGCCGCCGAGATGGTCGTTGCGCCCGCCCCGGTGGCCCCCGTCCTGGAGGCCACCCCGCCCGCTGCGCCGCCCGACCCGGCCGCGCTCCCGGCGGCGCCCCCCGCGCGGCGTTCCCGCGCCCTCCCGTGGCTCGTCTCCGCGTGCGCCGTCGGCGGCGCCGTCGCCCTGGCGTGGTGGAGCGGGAAACAACTCGACACGCCGGCCCCCGTCGACCCGGACAGCGCAGTCGTGACGCACCGCAGGCCGTCCGCCCCGAGCGACGCCGCGATCTCCGCGGCCCCGACAGAGACCTCGCAGCCCGTGGCACAGGACCCGTTCGGCAGGCCGCTCGCGGAGCCGCCCAAGCGGACCGCCGCGCCCGGCGGGGCGCCCTCTGGGCCGGGCACCCCGCCCGTTGGGCCCGCGGCCCCGCAGCCTGCGGCGCCGCCCCCCTCCCCCGCCGTCGCGGGACCCTCGCTCCTCGCGCCGCTCGTCGGCCAGGCCGTCGTCGTCGCGCTCAAGAGCGGCTCCACGCTCGAGGGGACGCTCCTCTCCGAGGACCCCGCGTGCATCGTCCTCGCGATGGACGTCGACCGCGCGCACCTCGAGAGCCCCATCGCCATCGAGGACGTCGCGAGGGTGAATGACGTCGTGGTCCAGGCCGACCTGGCTCGCATCTTCTCCGAGCGGTACGCCAAGCTCGCCTCGGGCCTCCAGCCCCGCATCGGCCTGATGCACTGGTGCGCCGCGCACGGCCTCGAGGCCGAGCGCCGCAGGCTCGCCGAGGAGGTCGTCGCCCTCCGCCCCGAACACGAGGAGGCCCGCCTCGTCCTCGGCCAGCGCAAGGTCGATGAGGAGTGGCTCACGGAGGCCCAGATCACGGAGCGCGGCCTCGTCCGGTACGAGGGACAGTGGCTCACTCCCGAGGAGCGCACGCGCCGAGGCCTCGTCCAGGTCGACGGCGAGTGGATGACGCCCGAGCAGAAGCTCACCCGCGAGGGGATGGTCAAGGTCGGCGAGAAGTGGGTCACGAAGGAGGACGCCAAGCAGCTCCGCCGCGGGTACGTCTCCTACCTCGGCGTCTGGATCCCCGCGCCGCTCGCGTGGCGCCTCATGATGAAGGACTACTACGAGCTCGCCCTGCGCTCGCTGCGGACGGCCGAGCCCGAGGAGCGCGACAGGGCACTCGAGGGGCGCGTCGCCTTCCACCTCCGCAAGGTCGAGGAGGTCCTCGGGAGGAGGCCCTCGACTATCGAGGCCTCCGCCGAGGAGACGCGCTTCCGGCGCATTGCCGAGCAGGCCTGCGCGCTCGACGACAAGGCCTTCGAGTCGAAGGCGAAGACGCTGGCTGCCGAGTGCGAGTACCGTCCGCCCCAGGAACGCGAGGACCTGCGCCGCATGGCCGACCCGTGGCGCTCCACGATCTGGATCGCGGACGTCCCCGAGCTGCAGGGGCTGGTGCTCCTCAACGCGCTCGAGTTCGAGGATCACCAGGTGTGGCACCTGCTGCGCGTCTCGGAACGCCTGAACGCGGTTCGGGAGGAGACGCACGCGGAGGCCCTCAAGCTCGACCGGGTGGCGAAGCGGAACCTCGAGCGGCTGCGCGAGGAAACGGCCGAGGGGGTGAATCGCGGCTTCGACGTGCCCGCAAGCATCGAGGGTCCCGCGGCGACGGCGGACCACGCCGTCACGGCGCTCATGGACCACTTCCAGCAGCGGCTGATGGAGGCCGAGCCGGAGGCCCACGCGGTGCTGACCGAGGACCAGAAGTCCGCGGCGGGGACCTGAGAGGGCCGACTGGAGCCGGTTCGGCTCCGCGACCTCCTGCGCGAGGCGAGGGACAGGGAGAAGCAGGCCCCGGTGGAGAAGTTCGAGAAGCACCCGCGTGCGTCGCTCCTGGCGAACGCGCTCGCGACGCCGAGCGGCCAGGAGTTCCTCCAGGCGCGCCTGGGCAGGGAGGCCCACGACGACAAGTGCCCGTGGGGCGGCTGCGGCTGGCCGGTGGCGCCGCTCGTCGCCAAGGCTGAGAGCGGACCGACCGCGAAGCCCGGCAAGGAGGTGACCCAGGTGGTCGAGCGCGAGGGCGACTACGTCCGGTACGCCGACGCGTGCACATCGTTCCGCGTGGCCGAGCTGAGGGACGAGATCAACCTGATGAACCTCCTGAACGGCCTCTACCTGTCCGACGAGCAGATGCTCAAGCTGCTCGTCCTGGCGGAGGAGGCGAACCGGCGGCGCAAGACCTGCGTCGACGAGGTGGCGAAAGCGAACCACACGATCGTCGAGGCCGTGGCCTCGATGGACCGCGCGGCGGAGGCGGGACGCTACGCGGAGCGGTCGTTCGACGAGGGGACCTGGCCGAAGGCCGCACGGTCCTGCGTGAGGGCCGCCGAGCAGATTGCGAAGGCGCACGGGGGCGTGGAGCCCGACCTTGTGGAGCTGGAGGAGCAGGTCGAGGAGGTCCTCACGGAGGGGCAGGAGAAGATCGTCGAGGCGTACAAGTCGTGCCTCATCCCCACGAAGGATATGAAGGACCCGCTGCGGATCGGCCAGGCGCAGTCCGACGAGCCACGGTTCGAGGCGCAGCTCGAGGCCGTGAGGAAGGCCCCCCCCGAGAAGATGGAGGCGGTCCTCGGAAAGGCGATCGACGACGTGATCGGGTACCAGATGTACGAGGGCTCGACCTTCACGAAGAAGCAGCGCGACGAGGAGGAGAAGCGGCTGTCGGCGCTGTTCCTCGGCGCGAAGAAGCTGTCCGAGGTCGAGTACCACCTCCAGGCAAAGGACGTCTCGGGGAAGATGGAGGAGGCCGAGAAGGACCGGAAGGCGAAGGAGGACGCCATCAAGCGGAAGGCCGAGCGCCAGGGAACGGGGAACGCGATCTCGAGCGGAAAGATGGCCCACTTCCTCCTCCACCCGAAGGCGGCGAGGATCCTGGCGGAGCGGCTCTCCAGGTCGAAGTCGTTCAAGGGCTCGGCGAAGATCGACCTCGACTCGCTCGAGGCGGCCGACACCTGCAACGGCGGAAAGTGCGCGATCGATTAGCATGCTCCACTGCACGAGAAGAGACCTGTTGAGGGCCGCCGGGGCGGGCGGCGCGGCGTGGATCCTGTCGGGCTCGCAGGTCCTCTCCCTCTTCGGGGAGGAGCCGCAGGAGGGCCTCCACGAGGGGACCGACTGGGAGGCGAAGCCGGACGGGAAGGTGCAGTGCCACGTCTGCCCCTTCGACTGAACCCTCGAGGATGGGCAGACGTGCTTCTGCCGCACGCGCACGAACCGCCACGGCAAGCTCTACTCGATGGCGTTCAACAACCCGTGCGCCGTCAACCTCGTCCCCGTCGAGCAGGGTCCCTTCCACCACGTCCTCCCGGGGACGCAGAGCCTCTCGATCGCGACCGCCGGGTGCAACCTCCGCTGCCAGTACTGCCAGAACTGGGAGACCGCCCAGAAGAGGCCCGACGAGACGCGGAACCTCGACCTCCCCGCCGAGGCGGCCGTCCGCGAGGCGATGAAGAACGACTGCCGCGTGATCACCTTCACCTACACCGAGCCGGTCGTCTACTCCGAGTACCTGGAGTCGGTCTCGGACCTGGCGCGCGCGAAGGGGTTCCGCTTCACGGTCTGCAGCGCGCTCTACATCCACAAGGAACCGCTGAAACGGATCGCGAAGAAGGTCGACGCCTTCTGCGGGGCGCTGAAGGCGTTCAACGACGAGTTCTACCAGAAGGTCTGCGGGGTGAAACTCACGCCCGTCCTCGACGCCCTCGTGACCGTGAAGGAGTCGAAGAAGTGGCTCGAGGTCGTCAACCTGGTCGTACCGGGGCTGAATGACGACATGACCGAGATCAAGAAGCTCTGCGACTGGCACGTGAAGAACCTGGGGAAGGACACGCCGCTCCACTTCGCGCGGTTCACGCCGGCGTGGAAGTTCCAGGACCTCCCCGCGACGCCGCACCGCACGCTCGAAGACGCGAGGAAGATCGCCCAAGACGCGGGAATCGAGTACGCCTACATCTCGAATTGCCCCGGGCACGAGGGGGCGAACACGTACTGCCCCGGCTGCAAGCAGGTCCTCATCCGGCGACTCGGCCTGCGCGTGACGGAGAACAAGCTGAAGGGCGGCGCCTGCCCGAAGTGCCATCACCTCATCTCGGGGTGGTGGAAGTAGTCCCCACCCGCGTGCACCAAGGGATACGACTCGCGCCGAAGGATACTCTCCCCGCCCCGGCGCATGTATCGCAAGATGTTCTCGCTTCACCACTTGCAAGATCGCGTCAGGTGGCAGCCGGCGTGCCCTATCCTCCCTCATCACTTTGAAGGAGGACAGCCATGAACCGAGCGAGCATCCTGGCATTCGGGATTACGGCCGCGATCCTTGCGGCGGCGACATGGAACGAATCGAGCCTGACGGCCGACGAGGAGACGGCGACGCCGCTGAATACGTTGACCGTGGGCGACATGACCATCACCGTGGAGAAGCGGGCGATCGAGACCATCGACGGCCTGCGGGATCGCCTCATCCTGACCCTCTGCGGAAGTGGGAAGGGATCCGTCTCCCTGAGGATGGAGGAGCTGGGCGGCAATCCGCTGAGCCGCGTCGCGACGTTGAGCACGGTCTCGTGGGAGAGGACGATCGCGTTCGACCAGGCGGGAGGCGTGACGGAGACGGACCTCGGGGCGCTGCCAGGGTCCCAGACCAAGGGGGAGGCCAACAGCCAGAAGCCCTCGATCCGGCCCTCCAGCCAGCTCCTGGCGACGGTGGACGGCAGTTCCTGGGTCATGCTGTGGAGCGAGAGCCCGGCCTTCGAGGTGTTGCTCGAGGGACTGAAGGACGCGAACCCCATCCACGAGGCGAAGCTCGATGAGTAGGACGGCACTCTCCATCGCCCAGGGGATCCTCGCGGCGGTCGTGCTCCACGCGCTCGTCGCGTGGATCCGTCCCGAGACGCGGCCCGCGCCCGCCCTCGACGAGGGTGCCGGCCGCATCCGCGAGGTGCTGCTGCACTACTCCCCCACCGCGGGCTTCGTGCGGAGGACGTACGCGGAGTTCCTCGCGTGGCTCCCCCGCGACGTGAAGGTCTACGTCGCCGTGGAGAAGGCCGAACACGCGGCGGAGTTCACCCGCGAGTTCGGGCGGGAGGCGACGCCCGTCGTGGTCGGAAGGCCGATCACGACGTGGTCGCGGGACCGCTTCGTGGCGACCGCGGAGGGAGGGGTCGTGGTCCCGTGCGAGGCCCACGCCGGGGCGCCCGAGCGGAGGAACGACGCCTACGCGCCGATCGCGCTGGCGGGGCTGGAGGGCCGCGAGCTGCGTCGCGCGCCGTTCCGATTCGACGGGGGGGATTTCCTCGCGACGGATGGGAGGCTGATCGCCTCATCCGTGTGGGCGAGGAGGAACCCGGAGCGGTCGGTCGCGGAGCTCGTCTCCGCGGCGGAGCGGCTCTTCGGGCAGCCGGTCGTCTACCTGCCGGTGGCGCCTGAGCACCATGTCGGGATGGCGATCGCGCCGGTCGGAAGGAACCACGTCCTCGTCGGCGATGCGCGCTGGGGAGCCCGCTTGTGCCCCGATGACGCGGACGCGGATCGCTCCGAGGGGACGGCGGGCCTCTTCGACGCCTGCGCGGCAGCGCTTGCGGAGGCGGGATTCCGCGTGGACCGCATTCCCGTTCTGCCGACGAAGACGCCGTTCGTGTGGATGACGTATACGAACGGGATTCACGAGAGCGGCGTGGTCTACCTTCCCACCTACGGCCGCGCGGCGCTCGACTCGGCGGCCGCGGAGGTCTACCGCGGGCTCGGGTACGAGGTGAGGCCGGTGGACGCATCGGCGGTGTACGTCAACGGCGGAACGCTGCACTGCCTGGTCCACGTCACGCGGCGGGAGTTCTGACGAGAGCGATATCGGTGGCGGTGGCGGGCTCGGGATCGTACTCGACATCGTTCTCGGGCGCGTTCTCGGTCTCGTGCTCGAACCGGGCCCGGATCGAGTACGAGACCGAGAACGCGCCCGAGAACGACTTCGAGTACGATCCCGAGCCCGCCACCGCCACCGATGCCTATAGGCGGTATTGTGCGAACCAGGCCGCGTTGACCGAGAGAAACGCCTCCCGCCAGTAGTAGTGCGAGAGGAGGTCGTCCGGCGCCTTGCCCCCGATCCAGAGCGCCGCGTACAGCGCCTCGATCGAAGCCAAGCCCGTCGCGGGGTCGGTCCCCGCCTTCGAGCGACGGGGATACGCTGTCACGAGACCCGTCGGGATGCAGCGCCTCTCGTAGTGGCCCGAGAGCCCCACCACCATCCTCGCGGAGTACTTCCACGAGCCATCCACGAGGATCAGCCCCTTCTCTATGTCCGGGGCGGCCAGCGACGGCCCGTCCGGATGGAGCAGGATCCCCCCCTCCACCACCGCGGGGACCTTGGGATCGAAGTAGATCACCCGGAACCGCGGGTCCTCGCGGAACGGCGTCAGGCTGCACCGCCCGGGGCGCTCCTTCGTCGAAATCACAAGCTCGGCCAGCCGCGGCATGTCCATCGCGCGAAACCCGCTCCCTGGAATCGGGGTTGAACGGTCGGTTCCCGATTGTCCCCTGGAAACGGGGGATGGTACCATCCGACCGGTTTCAAAGGCGAGTTCAGGAGGTCGGCGATGCGCTCATTGCGGTGGCTCGTGGCTCTCTCGGTCCTCGCCCTCACGCTCGCGACCCCCTCCTACGCCCAGGGCGGCAAGCGCGAGGGGGATAGGCGCAAGGAGGGCGGCCCGAAGGCGGGCGAGCAGGCGAAGGACATCAAGCTCCGCCTCCTCGGGGGCAAGGACGACGAGCTGGTCCAGCTCTCGAAGGCGTGGGGAGACGGGCCGGTCGTCCTGATCTTCGGAAGTTACACCTGACCCCCGTTCCGCAACCAGGCGGTTCGCCTGGAAGAGATGTACCAGGGGTACAAGGACCGTGTGACCTTCTACATCGTCTACATCCGCGAGGCGCACCCCATCGACGGCTGGCGCACGGACCAGAATGACAAGGAGGGGATCAAGATCACGGACCCGAAGACGACCGCGGAGAGGATGGGGGTGGCCGGGGAGTGCCTGGAGGACCTCGAACTGACGATCCCCTGCCTCGTCGACAACATCGAGGACCAGGCGAACAAGATCTACTGCGGCTGGCCCGACCGCCTTTACGTCATGGAGAAGGGGGGAAAGGTGGCCTACCAGGGTGGCATGGGGCCGAGCGGGTTCAAGCCCGACGAGGCGGCGGAGGTCCTCGAGGAGCTGGTCGGCGCGCCCAAGGAGAAGTAGATCGGGGCCGAGTCTCCCGCGCCCGGGAAAATCGCTTGCAAGCCCCCCCGGGTGCGCCCTACGATCGCCTGCGGGCAGCAGGGTTGGAGACTCCGGATGTTACACGCAGTGATCATGGCCGGCGGTTCCGGCAAGCGCTTCTGGCCGATGAGCCGACGGAGGACGCCGAAGCAGCTCCTCACGCTGGTCGGGAAGAAGACGCTCGTCCAGGAGACCGTCGAGCGCCTCGGCGGGCTGGTCCCCCCGGACCGGACCCACGTCATCACGAACGAGGCCCACGTCGAGGTCCTCCGCCACCACCTCCCCGACATCCCGGAGCGGAATATCATCGGCGAGCCCGTGGGCCGCGACACGGCGGCGTGCATCGCGCTCTCCGCGGCGATCGTCTCGGCGACCGACCCGGACGCGGTGATCCTGACGCTCCCTGCGGACCACCTCATCCGCCCGAAGCAGAGTTTCCAGGATACGGTCCGCGCGGCGGCCGAGGTGGCGCGCGAGAGCGACGCGCTCGTCGTCTTCGGGGTGAAGCCGCGGACGGCGTCGACGGGATACGGGTACATCCGGGCCGGCGAGAAGCTCGCGGAGCTCAGGAAGATCCCCGTCTTCCGCGCGAAGCAGTTCCAGGAGAAGCCGGACGCCGCGACGGCGCAGAAGTACCTCGAGAGCGGCGACTACTACTGGAACAGCGGCAACTTCGTCTGGCGGGCGAGCGCGATCCTCGCGCAGATCGAGAAGCACCTGCCGGAGACCTGGCGCGCCGTGATGGAGATCCGGGAGGCGATCGGCACGAAGGACGAGGCGAAGGTCCTGGCACGCGAGTACGAGAAGCTGCCGCGGATCTCGATCGACTACGCCGTCATGGAGAAGGCGGACGACGTGCGGATGATCGAGGCCTCCTACGAGTGGGACGACGTCGGGAGCTGGGGCTCGCTCGAGAACGTCTTCACGCGGAACAAGTACGGGAACGTGATCATCGGGAAGCACTGCGGAATCGACACGACGAACTGCATCGTGATGGGCGACGAGCACCTGGTCGCGACGATCGGCGTGAGCGATCTGATCATCGTGCAGACGCGCGACGCGACGCTCATCTGCCACAAGGACCGGGCACAGGACGTGCGGAAGCTCGCGGACCAGCTCGAGAAGGAAGGGTTCGACGCCTACCTATAGTCCGCGCTCGCCCGGGGCCGATAATGTCTGCATGCCTGGAAGAGTGCTCGGAATCGACTACGGCGAGAAACGCATCGGCCTGGCGGTGAGCGACGAGCTGGGCCTCATCGCCCACGGGCTCCCGATCCTCGAGTGGACCACGCTCCGCGGCGTGATCGATGCGATCGCGAAGGCGGCCGCGGAGCGCAGCGTGGTCGAGGTGGTCATCGGCCTCCCGCGGAACATGGACGGCTCGCTCGGGCCGAAGGCGGAGCAGGTCGAGAGGTTCGCCCGGCTCCTCCGCGACCGCCTGAAGCTCCCCGTCGTGACGTGGGACGAGCGGCTCACCACGGTGCAGGCGCGGCGGCTCGTCCCGGACGACGCCCTATCGCGCAAGAAGCGCCGCGATCACATCAACGTGGTGGCCGCGCAGCTCATCCTGCAGGCGTACATCGACAACAAGCGCCGCAGCGAGAAGCGCGACGAGTACGACGACTAGCGGCCGTCCTCGACGTACAAGCCGTCGATCACGGCGGAGTACTTCTTCTCGACGACCTTGCGCTTGACCTTGAGCGTCGGCGTCATCTCCTCGCCGATCGCAAAGTCGCTGTCGAGGAGCGCGTACCTCTTGATCGTCTCCCACTGGGCGAGCCCCCGGTTCAGGTCCTCCACCGCGCCGTCGAAGAGCTTCTTCACGTCGGGGTGCTGGCAGAGGGCGGTCCGGGGCGTCGCAGGGAGGTTCTTCTCCTTCGCGAACCGCTCCAGCTTCTCGAAGTCGGGAACGATGAGCGCCGAGCAGTACTTCCGGCCGTTCCCCATGACCATCGCGCTCGAGATGTAGGGGAAGAGCTTGAGCGAGTTCTCGATCGGCTGCGGGGCGACGTACTTCCCGCCGCTCGTCTTGAGGAGGTCCTTCTTCCGGTCGGTGATCCTGAGGTACCCCTCGGGGTCGATCTCCCCGATGTCCCCGGTGTGGAACCAGCCGTCCTTCAGGACCTCGGCGGTCCCCTCGGGGAGGTGGTAGTAGCCCGGCATGATGTTCGGGCCCTTCGCGAGGATCTCGCCGTCCTCGGCGATCTTGATCGTCACGCCGGGGATGATCTTGCCCACCGTGCCGAGCTTGTGCGCCTTCGGCGTGTTGATGGAGAGGACGGGCGACGTCTCCGTGAGCCCGTACCCCTCGTAGATCGGCAGGCCGACGGCGTAGAAGAACTCCGCGACCTCCCTGGCGAGCGGCGCGCCGCCGGAGAGGAAGTACTTGAGCTGCCCGCCCGTCGCGGTGGCCACCTTCGAGAAGATTTTCTTCTTCGCGAAGCCGTGCTTCAGGCCGAGCCAGAACGGGATCGGCTTCCCCTGCTGCTCCAGCGCCGCCACCTGCTTCCCCACGCCGACGCCCCAGTGGAAGAGCTTCTGCCGGATCGCGGGGGCCAGGCTGATCTTCTCGAGGACGCGCGCCCGCAGCTTCTCGAAGAAGCGGGGCACGCCCGCGATCACGGTCGGGTGGACCTCGGCCATGTTCGCCGCGACCGTGTCGATGCTCTCGGCGTACGCGATCGTGCAGCCGCGCGAGATCAGCGCGTGCTCGAACATCCGCTCCAGGATGTGCGAGAGCGGCAGGAACGACAGGGCCACCTCGGTGTTGGCGACGCCGACCTCCACGCAGGTCGCGCGGAGGTTCGACATGATGTTGTCGTGCGTGAGCATCACGCCCTTGGGCATCCCCGTCGTCCCGCTGGTGTACGGCAGCGTCGCGAGCTGGTCCGGCTTCACCTGCGCGCACCGCTCGTCGAACTCCTTCGGATTCGCTTCGGCCCGCTTCCTCCCCCGCTCGAGGAGGTCGGCCCAGGCCATCGCGTCGGCCCCCGCCGCGTTCGGGGGGAAGAGGACGAGGTGGACGAGCGACGGGAGGTCGCCGCGGCCCGAGGTCGCCTTCGCCAGGTGCTCGGGCTTCGAGGCGAGGAGGACCTTCGCGTCGCTGTCCTTGAGGATGAACTGGACGTCCTTCTCGAGGAGCGTCGGGTAGATCGGCACCGTCACGCCGCCGGTGCAGAACACCGCGATGTCGGTGATGATCCACTCCGGGCGGTTCTCGGAGAGGAGCGCGACGCGGTCCCCGGGCTGGACGCCGAGGTCGATGAGCGCCGAGGCCGTGAAGCGCACGCGCTCCACGAACTCCTGCGTCGAGACGTTCTTCCAGACGCCCCCCTCCTTGTAGCGGAGCGCGTCGGGCTTGGGCCAGGTCCGGGCAGCGTGAAGGAATGACTCGACGAGGGTTGTGGGTTCCGCCGCCATGCCTCTCTCCTACCCTGGGGGGCGCACAGTATAGTCACCGGGGACGGTCATTGCAACGTGCCGGGCACGCTGATAGGATCACAGGCGGGAAGCCGACATGCCCACGCTCGAATCGCTCCTCTCGGAGCGCACCAAGGAGGCCGTCCTCTACGAGAAGCTGCCGGACCGTGCCGTCCGCTGCTTCGCGTGCGGCCACCGCTGCCTCGTGCGGGAGGGTCGCCCGGGGATCTGCCGGGTCCGCTTCAACCGCGAGGGCACCCTCTACGCCCCCACGGGGTACGTCGGGGCCCTGCAGTGCGACCCCATCGAGAAGAAGCCCTTCTTCCACGCCTACCCCGGGGCGCTCGCGTTCTCGTTCGGCATGCTTGGCTGCGATCTGCACTGCGGCTATTGCCAGAACTGGTTGACGTCGCAGGCGCTCCGCGACCCCGCTTCGATCGCCCCTCCCGAGGACGCCGACCCGAAGGGCCTGGCGCGCCTCGCCGTCGAGCAGGGAGCGGCCGTGATGGTGAGCACCTACAACGAGCCGCTCATCACCTCGGAATGGGCCGTGGAGGTCTTCCGCGAGGCCAAGGCGGCGGGGATCGTGTGCGGCTACGTCTCGAACGGGAACGCCACGGAGCAGGTGCTCGACTACATCCGCCCGTGGGCCGACCTGTATAAAGTGGATCTGAAGGGGTTCACGGAGAAGGGATACCGCGAGCTGGGAGGCACGCTCAGGAACGTCCTCGATTCCATCGCCCTGATTCACAGGAAGGGGTTCTGGATGGAGATCGTCACGCTCGTCGTGCCGGGCTTCAACGATGGCGAGGACGAGTTGCGCTCCATGGCGCGGTTCATCCATGGCGTCTCTCCGGACATCCCCTGGCACGTGACCGCCTTTCACAGCGACTACAAGATGCAGGACAAGGACGACACGCCGACCCGCGCGATCGTGCGGGGGGCACGCATCGGCGTCGAGGAGGGGCTCAGGTTCGTCTACGCGGGGAACCGCCCGGGACAGGTGGGCGACCTGGAGAACACGTATTGTCCCGACTGCAAGGAGCTCCTGATCGAGCGGTTCGGCTTCTACGTCCGGGCGAACCGCCTGGTCGACCGGGCGTGCCCGAAATGCGCCCGGCCGATCCCCGGGCGATGGTCGCTCCCGAACGGTCGGTCGTGGAAGACCGGAGATGGACGGATCCGTGCCATTCGATAGTGGCCGGCGCGGCACTGTCGCTGCTGTACAATCCGTTCCCCCTTCGGGCCACGGGGGACGAGCATCCGTAATCCCAGGTCTTCAATCCAACCGGGGGTGTTCATGAGATTCCTGATCGCCCTGGCCGTCACGTGCGCCCTTGCGCAGGCCGACACCGTCTTCCTGAAGGACGGCAGCAAGGTCGAAGGCAAGGTCGTCGGCGTCGCCAACGGCAAGGTCGGCGTGAAGACGCCCGAGGGGAAGATGGTCTGGCTCGACGAGGCGACCGTCGACCACGTCCAGAAGGCCGCCCCCGAGGCGCCTCCCGACGTCGCCCCTCCGACCGACCCCGCGACGCCGGGCGACACGGCGGAGCCGCCCCCCGACGACCCGCCGAAGACCCCGCTCAAGGGCCCGCTGAAGGGGCCCAAGTGCCCCGGCTGCAAGGGCAAGAGGATGGTCAAGTGCACGACGTGCGTCGACGGGATGGCGGACATCCTTTGCCAGGATTGCGCGGGGCAGGGGTTGCTCAACTGCCCGAAGTGCGGGGGGAGGGCGGTCATGGCCTGCCCGTGCGAGGGAAAGAACCCCAAGTGCCCGAAGTGCGGGGGAACGGGAGCGGGGCAGGACTGCGAGTCGTGCGCGTCGGGGTCGGTGGATTGCCCGACCTGCAAAGGGTCGAGGATGGTCCATGGACCGTGCCCGGACTGCAAGAAGAAGAAAAAGGTCCCCTGCCCCATCTGCCAGGGGACGGGAGTCGACCCCGCTGCGGCGATCCCCGAGGGGACGCCCGGCGAGGCGCCGCCCCCGACCGACCCCGCGGCGGAGCCGCCCCCCGACGAGACGGCCGAGGTCCCCGTGGATCCCGACGTCGAGGAGCCCCCCAAGGAGCCCGAGAAGCCGAAGCTGCCCGCGGCCGCCCTCTCCTCCGCCTCAGTCGAGGTGCTGTTCGGCGTCGTGGAGGGCCTGAAGCGCACCGACGGGATGAAGCTGTGGAAGGTCTCGGTGAAGCTGACGAACGGAGAGGAGCTGGGGAGCCTCGTCGTGAAGTGCGGCGATTTCACGATCCAGATGGACGATGGCACCGAGGCCAAGGCCCTCAGTCCGCAGCCCGGCCACCCCGACGGCGCCCCGAAGATGATCGGGAAGGCCGCAACCAAGGAGATGCGCCTCTACTTCGAGACGGCCCGGGACCGCACATTGAAGACCCTCCTCTACTCCACGCCCAAATGGAAGGGGGAGCCCTTCACGATCGACCTCCCGAAGCCCAAGTAGTCCATCCTCTCCTCCAGGAAGGGGTACTCGCTCGCCATGACCACCGCCACCGCCGCACCCAGCGGGCTCTCGGGGCCCGCGCGGGGCGCCATGTTCGTCGCCTTCCTCCTCTCTGGCGCCTGCGGCCTCGCCTACGAGGTCGTCTGGACGCGGCTGATCTCCCGCGAGGTCGGCCACACGAGCTTCGCTCTCGCGACGGTGCTCGCCGCGTTCATGGGGGGGCTGGCACTCGGCTCCTGGATCGCCATGCGCCTCGTCGGCCGCCTGCGGAACCCGGTGGCGTGGTACGGCGCGCTCGAGATTGCAATCGGCCTCTCCGCGCTCGCCGTGCCATGGCTCCTCCAGCTCTGCCACCCGGCGATCGGGTGGCTCTACCGCTCGGAGGGGCTTGGCGTCGCGTACCACGCGGCGCGGTTCGGGATCTGTGCCGCGGTCATCCTCGTGCCGACGACGTGCATGGGCGCGACGCTGTCGCTGCTTGCCGAGCCGCTCGTCCGACGACGCGACGAGCTGGGCGGGACGATCGGCTGGCTCTACGCCACGAACACGCTCGGGGCCGTTGCGGGGGCCATGGCGGCGGGGTTCGTCCTGGTCCCCATGCTCGGGATGTCGGCGACGATCAAGGCCGCGGCCGTGGCGAACGTCGTCGTGGGGGTCGGCGCGCTCCTCTTCTCCCGCGGGGCCGCCGTGCCGGTGGCCGCGGCCGAGACCACCGCGGTCGTGGGCGGACGGCCGATCTACCTCTGGGGCATGCTCCTCTCCGGCGCCATCGCGATGGCGAACCAGGTCGTCTGGACGAGGTACCTGGCGCTGCAGATCGGCACCTCGGTCTACGCGTTCACGCTGATCGTCTCCGCGTTCATCCTGGGGATGGCCGCGGGGAGCATGTACTTCGGACGGCGGGCCGACCGCAGCCGCGACGCGGTGGCGACGTTCGGGAGGCTGCAGATCTCGATCGGCTTCTCCTGCCTGCTCCTCTACCTCCTTTTCCACCTCCTCGCGGTGGGAATCTGGGAGGTCATGGAGGAGTCGTACGGCTCGTTCGCGATGATGCAGCTCAGGTTCTTCGGCGCGATTTTCTCGGTTGTGTTCCTGCCGACGTTCTTCCTCGGGGGCACCTTCCCGACCGCGGTCCGCGGCTACGTCCCCGAGGGGGCGAAGACGGGCCCGGCGGTCGGCCGCGTCTACGCGTGGAACACGGTCGGCGCCATCCTCGGCTCGGCGGCGGGTGGGTTCATCATCGTCCCGAACCTGGGAATCTGGAGGGCGGTCCTGGGGCTCGGCATCGCAAACGTCGCGCTCGGGTCCTTCGTCCTGGCGAGGAGCCACGCCTCGATGAGGCTGCTGGGGGCGGTCGGGAGCCTCGTCGTCGCGGTGATGTGCGTCCTCGCGATGCCGAGCTGGAGCGAGGACTACCTCATCCAGGGCGCGTACGTCTACGGGCCCTATTCGATCTACGATGCGCGCCGGGGCGAGGCCGATCCGTGGGTGAGCCCGCTCATCACCGCCCACCATATGGCGGACCGGATCTGCTACTACCGCGATGGCGCGGCGGCCAGCGTGAGCGTCCTCGCGACCACGAACGACGTGCGCTCGCTGCGCATCGACGGGCGGGTCCAGGCCTCGAACACGGGGGACATGCCGACGCAGGTGTTGATCGCCCAGCTCCCGATCCTCCTCCACCCCGGACCGGTGCGCGAGGTCATGACGGTCGGGCTGGGGAGCGGCGTCTCGGCCGGGTCGGCGACCGTCCATCCCGGGGTCCACGTGGACTGCGTGGAGATCTCGCCGGAGGTCGTCGAGTGCGCGAGGAGGTTCTACCGGGACGTGAACCTGGACGTCTGCGACCGGCCCGACAAGGCGCGCGTGCTCGTGGAGGACGCGCGATCCCACATCGCCCTGACCGACCGCAAGTACGACGTGATCTGCGCGGAGCCCTCGCACGTCTTCATCAGCGGGATGGGCGAGCTCTTCACGAGGGAGTACTACCAGCAATGCCGCGCGCGGCTCGCGCCCCGCGGGACGATGAGCCAGTGGGTCCAGGCGTACTGGCATACCGTCGACGACATCCGCACGATCATCGCGACGTTCCAGAGCGTCTTCCCGCAGACGTGGATGTGGGAGGTCTCGCCAGGCGCGGACTACCTCCTGGTCGGCGCGACGGATGGGATCGACCTCGATGCCCTCTCGGCGCGATGGACGGGGCCGGTCGCCGAGGAGATGGCCCGGATCCGGTACATGCGCCCCGCGCAGATCTTCGCGGGGTACGTCGCGGGCCCCGACGAGCTTGCGCGCTGGGTCGCCGGGTCGAGGCTCCAGGAGGACGACACGGTCCACCTCGAGTACAGCGCGCCCAAGGGGCTGTACGAGGGGAAGGCCGACTGCTCGGAGGAGATCAACGCGATGCGGACCGGGACCCGGCCCCCGGACGGTTGGCCGGAAGGGGCGCTCGAGTGCTGGAATGCCAGGGCGAGGTGCCTGGAGATCCGGGATGCCAGCGATGTCTCCCCCGCGATCCGGCTGACGCAGGCCCTGCCGCTCGTGACGCTCGACCCGTACGCCCGGGGACTGGTCCGGGGGCTGGCGTTCAACATCTCGGAGACGAAAGACGAGGGGCTCGAGGAGATCGCGAAGCTGTTCCCGGACTCGATCGAGCTGGCGATCCGGGTGGCGGAGGTGGCCTACCGGGCGAATCGCCCGGGGGACGCGGAGCGATCCCTCCGGGAGTCGGCCGAGCGGTTCCCCCGGTCGGCCGAGGTCCTCTTCCATCTCGCGGAATTGTTGCGACTGACGGGGCGCAAGGCCGAGTACGAGGAGGTCGAGAAGGGGGCCTGGGAGCGCTGGAGGACCATCCGGCGGGGCGCCCCGCCCCCCGGAAATGGCTCACGAAAATGAGTTGACTTGTCCGCTTCCTCTCCCTACCATCAGCCCTCGTTGCTCGGTCGCGCGGGTGGGATGGGGACCGAGAATTCCTGGTCCAAGCGGACTGGGTGGAATCCGACGAAAATAGGGTTGACGGGATGGGTCCCGTCGCCTACCATTCTTGCGTGCAGCAGGGGTAGGTGTGTTCATTCAACCGCAGCGGGGGGTCGCCCGTCAGCGGAGGTGCCTTGTGTTGGAGGCAACCATGGTCGGGTACCTTGGGCGGAAGTTTGCGGCGAAGCGCCGGGGCCAGGGAATGACGGAGTACATCATCATCGTCGCCCTGGTGGCCATCGCCTTGATTACCATCGTGTCGCTGTTCGGGAACAAGATCAAGTTCCTGTTCACCGGGTCGGTGAAGTCCCTCGACGAGGGCAAGGTCACCAATCCGAATTCGGTCCAGTCCGAGGCAACGCTGAAGAACAAGCTCGGCGCGGATCAGGTCGACCTGAACGCCCAGAAGAAGGGGCACACGCTGAAGAGCTTCAAGAGCGGCGACTAGTCCTCCGCTCGCGAGCCGACTCGAACGAATCCGGCCCGGAGTTCTTGAAGCCCAGGAACTCCGGGCTTATCATTTCCAGCCGGCGGCGGACCCAGGCCGGTAGGGGTCCCTCCTCACATCCCCCTCCCGCTCGCAGTTCGCGCCCGACTCGGACGGAATTCCTCCTGGCGACAGGGATGACATGATCCACGTCGAGATCACCGACATCCCCGCGGGTGCGCGTCGGTCGAACTACTACAACAAGGCGCAGGTCACGATCGGGAAGGCGGACGACAACGACGTCGTCATCGCCCGCCCGAACGTCTCGCGCCACCACGCGAAGCTCGTCCTCAAGAACGGCGCCATGGTCGTTGAGGATCTCAACTCCACGAACGGCACACTCCTGAATGGCGAGCGCGTCATCGGGAGCCAGCCGTTCGGGCCCGAGGACGAGGTCCGCGTCGGCGACTTCAGCTTCCACGCGAAGCCGAAAGCGCAGGAGAGCGTCGACGACACGGCGATCACGCCGGCCGACGACGCCCCGAAGAAGCCGCCGGCCCCCCCGCCGAAGCCCGCGCCCCCCCCTCCCCCGCCGCCCGCCAAGACCGAGGCGAAACCGGCCCCCGCCGCCGAGGCGAAGCCCGCGGACGGAAAGCCCTCCGAGCCTGCCCCGAGCGAGGGCGCAGCCCGAGTCGATGGGGTCGAGGACCAAATCCTCACCCGCGACGTCATGTACTTCCAGACGATCAAGGGCTTCCTCGGCGAGGTCGGCACCTGGCTCGACAACCCCTCGATCAGCGAAATCATGATCAACGGCCCGAACCACGTCTACATCGAGAAGGCCGGGCACCTCACCCTTCAGGACTTCAAGTTCAAGAGCGAGGACCAGGTCCTCATCGTCATCCGGAACATCGCGCAGTACGTCGGGCGACGGATCACGGAGGAGGAGCCGTACATGGACGCGCGCCTCCCCGACGGCTCCCGGGTCGCGTGCATGATCCGCCCCTGCTGCCGCTGCGGCCCCTCGATCAGCATCCGGAAATTCTCCAACCGCCGCCTCGCGATCTCGGACCTCATCGGCTACGGATCGATCTCCGAGGACGGGGGTCGCTATATCGACATGTGCGTGAAGCTCCACAAGAACACGCTCGTGTCCGGCGGGACCGGCTCCGGGAAGACGACGCTCCTCAACATCGTCTCGGGCCTCATCCCGGAGGAGGAGCGGATCATCGTGATCGAGGACTCGAGCGAGCTGCAGCTCCAGCAGGAGCACGTCCTCCCCTGGGAGTCCAGGCCCAAGGACAAGGAGGGGAAGGGGGAGTTCTCGATCCGCGACCTGGTGAAGGCGGCCCTGCGCTTCCGCCCCGACCGAATCGTCGTCGGAGAGTGCCGCGGCGGCGAGGCTCTCGACCTGCTCCAGGCCATGAACACGGGGCACAGCGGGTCGATGGCGACGGTGCACGCCAGTTCCCCCACCCAGACGCTTTCGCGCGTGGAGACGCTCGCCCTCTTCGCGGGGTTCGACATCCCGCTCATCGCGATGCGCGGCCAGGTGGCCTCGGCGATCGAGTTCATCGTCCAGACCGCGCGCCTGCGGGACGGGTCGCGGAAGGTGACCCACCTGTCCGAGGTCCTGCCGCTCACGGACCAGGGGGCCTTCCGGACGCAGGACATCTTCCGCTTCATCCAGACCGGGATTGACGCGAAGGGCAAGGTCCTTGGCTCGATGGTCCCGACGGGGATCAAGCCCTCGTTCTACGACGATTTCAAGGCCTACGGGATCGAGGTTCCGCCGGGATTCTTCGACGCGAAGGAGCCCGCGCGGGCGTAAGGGACATTCGAGGAGGAGAGACACCATGAAGAACGTCGTTGCCATCGTCGCGGCCGTGCTCCTGGGCGCGGTCGCGGTGCTTGCGGTCAGCTCCTACGTCAAGGGGATCGAGGAGAACGCCGCGGGCCAGTTCAAGATCGCGGTCGCGATCGGCAAGGACCTCCACAAGGGGGACAACATCAAGCGCGACGACCTGGTGCAGGTACAGGTCGGCAAGGAGCAGAACGTCATCGACTGGGACGACGCCCAGGCCGTCGTCGGGCAGATCGTGGGGGTCGACATCAAGGCGGGCACCGCGCTGACCACGGAGATGTTCAGCTCCGTGGAGCGCCGCTTCGCGAAGGAGCTGATTCGTCCCGGCCAGCGGGCGATGACCCTCCCCGTCGGCGCCGACAGCGGGTTCGCGGGGATGCTCATGCCGGGCGACACGATCGACATCCTGATTACCTACCTCCCCGCGAGCGCGATGGCCGAGGCCCTCGGGGCCGCGGGCGGCACGGGGACGGAGAACCCCGACGCCGAGAATGCCACAGCGGGGACCGTCACGACCTTCATGATGCAGAACATCACGATCCTCGCCCTGGACAACCGCGCCACGGGGGGGACCATCTACAACGCCGAGGGCTCGGACTACAACGCGAAGGAGTACGGGTTCATCACGATCGCGCTCAAGCCCGAGGACGCCCAGCTCGTCGTCTTCGCAATGCAGAGCGCGGGCGTGAAGATGACGTTCCTCCTCCGGAATCCGGATGACCGTGCGCCCGTCGACAACGTCAGCGCGATGGACTACAAGTGGTTCTCGCGCATGCTCGAACAGTCCGGGAACGACTAGAGCGGTCGGGAGGTCGAGATGGCCAGCATCCTTCTGGCGGAGAAGGGGGGCGGACAGCGGACCGTCCCCCTGGAGGCCGAACGGGTGATCGTCGGCAAGCGCGAGGACTGTCAGATCGTCCTCGCCAAGCCGAATGTCTCCCGGCAGCACTGCGAGATCCTCCTGCGCGGAGGAAAGCACATCGTCCGCGACATGGGCAGCTCGAACGGGACCCTCGTCAACGGGACGAAGATCGAGGGGCCGGTCTACCTCGTCGACGGGACCGAAATCGAGGTGGGCGACTACGTCCTCACCTACCTCGACGGCGCCGAGGCGCCCGCCCCCGCCCCGCCGGAGCCGAAGCCCGCCGGGACCGCGAAGCGCGAGGCGCCCCCCGCGCCGGAGGCGCCCGCGAAGGCCGCCGAGCCGGAGCGCGCCGACGGCGTGAAGGTGATCCCCTCGGAGCTCAAGAAGAAGATCCACCGCGCGCTCCTCATCCACCGCGAGATCCGGGCGCTCGACATGACGCTGAGCAAGGACGCGGAGACGCGGGAGAAGGTCGAGCGGATCACCGACGAGCTGATCGCGAAGTTCGCGACGGACATCCCCGAGTGGGTCGACAAGGCGGTCCTCAAGAAGGAGATCATCGACGAGGCGCTCGGCCTCGGGCCGCTCGAGGACCTGCTGGCCGACGACGCGGTCAGCGAGATCATGGTGAATGCCTGGAACAAGATCTACATCGAGCGGAAGGGGCACATCACCCTCTCGGAGAAGCAGTACACCGACAACGAGTCGGTCGTGAACTGCATCCAGCGCATCCTGTCGCCGATCGGACGGCGCATCGACGAGTCGAGCCCGATGGTCGACGGGCGCCTGAAGGACGGGTCGCGCGTGAACGCGATCATCCAGCCCCTCGCGATCTCCGGCCCGACGCTCACCATCCGCAAGTTCATGAAGAAGCGGCTCGGCGTCGCCGACCTGGTCAAGTTCGGCAGCCTGACGCCGGGGATGGGCGACTTCCTCAAGATCTGCGTCGAAAGCCACAAGAACATGGTGATCAGCGGGGGCACCGGCTCGGGGAAGACCACGCTCCTGAACGTCCTCGGGAGCTTCATCGGCCCGGACGAGCGGATCGTCACCGTGGAGGACTCGGCGGAGCTGAAACTCCCCCAGGAGCACGTGATCTCCCTCGAGTCCAAGCCGCCCAACATCGAGGGGCAGGGGGCGATCCCGATCCGGAAGCTCGTGATCAACTGCCTGCGTATGCGGCCCGACCGCATCGTGGTCGGGGAGTGCCGCGGCGGCGAGGCGTTCGACATGCTCCAGGCGATGAACACGGGGCACGACGGCTCGCTCACCACGCTCCACGCGAACACGCCTCGCGACGCGATCGCCCGCCTCGAGAACATGGTGCTCATGGCGGGGATGGATCTGCCGCAGCGCGCCATCCGCGAGCAGATTGCGAGCGCCGTCCACCTGATCGTCCAGCAGTCCCGCCTCCGGGACGGGTCGCGCAGGGTCACCTACATCACGGAAGTCACCGGGATGGAGAGCGGGATCATCACGCTCCAGGACATCTTCATCTACAAGCAGACGGGGTACACCCGCGAAGGGAAGATCATCGGGTCCTACGTGGCGACGGGCGTGGTGCCGAAGTTCTACGACGATCTGCGCGAGCGCGGGATCAAGCTCGACATGAAGATTTTCTCCGAAGGCATGACGGTGTAGGGGTCAGACATGGGCCTTCAGGTTGTCCTGGCGATCGTGGCCGGTTCGGTGGTCGCCATGGTTCTCGTGGGCTGGTGGCTGTTCCAGCAGACGTGGCCCACGTACGAGGAGAAGTTCCTCCAGAGCACGGAGCGCACCATGGAGAGCCTGCTCCTCTCCATGCCGCTCGTGCAGATCGTCTACCTCAGCCTCGTGAGCATGGTCGCCATCTTCCTCCTGATGTTCTGGATGTCGGGGAACATCACCGTCTCGGTCTTCTTCGCGGTCCCGTGCTTTTTCGGGCCGAACTTCATCCTCGGTTGGCTCAAGCGCCGCCGCGCCTTCAAGTTCGTCGTCCAGCTCGTCGACGCCCTCGACAACATGTCGAACTCCATGAAGGCCGGGTTCTCGCTCCCTCAGGCCTTCGAGCAGATCGTGAAGGAGATGAGCCCGCCCATCAGCCAGGAGTTCATGATCCTGACCCGCGAGATGAGACTGGGGCTGCCGATGGACGACGCCCTGAAGAACATGCTGAAGAGGATGCCCGGCGAGGACCTCGACCTCGTCGTCACGGCGATCACGATCAGCCGGGAGCTGGGAGGAAACCTGACCGAGGTGTTCGAGAGCATCTCGATGACCATCCGCGAGCGGTGGCGCATCGAGGGGAAGATCAAGGCCCTCACCAGCCAGGGCAAGATGCAGGGGCTCGTGGTGGCCCTGATCCCCGCTGGAATGGCCGTGGTCCTGAACATGATCAACCCGGAGTTCATCCGCCCCATGTTCACGACGTGGGTCGGCTGGTGCCTCATCGCCCTGATCGTCGTCATGGAGACGATCGGCTACCTGGTCATCCGGAAAATCGTCACGATCGAGGTGTAGCCCCGTGGACCTCTTCATCAAGGCGTATCTCCCGATCATGGTCGCAAGCCTGCTCCTCGTCTGGGGGCTGGTCGGGATCAACAGGGAAGTCCGTGCGCGCTCGGCCGGGGAGTGGGACGACACCGAGAAGCAGACCCTCGTCGTCCGCCTCCTCCCGACGTTCCGGGGCCTCGGCGCCATCTTCCCCGAGGTTCGGGAAGGGGTTCGCGTCTCCAACTTCTCCCGCAACATGTGGAGGTGGATGGAGCGGACGATCGCGGCCGCGGGCGCGCCGTACGGGATCACGCCGCGCGACGTGTACGGGATGACGGTCTTCGGCTTCTTCGCCGGGCTCGCGGCCGGCGGGCTCATGTACGCCCAGATCCAGTCGCTGATGATCTTCGTCATGCTCTTCCTGCTGGGGACCGTCTACCCGGTCCTCTGGATCACCGGGACGGCCAGCAAGCGCAGGAACCTGGTCCGCCGCGCCCTGCCGTACGCCCTCGACCTCCTGACGCTCGTGATCGAGGCAGGCATGGACTTCACGGGGGCCATCAACCGCGTCATGCCGAAGCTCGGGAAGACGCCGCTCGCGCTCGAGTTCCAGCGGATGCTCAAGGAACTCCGCCTCGGGAAGAGCCGCCGCGACGCCCTCAAGGACCTCGCGGCGAGGTGCGACGTCGACGAGCTGACCTCGGTCGTCTCCTCGCTCGTCCAGGCCGACGAGATGGGGTCGAGCCTGGGGCCGATCATGCGGATCCAGGCGTCGACGCTCCGGACAAAGCGCTCACAGCGGGCCGAGGAGATGGCGATGAAGGCCCCGGTGAAGATGCTCTTCCCGCTCGTCGCGTTCATTTTTCCGACCGTGTTCATCATCATTTTCGGACCGATCGTCATCAAGACCGTGATGGGGATCGAAGACTAGCTTGGAATTCTGCCGCTTGACCTGCCCCGACCGGGGGACCGTGATCGCCGAGAGGCTGGGAGTGGCCGACTCCTTCTTCTCGCGCCTCAAGGGCCTCCTGGGGCGTGACGCCCTCCCCGAGGGGGAGGGGCTCTACATCGTCCCCTGCGACGCGATCCACATGTTCGGAATGCGATTCCCGATCGACACGGTGTTCGTGGACGAGGCGCTCACGGTCCTCGAGGTCTTCGCGGACGTGCCGATCGGCGGGAAGGCCTCGTGCCGGGGCGCCCACGGCGTGATCGAGCTCCCCGCGGCGACCGCCGCGAGGCTCGGCGTCGCGAAGGGGGACAGGCTCTCGATGTCCGCAATCGGGTGAGGCGATGGCCATCAAGGCGAAGATCCAGTTCCTGACTGGCGACCAGAAAGGGAAGGTCGTCAACGTGGAGAAGCTCCCCCTCCTCCTCGGGAGGGTCGAGGGGTGCGACATCGTCCTCCCCGGCGACCAGGGGGTCTCCCGAAAGCACGCCGAGCTGCGCTCGGAGGGCGGGCGCATGATCGTCACGGACCTGGGCAGCTCCGGCGGAACCACCGTGAACCTGCAGAAGATCGCCGGGGAGCAGCCTCTCAAGTCCGGGGACGTGATCGGCGTCGGCAAGTACCAGCTCAGGATCGCCCTCCCCGTGCCGAAGGCGGGCGCGGCCCCGGTAAAGGCGCAGCCCGCCGAGGATCAGGAGGGGACCGCGTTCGTCGACATGTCGAAGCTCATGTCGGCCGGGGCCGGCCAGGACGGGACGGCCTTCGTCGAGATGGACCAGTTCGTCGCGGAGGGCGGCGGCGGCCAGGAAGGGACCGCCGTCGTCGACATGAGCAAGATGGCGAAGAAGTCGCTCGGCGAGCGGTTGCGGGAGCTGCCCCCGAAGAAGAAGATCCTCCTCGGGTCGGCCGGGGGCCTCGTCGTGCTCCTCCTCGTCGTCGTGCTCATCGCCGCCCTCCAGCCCCCGCCCAAGACGCAGGTCGTCGAGGATGAGCTCATCTCCGTCACGGTCGACGGGAACCGGGCGCTCACGATCCCGCGCGCGAAGGAGGTCGCCACGGCCTCCCCGGACATCCTCATCGTCTGGCTCGACGAGACCTCCGACTCGGTCGCCCAGCTCAGGGGCGTCGAGGAGGGGGAGACGCAGCTCTCCGTCACGACGCGGGAGGGGGATGTCCACATCTGGAACGTGGTCGTCGAGGGGTACGAGGACCCGTACAAGGGCTTCACCGCCCAGCAGCGGCTCGAAAAGGGGATCGCGGCCCTCGCCGAGGGGGACGAAAAGGCGAAGCTGTCGGAGGGGAACCCGGAGAAGTCCTGGTACGCCTTCGAGGCGTACCGCGACGCGTATCAGTATCTCGCCGGAGCCCAGTTCGCACCGCCTGAAAGGGTCAAGGAGGCCGAGAAGAAGAAGCTTGAGGTGAAGGCGATCCTCGACGAGGCGCGCATCAAGTACGAGACCGAGTTCGGGCGCGCCATGCAGATGGAACAGTGGGACGCGGTCCTCTTTGCGCTGGAGGCGCTGCTTCGAGTTTATCCCGACCTGGACGACCCGAGGCACATGCGGTACATGTACCTGATCCGACAGGTGAAAGAGAGGCGGGCCGGGAGGTAGCCCTCCTTCGCTCGGCTGCGCCGAGCTTCGGAGGACGGGCCGGTCGAGCGGAGGAGCCAGCCATGCGGTTCACGTATGAAGACGAGGGGCAGAAGCACGATTTCCAGCTCCAGCAGGGCGAGTTCAAGATCGGGCGGGACCCGTCGTGCGAGATCGCGACGACCAACCGCTCCGTGTCGCGAAAGCACGTCGTCATCACCGTGAAAGGGACCACGGTCATGGTGAAGGACGAGGCCTCCGGAAACGGGATGTTCGTGAACGACGTCCGGATGCCCGAGGCGGTCCTGAGGAACGGCGACGTGCTCCGCGCCGGCAAGTTCGCGCTCACGTACGAAGCCGAGGACAACGACGGGACGGTCGTGGGATCCGGCGCCGACCAGGATGGCACGCTGGTGGAAGGGGGAGCCGCGGCCCCTCCCCCGCCGCGCCGTCCGGCGAGCCCGCAACAGCGGGAGGCGGCGGGACACAAGACGGCGCCCCTCGACGACGTCCGCGAGGAGCTGGCGAAGATGGCCGCGGCCCCTCCCCCGCCGAAGAAGTCCAGGCCGGTCGAGGCCCCGCCGGGACCGCCGGCGAAAATCAAGGTCGTGAAGGGGATGCCCGCCTCGACGCGGGACCTCAAGGGACGCCTGTCGCTCGGGACTCAGGACGACAACTCGCTCGTCCTCACCGGGGAGGGGATCTCCCGCAACCATACCGAGATCGTGGTGAAAGACGGCAAGTGGGTCGTCCGCGACCTGGCCAGCCGCAACGGGACCTACGTGAACGGCAAGAAGGTCGACGAGCACGTCCTCGCCGACGGAGACTCGATCCAGATCGGGTCGGTGGGCCTGACGTTCGCGTCCGCAGCCTCTTCGCCCGCGATTGCCGCCGCCGCCCCCGTGGGCTCCAAGGCGGCCGCGGCGGCGCCTTCCCCGCCCAAAGCGGCCGCCGATCCCGCGGCCGCCGCCAAGAAGAAAAAGATGCTCCTCATCGGAGGCGCGGCCGTCGGGCTTTTCGCGGTCATCGGGATCCTCGCGAGCATGAAGGACCCCGACGCGGGCGGCGGCGGAAATGGGGGCGAGCCCAACGGCGGAACGTCGACCGAAGCGCAGTTCACGGAGGAGGCGACGGCGGCTTGGCTCGAAGTCCTGGGTGCGCTCGACGCCCGCGAATACAAGGGGGCCTCGGAGTCCCTGAGCGCCGTGCGGTCCGTGTACAAGAAGTACGGGCAGGACGAGGCCGAGGTGAAGGCCTGGGCGAAGGTCGTCGACGCCTTCCTCGCCGCCGGGCCGAAGTGCGTGAACTTGAATGGCCAGGGGTGGGACGATCTCAAGGCCCTGCTCGATGCCGCCGCGGCCGCTGGCACGTTCGGGGCGGATTACGCGACTGACCGCTCGGGCTGGTGCGAGCGCTCCAAAAAGGTCTGGGAGGACATGTCGCTCGCCCAGGAGGCCGAGAGCAAGAAGAAGTGGGCCGACGTCGTCGCCCACTACAAACTCGTTCCCGAGACCAACTCGTGCTACGGAGAGCTCGCCAAGCAGGCGATGAAGAACGCCGTCGAGCAGTGGAAGAAGGACTACATCGACAAGCTGAACCAGTTCGACAACGTCGGCGACTACGAGCAGTGCGTCGCGACGCACAAGGACATGATCAAGAACATCCCCGAAATGAAGGGCGACCGGAAGCTCGTCGAACGGCGCGACCGATGGGACTCCAACGTCTCCGCATCCAGGCACAAGAAGGCGGCGGACGTGCTCATTGCCCAGGGGAAGTACGAGGAGGCCCTGAGGGAGCTCGACGCCGCCATCACGACCGACGAGAAGCTCCTGGCGGAGATCGAGAAGCTGCGCGTCCAGGCGCAGTCCGGCGGGACAATCGCGGAGGTCAACAAGCTCTACAAGGAGGGAAAGGCCGACGAGGCGCTCGCGCGCCTGGGGGAGGTGGGCGACCAGCCCGTCCTCGCCCAGTTCAAGCAGAAGATCACGAAGGTGATGAACGCGTACCAGGACGCCCTGGCGGCCGAGGAGCGCAAGGACTATTCCACGGCGAAGCGCTGGTGGAACGAGATCGTGAGCTCCGAGGAGGACCGCGACAACTACTACCGCCGAACCGCGGAGCAGAAGGCCGGATTCGACCCCACGGCCCAGGCCGGCGAGCTCACGTCGCAGGCGGACGCCAAGATGTCGGCGGACGACTACGTCGGGGCGCGCACGCTCGCCGAGGAGGCGCTCTCGTACGTCCCGGGGTACCCGGGGGCGCAGCGGATCGTCGAGCTGGTCGTCGCCGAGGCGGGGCGGCGCTATCCCATCCTGTACGCCGACTGGAAGAAGATGCCGATCGACGAGGCGCTCAAGAAGGCCCAGGAGATCAAGGCGATGCTCCGGGCGTCGGATGCGAAATACTGGAAGAGCGTGAACGAGCTGATCGAGCGGATCCAGAAGGAAAGCGGCAAGTAGTGGGCCCTTCGGACCGCAAGGGATGAAGTATCCGGAGCGTATCGGCAAGTACCGCATGATCTCGGAGCTGGGCGCCGGGTCGATGGGCGTCGTGCTCAAGGCGCGCCAGGAGATCATCGGCCGCATCGTCGCCCTCAAACTCCTCCCGATTGACGCGGACAAGCGGGATCCGCAGCTCGTCAAGCGCTTCCGCCTGGAGGCGCTCGCCGCGGCCCGCATCCTCCACCCGAACATGGTCACCGTCTACGAAGTGGGGAAGGACGCGGGGTTCCACTACATCGCGATGGAGTACGTGAGCGGCCGCCCGCTCGACCCCGAGGTCTGGAGCGACCAGAAGACATACGCGGACGTCCTCCACTTCTTCCACCAGGGCGCCCGCGGTCTCGCCGCGGCCCACGCGGCCGGGATTGTCCACCGCGACATCAAGCCGAAGAACATCATGTACGACGACGAGGGGACCGTGAAGGTCCTCGACTTCGGCATCGCGCGGCTCGACGAGAACAGCGAGCTCACCAAGACCGGGACGATCATGGGCAGCCCGCCATACATGTCCCCCGAGCAGGCCCGCGGCGACAAGACCGACGTGCGGAGCGACATCTTCAGCTACGGCGTCGTCATGTACGAGGTGCTCACGGGGCAGAAGCCGTTCCTCGGCGCGAACATCCGCGAGACCATCATGCTGCGCCAGCACCTGAAGGACCTGCCCCCCCCGATTTCCAGGCACCGCGACGTCCCCGGCGAGATCCAGCGGATCGTGAACAAGTGCATGGCCCCGCGACCCGAGCGCCGCTACCAGAAGACGACCGAGCTCGTGGGCGATCTCGAGGTCGCGCTCTTCATGGCGGACAGGACCCGGGTCTCGTGCGCCGTCGCGGGCGAGGTCTACGAGAGGGTGAAGGCCTCGCGCATGGTCGCGCCGTGGAGGAGGCTGCGGACGAGCACGGTCGCCGCGGTGATCCTGTTCGTGGCCGGGACGATCGCGATGTACCCCGTCCAGGCGACGAGCTTCTTCCTCGTAGGCGGGCTCTGCGTCCTGGCGCTCAAGCGTGCCGTGACGGCGCGCCTCCCGGACCGGAAGAAGTTCACGAAGATCCCGGCCACGGAGCGGATCCAGTAGGCGGACGGAATGGCGAGCATCCAGGTCTACCGCGGCAAGGACGTCGGGCGAACGTACCCGCTCGGCGACGACGCCACGCTGGGCTCCGCCCCTGATGTCTCGATCCCGATCGCCGACTCCCGCCTCTCCCCCCGGCACGCGCGCATCCTGCGGCGGAGCGGCGAATTCCTGATCGCCGACTTGACCGGCAAGGCCGCCGTCGCCGTGAACGGGCGGGTGATCACGGGCGAGAAGAAGCTCGTCAACGGCGACAAGATCCGCCTGGGCCTCACGTGGCTCAACTTCAACGCCGACCCGCCGCCGAAGCAGCAGGTCGCCGGCCACGCGGCCCCCGCGGCCCAGACGGCGCAGGAGGATCGCGCCGCCGCCATCCTGGGAATCCTCGACGCCTATGAAATCATCGAGGAGCTGGCCCGCGGCGCGGTCGGGGAGGTGTACCACGCGCGGGAAAAGGAGCTGTCGCGCGAGGTCGCCATCCACATCCTCCCGCCGGGCCTCATCGGGGAGAACCCGGGGATCGACAAGAAGTTCAAGGAGGAGATCGTCCCGATCGCACAGCTCGGCAACGAGAACATCGCGACGCTCCTCGACTTCGGCGTGCGGGGGCCCTACATCTACTACACGACCGAGTGGGTCCAGGGGACGACGCTCAGCGCCCTCGTGAAGCGGGACAAGAAGCTCTCCGTCGTGAAGTCCCTCCTGATCGCCCGCGACGTCGCGCGGGGGCTCGCGCACGCCCACCGGAAGCGCGTCGTCCACGGAGACATCGATCCCGACAACGTCGTCGTCTCCGGCGAGCGGATCGTGATCACAGACTTCGGGCCGTCGAAGGTGATCGCGGAGATCACGAGCGACGGGATGACGTCGATCGGGCTCGCAGGGAACTTCGAGTTCGCCGCCCCCGAGCAGTGCAAGGGGGACCCGGCGACGCCGGCCACCGACATCTACTCGCTCGGCGTGCTCATGTACTTCATGCTCGCCGGGAGGGTCCCGTTCACGGCGGAGAACCCGTACGCGCTCATCCAGGCGCACGTGGAGAGGGCCCCCGACCCGCTCGGGAAGTCGAGGAAGGACGTCCCGGCCCAGGTCGAACGGGTGATGCTGCGGATGCTCGCAAAGGACCCGGCCCGCAGGTTCGGCACGATGGAGGAGGTCATCTCGGAGATGGAGGGGTGCGTCCGGGACCTCGAGCTCCTCAAGGTGGCGACCACACAGGCGGACGCCGACGCCGAGTGGCTCCTGGAGCGGCTCCAGTGGATGAAGTCGGCGAACGAGGCGATCCAGGCCTGGCTGCGCGGGTTCGAGTGCGTCCAGGTCGGCGAGATGTCGGGGGACAAGCGCTACCGCTGGATCCGCCTCCTGAACCAGGCGTGGGTCCGGTGGGCCATCCCGCTCTCGCTCGCGATCATCCTGATCGGGCTGGTCGCAGGCGTCGGATTCGGGCTCGAGTGGCTCGTGAACAAGTTCCACGAGTCGAAGCCGCCCGGCTAACCCGCGCGGGGGAAAAAGAGCGGGGCCGCCCGGGCGGTCCCGGGCGGCCCCTTCGATTCCGTTCGTCGTGCTCGCGGCCTACTTGCCGTCGCCGGCGCCAGCGGCCGACTTCGCGGCGTCCAGTTCCTTCTGGAACGCCTCGAACTCCTCCTTCGCGTCTGCCGTCGGCGCGCCGCAGCTCGCCTCGATGCAGATCTTCTTCTCCTTGGGCGCGGACAGGTCCTGGCCCTCCATGACGAAGGTCACGACGCGGCCGTTCTTCTCGCCCATGCTCGCGCTCGTCACATCGCCGGGGAGCACCAGGACGATCGACTGCTTCATCTGCGACATGATGCCCTCCATCATGCCCGGGTCCAGGCCGCCCATGCCGCCGGGCGTCTCACCGCCCTCGTCCCCGCCCTCTTCGCTGGGCGTCTCACCGAGGTTCTCGCCGCCCTCGTCGTCGTCGCCGCCGCCCATTCCGGGCACGCCGGCGCTTGCGCCCTTCGCCGCGGCCTTCTTGATCTCCTCGAGGTCCATGTCGAGCTTCAGTTCGACCCCGCCGTCGTCGCGCTTCGTGAAGGCGAAGACGTATCCCGGCTGCTTGACCTTCGTGACGTCCTCGAAGTACGCGATGGCGACCATCTGGACCTTCTGGCCCATCGTCCCCTCGAGCGTCTTCGTGATGTCGGCGCCCGGCGCCCCGCCGCCCGATCCCGGCGGCGCCATGTTCTTCATCATCTCCATGTTGCTCTGGTCCATCGTCATCGTCTTCACGAGCTTCCCGGAGCCGTCGGAGTAGACGATGTACTTCTCTTCAATCTGGAAGCACCCGGCGACCAGGACGAGGCAACCGAGACCTACGAGCTTCGACAGGCGGGCCATCGTGCCGCGCATACAGACCTCCTTCAGATGACAAATCGGAAAATCGGGGCGGACATGGTAGGCCGACGTGCGAGGACCGGTCAAACAAATTGCCGGACATGGACTTCCGCGCTAGACTCCGGCCACTCTGTTCGGCAGGTGGCCATGTCATCCCCCCTCGTGGAAGCCTTGTGCCAGGTCGTCTCGCTGCCCACTGCCCCGTTCTACGAGGGCCGGGTGCAAGCGTTTGCGCGAAAATGGGCTGCGGAGAGGGGCATCCCCATCTCCGAGGACCCCCACGGGAACCTCCTCCTGCGTTGGGCGAAATCCCTGGGCCCCTCCCTGGCGTTCGTCGCCCACATGGACCACCCGGGGCTAGAGGTGATGCCCGGCGAGGGTCGCGTTGCCGCGCGCGTTTTCGGGGGCCTGCGCCCCCGCGACCTGACGGGGACGCCGGTCCGCGTGTTCGGCGAGGAGGAGGTCCACGGACGCGTCACCGAGGATTCGTGCAAGTCCGAGGCGGGACGCGGACGCGCCGTCATGCTCGAAGTCGACGCGCCGATCGCTGCGAGGACGTTCGGGATGTGGGACCTCCCGCCCTTCGCCCTCTCCGATGGGATGGTGCACGCCCGCGTCATCGACGACCTCGCGGGCGTCTCGGCGCTCCTCGCGCTCTTCTCGCGGCTCGCGGAAGACAACGTCGAGGCCTCGGTCTACGGGCTCCTCACCCGCGCCGAGGAGGTTGGCTTCATCGGCGCGCACGCCCTCGCACAAACTGGACTCGTGCCGAGAGACGTCCCCGTGATCTCGATCGAGATGAGCCCCGCCCTCCCGCTCGCCGAGCAGGGAAAGGGGTTCGTCGTCCGCGTCGGGGACCGCCTGACGCTCTTCGACCCGGATCTGACGCAGTACATGATCCAGGTCGCCGGGGGAGTCGCCGCAGAGGACAAGGCGTTTCAGCACCAGAAGCGGATCCTGGACGGCGGGGCGTGCGAGGCGAGCCTGTTCCGCCAGATGGGGTACCGCGTCGGCGGCCTGGCCGTCCCGCTGGGAAACTACCACAACCAGGGGGAGAACGGCATCGCCCCCGAGAACATCGCCCTCGCCGACTACGAGAACCTCGTGCGCTTCCTGGAGGTCCTCGTCGTCGACTACTCCCGGGGCGGCGAGGAGGCCGCGCGAAGGAAGACCCGCGACCGCGTCCTCGGCTCGTACGACGCCTTCGCCGACCGGATCGGGCCGCAGCCGTAGCGTCGCGTCAAGCGCAAGCCCGGTGGTAGGACCGGAGCCCGCGTCCGAGATCCCAGATCCAAAATCCCAGATCCCAGCGCGGGCTCCGCCCGCAACCCAAGTCTAGAGATCTCGTCAGGCAGCCGAGCGTAGCGAGGCAGCCGTCCTTTCTAAGTAGACACGGCGCTCAACCTCGCGTAGCT